>FWPV01015266.1_pt1 | contig 11071 bp, 10 predicted proteins | sample 2228371 | NCBI WGS metagenome assembly FWPV01 (sample SAMEA103939776, study PRJEB20133) | metagenome | reverse complement strand
GACGAGCAGATGGAGCTGTTCGCGCTCGAGCTCGGCGCCGACCTGCTGCTGGTCGATCCCGGCCAGCAGGAGGAGATGGAGCTCCAGGCGCTGTTCGACGACTCCGACGACAACGACCCGGAGAAGCTCGCGCCGCGCCCCCCGGTCATCACCGTCATGGGTCACGTCGACCACGGCAAGACGACCCTGCTCGACCGCATCCGCAACGCCAACGTGGCCGCCGGTGAGGCGGGCGGCATCACCCAGCACATCGGCGCCTACCAGGCGGTGGCCCCCGACGGCCGGACGGTGACCTTCATCGACACGCCCGGTCACCAGGCGTTCACCAAGATGCGCGCCCGCGGCGCGCAGGTCACCGACATCGTCGTGCTCGTCGTGGCCGCCGACGACGGCGTCATGCCCCAGACGCTCGAGGCCATCGACCACGCCCGCGCTGCGGACGTGCCGATCATCGTGGCCCTGAACAAGATCGACAAGGAGAACGCCGATCCCCAACGCGTGCTCAGCCAGCTCGCCGAGCACGGGCTGGTCCCCGAGTCCTGGGGTGGCGACACGATCGTCGTGGAGATGTCGGCGCTGCAGGGCGTGGGCATCGACGAGCTGCTCGAGCAGGCGCTCCTGCTGGCCGACCTCGAGGAGCTCGTCGCCAACCCGCACGGTCGGGCCAAGGGCATCGTGCTCGAGGCCAACCTCGACGTGGGCCGGGGCCCGGTGGCCACCGTGCTCATCGACAAGGGCACGCTGAAGGTCGGCGACCCGATCGTCGCCGGCGCAGCGTGGGGGTCGGTCCGTGCCCTCATCGACGACAAGGGCCGCCAGGTGAAGGAGGCCACGGTCTCCCAGCCGGTGCAGATCCTCGGCCTGTCCAGCGTGCCCGGTGCCGGCGAGGAGTTCCGGGTCGCGCCCGATCTCAAGACGGCCAAGACGGTGGCCGAGGCCCGAGAGCAGCGCCTGCGGCTCAAGAGCCAGCGGGAGGACGCCCGGGTCAAGCGGGGGGTGAAGCTCGAGGACATCTTCGAGCAGATCCAGAAGGGTGAGGCGGCGACGCTGAACCTCATCCTGAAAGCCGATGTGCAGGGCTCGCTCGAGGCGCTGACCGAGGCGCTGCGCAAACTCGAACGCGACGAGGTGAAGCTCGCGTTCGTCCACCGCGGCGTCGGCGGCATCACCGAGAACGACGTGACCCTCGCGTCCACCACCAACGCCACCATCATCGGCTTCAACGTCCGGCCCGACCGCAAGAGCCGCGAGCTGGCCGAGGCCGAAGACGTCGAGGTGCGCACCTACGAGGTCATCTACAACGTTCTCGAGGACATCGAGAAGGCCATGGTCGGTCTGCTCGCCCCCGAGTACGAAGAGGTGGTCACCGGCGAGGCCGAGGTCCGCGAGGTGTTCCGGGTGCCCCGCGTCGGTGCTGTGGCCGGCTGCTACGTGCGCTCGGGCACGATCACCCGGGGCTCCAAGGTCCGGTTCCTGCGCGAGGGCGTCGTCATCTGGAAGGGGGCGATCTCCTCGCTGAAGCGGTTCAAGGAAGACGTGCGCGAGGTCCGGGAGGGCTTCGAGTGCGGCATCGGGCTCACCGACTTCCAGGACCTCAAGCAGGGCGACGTGATCGAGACCTACGAGGAACGGGAGATCGCCCGCACCTGACCGGGCCGGCCGGTGGGCCGCGCTCATCTAGGGTGACCGCGGACCGGGGTCGGGGGGCCCCGGGAAGGGGGGCGAGCCGTGAGGTTCTGCTGGTTCAACCTGATGCCGTGGCCGTTCCTGCCGCCGGACTTCCGGCAGCGTGAGCGGTCGGTGTGGGTCGACATCCCTTCGAAGTACTTCGACCCGCGCAAGGCCAACGCCGTCTACAACCTGTACATGGACCAGCTCGAGTTCGCCGAGCAGGTCGGGTTCGACGCCATCGGGTGCAACGAGCACCACCAGAACGGCTACGGGATCATGCCGTCGCCGAACATCATCGCCGCCGGTCTCGCCCGGCGGACCAGCCGGGCGGCGATCGCAGTCATCGGCAACTCGATTGCCTGCTACAACCCGCCGATCCGCGTCGCGGAGGAGTTCGCGATGCTCGACTGCATCTCCGGTGGGCGGCTCATCGCCGGGTTCCCGGTAGGCACCCCGATGGACACCAACTTCTGCTACGGCCAGATCCCTGCGCTGACCCGCAAGAAGTACGCCGAAGCCCACGACCTGATCATGAAGGCGTGGGCCGAGGACGAGCCGTTCGCGTGGAACGGCGAGTTCAACAAGCTCCGCTACGTCAACATCTGGCCCCGCCCTATCCAGAAGCCCCACCCGCCCATCTGGATCCCGGGCGGCGGCTCCATCGAGACCTGGGACTTCTGCCTCGACCACGACTACAACTACTCGTACCTGTCCTTCGGCGGGTTCAGGGCGGGAAAAGCGCTCCTCGACGGGTTCTGGGAGCGGGTGGCCGCTGCGGGGAAGGACATGAGCCCGTACCGGGCGTCATTCGCCCAGTCGGTGGCGGTGGCCGACACCGATGCCGAAGCCGAACGGCTCTACGCCGAGGGCTTCCTGTACTTCTACAACAACTGCCTCCACGTCTACGGGGGCTTCGCCGACCCACCCGGCTACCGCACCGTCGACACCATCAAGGCCGGCAAGCTGAACCAGCTGCGGGCCGAGATGCAGAAGATGTTCGCCACGCTCACCTGGGGGGACCTGCTCGAGAGCGGCATGGTCATCGCCGGGTCGCCCGACACCGTGGCCGAACGCATGGAGCACATGATCAAGGACCTGCGCATCGGCACCGTGTTCATGCTGATGCACATGGGCAACATGGACGACTGGAAGGTGCGACTGTCCACCCAGCTCTTCGCCGAGAAGGTCATGCCCCGGCTGAAGGGGATCTGGCCCGAATGGGAGGGCGACGACCGGTGGTGGATCAAGCCGCTGCCCGACGAGCAGCGGGCGGTGCCCGGGCTCGGACCGTCCACCTGGGAGGAGTTGCGATGACCGCAGTGGTGGCGCCGTTCACCACCGTGGGGGTCACCACCGCCCGGGGGATCGCGGCCACCGTCCGCCGGTACGGCGAGCCCGGTGGCCGCCCGCTCGTGTCCCTCCACGGCGCCGCCGGGCTGCTCGCCGCCGAGCCGGTACTGGAGCGCCTCGCCGGCAGCGGCTGCACCGTCTACGCCCCGGAGTGGCAGGGCTTCGGGGAGGAGCCCACCGAGGACCGCCTCGATGACATGCTCGACTTCACCCTCCACGGCTGGGATCTCGTCGAGGCGCTCGGCCTGGGGGACCACCCGGTCGACCTGCTCGGTCACTCGATGGGGGGCATGATCGCCGCGGAGATGGCGTGCCTGGCGCCCCGGCAGGTGCGCCGCCTGGTCCTCGTCGCTCCGGTGGGGCTCTGGCTGGACGACCACCCGGTGCCCGACCTGTTCGGACTCACGCCGCTGGAGCTCCCGGCGCTGCTGTTCGCCGACCCGGCGGTGGGCATGGCACTGCTCACCGGTGGGTTCGACTTCGGTGACGACGCCGCGCTCACCGCGTTCATGGTCGCCAACGCCCGGCGGTTGGGCACGGCGGGCAAGATCCTCTTCCCCATCCCCGACCGTGGTCTGGCCAGGCGGCTGTACCGGCTGACCGCACCGGTCCAGCTGGTGTGGGGAGCCCAGGATCGGCTCGTCCCCCCGGTGTACGGGCACCACTTCGCCGGGTTGCTGCCCCAGATCGCGGCGCTCGAGATCATCGACGGTGCCGGCCACATGGTGCCGTACGAGCAGCCGTCATCCGTCGCCGAGGTGGTGGAGCGGTTCCTGCGCTGAAACCCCCGACGGGAGTTGCGCAGCACCGGTAGCCTCGACCCCGCTGCGCCATGCATGTGCTGTCCCTCGCCGTCGATCTCCACCTGCCCGAGGTCCGTTCGCTGAAGGCGAAGCGGTCCGTGGTCCGGCCGATCGTCGAGGGGGCGCGCAAGCGCTACAACGTGGCGGCGGCCGAGGTGGCCTTCCACGACCAGTGGCAGCGGGCCGGACTCGGCTTCGCCGTGGTGGCGGGCACCGAGCGGCACGCCACCGAGGTGATGGACGACGTCGAGCGGTTCGTGTGGTCGCACCCCGAGGTGCAGGTGCTCTCGAGCGAACGGAGGTGGTTGGAGTGGTGAAGCGCAGGACCCCCGCCCATCCCTACCCGCGCACGGCCCGGCTCAACGAGGTGGTCCGTGAGATCGTCGCCGACGAACTCGAGCGCCTCGACGACGACCGCCTGCTCGACGTGGCGGTCACCGAGGTCCACGTCGACCCCGACCTCCGGCACGCCACGGTGTGGTTCGACTCGCTGATCGGGCCCGAGGGCGACGCCGTGGTGATCGAGGCCTTCGCCGAGCACCGGATCCGGCTCCAAGCCGCCATCGGCCGGCAGGCCCGCATGAAGCGCACGCCGCTGCTCAGCTTCCGTCCCGATGACGTGGTGCGCTCGGCCGAGCGGATCGAGCAGTTGCTCCGGGACCGGCGGGGTGAGGGCGATCGCCCGGCGTAGACCCCCGGCGGTCCACGGGGTCGCCGTGGTGGACAAGGCACCCGGGTGGACCAGCCACGACGTCGTCGCCAGGGCCCGCAGCCTCCTGCACGAACGCCGCGTCGGGCACGCCGGCACGCTCGACCCCGACGCCACCGGGGTGCTGGTGCTCGGGGTGGGTATGGCCACCCGGCTCCTTCGGTTCGTGGGCGACCTGGGCAAGTCGTACACCGGAGAGGTCGTGCTCGGCGTGGAGACGTCCACCTGGGATGCGGGCGGTGAGGTGACCGCGACCCACGACATGGCCGGGGTGACCCTCGACGAGGTGCGCGCTGCGGCCACCGAGCTCACCGGTGCGCTGCTGCAGGTGCCGCCGATGGTCTCGGCCATCCGGGTGGGCGGCCGGCGCCTCCACGAGCTGGCCCGCGAGGGGGTGGAGGTCGAACGGGCCCCGCGGCCGGTCACCGTGCACCGGTTCACGGTCGAGGCGACCGAGGACCCGCTGGTGTTCGCCGTCGAGGTCGACTGCTCGCCGGGCACCTACATCCGTGCCCTGGCCGCCGACCTCGGCCGCCGCCTCGGCGGCGGCGCCCACCTGCGCGCCCTGCGCCGGACGGCCGTCGGGTCCTTCACCCTCGCCGAGGCGGTGCCCGTCGAAGCGCTCACCGTCGACGGCCTGCTGCCCGTGCACGCCGCGGTGCGGGACCTGGCGTCGGTGGAGCTCGGGCCGGCGATGGCAGGGGCCGTGGCCCAGGGTCGCGTGCTGGAGCGTGACGACCGCTTCGTGGGTGACGGTCCGTGGGCGGTCACCGTCGACGGCACGCTCCTCGCGGTGTACGAACCGCACCGTGGCGCGACTGTGAAGCCGGCGGTCGTGCTCACCGGGGGTGCCACCGGGTAGCGTCGGCGGCTGCCATGGACGTCATCCGGGACCTCGCTGCCTGCTCGCCGCCGGCGACGGGGACCGTCCTCACCATCGGCGCCTACGACGGCGTCCACCTCGGGCACCAGGCGGTGATCGCCGAGGTGCGGCGGCTGGCGGCCGAGCGGGGCACCCGGAGCGCCGTGGTGACCTTCGACCGTCACCCCGCCACCGTGGTACGGCCCGAGTCCGCCCCCCGGTTGCTCACCGACCTCGACCAGAAGCTGGAGCTGCTCGCCGCCACCGGGATCGACACCACCGTGGTGGTGCACTTCGACGCCCAGCGCAGCACCGAATCGGCGGAGCACTTCGTTGAAGACGTGCTCGTCAGGTGTCTCGGGGTGCGGGCCGTGGTGGTCGGCGAGGACTTCCACTTCGGTCATCACCGCCGGGGGAACGTGTCGCTGCTGCGCTCCATGGGCGAGCACCACGGCTTTGAGGTGGACGGCCTACGTCTCGTGCCGCGCATCGACGGCGTGGACGAACCGGTGAGCTCCACCGCCATCCGCCGGGCGTTGGCCGGCGGCCAGGTGGAGGTGGCGGCCCGCCTCCTCGGCCGGCCGTTCGAGGCCCGCGGGTCGGTGGTGCGGGGCGACCAGCGGGGCCGCCTGCTGGGCTTCCCGACCGCGAACGTCGAGGTGCCCACCCAGATCGCGCTCCCCGCTGACGGCGTCTACGCCGGGTTCTACGAGCGGCCCGACGGCAGCGTCCACCCGTGCGCCATCAACCTCGGCCGGCGGCCGACCTTCTACGAGCACGCCGACCACTCGCTGCTCGAAGCGCACCTGCTCGACTTCCACGGCGACCTCTACGGCGAGCGGGCCAAGGTGCGGTTCATCGCCTTCCTGCGTTCCGAGCGGAAGTTCGACGGCATCGAGGCGCTCGTGGCCCAACTGCGCCACGACGTCGCCGCCGCCCGCGAGGCGTGCGCCGCCTGGGCCTGAGCCCCGGCCGGCCTGTGTGACCAACGTCACCGTCGTTTTCCACCGGCGTCTGCTCGCTTTCGCGCCCCGGGCTTGGTTGACTGCTGTTTAGCACTAAATAGTCGCACGCCCGGAGGGTGGCCATGAGCACGGTGATCGACGGCCCCGAGGTCCCGCTGGTCCGCTGGGTCGACCAGCGCTGGATGGAGCAGGCGGCGTGCAAGGGCCGGACGGCGCTGTTCTTCCCCACGTACGCCGAACGACCCCAGGCCCGCCAGCGTCGCGAGGCCAAGGCGCTGGCCCTGTGCGCCCGGTGCCCGGTACAGCAGACCTGCCGGGAGTGGGGCCGCCAGCACCACGAGTACGGGATCTCATCGGGATCTGGGGCGGGGAGAACGAAGAGGAGCGGGTGCTGGCCGGCTACTCGCTGATCGCCCCGATCGGGACCCGGAACATCCGCCGGGCCCGTCTCGCCGCCCTGGCGATGCCGCTCGCAGAGATGGACGACCCCTCAGCGGAGGATCTCGCCGAGGTCGAGGCCTGGGCGGCCGACCTCCCCGAGTCGGCCTGAGCGACGGCCGGTCCGGGCGCCGGATGGCCCCGGCCGGCAGGCGGGGGCTACCGTCCCGCCCACGTCCGAGGGGGAAACGATCGAGGTGGGTGTCGCCGCAGGGGCGCCACAGCCGGCCGCCCCGATGCGCGCGCCCCGTCTCACCCGGCACCTGCTGCGCCTCGACGACGGTCATCGGGTGGGCGTGGCCGTCGCCGGGCGGGGCCTGCCTCTGGTGGTCGTGCACGGCTACACCGCCGAGGGCATCCTCTACGCCCAGACCCTCTCCCGCCTGGTGTCGATGGGGTGCAAGGTGATCGCCATCGACATCGCCGGCCACGGCCTCACCGCCGGGTTGGCCCGCCCGGGGAGCGACCTCGGCTCGTACGCCCACCTGCTCGTCCGGGCGATCGAGGCCCTGGGCGTGCGCCGTGCGGTGCTCTGCGGACACTCCCTGGGCGGCAGGCTGGTCACCGAGGTCGCCGCCAACCGCCCCGACCTCGCGCTCGGGGTGATCGCGGTGAACGCCATCGTCGGTGACACCTGGGACCGACTGGTCGACGTCCTCCGGCTCGCCCCGGCCATGCTGGTTCCCCTCGGGGGCGCCCTGGTGGTGGACTCGCTGGCGACGCTGCCGGTGCTCTCCGATCCCCGCCAGGCCGCCAAGCTGGGCCGGCTGGCCATCCCGACGCTGGTGTCCCATGCCGTACGGCCCTTCCGGCTCGTGGGCCCCGGCGTGTCGATCCTGCGTAGCCGCGGGAGCGGCTGGATGCTCGACCGCCTCGCCGACGAGCACGTGCCGTTCGTCGCCGTGCACGGCGACCGGGACGTGCCCATCCCCTTGGCCACCGCTCACGCGGCGGCGCGACGGGCCCGTGGACAGGCGGTCGAGATCCACGGCGCCGGCCACTCGTGGCTGCTCAAGGACCCCGAGACCCTTCCCGTAGTGATGGGCCGGCTGTTCGCCGGGCCGGTCGGCGACGCAGTGCGGGCCGACCTGGCCGGGCGCGGGCTCGACCCCGACCGCGCGGGGGTCGAGGAGGTCGAGACTGCGCTCCACGAGCCGGCGGCCTGGGTGCTCGGGGTCTCCCCGATGCGTCACCGCCGCCTCAGCGGCGCCCGCCCGGCGTGGTGGCCCGAGCCGTCCGAGGCGACCGATGTGCGGCCCCGCACCCGGTACACCTGGACGGTGGTCGACCACCGACGGTGAACCCGTCGCGCCGGCATGCTGCCGGACGTCGACCCCGCCTGCTAGCCTGAGCAGGTCCGTCGCGGCCGCGGCTGCGGCGTGATGCGCCCCTGGGCGCGCCGTCACCTGCCCATCCCGGGCCGACGCGAGGAGAACCCCGTGGACGACAAGACCGCCGTCATCACCGAGCACCGACTCCACGACACCGACACCGGCTCACCCGAGGTGCAGATCGCCCTCCTCACCAGCCGCATCAACCAGCTCACCGAGCACCTGAAGGTCCACAAGAAGGACCATCACAGCCGCCGGGGGCTCCTGATGCTCGTCGGTCGTCGCCGTCGCCTGCTCGACTACGTGAAGGACCGCGACGTCGAGCGTTACCGGGCGATCGTCGCTCGTCACGGGCTGCGCCGGTAGCGGCGTGTCTGCCGGGTCACCGGCGGGCACCTGAACCGAGAACCCCTGAGCGGGCCACGTCAGTTGTCAGTCGCCCGCCCCCCGGCCGGTCCCACGGGTCCGGGTCGGGTGACGGCCGACTGGGAACTGGCGGCCCCGCTCCGAGCGGGCGGCCGTGGTGGTCGCCCACAAAGGAGACCAACCATGGCCGATGCCATGCGCGTGGAGGCGCCCCTGTCGGGCACCGAGCTGACCCTGTCGCTGGAGACCGGGAAGCTCGCCCAGCAGTCCCAGGGCGCCGTCGTGGCGCGCCTGGGCGACACCGTCGTGCTCGCCACCGCCAATGCCGCCAGGCACGTGCGGGAGGGGATCGACTTCTTCCCCCTCACCGTTGACGTGGAGGAGCGGGCCTACGCCGCCGGGAAGATCCCCGGCTCGTTCTTCCGCCGGGAGGGCCGCCCCACCGACGCGGCGATCCTGACCGCCCGGCTCATCGACCGGCCGATCCGGCCGGCGTTCCCCGACGGGTTCCGCAACGAGACCCAGGTCGTCATCACGGTGCTCGGCGCCGACCAGGAGAACCCGCACGACGTGCTCGCCATCAATGCGGCCAGCGCCGCGCTGATGCTGTCGGGCATCCCGTTCGAGGGACCGATCGGCGCCGTGCGGATCGCATGGACCCAGGACGGCGACTGGATCGCGTTCCCCACCTACGCCGAAGGGGACGACAGCTGCTTCGAGCTGGTCGTGGCCGGTCGGGAGCTGCCCGACGGTGACGTCGCGATCATGATGGTCGAGGCCGGCGGCACCGAGCGGGCCTGGTCGTACTACCAGGACGGTGCTCCCAAGGTCACCGAGGAGGTGATCGCCTCGGGCCTCGAGGCGTCCAAGCGGTGGATCAAGGAGAGCGTGGCCCTGCAGCGCCGGCTCGTCGAGGTGGCCGGCACCCGTGAGCCGTTGCCGTACACGCCGGTCATCGACTACGGCGACGACGTGAAGGCCGCCGTCGAGCAGGCGGTGATGGCCGACATCGCTGCGGCCACGCGCATCTCGCAGAAGGCCGAGCGCAACGCTGCGCTCGATGCGGCCCAGACGAAGGCCCTCGAGGCGCTCGCCGAGCAGTTCGCCGGGCGGGAGAAGGAGATCAGAGAAGCGGTCAGGTCGCTCACCAAGCAGGCCGTGCGCAGCCGGATCGTCAACGAGGGGATCCGCATCGACGGGCGGGGCCCGAGGGACATCCGTCCGCTGTCGGCCGAGGTCGGCATCATTCCAACCGCCCACGGTTCGGGGTTGTTCCAGCGGGGCGAGACCCAGGTGCTGAACATCTGCACGCTCGCCATGCCCCGCATGAACCAGCTGCTCGACTACATCTCGCCGGACACGACCAAGCGGTACATGCACCACTACAACATGCCCCCGTCGGCCAACGGCGAGGTCGGTCGGGTGGGCTCGCCGAAGCGGCGCGAGATCGGCCACGGCCTGCTGGCCGAGCGGGCGCTGCTCCCCGTGGTCCCCAGCCAGGAGGAGTTCGCCTACACCCTCCGGCTGGTGAGCGAGGTGCTGGCGTCCAACGGCTCGACGTCGATGGCCTCGGTGTGTGCGTCGAGCCTGTCGCTGATGGACGCCGGCGTGCCGATCAAGGCACCGGTGGCCGGCATCGCCATGGGTCTGGTCTTCGCAGACGGCAAGTACACCACGCTCACCGACATCCTCGGTGCCGAGGACGCGTTCGGTGACATGGACTTCAAGGTGGCCGGCACCGAGGACTTCGTCACCGCGCTGCAGCTCGACACCAAGATCGACGGCATCCCGGCCGAGGTGCTCGCCGCCGCGCTGCAGCAGGCCAAGGAGGCCCGGCTGCAGATCCTCGAGGTCATGCGCCAGACCATCCCGGCACCCCGGCCCACGGTGCGCGAGACCGCACCGAAGATCGTGAGCTTCACCATCCCGCTCGACAAGATCGGCGAGGTCATCGGCCCCAAGGGCAAGGTGATCAACACCATCCAGCAGGAGACCGGCGCGGACATCACCGTCGACGACGACGGGGTGGTGGGCACGGTCACCATCGGCTCGGTCGACAGCGGTGCGGTGGCCGAGGCCCGGCGGCAGATCGAGCTGATCGTGAACCCCCCCACCGCCCGGCTCGGTGAGGTCTACCCGGGCCGCGTGGTGAACATCACCAAGTTCGGGGCGTTCGTGAACATCCTCCCCGGGCGGGATGGCCTGGTCCACATCTCCAAGCTGGGCAAGGGGAAGCGGATCAGCAACGTCGAGGACGTGCTCGCACTCGGCGATGAGATCACCGTCCGGGTGGACGACATCGACCCGAACGGCAAGGTCAGCCTCACCCCGGTCGGCGAGGAATGGGAGGTGGCCGGCGAGGCCGCTCCCGAACGCGCCGGGAGCGGCGAGCGTGCCGGGAGCGGCGAGCGTGCCGGGGACCGTGGGGCCGCGGCTCCCGCCGAGGTGAGCTTCGAAGCCGAGTTCGAAGCCGAGGCCCGCGAGACCTTCGGCGATCTCGGTCCCGCCGAGGTCCCCGCCGGGCGTGACGCGGGCCGGGGCGAAGGCCGCGGCGACGGCGGTCGCCCGCGCCGCAA
>FWPV01015263.1_pt1 | contig 11073 bp, 11 predicted proteins | sample 2228371 | NCBI WGS metagenome assembly FWPV01 (sample SAMEA103939776, study PRJEB20133) | metagenome | reverse complement strand
GATGCTTCCCTATTATCTCACAAAAGCGCCGATTCCGCTTGCTGGCTCTCTATTCAGTTTTCAAAGTGCGGAAAATAGGTTAAGGATGAGTCGGATAAGTCCATGCAAAGTCTACGCACCCAGAAACCCATTTATACGGTTCTGATCGCCATCATCGTGGCAACTATACCCTGTTATTGTTTAGGGTTTGTTGCGTTAGCCGTGCGCCCTACCCCGCCTCCCCCCAGCAGCACACCTACAGCGACGATGACACCGCGTCCCGGCGCAACTAATACGCCCTATGTGGTCGGCCCCGGCACAGAAGCAACGAATAAAACGCTGCCCCCCACGCCTACCCAGTGGTTCCCGCCTACCCGTACTCCAACCCCCTTACCCACCGACACGCCGACGCCGACCCCAACACCTACCGGCACGCCTCTCCCCACCGACACGCCAACGCCATCTCCTACAACCACACCGACCGATACGCCGACACCGACGGATACGCCGACACCGACCGTCACGGCAACGCCTACGCTCGAAATGCCGACCGATACACCCACGGCAACGTTGCCCCCCACTCAGGAAGCAACGCCTACCGAGACGCCCACACCTACTGAGACACCCGTCACACCTTAAAAGGATACACGTGGAAACAACTTTCGAGTTACTCAAAGCCTTTAGCGAAGCACCCGGAACGACGGGATACGAGCATGCCGTCCGAGATCTCATCGCCGCACAGTGGATGCCGCTGGCCGATGAGCTGCGCACGGATGCTATGGGAAGCCTGATCGCGCTACAACGCGGCACAGCACCGGCGCCACGTCCGGCCCTCATGGCAGCCGCGCACATGGACGAAATCGGCCTTATGGTCAGCGGCATGGCCGGCAATTTCTTGCGCGTTCAACCGCTAGGCGGCATGGACCGGCGTGCCATCCTGGGTCTAGAAGTTATTGTCCACGGGCGCCGACCAGTCCCGGGCATCATCGGCAGTCGTCCGCCGCACGTGCTCTCTGCCGCAGAAAACCTCAAGGTCATCACCTGGGAAGATGCTTTTGTGGACGTGGGCTTGCCGGCAGAGGAATTGACCACTCTCATTACCATCGGTGATCCCATAACCATCAACCGTGAACTGACAACCCTGAAAAATAACCTGGTGGCCGGTAAGGCGCTGGACAACCGCGCTTCGGTGGTGGCTATCACGCAAGCCCTGGCCATCCTGCACACACGCAACCATGCCTGGGACTTCTACGCCGTCGCCACAACCCAGGAAGAAATCGGAACCAAAGGCGCCATCGCCGGGGCCTATCACCTTAATCCACAAATCGCCATCGCGCTCGATGTGACCTTTGGAAAACAACATGATGATGACGGCCCGGGCACCTTCGAGCTGGGTAAAGGGCCGACTATCGCGCTGGGGCCGAACCTCCATCCGCAAATCGTCGAGCGTTTAACGGCTGTCGCCCAAGCCGAAGAAATTCCTTATCAACCTGAGCCGATAGCGGGCAACAGTGGCACCGACGCCTGGGGTATCCAGGTGGCCCGTGAGGGCATCCCCACCGGCCTGATCGAGATTCCCGTGCGCTATATGCATCAGCCGGTCGAAACGGCCAACCTACGCGATATCGAACGCGCCGGACGCCTGCTGGCCGGTTTCGTCGCCCGCCTGGAAGCTGATTTCCGTCCCCGTTGGGAGGATGAATGAGCATGAACGACACCTCCACCGCTACCCTTCTCACAATCCTGCAAACCCTCGCGGACCTCGACGGCGTTTCAGGGAACGAAACGCCGGTGCGCAGTGCCATCAAGCCGCTCATCGAAAAGCATGTTGATAGTATGTATGTTGATGCGCTAGGCAATCTTATCACCTACAAACGCGGCAACGGCGAAAACACCCTGCGCGTCCTGGTCACGGCGCATATGGACGAGGTCGGTTTTATGGTCACCGGTCACACTGGCGAAGGTGGCTTGCGTGTCGAGGCCGTTGGCGGTATCTCGGCGCGCCTGTTGCCCGGATTACAAGTCTGGGTCGGCAAAGAACGCCTGACCGGCGTCATCGGGCTCCGCGCCATTCACCGCCTCCACGGCGAGGAAAGCTCTCAGGCAACACCGGTTGATAAACTGGTCATCGACATCGGCGCCAAGAGTAAGGAAGAAGCCCAAGAAGCGGCCCCGTTAGGAACACCGATTACCTTCGCCACCCCCTACCGTGAAATGGGCACCCTCCTCAGCGGCAAAGCCTTCGATGACCGCGCCGGCTGTGCTATTTTGGCCGCCCTCTTGCAAGGAGAGCGGTTTCCCTGTGACCTGTACGGGGTCTTCACCGTGCAAGAAGAGGTAGGGTTACGCGGCGCACGGGTGGCAGCTTATGCAGTCGAGCCCGATGTCGCCTTTGTGCTGGAAGGTACCCTGGCCGATGATCTACCCAAGCAGGAAGAAGACGTCAGCCCGACAACCGAACTGGGGAAAGGGCCGGCCATCACCGTCATGGATCGTTCCTACATGACCATGCCAAAGCTGCTCGGCCATGTCCTAAAAGTTGCCACAGCCGAGGGCATCCCCTACCAGATCAAACAGCCGGGTATCGGCGGTACCGAAGCGGGCGGCATCCATCCTACACGGGGTGGAGTTCCGGTCATTACCATCGCCGTACCCTGTCGCTATATCCACAGCCCCCGCGCCGTCCTGTATCCCAACGACTTGGAGAATACCCGGCGTCTGGTGCAGGCAGCAATCGCGCGCCTGACGCCGGAAACACTCGCGTTGACCTGAGCCTCGGCCCGGCGACGCGATGAAAAATCATCCAGCCAACGATCATCCGATTATTTTAGGAGATACCCGTGAACCTAGCGCTCTTGGAAAGACTTACGCAGGCCTTCGGCCCTTCGGGATACGAAGATGAAATCCGTGCCGTCATTCGGGCAGAAGTGGAGCCCCTCGCCGACGAAATCCGCGTTGATCCCCTCGGCAGTCTGGTGGTGAGCCGCAAGGGATCAGAGGGCGGCAAAAAGATTGCCCTCGCGGCGCACATGGACGAAATCGGATTGATGGCGACCTATATCGAAGAAAAGGGGTACGTGCGTTTTACCACCATCGGCGGCGTGCGGGCGGCTAACTGCGTGGGGAAGCGAGTGCGCTTTGCGAACGGGGTGAACGGGGTCATTTATGTCGAGCGACGCGATGACCAGACCGCGCTCCCCGAACTGAAACATCTTTACCTCGATGTCGGCGCAACCGAGCGAGCCGACTGTCCGGTAGCAGTTGGAGAACCTGCCCAATTCGTCGGGCCGTTGGTGCAACAAGGGCAGCGTCTCATCAGCAAAACAATGGATAACCGTATCGGCTGCTATGTTCTCATCGAACTTCTGCGGCAACTCGACAACGTTCCTCACGAGGTCCATTTTATTTTCAGTACCCAGGAAGAGATCACCCTGGCCGGTGCCCGTACCGCAGCCTTCCGCATTGATCCCGACATCGCCATTTCTGTGGATGTCACCGCGACCGGCGATACCCCCAAAGCCCTCCCGATGGCCGTCGAATTAGGGAAGGGGCCGGCCGTGAAGGTCAAAGATAGCGGCATGATCGCCCACCCCTTGGTGCGGGATAGGCTGGTCGAGGCCGCCAAACAAGCCGGCGTCCCCTACCAGATGGAAATTCTGGTCGGCGGGAGCACAGATGCCGCCGCCATGCAGTTGGTACGTGCCGGCGTGCCCAGTGGCTGCCTCAGCATTCCCTGCCGCTTTATCCATAGCCCATCAGAGATGGTGGATCAGGCCGATGTCGAAAACGCTATCAAGCTACTTCACACGGCACTGCATACTTCCATTTGATTCTCTGAAGATAGCCACCGGGGACGCAGAGGAAGAAAAAAACGCCGAGCGCCCTGTAGTCGCCGGGGCAGAATTTTAATGTCAACGGATGAAACGGATAAAACGGATCAGAAAGACAAAATCCGCTTGATCCGTTGACAAAAAATAGTCCGATAGTCTGTCCCTCATTTTCATCCAACCGCCGGTGAGCTGCCGGTTAATGACGATTTCATCAGACGGTTGCCCCGTAAATACTAAACGCCATTTCGCAGTTTTTCAGTATTATGTTATCATATATCCATGCGTTTTAGTCACTATTCTAATTTTGGGGGGAGAACGATGAACATGAAAAACACTCTATGGATAGCAGGTATTGTCGTTATCATTGCGGTCTTATTGCTGACTGCCTGTGGCGGTAAAGAGAAAACATCTGCCCCGGCCGGTCCTGTTGTCGAGAGCAGCAGTGATACAACCACGGAAAAAAGCAACGAAACTTCCGCCGAGACGGACGAACCAACCCAACCGGTCGAGCCAACGGCAACGCCGGAACCCCAAGATAGATTTCCGGATATTCTCGTCATCCATCCGGATGCCTTCAACTTCGAAGTGACCGAGGCTACCCATACTTATGTGTATGTCATCCCCTTGATGGTTGCCGATGCCGTAGCTTATCTCGAACCCGAGTTCAAAGCTAAGGGATGGGAAGAATTGGGGAAACCTACCATTATGGGGCATCTGGCCACCCTTAACTTGAAGCGCGAGGGGTATCGGCTCACCGTCAGCCTGCAAGACAATGAACTTTCAAAGACAACCCGCGTGCAGATGTTGTTAATGGAACAGTAGCCATGTCCGTTCTGAATAATCAGATAAAAACCACAAGGAGGTTGAGTGGAGAGTCTGGAACTAGCTCGTCGCATCACAGAGATCATTGTTGATAAACAGGGGGAAGATATTCTGATACTCGATCTAAAAGCTATCACCACCTTTGCCGACTACTTCGTCATCTGTTCCGGCACCAGCCGGCGGCAATTGGATGCATTGCAGAATGCGTTACGCGAGGAGTTGAAAAAGTTAGCAGAGCCAGTTGCGCCGTTCGGTATAGAAGGGACGCCTGATTCGGGATGGATTTTGATGGATTACAGCAGTGTGATCGTCCATCTTTTTGATCCGGCGGTGCGCAGTTTCTATAACCTCGAGGAACTCTGGCGTAAAGGACGCATCGTGACCCGTATTCAATAATGGCACCATAGCCTTAACAAAAACATTTTTTACCTCACGCGAAACAGGCCCAGAGCCCACAAGACTTTGGGCCTGTTTTCATGATTTACTGTTGACACGTGTTATAATTTAAGTATAATTTCGATGATGGAGCGGAGGGGCAAGCAGACCAAAAAACGGAGCTGGTACACCCATCTGCAATGGCTGCAGCCTGGGCTAGGGATAAAACGTTGGTTACTGCTCTTAGCCTTCGGGGTAGGACTGCTAAGTTTGGGAGTGGCCTCATTATTACGGGTATTTTATCCCCTCCCCCTGTACTTTTACTATATCACACTGCAATTTCTGCCACGCGCTACGCGGGTCTTCTCGTTCCTGATCCTGGGGGCAGTGAGCATCGTTGTCGCTATGTGGGCCCTGAACCGCACGTTGTTAAAGCCTTTCATCCAGGATATTAGCTCCTTACCGGAGAAATTGTACGATTACCGGCGTAGAGAACGGGGAGCCAAAATCGTCGTCATCGGCGGTGGACACGGGCAGTCTACTGTACTGCGCGGGTTGAAACATTATACCGCCAACCTAACCGCGATTGTCACCGTTGCCGATGACGGGGGATCATCAGGGCGCTTACGACGCGAGTTGGGCATCCTGCCACCAGGCGATTTTCGCAATTGTATCGCCGCATTGGCCAACGATGAATCGCTCATGGCACGTCTTTCCCAGTATCGTTTTGTCGGCGGGAACGAGTTAGAAGGTCATAACTTCGGGAATCTCTTCATCAGTGCAATGGCGGGAGTCACCGGATCATTTGAATCTGCCATCAAGGAATCCAGCCGTGTACTGGCCATCCAGGGACAAGTCCTGCCCAGCACCCTCGAAGCCGTGACCTTGTGTGCCGATATCCGGCAAAGTGATGGCTCTCTGGTCCGAGTGCGCGGTGAATCGGAAATTCCCAAGACCAAAGGCCAAGTCCTGCGGGTGATGTTGGAACCGTCCGTTCCCAATGCCTATCCCGAAACCATACGTGCCATCCTGGAAGCCGATTTGATCGTCATCGGGCCGGGGAGTCTCTACACGAGCATCTTGCCCAATCTGTTGGTCCCGGAAATTGCGCAAGCTCTGGAAGCAACCCGTGCGCCCAAAGTCTATATCTGCAATGTGGCCACGCAACCCGGCGAGACGGACGGCTATACGGCGCAAGAGCACATCGAGGCCCTCGAAAAACACGTGGGAACGAAAATTATTTCGACGGTATGCATCAATAATCGCATTCCCCAGGGTGCCATGGCAGAAACCGTTGAATGGGTAAAGCCCATTATCAAAACATACAGGGGCTTCCAGATTATCAGTGCCGACCTAGCCGACGAGAAGTTGATAGGGCAACATGAAAGTGGTAAACTCGCGCAGATCCTGATGAGCCTGCTCATCAAATAACTGCAGGGGGATGCGCGAATCTCATCACCGATCACTTGTTTCTAATCTAAATTAAACAAAAACAAAAGGAGTGTACAGTATGACAACAAAAGTTGGTATTAACGGTTTTGGCCGCATTGGACGGCAAGTACTGAAAGCGATCCGTGACTATCATTCTGACACCTTGGAGGTCGTAGCCTTCAATGACATCGGCGACTTAAAGACGATGGCGCACCTGCTGAAGTATGACTCCAACTATGGCCGGTTCAACGGTGTGGTGGAAGTCAAGGATGATGCTCTGTACATCGACGGCGTGCCAGTCAAAGCCTTCAAGGAGACCGATCCGGGCAAGATCCCCTGGGGTGATTTGGGCGTCGACATTGTGATCGAGTCCACCGGCCTGTTTACCATCAAGAAAGACGGCGTCAACAAGAAGGGCAAGGTCGTTCAGGGAGCCGAGAACCACATCACCCGCGGTGGGGCAAAGAAAGTCATCATTTCTGCCCCCGCCGAAGGTGAAGACCTGACGATCGTTATGGGCGTCAATGAGCACATGTATGATCCCGCCAACCACCACGTCCTGTCGAATGCTTCCTGCACCACCAACTGTTTGGCACCGGCCGCTAAGGTTGTCCACGATCACTTCAAAATTATGCGCGGCTTGATGACCACCATCCATGCTTACACGAACGACCAAAAGATCCTCGACTTGCCCCACAGTGACCTGCGCCGTGCGCGCGCTGCGGCGATGAGCATCATTCCCACCACAACCGGCGCCGCGAAGGCCGTCGCACTCGTTATTCCAGACCTCAAGGGTAAGTTCGACGGTTACGCTCTGCGCGTCCCCACCTCGACGGTTTCGGTGGTAGATTTCACCGCCCAGATCGAAATCCCCACCACCACCGAGGAACTGCGGCAGGTCTTCCGCGACGCCGCAGCCGGCCCCCTGAAGGGCATCCTCGCCGCCGTTGATGAACCGCTGGTCAGTATTGATTACAAGGGTGATCCTCATAGCTCCTCGGTGGATCTGCCGTTCACGATGGTGCTCGGCAAGGAAAAGAGCGACTTCATCAAGGTTGTGACCTGGTACGATAACGAGTGGGGCTACAGCGTCCGTACTGCCGATCTCGCCGCCCTCGTAGCGAGCAAACTGTAAACGGAGTGATAGCATTCGGCGATTAGGGATTAGGTGTAAACCTGATCCCTAATTCCTAATCCCTGTTCACAAATTTAGAGGTCACTATGAACAAAAAGACAATTCGTGATGTAGATTTGAAGGGAAAGCGGGTCCTGATGCGGGTTGATTTTAATGTTCCCATCAAGGATGGGGTGATCAGCGATGATAAACGCATCAAGGCCACTTTGCCCACGATTGAATACATTCTGGAACAAGGGGCAGCTCTCGTGTTGATGTCCCACCTGGGACGTCCGGCGGGAACCGGCTATGAAGCCGAATTTAGCCTCAAACCGGTGGCGGAACGTCTGGCAGCCCTGCTGGGTAAACCGGTGAAATTTGCCCCGGACTGCATCGGCCCTGAAGTAGAAGCCATGGCCGCGGCCCTGCACCCCGGTGAGGTCATGCTGTTGGAAAATGTCCGCTTCCACAAAGCTGAGACGAAGAATGACCCCAAGATTTCCGAGCAGCTCGCCAAGTTGGGCGAGATCTTCGTGATGGACGCCTTCGGTACGGCACACCGGGCCCAGTCCTCTACAGAAGGGGTCGCCCACTATCTGCCGGCCGTAGCCGGATTCCTCATGGAAAAAGAAGTGACATTCTTGAGCAAGGCCACCGACACCATCGAGCGCCCCTATGTCGTCATCTTGGGTGGGGCGAAAGTTTCGGACAAGATCGCCGTCATCCAGAATATGCTCAAGCTGGCCGATAAGGTCCTGATCGGTGGGGGAATGGCCAATACATTCTTCAAAGCGCAGGGCCTGGAAATGGGTGACTCGCTGGTCGAAGATGAGGTCCTGGATACGGCCAAAGCGCTTCTCGCTGCCGGCGGCGACAAGCTGGTATTGCCGGTTGATGCAGTGGTAGCCGACGCTTTCGACAATGCCGCCAACCGCAAAGTGGTGAGTGTGGAAGCCGTTGAGCCCGGCTGGCGTATCCTCGACATCGGCCCGGCGACGATTGCGAAATACGGTGAGATTCTCAAGACGGCCAAGACGGTGGCCTGGAATGGGCCGATGGGGGTCTTTGAATTGGAGAACTTCGCCGAAGGGACCTTCGCTATTGCCCGCATTCTGGCCGAACTGGATGCCGTCACCATTATCGGCGGTGGCGATTCCGCCTCGGCCGTAAAGAAGGCCGGCGTCGCCAACAAGATGAGCCACGTCTCCACCGGCGGTGGAGCAAGTTTGGAATTTCTGGAAGGGAAAGTCCTGCCGGGCGTGGCGGCATTGGCAGATAAGTAGAGAGTAATGAGTAATGAGTAATGAGTAATGAGTAATGAGTAACGAGTAATGAGGAATGAGGAATGAGGAAAGAGAGAAGAGGAAAGAGGGAAGAGTAACAAACTGAGCGGCATAGATATTCTCTTCACGCTTTACTTTTCCCTCTTTTCCCTGATAGGAGAAGGTATGCGTAAACCGTTCATTGCCGGTAACTGGAAAATGTATAAAACCGTTGCTGAAGCTACGGCTTTGGCGGCGGGGTTGAAAGTGACGTTGACGGACATCACGACGATGGAATTGGCCGTCTGCACGCCGGCCACGGCACTGGCAGCAGTCAGAGAGGTGCTCGCCGGCTCGAACATCGGCGTTGGCGCGCAGAATATGCACTGGAAGGACGAAGGGGCGTTCACTGGTGAGATTTCACCCGTCATGGTTAAGGAGGTGGCCCAGTATGTCATCCTCGGCCATTCGGAACGTCGCCAGTACTTCGGTGAGACAGATCAGACGGTCAACCTGAAGCTCAAGGCGGCACTGACGCACGGTCTCACTCCCATTGTCTGTATCGGTGAGAGCCTGGAACAGAATAAGGCCGGCGAGACGGTGCCCTTTGTCACGCAGCAAATTCATGGAGCCTTCGCCGGCATCACGGCCGAAGAAGCCGGCAGAGTTGTCCTGGCTTACGAACCGATCTGGGCTATCGGCACAGGGTTGACGGCAACGCCGGAGGATGCGAATCGCATCATCAAAGCGGCCATCCGCGATGTACTGACAACGCTCTACAACGCCGAAGTCGCCGCCGCCATCCGTGTACAGTACGGCGGCAGCGTTAAACCGGAGAACATGACCGATTTTATCGTGATGCCGGAGATTGACGGGGCCCTGGTTGGCGGCGCGAGCCTCAAAGTTGATTCCTTCACCGCCATCGTCAAAAACGCCGTTGCGGCATTGACGAGCTAAGCCGGAGAAAACGGCAAAGCCGGTCGGTTAAATCCGACCGGCTTTTATTTTGGTAGCCCTACAAACGATCAAGAACCGCAGTACACGGATCACCACGGCGCGCACAGGCAAAACAATAAAAATCCGAGTGTTCCGCGAAGACCGTGTCCGAAATCCCGAAATGTGGCATAGGCAGCAACTTGGGTCAAATAATGAACCGGCCTGGACTGTTACGACGCCTTTTCCGTTTGTTTGCTGCGCTGCACGACCCTCTCGATCAGTTCAAGCAATTCGCTCGCCCTGACAAACTTATTCAGAAAGAAGTCGGCCCCGGCGCGCAAAGCTCTGGCACGTACTACCTCATCAAGACCGGCAGTGAGCATAATAACGGGCAAATGACAATAGGACGGCGTCATACGTAACTGCTCCAGCAAAGTGATGCCGTCCATATTCGGCATGGCCACATCCAACAGTATCACATCAACCGATTGTTCGGCCAATTTCTCCAATGCCTCTTGAGCATCACCGGCCATCACCACATTATACTGCGTCTTACCAAGCATATATCCCAACATCCGCCGAATCGCCAACTCGTCGTCCACAACCAATACTGTTGTCATGTTCACACCTATCCGCGTTGAGCTTTCCTGAAAATAGCCACCGAAGGCACAAAATTCACAGAGAAAAAAACCTCCGCTTGCTGTGGCAGAATTGTGCTTAACGGCGCCATCCCCTTAAGACGGGTACATTCCATCTCGAAAGATTACTCTTGACTCTCCTGAAAGAAGTTCTGCTAACCACAAAGGACGCCAGGTAAGGCTGGAAATTGCTGATGATTCAACGCAGAAACAGCAATTCTGTGAATCCAAACCTTAAAATCCTTTGTGCACTTTGTGTCCGTTGTGGTTTGTGCAGTGAAGTCACTCTTATATTACCAAAATCCTCGTCGGAAAAGGTTACGGCAGCATTAACAAGGCATTGAAAGATCGTTACACGGAGCGGCCCATGCCCTAAAACGCCAAGCAGTCGGCTGCCGACAGGAGAAATCTGTCAACAGCCGACTGCTTGCCGTGTTCGGTAGTTGGGGAAGGCGGGACTTGAACCCGCACGCTTTGCAGCACATGATCCTAAGTCATGCTCGTCTGCCACTTCCGACACTTCCCCGATACCCGTCATTATACGCAAATTGACGGCGGAGGCAAATCCCTGAGCATGCGCCGCGATTATTGCGCCGCGACTTCTTCACCAAAGGCCAACAACGCCTTGACCTCATCAGGAGATCGCCCTTCGGCATAAACACGTAAGACCGGCTCGGTCCCCGAAG
>FWPV01015260.1_pt1 | contig 11074 bp, 12 predicted proteins | sample 2228371 | NCBI WGS metagenome assembly FWPV01 (sample SAMEA103939776, study PRJEB20133) | metagenome | reverse complement strand
CGAGTACCGCGGCTGCGAACTGCCGGAAGACCTCTGGTATGACCTCGATTACATCTGGGTCAGGCCGGAAGCGGAGGGATTGTTCCGGATCGGCATCACCGACCCCTCGCAAACCATGGCCGGGCGGATCCAGCATGTTTCGATCAGGCCGCCTGGTTCCCGGCGTCAGCGCAGGAAGCCCCTGGCACGGCTCGAGTCGGGAAAGTGGGCAGGCGGGATACCGGCGCCTTTCGACGGCGTGATTGTCGAGCGCAACGAGCAGGTGCTCGAGCGCCCGGACCTGGTGAACATCGCCCCCTACACGGAAGCCTGGCTGGTGCTGTTCAGGCCGGATGATCCGGCGCATGCACTCGATCATCTCGCGACCGGGCGAGCTGCAGTCGAGGGGCTGAAGTCGTGGATCGACCGCTACGACGTTCAGTGCATGCGTTGCGCACAGTGAACCGGGAGGCGGCGTGAAGGTTGAGTTGCTGGTATCCGAGTGGTGTCCGACCTGCCCGCAGGCGGAAAAGGTCTGGACCGAGGTGGCAGCAGAGCGGGAAATCGAATTCGCGGTCCTCGACCTCAACCAGACGGCGGGCCGGGAACTGGCCCATCGCCTGCGCGTGCGCACGATACCCGCCGTCGCGATCGATGGCGAGTTGAAGGCGGTGGGTGTGCAGAGCCTGGCGGAGGTGCGGCAGATGGTGGCGGCGGCGCCGCGGCGCCGGGCTGCACGCCGTCATGCGGGGATCACGCTCTCCGCAGACAATCGATGGTTCGTGTCCAGTGCCATGCTCTGGTTTCTGGCGGGTGCGCTGTGGCTGGCATGGCAGGGAACGCTGACAGCGGAAGGCCGGCTGCGCGGCATCGGGCTGCATCTCTTCACCGCCGGGTTCGTGCAGACGCTGATCTACGGCCTGGGGGCGCACATGCTGCCGCGGTTCACCGGCAGGCCCATTGCGTCGGGCACCGTTGCCTGGCTGCAGTTCGGCCTGCATCACGCCGGATTGCTGATGTTTTTGGGCGGGCTGGCTGCCGGTCTGCCGGCGCTGGCGATCTCCGGCGGGCTCCTCGGATGGGGCGCGCTTGCGGTGTTCGCGGCGCGCATAATGCCCTTGTTGTGGCCCGTGCAGGAGGCAGTCGGCCGCGTCAATCAACAGGAGTTTCAGGAATGAACGGAATCACCGGATGTGCGGGGTTGCATGAGCGATGAAATTCTGCGCCGGCTGCGGCGCTTCCAGACGCGCTATTTTCCGCGCCTGCGCAGCCAGTTCCGCCACCTCGTCGAGCAGGGGCAGCATCCCACGGTGCTGTTCATCGGTTGCTCGGATTCCCGGGTGCTGCCGTACCTGATCATGGACAGCGGTCCCGGCGAGCTTTTCATCGTGCGCAATGTCGGCAACTTTGTGCCGCCTTACGACGCCTCGCAGGGTTATCACGGCACGGCGGCGGCGGTGGAGTTCGCGGTGCTGAATCTCAATGTCAGTGAAATCGTGGTCTGCGGACACAGCCATTGCGGCGCGGTGCGCGCGCTCTATACCGATGTGCCGGCGGAAGCGCGGCACATGGCGAAGTGGCTGGATCTCGGCCGGGACGCCGTGCTGCCGGTCACGCTGTCGGAGGAGGCACTGCGGCGCACCGAGCAGCGTTCGGTGGCGCTGCAGCTCGAGCGGCTGATGGATTACCCTATGGTGCGCCAGCGTGTCGAGGCGGGCCGGCTGTTCCTCCGCGGCTGGCATTACCTGATCGAAGAAGGCAAGATCCTGGTGCTCGACGTCGAGAGCGGAAATTTTTCGCCCTTCGATGCGGGCCTGCATCAGCCCGGAGACCGGAATGATCCGCTGGCCGGCGTGGATTTGCTGCAGTAGGCAGCGATTCCCGTCCGGGTGGCCGGAGCGCGCATGGACTACCTGACGCTGAAAAGCCTGCATGTCGGCTGCGTTGCGGTGAGCTACGCGCTGTTCCTGCTGCGCGGCATCTGGATGATACGGCGCCCGGAGCGGCTGCGGCTGCGCTGGGTGCGGACCCTGCCGCATGTCGTCGATACGGTGCTGCTCGGCAGCGCCGTCGCAATGGCGCTGATGATCCGCCAGTATCCCTTTGTTGCCGGCTGGCTGACTGCCAAGCTGCTGGCGCTGCTGCTCTACATCGTCCTCGGCTCGATCGCGCTGAAACGCGGCCCCACCCGGAATCAGCGGATTGCTGCATGGTTCGCCGCGCAGGCGGTTTTTTTCTACATCGTCGCGGTGGCGCTGACGCGCAGTCCGCTGCCGTGGACCGCGGCCTGAGAGGCTGCCGGGCTCAGGCAGCGCCCACGGGAGAGATGCCGCTCAGCAGGTAGTCCAGCAGTTCGGCCACTGGCCGGATGGCCTTGCCGAAGGGCAGCGGCTCCGAGCCGCGGAAGAACAGCCCTTTCTTGACATCGCCGTGCAGCGCATGGGCGAGGCGGGTGTCGATGCAGAACTGCCCCGCGGCGGCAATGCCATCGCGCAGGCCGCAGGCGGTCAGGCAGTTCAGGCCCTGCACGCAGCGGCGGGGGTCGGCCTTGGCATGCGACTGCAGCGCCTTTTCGCGGCGCAGGTAGTTTCTGAGCCAGGGCGTCAGCACGGCACGCGCCGGCAGTCCGGCGACGCTCATGAAGCTGACAATGTCCTCGGGCCGCGCTTCCGCCAGCACGCGCTTGAATTCAGGATGAGCGTCGCCTTCGGCGGTGACCGCGAAGGCGGTGCCCACCTGCACTGCCGCCGCACCCATGTCGAGCAGCGCTCGCACCTGGTCGTGGCGATGTATGCCGCCGGCGGCGATCAGGGGAATTTTTTCCGATTCGAGCCCGAGAGCGCGGAGCAGCGCCGGGATTTCCTCCAGCACGCGTACGAAGTCGAAGCGCGGATCGCCGATGTCCTCCGCGCGGGTGGCGCCGAGATGGCCGCCGGCGTAACGCGGATGTTCGATGATGATCGCGTCAGGAATGCGCTGCCGGCGCATCCATTTTTTGACGACGATGCCGACGCCGCGGGCATCGGACAGGATCGGGATCAAAGCGACCTCGGGGTAATCCCGGGTCAGTTCGGGCAGGTCGAGAGGCAGGCCGGCACCCATGACGATGGCGTGCGCGCCGCTGGCGCAGGCCTGGCGCACATAGTCGGCATGGGCCGCCACCGCCTTCATCACGTTGACGGCGATTGCCCCGCGATTTTCGGCGAGCGCCAGCGCCTTGCCGATCTCGCGGTCGAGGGCGATCAGGTTGACGCGGTTCAGCTGCCCGGCATCCCGGCAACCGTCCGTCCGGGCGAGCAGATCCGGATGATGGTGGCGCAGGTCGACGCTGGAGAGGGTGCCGAGCGCGCCCAGCGCGGCGACGCTTCCGGCAAGGCGGTGCGCGGAAACGCCGACGCCCATGCCGCCCTGAACCACGGGCAGCAGGGTGCGACGGCGCAATTTCCATTGCGGCAGGGGAGAGGCATTCATTGCGGACATGGATGGTTCGGAAAAAGCCGATGTTGCAGCCTTGCCGGCTGCGGCGCCTTGATATGCATCACCGCGGGCATCGATTCTTCAGCCCGGATGCCTGCGCAATGCGTCGATGTCGGGTATCCGGATGTCCGCACCCTCCGGAACGATCACCCCTGCGGCTGCCAGCGCGTGCAGGATGCGCGAGAAATGTTCATGTGTCAGGTTGAGTCGGGATGCGATGACATTCTTCAGTGCCGGCAGGCGGACCAGGGTCTCGTCCGTAGCTGCGGGATCCGCCAGGCTCAGCAGGTATCCGACCACGCGTTGGGTGCCTGACAGCAGCGACTGCGATTCGATCTCGCCCACCAGGCGGTGCAGACGCATGCTGAGGCTGGCAATGATGCGGTGAGCCAGCCGCGGATCCTGCTCCAGTTCGTTGAATACGGTACTGGCGGCGACATGCAGCAGGCGGCTGTCTGCGATCGCTTCGGCGGACACCCGGTACGCGATGCGCATGAACATCGCTGCTTCGCCGAAGGTCTGGGCTGGGCCCGGCAGTTCGACAACCCGCTCCGCGCCTTGTGCACTGTGCAGCGACAGCTTGATGCGGCCGTCGATGACCAGGTGAAATCCCGTGCAGGGGTCTCCTGCGCGGAACAGCAGGCTGCCGCGCGCCACCCGGACCATGGTGGTTCCGGCGGCGATGCGGGCGAGCGTTCCGGGATCGAGGCCGCCGAACAGCGCGGTGCGTCCGAGCAGGCTGACTGCATCCGGCGCGGAGGCCTTGCGCGCGGGGAGGGAGCGGTCAGCGGCGCTGTCCCCGCGGGAGCTTCCGGATCGCTTGGGTTCCCGGCTCATGGGCATGGCAGCTCTCAGGCGTGAAAAACTGCCTGCCATTGAAACCGCGAATGACGCCACCCGGCTTGACCTGCATCAACAATCCCTGCGCCCGGCGCGAGGGCTCAGCCGTAGGCGATGCAGTTCTCGCAGACCGTGCCGCGGACATCCTTCTTCAGGTGCGCGGCGCGCAGCCGGGTGAAGTTTTCGGAATGCCATGCGGTCATGAACGGCATCTCGTTCAGGTCGCCCATGGTCCAGTGGGCCGTGGCGTCGAAGCAGCAGGCCGAAAGCCGGCCTTCGGCCGTGACATGGCCCTCGGTGAAAGCCGACCAGCAGGGCAGGGGCTCGCGCAGGGCGCCGATGCGTCCCTGGTTGCCGGCGGTGGGGCGGTATCCGAGCTGTTCCTCGCGCTGGGTCGCGAATGCGCCCATCGAATACAGCGGCAGCCAGTAGTGGCTGTCGACCCAGGGCAGCACTTTTTCGCGCAGCAGCGCCTCCATCCGCAGCTGCTGTTCGCCGTCATAGCGGATCGAGGAGGCGTAAAGCCCGGTCTTGAAGCCGCTTGCGGCACGCAGGCCGTGGGCGGCGCGGATATTGTCCAGCGCGCGGTGGAACAGCTTGCCCGACACGCCCATGATCTGCTCGAACTGCGCTTCGTCGGCGGCATTGACCGACCATTTCAGCGAGTCGAGTCCGGCCTGCATGCAGGCCTCGACCGCTTCGGGGAAGGCCATCGAGGCGTTCGAGGTCAGGAATACATAGGGAAAGCGCAGCTCCTGCTTGGTCCAGGCGATGCAGTCCACCAGCAGGCGCGGGTTCATGAAGGATTCGCCCAGGTAGAACACGCCGATTTCCTCGACACCGGCTTCGCGCATCTCACGGGTGATGCGCTGGAACAGGCGGAAATCCATGTCCCATTTGGGCTGGACTTCCCGCGTGCGCAGCGCGCAGAACCCGCAGCGGTAGTTGCAGCGCGGCGAGATCTCGATCTTGACGCTTTTCGGCGCCGGCGGCTGCGCGTGGCGGAATTCAGGGGGGATGCGGGTGATGTTGTCGATGCGTTCGGTGATGGTCATCGCGGGCCGCCGGAGGTGGGGACAGCTGCATTATTGCCGCCCCTCCTGGAATGTCCTTGATTCGCATCAAGCCCGCTGCCGCCGTTTTCCGGACGAAAAAAAGCCGGGCATGGCGCCCGGCTTTGCGGTGAACGGACGTGTTCAGCGCAATACCAGAACCGGAACCTTGATTCCGGCGAGCACTTTCTGGGTTTCGCTGCCGATCAGCAGTTTAGACAGCCCGCTGCGGCCGTGGGAGGCCATCGCGACCAGGTCACACTTGTATTTTTTCGCAGCCTTGATGATGGCGTCGGCGGCGAAGTCGCTGCATACCGAATAGACCGCGCAGGACACGCCGGCGGCAGCGCATTCCTTTTTCACCGCTTCGAGGTGCTTGGCGGCGATTTTCTTGGCCTTGCCTTCATATTCCTTGGGCAGGATGAAATCGGGCGGAATGTAATCGGCATAGACGTTGAACTTGTAGGCGGGAGCGACGTGGAAGCCCGTCACTTTGGCGCCGCTGAGCTTGGCCAGCGCGACGGCTTTCTTGACTGCCTTGCGCGACAGGGCGGATCCGTCGGTCGGAACCAGGATGTTGCGGAACATGGCTTTCTCCTTGCTGATGGGGTGATGGAGCAGATTATGGCCTGAGCGGCTTATTGTAGCGCCAACTTAGCCTTTAGCCGGTCCCTGCGGCTTGATGTAGATCAAGACGCGGCGCGGACACTGAATTTATGCTGCTGCGCATGATCATTTGGCCGGGGAGCCTTTAATGCAGTCGCAATCGACCTACAACTACACCGTCGTGCGGCAGTTCGCGATCATGACGGTGGTCTGGGGCATCGTGGGCATGCTGGTGGGGCTGGTCATCGCCGCACAGCTGATCTGGCCCGAACTCAATCTTGCACCCTGGCTGTCCTACGGCCGGCTGCGGCCGCTGCACACCAATGCGGTGATTTTCGCCTTCGGCGGCTCGGCGTTGTTCGCGACCTCCTACTACGTGGTGCAGCGCACCTGCCATGTGCGGCTGTTCGGCGACGGGCTGGCGGCCTTCACCTTCTGGGGCTGGCAGGTGGTGATCGTGCTGGCGGCGGTGACGCTGCCGCTGGGCTACACCAGTTCCAAGGAGTATGCGGAACTGGAATGGCCGATCGATGTGCTGATCACGCTGGTCTGGGTGTCCTATGCCGTGGTGTTCTTTGGCACCATCGCCAAACGCAAGACCCCGCACATCTATGTCGCCAACTGGTTTTTCGGCGCCTTCATCATCACCGTCGCGGTGCTGCACCTGGTCAACAGCGCGGCGATGCCGGTGACGCTGACCAAGTCCTACTCGGCTTATGCCGGGGTGCAGGATGCGATGGTGCAGTGGTGGTACGGCCACAATGCGGTCGGCTTTTTCCTGACTGCGGGCTTCCTCGGCATGATGTATTACTTCATCCCGAAGCAGGCCGGCCGCCCCGTCTACTCCTACCGCCTGTCGGTGGTGCACTTCTGGGCGCTGATCTTCACCTATATGTGGGCCGGCCCGCACCACCTGCATTACACCGCGCTGCCGGACTGGGCGCAGTCGATCGGCATGATTTTCTCGCTGGTGCTGCTGGCGCCGTCCTGGGGTGGCATGATCAACGGCATCATGACCCTGTCGGGTGCCTGGTACAAGCTGCGCACCGATCCCATCCTCAAGTTCCTGGTGGTGTCGCTGTCGTTCTACGGCATGTCGACCTTCGAGGGCCCGATGATGTCGATCAAGACCGTCAACGCGCTGTCGCATTACACCGACTGGACCATCGGCCATGTCCACTCCGGCGCGCTGGGCTGGGTCGGCATGGTCACTTTCGGCAGTCTTTATTACCTGATCCCGCGGCTCTACGGGCGCACCGAGATGTACAGCATGAAACTGGTCACGCTGCATTTCTGGGTGGCGACCATCGGCATCGTGCTCTACATCGCCGCGATGTGGATCGCCGGCGTGATGCAGGGTCTGATGTGGCGCGCGGTCAATCCCGACGGCACCCTGACCTATGCCTTCGTCGAGTCGGTGAAGGCGACCTATCCCTATTACGCGGTGCGACTGCTCGGCGGCCTGCTCTATTTTTCCGGTGCGCTGATCATGGGCTGGAACGTCTATCGCACCGTGGCCGGGCAGAAAGCGGTGGATGCGCCCATTCCGGCGCCGGCCGCGGCCCACGCCTGATCACATAAGTATTTGATTATAAACGGATTTTTGAATCAGGAGAAGACATGGACAATTCGGGCCATGCGATTATCGAAAAAAACCTGGGATTGCTGATCGTGCTGATCATCGTCGCCATCAGCTTTGGCGGCCTGGTCGAGATCGTGCCGCTGTTCTTCCAGAAGTCGACCACCCAGCCGGTGAGCGGGCTGCAGCCCTATACCGCGCTGCAGCTGTCAGGACGCGATGTCTACATCCGTGAAGGCTGCAACAACTGTCACTCGCAGATGATCCGGCCCTTCCGCGCCGAGACCGAGCGTTACGGCCATTACTCGGTGGCGGGTGAATTCGTCTACGACTTCCCCTTTCTCTGGGGCAGCAAGCGCACCGGACCTGATCTCGCGCGCGTCGGCGGCCGCTATTCGGACGACTGGCACCGCGTGCACCTGATCAACCCGCGCGACCTGGTGCCCGAGTCGAACATGCCGGCCTACAAGTTTCTTGCCGATACCCCGATCGATCCGGCGTCGGTCGCGCCGAAAATGCGCGCGCTGCGCCGGCTCGGCGTGCCGTACAGCGATGAGGATATCGCCAAGGCCGCGGATAACGTCAAGGGCAAAACCGAAATGGACGCGCTGATCGCCTATCTGCAGGGCCTGGGCACCGTGCTGCGCAACGTGAGGTGATCCATGGACATCAATCTGGTGCGTTCACTGATTACTGCTCTGCTGTTCATCGTGTTCATCGGCATCGTGCTGTGGGCATGGAGCAAGGGCAAGCGCGAAGATTTCGAGGCGGCGGCACGGCTGCCGCTGGAAGACGACCTGGCTGAAGAACGGATGGCCCGCAACGGGAGAGGGCAGCAATGAGCGATTTCGTACATGACGGCTGGAGCCTGTATATCGCCATCATCACGGTGGTGAGCCTGCTGGCCTGCGCGGTGCTTTTGAAGATGCTGTCGACGCAGAAGCTGGCCAAGGGCGAGAAGCCCGGCACCACCGGCCATGCCTGGGACGACCTCGAGGAATTCAACAACCCGCTGCCGCGCTGGTGGATGTGGCTGTTCTACATTACCATCGTGTTCGCCTTCGTCTACCTGATCCTCTATCCGGGGCTGGGTTCCTGGGGCGGCTACCTCGGCTGGTCCTCCACCGGCCAGTACCAGGACGAGCAGAAACGCGCGACCGCAACCTTCGGACCGATCATCGACCGCTTCCTGAAGCAGGATGTCATCGCAGTGGCCGCAGATACGGAGGCCCGCGAAATCGGCCAGCGGCTGTTCCTCAACTACTGTGCGCAGTGCCATGGTTCCGATGCCGGCGGCTCGCGCGGCTATCCCAACCTGCGCGACGGCGACTGGCTCTACGGCGGCACCCCGGAGGCGATCCGCACCACCATCATCAACGGCCGCAACGGCGTGATGCCGCCGATGGGCGCGGCCCTCGGCAGCAGCGAGGATGTGCGCGACGTCGTGCATCATGTGCTGTCGCTGGCGGGGCGCACCCACGACGGTCTGCGCGCCCAGCGCGGCAAGGCCAAGTACGCGACCGCCTGCGTGGCCTGCCACGGTACCGACGGCAAGGGCAACCAGCAGCTTGGCGCGCCGAACCTGACCGATGACATCTGGCTGCATGGCGGTACCGAGGCGGCGATCACCGAGAGCATCGTCAAGGGCCGTGCCAACCAGATGCCCGCGCACAAGGACTTCCTCGATGAAGGCAAGATCCACCTGCTGACCGCCTACGTCCTCGGCATCTCGGGACAGGGCAGGAAGTAGATGTCTTCGGAGGCGCGCGTCACGCCCGCGGCGGACGCCGGGGAAGTCGAAGCTTCGCTCTACGAGGTCCGCAAGCAGATCTACCCGCGCGCGGTCACCGGCTGGTTCGCCTGGTGGCGCGTGGCGCTGGTGGTGCTGACCCAGCTGGTGTTCTACGGCACGCCCTGGCTGACCTGGAACGACCGCCAGGCCGTGCTGTTCGACCTGGTTTCGCGCAAGTTCTACATCTTTGGCATGGTGCTGTGGCCCCAGGATTTCATATTCCTGACGGTGCTGCTGATCATTTCCGCCTATTCGCTGTTCCTGTTCACCGCGATTGCCGGCCGCCTGTGGTGCGGCTATGCCTGCCCGCAGACGGTCTACACCGAGATCTTCATGTGGATCGAGCGCCGCATCGAGGGCGACCGCTTGCAGCGCATGCGGCTCGACCAGGGGCCGGCGAGCCTGCGCAAGTTCGGACTCAAGGCGCTGAAGCACGGTGTCTGGATAGCGCTCGCGCTGTGGACCGGTTTCACCTTCGTCGGATATTTCACGCCGATCACCACGCTCGCCGCTTCTTTCGCCGCGTGGACGCTGGGACCCTGGGAAACGTTCTGGATATTCTTCTACGCCTTCGCCACCTACGGCAACGCCGGCTGGATGCGCGAGCAGGTGTGCAAGTACATGTGTCCCTACGCGCGTTTCCAGAGCGTGATGTTCGATCCGGACACGCTGATCATCACCTACGACGCCAAGCGGGGCGATCCGCGCGGTGCCCGCGGCCGCAAGGCCGACCCGAAGGCGATGGGCCTCGGCGATTGCGTCGACTGCAACATCTGCGTGCAGGTCTGCCCCACCGGCATCGACATCCGCAAGGGGCTGCAGTACGAATGCATAGGCTGCGCAGCCTGCATCGACGGCTGCAACCAGGTGATGGACAAGATGGGCTATCCGCGCGGCCTGATACGCTATTCCACCGAGAATGCAATGGCCGGCCAGTACGCCGATTCCGACATCCGGCGCCATGTGTTCCGGCCGCGGGTGCTGGTGTACTCCGCGCTGCTCGGCATACTGGTCGCAGCCTTCATGGGCGGCCTGCTGCTGCGCAGCCCGCTGAAGGTCGACGTGCTGCGCGACCGCGGCGCCCTGATGCGCGATGCACCGGGCGGACAGATCGAGAACGTTTACCGCCTGCAGTTCATCAATACCGACGAAGTCGCGCGCCGCTACACGATTGGCGTCGAGGGCCTGCCCGGACTGCGGGTGATGACCCCGCAGCCGATCGAGGTGCCGCCGGCGACGACCCAGGCCTTCCCGGTGTCGGTGCGCGTCGACCCCGCCGGGCTTGCGCAGGGCTCGCACCCGATCGTCTTCCTGGTCAACGATGTCGACCGGCCCGAGGTCAGTGCGCGTGAAAAATCCCGTTTCTATGTCCGTTGAGGAGAGCGCCATGCACAATGCGACGCAGCCCGCGCTGCCCTGGTACCGCGAACCCTGGCCCTGGTTGCTGATGGCGGGACCGGTGGCGGTGATTTTCGCCGGCATCGCAACCATCTGGATCGCCGTGGTCAGCAGCGATGGCCTGGTGGTCGATGACTATTACAAGCAGGGGCTGGCGATCAACCAGACACTGGAGCGCGGCGCGCTGGCCGCCCGCCTCGGTTATCGCGCCGAACTGCGGCTTGCGCCCGATGCGCGCAGCGTGTCGCTGCACCTGGATGCGGCGACGGGCACGGCCCTGCCGCCGCAGCTTCAGTTGCGCGTGGTGCACCCGACCCGCGCCGGCCGTGACGGGCTGGTGCTGTTGCGCCA
>FWPV01012313.1_pt1 | contig 11075 bp, 8 predicted proteins | sample 2228371 | NCBI WGS metagenome assembly FWPV01 (sample SAMEA103939776, study PRJEB20133) | metagenome | reverse complement strand
GCTGCAGCTGCTTCAGCAGGTGCCTGCACATCTCGCGCGCGACGCGGAAATCGTGCAGACCGGCTACCAGGAATACCAGGAACTGCAACTCGCGCGCAGAGGACTGAAGCGGCTTTATGCAATAACCCTGACCCTGACCCTGCTGCTTGCCCTGCTGTCCTCGTTGGGGCTCGCCTTCCTGCTGTCAAATCGCCTGTCGGCACCGCTCTCCGCGCTGGTCGAAGGCACACGGGCGGTGGCGCAGGGCGACTTCAGCCGCCGCGCGGCGGTGGCAAGTCGTGACGAGCTCGGACAGCTGACGCAGTCTTTCAACAGCATGACCCTGCAGCTGGCCGAAGCGCAGGCGCGGGTGGAACGCAACCAGGCGCAGGTGGCGCATGCCAAGGCCTACCTCGAAAGCGTACTTGCCCATCTTTCCGCCGGCGTCCTTACTTTTGACGGCGCACTGCGCCTGCGCTCTGCAAACCCCAGCGCCGAGCAGATACTCGGCGCGGAATGTGCATTGCTGCTGGGTGCCGGAATACTGGACTGGGCTGCCGTGGATCCGTCGCTGGCGGCCCTCTCCGACGCAGTTGCGGAGGCGTTTGCCCGTGCTGACAATGCCGAATGGGAACGCCAGGTCGAGCGCGAAGTGAAGGACGGCACACAGGTGCTGCTGCTGCGCGGCACGCGATTCGGCGAGGGTGGCGATGCCGGTCTGATCGTGGTGTTCGATGACGTGACTCATCTGCTGCAGGCCCAGCGTGATGCGGCTTGGGCGGAGGTGGCGCGGCGTCTCGCGCACGAGATCAAGAACCCGCTGACGCCGATCCAGCTGTCAGCCGAACGCATCCAGTTCAAGCTGACGCCGAAGCTGTCGCCGGCCGATGCCGAAATCCTGACGCGGTCGACACAAACCATCGTCAGCCAGGTTGCCGCCCTCAAGCGCATGGTCGACGCTTTCGGCCAGTATGCGCGTACCCCGGAACCGGCTTTGCGACCGCTCGACCTCAATGCCCTTGTGCGCGAGGTGCTGATGCTTTATGAATCGCTGGGCTCGAGCATGCGCCTGAATCTCGCCCCCGAACTGCCGCTGGTTCAGGGGGATGCGACCCAGATCCGCCAGGTCATCCACAATCTTCTGCAGAACGCGCAGGATGCACTGGCTGGAGCCGACTCGCCCTCCATCGAGATCGCGACGGCATCGCGGGAAGGCGGGGTCGAGCTGTCGGTTACCGACAACGGCAGTGGATTTCCGGAACAACTGATGAAACGCGCATTCGAACCCTATGTCACAACCAAACCGCGCGGCACCGGCCTCGGCCTGTCGATCGTGCGCAAGATTGTCGACGAGCATCGCGGCGAGATCATCATTACCAACGTTGCTCCGCGCGGCGCAAGGGTGGCCATCCGCTTGCCGGCGGCTGTGCAGGGTGCGGGCGAGCGTTCCGCGGCGTAGACGGACAGAACACAATCATGCGACAGATACTGGTGGTGGATGATGAAATCGGAATCCGGGAGCTGCTCTCGGAAATCCTGTCCGACGAGGGATATGACGTCCAGCTTGCGGAGAATGCAGGCGCGGCCCGCGCCTTCCGCAGCCAGGCGCGTCCGGATCTCGTCCTGCTGGACATCTGGATGCCGGACACCGACGGCATCACGCTGCTCAAGGAGTGGGCGAGCAGCGGCCAGCTGACGATGCCCGTGGTCATGATGTCCGGGCACGGCACCATTGACACCGCGGTCGAGGCCACCCGCATCGGCGCCGCGGATTTTCTGGAAAAGCCGATCGCGCTGCAAAAGCTGCTGGCCACCGTGGGTCGTGCCATCAGCCGCGGCGAGCGGCAGCTGCCGTCGGCGGCGGGACTGGCTGTCCTCGGACGCACACCGGTGGTGCAGGAACTCAAGCAGCGCCTCGAGCGCATTTCCTCCAACCGCGGCCCGGTGCTGGTGCAGGGCGCTCCCGGCTGCGCTTTCGAGGCCTGTGCCCGCGTGTTGCACGTGCCCAACATGCCCTGGCACACCGTTGATCAGGGTGCGCAAACGGTGGATGCGCCACTGGAGCTCCTGCAGGCGGCCCGCGGCGGCACCCTGTTCGTGCGCGATGTGGCCGAGTTCAGCCGGCTGGAACAGCGCGGCCTGCTGGTGCTTCTGTCCCAAGCGGAGCGCTACAACGCCCGCGTGATATGCGCGACAACCCGTGACCTTTCGGAACTGGTCGCCGCAGGCCAGTTCGACGACCGGGTGTTCCAGCTGCTGGGCGCGACCGTGATCCGCCTGCCGCAGCTGCGCGACCAGCGCGATGACATTCCTGAAATCGCCGGTGTGATGCTGAAGGACCTGGTCGAGCAGAAGCTGGTGCCGGCGCGCCATTTCAGCGTTGCCGCACTCAATGCACTGCGCAACCACGACTGGCCGGGAAATTTCTCCGAACTGCGCAGTGTCGTGCAGACACTGGCCAATACCGCGGCCGGCGAACAGATTACCCTCGAGGAAACCCTGCGCGCACTGCCGCAGGCGGCCGCGCCGGGTGCTTCCGCCTCGCTCCAGCTCGACGCGCCCCTGCGCGACGCGCGCGATGCCTTCGAACGCATTTATTTTGAATATCATCTGGCGCGCGAGGGCGGCAACATCAGCCGCGTGGCGGACGTGGTCGGGCTCGAACGTACTCACCTCTATCGCAAGCTCAAGCAGCTTGGCGTGAAGACCTCGCGCAGGAACGACGAGTAATCGGGTCGCGGCAGCCCTCGCCCCGGCCGGGGCCCAGCCGCTATAATTGCGGCTTTCCGCAAGGCCCTTCCCCATTCCAGGACTGCAAGCCATGAGTTCCCGACCCGAACTGGCGAATGCGCTGCGCGCGCTGGCCATGGACGCCGTGCAGCAGGCCAATTCCGGCCACCCCGGCATGCCGATGGGCATGGCCGAAATCGCCGAGGCGCTGTGGCGCCGCAATCTCCGCCACAATCCGGCCAATCCTCAGTGGGCCGATCGCGACCGTTTCGTGCTGTCGAACGGACATGGCTCGATGCTGCTCTATGCGTTGCTGCACCTCACGGGCTACGACCTGCCTGTCGGGGAACTGAAACGTTTCCGCCAGTTGCACTCGAAGACACCAGGCCATCCCGAGCACGGCATGGCTCCCGGTGTGGAAACCACGACAGGTCCGCTGGGCCAGGGCATCGCCAACGCAGTCGGCATGGCCATCGCCGAGCGGGTGCTGGCCGACAGCTTCAACCGCGAGGGTCACCGCATCATTGACCATCGTACTTATGTTTTTCTCGGCGACGGTTGCCTGATGGAAGGCATCTCGCACGAAGCCTGCGCGCTGGCCGGGACGCTCAAGCTCAATAAGCTGATCGCTCTTTACGACGACAACGGCATTTCCATAGATTCAGAAAAAGCCGATATAAAACAATGGTTTACGGATAATGTTCCGCAGCGCTTCGCAGCTTATGGCTGGAACGTGATCTATGGTGTCGATGGTCATGACGGCGATGCGGTAGACGCCGCAATCCGCCAGGCGCAGCAGGAAACTGCGCGCCCGACGCTGATCTGCTGCAAGACGGTCATCGGCAAGGGTTCGCCGAAAAAACAAAATACCGGCGGCGTGCATGGCGCGCCACTGGGCGCCGAGGAAATCGCTGCCACCCGCGAGGCAATCGGCTGGCCGCATCCACCCTTCGAGATTCCGGAGGACGTGCGCGCGGAATGGAATGCGCGCGACAGAGGCGCTGCGCTTGAGGCCGAATGGAATCAGCGTTTCACTGCCTACGCCGCCGCGCATCCGGAACTGGCCGCGGAATTCAGACGCCGCATGGCGGGCGAGCTGCCGGCCGGCTGGACCGCAGTACGCGACGCCTTTATCGCGCAAACTGTGAACAAGGCAGAGACCATAGCCACCCGCAAGGCATCGCAGAATGCGATCGAAGCGTATGCGCCGGCGTTGCCCGAGCTGATTGGCGGTTCGGCCGACCTCGCGGGTTCCAACCTGACGCTATGGTCGGGCTCCAGGGGTGTGAACGCCGCCAGCGGCGGCAACTATCTTTATTTCGGAGTGCGCGAGTTCGGCATGGCTGCCATTTGCAACGGCATCGCGCTGCATGGCGGCCTGTTGCCCTACCACGCCACCTTCCTCGTGTTCTCGGATTACGCGCGTAATGCCTTGCGCATGGCTGCGTTGATGAAGCAGCGCGTGGTCTGCGTATTCACCCATGATTCAATCGGGCTCGGCGAAGACGGCCCGACCCACCAGCCGGTGGAACACGCCGCGACCCTGCGCCTGCTGCCCAACATGGATGTCTGGCGGCCCTGCGACACGGTCGAGACGGCGGTGGCCTGGGCAGCGGCGATCGAGCGCAGCGACGGCCCGTCGAGCCTGCTGTTGTCGCGGCAGAATCTCGATTTCCAGAACCGCGGCGCGGAACAGCTCGCAGCCGTCGCGCGTGGCGGCTATGTGCTGAATGACGCCGCGAATGGCGCAGCTCGCGCGGTGATCATCGCCACCGGCTCGGAAGTCCCGGTGGCGCTGGCGGCGCAGCAGGCGCTGGCGGCCGACGGCATCGCCGTCCGCGTGGTGTCGCTGCCCTGCACCCAGGCCTTCGACCGCCAGGATGCGGCGTACCGCGAATCGGTGCTTCCGCGCGGCATTCCGCGGGTGGCCGTCGAGGCCGGAGTCACCGATTACTGGCGCAAGTACGTCGGCCTCGAGGGCAAGGTCATCGGCATCGACCGCTACGGCGAATCGGCGCCTGCGGGCGAGCTGTTCAAGTTTTTCGGCATCACCGGCGACAGCGTCGCCGCGGCGGTGCGCAGCATGGTGTAACTTTTTTCTTCAACCGGATTTAAGCGGGGGCGTCATGGCAATCAAGGTCGGCATCAACGGGTTTGGACGTATCGGTCGGATGGTGTTTCGCGCGGCGGTGGAGGATTTTCCCGATATCGAAGTGGTCGGCATCAACGACCTGCTCGAACCTGACTATCTCGCCTACATGCTGCGCCACGACTCGGTGCATGGCAGGTTCCAGGGCGAGGTTTCGGTCTCCGGCAATACTCTGGTCGTCAATGGCAAAAAAATCCGCCTGACCGCGGTCAAGGATCCCGCCGAGCTGAAGTGGAACGAAATTGGCGCCGAGGTCGTCATCGAGTCCACCGGCCTGTTCCTCGACAAGGGCAGCGCCTCCAAGCACCTTGCCGCAGGCGCCAAAAAGGTCATCATGTCGGCGCCGTCGAAGGATGACACGCCGATGTTCGTGTTCGGCGTCAACGACAAGACCTACGCCGGTCAGGACATCATTTCCAACGCATCCTGCACCACCAACTGCCTGGCGCCGCTGGCGAAGGTGCTGAATGACAAGTGGGGCATCAAGCGCGGCCTGATGACGACGGTGCATGCCGCCACAGCAACCCAGAAGACCGTCGACGGCCCTTCGAACAAGGACTGGCGCGGCGGCCGCGGCATCCTCGAGAACATCATTCCGTCCTCGACCGGTGCGGCAAAGGCCGTCGGCGTGGTGATTCCCGAACTGAACAAGAAGCTCACCGGCATGGCTTTCCGTGTGCCAACCTCCGACGTGTCCGTGGTCGACCTCACCGTGGAGCTGAACAAGCCGGCCACCTACACCGAAATCTGTGCCGAAATGAAAGCGCAGTCGCAGGGCGCGCTGAAAGGCGTGCTCGGCTACACCGAAGACAAGGTGGTTGCCACTGACTTCCGCGGCGATGCGCGCACCTCGATCTTCGACGCCGAGGCCGGCATCGCAGTGGATCCGACCTTCGTCAAGGTGGTCTCCTGGTACGACAACGAATGGGGCTATTCCAACAAGGTGCTGGAGATGGTGCGGGTTGTTGCGAAAAAATGATTAAAGTCAAAAAACTAGCCACAGAGAGCACAGAGGACACAGAGAACTGCAAAAAGCCCGCAGAGAATGGTTTGGTTTTCTCTGTGCTCTCTGTGTCCTCTGTGGCCAAAGATTTTGATCTGAGGGTTTGATCTTGAAGTTTCTCCGTCTTACCGATCTTCCGCTCAAGGGCAAGCGGGTATTCATCCGCGCGGACCTCAATGTGCCGCAGGACGACGCCGGCAACATCACCGAAGACACCCGCATCCGGGCAACCCTGCCGGGCATCCAGCACGCGCTGGCCGCCGGTGCCGCGGTGATGGTGACCTCCCACCTTGGACGCCCGACCGAAGGTTCGCTGCAGCCCGGCGACACCCTGGCGCCGATCGCGCAGCGACTGTCGGAGATGCTCGGCCAGCCGGTGTCCCTGGTGCAGGACTGGGTCGATGGCGGTTTTGAAGTCAGGCCCGGCGAAGTCGTGCTGCTGGAGAACTGCCGCGTCAACAAGGGTGAAAAGAAAAACGACGAGGCGCTGGCGAAAAAAATGGCGGCGCTGTGCGACGTCTACGTCAACGACGCCTTCGGCACCGCGCACCGCGCCGAGGCCACCACCCACGGCATCGCGAAATTCGCGCCGGTGGCCTGCGCCGGTCCGCTGATGGCAGCCGAGCTCGATGCGCTGGGCAAGGCTCTGGAGAAGCCGGCGCGGCCGCTGCTGGCCATTGTTGCCGGCTCCAAGGTGTCGACCAAACTGACGATCCTGAAGTCGCTGGCCGGAAAAGTCGACCAGCTGATCGTCGGCGGCGGCATCGCCAATACCTTCATGCTGGCGTCAGGCATGCGCATCGGCAAGTCGCTGGCCGAGCCTGATCTGGTCGGCGAGGCGCAGGCCATCATCGACATCATGAAATCGCGCGGTGCCCAGGTGCCGCTGCCGGTGGACGTGGTGGTGGCTGACGAGCTGTCGGCGCTGGCCCGTGCCAATCCGATCGAGGCTTCAGCAGTGCGTCCCGACGACCTGATCCTTGATGTCGGGGCCAGGACCGCGAAAATCTTCGCCGACCTGATCGCCAAGGCGGGCACCGTGGTCTGGAACGGTCCGGTCGGCGTGTTTGAGTACGACCAGTTTGCCGGCGGCACCAAGGTGATCGCGCAGGCCATAGCCGCTTCGAAGGCGTATTCAATCGCCGGCGGCGGAGACACGCTGGCGGCCGTGGCCAAGTATAAGATTGCCGACAGGGTGTCCTATATTTCCACCGGCGGCGGCGCCTTCCTCGAATTCCTCGAGGGCAAGAAGCTGCCGGCGGTCGAAGTCCTCGAGCAGCGCGCCGCCTAACCGGAACGCGCGGCCAGCCCCGACATTCAGGAAGGATGGACAGCGCATGATCCGCAGAACCAAAGTCGTCGCGACGCTGGGCCCCGCTTCCAGCGATGCCAAGACCCTGACCCGGATGATCGACGCCGGAGTCGACGTGGTGCGCATCAACTTTTCGCACGGCATGCCCGAGGAACACCGGGCGAGAGTCAATCTGGTGCGCCAGCTCGCGCGCAAGGCGGGACGCGCCGTCGGCGTGCTGGTCGACCTGCAGGGCCCGAAGATCCGCGTCGGCAAGTTCAGGGATGGCAGGATCCAGCTCGAGACCGGTGCCAAGTTCGTGCTCGACGCAGAGTGCAGGCTCGGCGATCAGAACACGGTGGGTCTTGATTACAGGAACCTGCCCAACGACGTGCGCCCCGGCGACACCCTGCTGCTCGACGACGGGCGCATCGTGCTTGGCGTGACCAATGTCCGCGGCCCGAAAATCACCACGGTCGTCGAACAGGGCGGCCCGCTGTCGAACAACAAGGGCATCAACCGCAAAGGCGGGGGTCTTACCGCGCCGGCGCTGACCGACAAGGACAAGCAGGACATCCGGCTCGCGGCCGAGCTGAAGGCCGACTTTCTCGCGGTGTCCTTCCCGCGCTCCGGCGAGGACGTGCGCTGGGCGCGCGACCTGTTCAACAAGGCTGGGGGCCACGGCCTGATCGTTTCGAAAATCGAGCGCGCCGAGGCTATACCCGCGCTCGACGAAATCCTCGATGCTTCCGACGCCATCATGGTGGCCCGCGGCGACCTCGCGGTAGAGGTCGGCGATGCCGCCGTGCCCGCGCTGCAGAAACGCATGATCCGGATGGCGCGCGAGAAGCACAAGCTGACGATCACCGCGACCCAGATGATGGAATCGATGATCAACAGTCCGATTCCGACGCGTGCCGAGGTATCGGATGTCGCCAACGCGGTGCTCGACGGCACCGATGCGGTGATGACGTCCGCGGAGACCGCTGCCGGCCAGTATCCGGCCGAAACCATAGCCGCGATGGTGCGCGTGTGCCTGGAAGTGGAAAAGGAAGACCTGCAGCAGCAGGAGCGCCGCGACGGCGCGACGGGGCGCAACGATGTCGAGAACGCGATTGCCCGCGCCACGGCCTTCACCGCAGCCGGCCTGCCGATCAAGGCGGTGGCGGCGCTGACCCAGAGCGGGCGCACGGCGCTGCTGATGTCGCGGATGGCGATCGCGGTGCCGATCTACGCCATGAGTTCGGTGATCGAAACCCGGCGCCGCGTGACCCTGTTCCGCGGCGTGCATCCGGTGCGCTTCAGGGGCGCGCGCAATCCCGAGAAGGCGCTGCACATGGCGGAAGACGAGCTGATCAAGCGCGGCGTCGTGCAGAACGGCGACCTGATCGTGCTGACCATCGGCGAGCCCTTCGGCCGCGCCGGCGGCACCAACACCCTGAAAATCGTCAAGGTCGGCGAGCACCGGAAAACCTGATGTACCGAGAGTAAAATACGGTCCCTTTTCAGCAACCCCAGAACCGCAGGAGTCGTCACATGTCCGCAAACAACCTCGCCGCCATTGCCCGGGCCATGGTCGCCCCCGGCAAGGGCATTCTTGCCGCCGACGAAAGCACAGGCACCATCGGCAAGCGCTTCGACGGCATCAGCGTCGAAAACATCGAAGAAAACCGCCGTGCCTACCGCGACATGCTGTTCGCAACCCGCGGGCTGGGCGACCACATCAGCGGCGTCATTCTTTACGACGAGACCCTGCGCCAGAAGGCCGCCGACGGCAGGCCTTTCGTCGAGGTGCTGAACAAGGCCGGCGTGCTGCCGGGCATCAAGGTCGATGCCGGCGCCAAGCCGCTGGCTTTCTGCCCCGGTGAAACCGTCACCGAAGGCCTCGACAACCTGCCCAAGCGCTGTGCCGAATATGTGAAGCTCGGCGCGAAGTTCGCCAAGTGGCGCGCCGTGATCGACATCGGCCGCGACATCCCGACCTCGACCTGCATCGCCGCCAATGCCCATGCGCTGGCGCGTTATGCCGCGATCTGCCAGGAAGCCGGCCTGGTGCCCATCGTCGAGCCGGAAGTACTGATGGACGGTGACCACACCATCGACCGTTGCGAGGAAGTCACCGAGTGGACCCTCAACGCGGTCTACGATGCGCTGTACCTGAATCGTGTCGTTCTCGAGCACAGCGTCCTGAAGCCCTCGATGGTCATCTCCGGCAAGAAATGCCCGAAGCAGGCGCCGGTGGACGAGGTCGCCGCACGCACGGTGCGCGTACTGAAGCGCACGGTGCCCGCCGCGGTCGCCGGCATCGCCTTCCTGTCCGGCGGCCAGAGCGACGAAGTGGCCACTGCCCACCTCAATTCGATGAACGCCCAGTTCAAGGGCGAGTTGCCCTGGCCTCTGTCCTTTTCCTACGGCCGCGCCTTGCAGCAGGCCTCGCTGAAGGCCTGGAAGGGCCAGGCGGCCAATGTACCGGCCGCACAGGCCGCGCTCGCTCATCGTGCGCGCATGAACGGACTGGCGGCATTGGGTCGCTATTCGGCAGACCTGGAGCACAAAGCTGATTAAAAAAATATCAATAAAATCAATAAGTTATTGCTAATTAGTTAGCGCTTGCTTTGAGAATGCGGCTGCCCGTTTCCATCATCACCGGTTTCCTCGGCAGCGGCAAAACCACGCTGCTCAACCGGCTGTTGCAGGACCCTGCAATGGCCGGTGCAGCGGTGATCATCAACGAGTTCGGCGAGATCGGGCTCGACCACCTGCTGATCGCGACACCCAATGAAAACACCGTGCTGCTGTCCAGCGGCTGCATCTGCTGCACGGTGCGCGGCGATCTCGTCAACACCCTGCGTGATCTCGACAAGCAGCGCCGCGAGGGCGAGCTGCCACCCTTCGATCGCGTGCTGATCGAAACCACGGGGCTGGCCGATCCGGTGCCCATCGTGCAGACCGTGGTCGTCGACGAAAAACTTGCGCCGCAGTACCAGCTCGACAGCGTCATCACGCTGGTTGATGCGGTCAACGGATCAAGCCAGCTTGATACACAGCCTGAATCGCGCAAGCAGGCGGCGGTTGCCGACCGCCTGCTGATTTCGAAAACGGATCTGGCCGATGCAGATACGGTCAAGCGGCTCAAGGACCGTCTTGCGACAATCAACCCGGGCGCAGAAATCCTCGAATCCGCGCACGGCAGGATCGCGCCGGGCGTGCTGTTTGGCGCGGCCATCCTTCCCGAATCGCGCGCTGCGGATGTCGAACGCTGGCTGCGCGAGGACAGTTATGTCCGGGTAGAAACCCGGCAGGGCGTGATGCAGAGCGCCCACGATGACGGCATCCGCGCCTGCAGTCTGGTGCTTGATCAAGCGGTCACCCGCCCCGGCCTGACGGCCTGGCTGACCGCACTCGCTTCGCTGCGCGGCGCCGAACTGCTGCGAGTCAAGGGATTGCTCAACGTCGAAGGTGAGCCGGTGGCGGTGCATGCGGTGCAGACGCTGATCCACGAACCGGTGTACTTGCAACAATGGCCCGATGCCGATCGCCGCTCGCGAGTGGTGTTTATCACCCGCAACATGACCCGGGACGCCATCGAAGCGACGCTGGATGTGCTCGGCTGGCAATCGCAGTCCGCGGCAGGCGGAATACCCAAACCCGATCCCGGCACCTACGCGCGCTTTCTGGCCGCGATGACCAAGATGCACTGACACAACACAGCGATTCCGCCTTGACAAGGGCGGAGTGATTATTTAGCTTCCAAGCTTTGCTGCAAACGCTTACATTCTGCAAATTTTGCAGCCCGGGCCATGCAATTGCAGCCCGCGCAACACGGAGGAGTGTCCCAGATGTTCGAATTCAAGCAGCCTGAGGCCAGGGGCGCCGTCAAGGTTCTCAAGGGCGGCCTGCTGATCGACGGTAATGGCGGCAAG
>FWPV01010053.1_pt1 | contig 11076 bp, 12 predicted proteins | sample 2228371 | NCBI WGS metagenome assembly FWPV01 (sample SAMEA103939776, study PRJEB20133) | metagenome | reverse complement strand
TTTCGATGCCGGGCACGTTGGTGCGGATGGGCCGGAAGGGCCCGCGGATCTCGACGGGCGCGTCGGGCTCGTCTGGGTCGGGGGGAGTCGGATCGCTCGGGGGGCCGGGGTCGACGGGGTGATCGGATCCACCGGGCGATCCACCGGGGATGCTGCACCGATCCGCGGTGTAGAGGGCCTCGCGCAGATGGCTCGGCAGCTCGGGGCAGCGGGCGTCGACACCGCCCAGCCGGGCTCGGTAGTACGGCACGAGCTCGTTGAGGTCGATGCACACCTCGACCGGTGTCGGCTGGGCCAGGCAACACGGATGGAGCCGACCGGCCACGGCATCGGCTGCGGTGAGGAAGAACCGGTGCGCAGCGGCCGCGTGGCACGCTCGACCTCGGCACCTCGACTTGGTGTCCGAGCCGGTCGCCGTGGTGAGCGGCTCGCCCCAGTCCGGGTTCAAGCGCCACAGGGTGACGCTGCTCGGGCGGCTTGCGACGGCGGCGCTCGGGTTCGAGCCCACGCCGATCGCGGCGGTCCCGAGTGCGGCAAGGAAGTGGCGGCGCGTGAACAGGCCCATGCAGACCTCGGATCTGTCCGGAGGGTCTACCCGGTCGACGGCCGATGCGGTCGAGGAGACCCTCGCCGGTGTGGGGCACCGATGTCCTACGTGGCATCGGTGTGCGGGCGTCCGGCAGCCGAAGCTGCCCGCCCGCACACCTGAGCTCGCCAGGACGGGCCCCTCGCCGAGGGCCATCTCCACCGCACCAGCTCGTTCACCGAGCAGGAACGCAGTGACGGACGGTTGGGGACGGTGTGCGAGAACATGATCGGCACGGCGTGTCGGCGACTTGAGGAATTCTTCGCCCTCGCTTGTGGCTTCCTTGACGACCGCCGCGACGCCGCTGTCGACCGCCGCGACGTCGCCTTCAGCGAGCTGGCCCGCCAGGTGGCCAGCGGGTCGGAGGCAGCCTCGGGGGAGCGACGCCGGCCTCGTCGAGGCCGAGCTTGATGGCTTCTCGAAGGGCGCGCAGCAGCGCCCACTGCTGACCCGGGCGGGTCTTCACGGTGAGCCGGAGCGTCACACCTTCGATGCCCAGGTGCTCCACGCCGAGGATGACCGGTGGCTCGAGCACGCGGTCTCGGTGTTCGGTCTGCTCGCACACCTTCGTCGCGGCTTGGAGGATCGCGGCGCGGGCACGCTCGAGGTCGGTCGCGTAGTCGACGCTCACGTCGAGCACGGCCATCGACCACAGCTGGCTCCGGTTGCCGACCCGCACGATCTCGCCGTTGGGCACGTGCCAGACCGTGCCGTCGGCTGCTCGCAGGGTGGTCACGCGCAGCGAGACCTTCTCCACGGTGCCGACGGCCTCACCGAGGTCGACGACGTCGCCGACGCCGTACTGGTCCTCGACCAGCATGAAGAGCCCGGTGATGCAGTCCTTCACCAGGCTCTGTGCGCCGAAGCCGAGCGCCACGCCGGCGATGCCGGCTCCGGCGATCAGCGGTGCCAAGCTCACCCCGAACTCCCCGAGCGCGAGCAGCACGGCCACGGTCCACACGGCGACCGAGATGACGCTGCGGAGCACGTGGGTGATGGTGCGGGTGCGTTCTTCGAGGCGGGGTTCTCGAACGGCGAGCAGCTCGGGAGCGCGCAGGCCGAGCTTGTGGAGCCCCGCGGTGACGCTGCGCTCGGGCGCCATGGCGCGCCGGACGACCTGGTTCATGGCCCGTCGGGTGATCCGGTTGACGATCCAGGCCGCCACCACGATGACCAGAGCCCGCAACGGCGCGCCGACCAGCCAGTCGGCCAGCTTGCTGAGCGGCTCGGAGCCGGTCAGGTCCCAGACGGTCTCGCACGCCCAGCCCGGTTCGGGAGAGCACGCCTCGGTCAGGCCGGGGTCGGTCGGCGGGACGGCAGCGAGCACGGCCGACCGCTCACTCGTAGGCGGCGAACAGCTCGGCGATCCCCTGCCGCTGGCCGCCGCTGGTGGACGACATCACTGCGATCGGCTGCACCCCGAGCTCGGCCCAGGCGGCCAGCCGCTCACGCACCAACTCCACCGGCCCGCCCAGCGTGCAATCCGCCAACCAGGCGTCGCTCATGAGGTTCGGGAGCCGGTCGCGCTCGCCGGCGGCGAGTGCGGCTTCGATCGCATCCATCTCTTCGACGTACCCGCACGCCCGCCAGTAGTTCCGGTAGTTGGGCAAGCCCACGTAGACCGTCATCGTCTTGCGGTTGACCGCCGCCGCGGCCCGACGGTCGTCGGAGATGACCGTCGGGATCATGTTGGCCAGCCGGAACCCGGCCGCCCGGCGTTCCGCAGGGACCCGGCGTAGCTGGGTCGAGGTGTGCCGGAAGCTGGCGTTGGCCCAGATCGCTCCGTCACCGAGCTCGAGCGCGAGGTCGAGCATCCGGTCGCGCAGGGCTGCCAGGTAGATCGGCGGGAGGGGGCCTCCGTAGCGCTCGTTGGCCCGGAGGCCCTCGACGAAGCGCCGCATGTCGGCCAGCGGCTTGCCCATGGTCACGCCGAGGCGCTTGACCATCGGCTCGTGGCTCACCCCGAGCCCGAGCGCGAAGCGCCCACCGGAGAGCTCGTGGATGTGTGAGGCGACTCCGCCGACTTCGCTCGGGACGCAGCCGTAGATTCCCTGGATTGAGGTGTAGAAGGGGATCTCGCGTGTGACGTGGGCGAGGCTCACGCACAACCCGAGCGCACCGCCCAACGTCGGGCAGGCGATCGCGGCGAACCCGCGTCGCTCGGCTTCGACCGCAGCCTCGACGATCGCAGCGCGCTTGCCGGGAGACGCGACGAGCGACAGTGCAGGCTTGCCCGAGGCGCTGAGCGGGGAGGTCGGCACGTCGTGCATGGACGTGGAACGTAGTGGGCCGCCAGTCACCGCGGTCTACCGTGTGCAGCCGTGTCCCGTTCGCCCCTGCGGGTCGGCCTGATCTGCCCCTACAGCCTGACCATCCCTGGCGGGGTACAGGGCCAGGTGCTGGGGCTCGCGCGCGAGCTGCGCGCCGCTGGCGTCGAGGCCCGGGTCCTCGGGCCGTGCGACGGGGCTCCGCCGGCCACCTACGTCACGCCGCTCGGCAACAGCCTGCCGACCGCGGCGAACGGCTCGATCGCGCCCATCGCGCCGGACCCCGCCGCGGCCTTGCGCACCATCCGGGCGCTGCGGGACGAGGACTTCGACGTGCTGCACCTGCACGAGCCGCTGTCACCGGGGCCAACCATGACGGCCCTCGTGATGCACCCAGCCCCGATCGTGGCCACGTTCCACGCCGCCGGTGACAGCGCCAGCTACCGCTACTTGAACAGCGTGGTCCGGCGGCTCGTGGAGGAAGTCGACCATCGTGTGGCGGTCTCGAAGGACGCGCAAGAGCTCGCCCAGAGCTATCTCGGGGGCGACTACGAGGTGCTCTACAACGGCGTGGAGCTGGATCGGTTCGCGTCGGTCGAGCCACACCCGGGTGGTGAGCGGGCGATCTTCTTCTGTGGCCGGCACGAGCCGCGCAAGGGGCTCGACGTGCTGTTGCGAGCCCATGCCACCCTCGGACCCGACGTCGTGCTGTGGGTGGCCAGTGACGGTCCCGACACCGCCCGTCTGCGCCAGGAGCACGCCGGAGATCCTCGCATCGAATGGCTCGGGCGCATCAGCGAACGGGAGAAGCTGGCCCGCCTGCGGGGAGCCCGGATCTTCTGTGCGCCGTCGCTGCACGGCGAGAGCTTCGGCGTGGTGTTGCTCGAGGCGATGGCCGCCGGAACGGCGGTGGTGGCGAGCTCGATCGACGGGTACCGCAACGTGGCCACCGACGGGGTCGACGCGCTGTTGGTCGAGCCCGGCGACGAGGCCGCGCTGGCCGAGGCACTGTCGCGGCTGCTGGCCGAGCCGGCCCTGCTCGAGCGCCTCGTGTGTGCCGGGCGCCAGCGGGCCGAGCAGTTCTCGATGCGCTCGTTGATGGAGACCTACCTCTCGCGGTACGAGGAGCTGCTCACACGCCCGCCGCGGATGGGACCCTCGGCAGGCTCCCGGCTCGCCCGGCGCCTGCGCCGTATGATGACCGGGTGATCTGGCTCCTCGTCATCGTCGGACTCGTGGTCGTCGTGGCCCTCGTGGCCATCGCCGCCTACAACTCGCTGATCCGCGGGCGGAACCAGGTGGAGAACGCCTGGGCGCAGATCGACGTGCAGCTCAAGCGCCGGATCGACCTGATCCCGAACCTCGTGGAGACGGTGAAGGGCTACGCCGCCCACGAACAGGCAACCCTCGACGCCGTGATCACGGCGCGCAACGCGGCGATGGCCGCACCGTCGACGCCGCATGCGCAGGCCGAGGCCGACAACGTGCTGAGCGGGGCGTTGCGCCAGCTGTTCGCCCTGTCGGAGGCCTACCCGGACCTGAAGGCCAATCAGAACTTCTTGGCGCTGCAAGAAGAGCTCACCGCGACCGAGGGCCGGGTGGCCTACGCCCGGCAGTTCTACAACGACAGTGTCATGTCTTACAACAACAAGCTCGACCAGTTCCCGACGATCCTGTTCGCCCGTCTGCTGCGCTTCGAGCGGCGTGAGTACTTCGAGGCCGACGAGGACGCACGGGCCACGCCCCGGGTCGAGTTCTGAGCCGTCCCGGGAACGACGTCGCCGATGCACGAGCTGATCCGCGCGAACAAGCGCAAGAGCGTCGCGCTGATCGGGTCCTTCGTCGTGGTGCTGGTGCTCGTCGGCGCCGCGGTCGGCGTGCTCGTGGGCTACGGCCTCGCCGGCACGCTGGCGGCGCTCGTCGTGTCGGGCGCTGTCGCCTTCGGGTCGTACTGGAAGGCCGACGCGATCGCGCTGCGCGTCAGCCGCGCCCGTCCGGCAGACCCCCAGCAGTACCGGCGACTCCACAATCTCGTCGAGGGACTGTGCATCGCGAGCGGCCTGCCCAAGCCGCGCGTGTACGTCATCGACGACCCGGCGCCCAACGCGTTCGCCACGGGCCGCAACCCGCGCCACGCAGCGATCGCCGTCACGACGGGCCTGCTCGCCAAGCTCAACCGCGTCGAGCTCGAAGGCGTGATCGCGCACGAGCTGTCCCACATCCGCAACTACGACATCCTCGTGTCGACGCTGGCGGTCGTGCTCGTCGGCGCCGTGGCCATCCTCACTGACACGGCGATCCGGCTCATGTGGTGGAACGGTGGACGAGTTCCGCGCCAAGGCGACCGGAGCGACTCCAACAATCCGCTGGCGCTGGCAGGCTTCGCGCTGCTGGTGCTCGCTCCGCTGATCGCCCGGCTCATGCAGGCGGCGATCAGCCGACGCCGCGAGACGCTCGCCGACGTGTCGGCGTGCCAGATGACCCGCTATCCGCCCGGCCTCATCTCGGCGTTGGAGAAGCTGCGCGACGACTGCACCGTCACCCATGCGGCCACGACCGCCACGGCCCACTTGTGGATCGAGCAGCCCATGGCGGGGGTGGGTGACAGCGGTCGGCTGGGCCGGTTCCATAGGATGTTCGACACCCATCCGCCGCTCGAGGAGCGCATCGCCCTGCTGAGGGAGCTGTGAGCTGCACCCTGAAGTTCGTCCCCGTCGCACTGGTCGTCGCGCTCGCTGCGTGCAGCGGTGGCGGGGGAGGGGCCGAGACGTCGGTGCCGTCGTCGGCCGCCAGCACGACCACGTCGGCGCCGCCTCCGACGAGTCGGCCTCCCTCGACGGAACCGGCGAGCACCACCACCACCCAGCCCGAGCCGACGACCCCGCTCAACGGCCTGGCGGTCTTGGATCCGGCCGCACCGACGCGCCCGGCGCTGGTGGCCAAGATCGACAACGTGCCGCGCGCCCGACCCCAGAGCGGGCTCGAGCTCGCCGACATCGTGTACGAGGAGAACGTCGAGGGCTGGACCCGCCTGGCTGCGGTGTTCCACAGCCTGGTGCCCAACGTGGTGGGTCCGGTCCGGTCCGGCCGCACGCAGGACATCGACCTGCTGACCTCGCTCGACCACCCGCTGTTCGTGTGGAGCGGCGGCAATGGTCGGGTCACCGCCGCGATCCGCGACAGCGACCTGATCGACATGGGGCCGTCCGGGTTGGACGGCATCGACTACTTCCGCTCGAGCGACCGGCCCGCGCCCCACAACCTCTACGCACGCGTTGCCGAAGCGTGGGCGGCCAACGTCGCTGGTAGCCCGCCGCCACCGGCCCAGCTCACGTTCCGGCCTGCCGGCGAACCAGCCCGGGGGGACGCCCCCGTCGCCGGGGTGAAGCTCCAGATGGACGGGGGAATGCGTGCAGTCTGGCAGTGGGACCCGTCGACCGGCGTCTTCGTGCGCTACCACGACGGCCGCCCGTTCGTGACCGCGGACGGTGCCGAGATCCTGGCGGCCAACGTCGTGGTGCTGACCGTGCAGTACCGGCCGAGTCCGGCCGACGCGCGCAGCCCCGAAGCGGTCTCGGTGGGCGAGGGCGACGCCTTGGTGTTCACCGACGGCCAGGTGCACCTCGCCCGATGGGTGCGGCCGGACAACCGGTCGCCGTGGATGTTCGTCGACGCCGAAGGCAACGAGATCGGGCTGACACCGGGCCGCACGTGGATCGAGCTCACCCGGGGCGGTCAAGCTGCCGTGGTGCCCGAGGGCGTCGATCCCGCCGACGTCGCGTGGCCGTGATCGCCTGATGGGGCACAAGGTGGCACTCTCGCCACCACGAACGCAGAGGCGGCGGGCCGGGGGTGGCCGGTACGATGGGGCCCATGACCGCCGAAGGTTCCAACGCTGCCCGTGTCACGGGGACGTTCCCAGTCAAGCGTGGCTTGGCCGAGATGCTCAAAGGCGGCGTCATCATGGACGTCGTCACCCCCGAGCAGGCAAAGATCGCCGAGGACGCCGGAGCGTGCGCCGTGATGGCCCTCGAGCGGGTGCCGGCTGACATCCGGCGCGACGGTGGCGTGGCGCGGATGAGCGACCCGGAGATGATCGAGGGGATCAAACAGGCGGTGTCGATCCCGGTGATGGCCAAGGCCCGCATCGGCCACTTCGTCGAGGCCCAGATCCTCGAGGCGCTCGGGGTCGACTTCGTCGACGAGAGCGAGGTGCTCACGCCCGCCGACGAGGCGCACCACATCGACAAGTGGGGCTTTACCGTGCCGTTCGTGTGCGGGGCGACGAACCTGGGCGAGGCGCTCCGGCGGATCAGTGAGGGAGCCTGCCTGATCCGTTCCAAAGGCGAGGCCGGCACCGGCAACATCGTCGAAGCCGTGCGCCACCTGCGCTCGATCGTCGGTGACATCCGCAAGATCACCCAAGCCGACTCGGCCGAGCTGTTCGACTGGGCCAAGCGGTTGCAGGCCCCGTTGCCGCTCGTCCAGGAGATCGCCGAGACCGGTTGGCTCCCGGTCCCGCTGTTCTGCGCCGGCGGCATCGCCACGCCCGCTGACGCCGCGCTCGCGATGCAGCTCGGCGCCGAGGCGGTCTTTGTCGGCTCGGGCATCTTCAAGAGTGAGGACCCGACGCCGCGGGCCAAGGCCATCGTCGAGGCGACCACGCACTTCAAGGACCCCCACATCCTGGCCAAGGTCAGCCGCGGCCTAGGTGCCCCGATGACCGGCATCGGCATGGACGAGCTCAACCAGCGCTACGCCGAGCGGGGCTGGTGAGCGGGCTCGCTCCCGGCTGTGCCCGATAGCATCGCGGTCCGTGCGTGGTGCGACGAGGCCTCCAGGTGGAACCGGTGCTTCTGCGCGTGGGCGTGCTGGCGCTGCAGGGGGCGTTCGGCGCGCACCAGCAGCGGCTGACTGAGCTGGGCATCGCCACCATCCAGGTCCGTACCCCCGACGAGCTGAGCGAGGTCGACGCCTTGGTGATGCCCGGCGGCGAGAGCACGACGATGTCGCGCCTTTTGACCACCTCCGGGCTGTTCGACGAGGTGAAGGCCCGCATCAGCGACGGCATGGCAGTGCTGGGCACCTGTGCGGGTCTCATCCTGCTCGCCACCGACGTGCTCGACGGTCGACCCGACCAGCGGAGCTTCGGCGCGCTCGACCTCACCGTGCGACGCAACGGCTACGGGCGTCAGGTCGACAGCTTCGAGACCGATCTCGAGGTCGAGGGCCTCGACCGACCTTTCCACGCCGTGTTCATCCGGGCTCCGCTCGTCGAGGCGGTGGGGCCGGGGGTCGAGGTGCTCGCCCGCCACGAGGGCAAACCGGTGCTCGTCCGCCAAGGTGCGGTGCTCGCCGCCTCGTTCCACCCCGAGCTCACCGCCGACGTGCGGCTCCACCAGATGTTCCTGCAGCTCGCGGCCCAACGGTCGCCGATTCGCGAGGTCTGAGATGTCCGGCCATTCCAAGTGGGCAACCATCAAGCACAAAAAAGGTGCCGCCGACAAGGCACGCGGCAAGTTGTTCGCCAAGATCGCGCGCCAGATCGAGGTGGCGGCGCGAGCCGGAGGTGGTGATCCGGCCAGCAACGCCACCTTGCGGACGATGGTGCAAAAGGCCAAGGCCGCTCAGATGACCAACGACGCCATCGAGCGGGCCATCAAGCGCGGTACGGGCGAGGACACCGGTGAGGCCTACGAGGCGATCACGTACGAGGCCTACGCCCCTGGCGGGGTGGCGATGATGATCGACGTGCTCACCGACAACCGGAACCGGACCGGCGCCGAGGTGCGCAACATCTTCTCCAAGCTCGGCGGCTCGATGGCCGAACCCGGGGCGGTGAGCTGGCAGTTCAGCCGCCGCGGCGTGGTGCTCGTGCCGGCCACGGTTCCCGAGGACGACGTGATGCTCGTCGCGCTCGAAGCGGGTGCCGACGACATCTCGCACGACGGCGACGCCTGGCGGATCAGCACGGACCCGTCGGTGGTGTACGACGTGAAGGCGGCGCTCGAGGCGGCAGGCATCGAGGTGCTGTCGGCGGAGTCGACGATGGTGTCGTCGACGACGATCGAGGTCACCGACCCCGACGAGGCCCGCAAGATCCTGCGCATCATGGATGCCCTCGAGGACCACGACGACGTCCAGGACGTCTACGCGAACTTCGACATCTCCGACGAGCTGATGGAAGCCGCCAGCTGACGCCGGCGACGTACACATGGTGTCAGACACCTTGTGTACGTCTGGTTTGTACAGTGGCAGGCTGCTGGCGAGGGAGGATGGTTCGTGAGCGTTGGTGTGGGTGATCCGGCCCCGGACTTCACGTTGCCGGGCACGGGCGGTCGCAGCTACTCGCTGTCGGACTACCGCGGACAGCCGGTGGTCCTCGTGTTCTATCCCGGCGACGACACCCCGGTGTGCACTCGACAGCTCAACTCCTACAACGACGACCTCGCCGAGTTCGAGCAGGTGGGGGCGCAGGTGCTGGCCATCTCCGCCCAGGACGTCACCAGCCACGAGCGGTTCGCGGGCAAGCACGGGCTGGCGTTCCCACTGCTCGCCGACACCGACAAGAAGGTGGCCGCGGCCTATGGCACGCTCGGTCCGCTCGGCTTCCCCCGTCGCAGCGTCTTCGTCGTCGACGCCGATGGCGTGATCCGATACGCCCACCGGGCCATCGCTGGGCTCACGTTCCGCCCGGTGAGCGAGCTGGTCGAGGCCGTGCGCGCCGCCAGTTGACGGGTCGAGCGCCCGACCGGTGGTCCACCGCAGGTGGCCTCGAACCCGCTAGCGTCCGTACGCGTGTTCGCCCAGTCGTCGTCCCGGGTGCTCGGCATCGATCCCGGCCTCACCCGCTGTGGCTACGCCGTGGTCGACGCTCGCGGTCCGTCGGCAGCGCGAGCGGTCGCCCTGGGCGTGATCCGCACGCCGGTCGCCGAGCCGCTGGCGCAGCGGCTGGCACGCCTGCGCTCGGAGGTCGACGCGCTGCTGCACGAGTACACGCCCGAGGCCGTTGCCGTCGAGCAGGTGTTCTTCCAGGTGAACGTCCGCACGGCGATGAGCGTCGGCCAAGCGAGCGGCATCGTGCTGGCGTCAGCGGCGGCCGCCGGCTGTGAGATCGTCCAGTACACCCCCAGCCAGGTGAAAGACGCCATCGCAGGCTGGGGCAACGCCACCAAGGAGCAGGTCCAAAAGATGGTGCAAGCCCGCCTGGGGCTGACCGCGGTCCCCGAGCCCCCCGACGCCGCCGACGCGGCGGCCCTCGCCCTGTGCCACCTGGCGATCGCGCCGGCTCGAGCCCGGATCCGAGCTGCCGCCGGGAGGCGCCCGTGATCGGCTCGCTGCGCGGCACGGTGCTCGAGCGGGGCAGCGACGGCACGGTCCTGCTGGAAGTCGGCGGGGTCGGCTACCTCGTCACGGTGACCCCGCGCACGCTGGCCGAGCTCGAGCCGTCGAGCTCGGTGTTCCTGTACGTCCACCATCACATCCGAGAAGACGCCCAGACGCTCTACGGCTTCCTGGGCCGCGACGAGCGGGCCACGTTCCAGGTGCTGATCGGCACGCACGGGGTGGGTCCGGCGCTCGCTCTGGCCGTGCTCGGAACCCACAGCCCGGCGGCCTTGGTCGACATCGTCGCGAACGGCGACGTCGCCTCGCTCACCCTGGTGCCCGGCGTGGGCAAGAAGACGGCCGAGCGCCTGCTCGTCGAGCTCCGGAGCCGCCTGTCGGTGCCGGCACTCGATGCGGTTGGTGGGGGTGTCGCAGGTTCGGCGATCGCCGACGTGCGCGAGGCGCTCGCCGGGCTCGGCTACGGCGACACCGAGATCCGCGAGGCCTTGCGTGAGCTGCCCGCCGACGGCGATCCGGCCACCTTGCTGCGCGACGCGCTCGGACTACTCGGAGCCCGTCGTGCGTGAGGAGTTCCTCGAGCCCCAGCTCGTCAGCGAGTCCGAAGAGCTCGACGAGGCGGGTCTGCGGCCCCGCACCCTGGCCGACTTCGTCGGCCAGCGCGAGCTGAAAGAGCACCTGGCCATCGTGCTCGAAGCTGCCCGCCGCCGGGGTCAGGCCGTCGACCACCTGCTCTTTGCCGGCCCGCCCGGCCTCGGCAAGACCACGTTGGCCGGGATCATCGCCACGGAGATGGGCGTGCACCTGCACGTCACGAGCGGCCCGGCCCTCGAGCGCGCCGGCGACCTCGCTGCGATCCTGACCAAGCTGGACCAGGGC
>FWPV01015259.1_pt1 | contig 11077 bp, 7 predicted proteins | sample 2228371 | NCBI WGS metagenome assembly FWPV01 (sample SAMEA103939776, study PRJEB20133) | metagenome | reverse complement strand
AAAATGACTTCAATATATTAAATAAAGCTCACTGTTAATATAAATTTTGAATTAAAAAGTTTGAATTTTTTTGTTGACTTTTATATACCAGCTTAATTCGCGAAATTCGCGGTCGAAAACTTTAATATACCGTCCGACTCAAAATTTCCAACTGTACATCCCGATCCAGATCGATGAAGCGTGCACTGAATCCCCCGACCCTGACGATCAGATTGGGGTATTCCTCGGGATGCTCCATGGCCCGCTGCAGATCAGCATTGTTCACCACATTGATCATCGCCTGCGTGCCGCCCATGGCAAAGTAAGCCTTCAACAGCGATTTCACTTTATCAAAATTATTTTTGAACAGATCGGGCGTGAATTTCAAATTTTGAACATAGCCAGCATGGATATTTGGTTCGGGCCTGGCAATGGAATTCAAATAAGCCGTAATCCCGCTTCGGTCCATCCCTGGCGTAGCTGCATTGCCATTGGCCATGGAGGTGAACGCCAGCCTCCCATCGGCCGAGGCAGCGGTTTTGCGGCCCAGAATGGTGTTGGCGGAATTGTTGATGTTCACCACGAGGTAGCTGTGCAACCTAACCCTGGCTGCCATGGATTTCGTGGTCTCACATACATAGCGATGCAGCTTCAGGTACATTTCATCCGCTTCATGATGATCATTGCCGTATTTCGGAACATGGAGCAGCCGATTTCGTTCCCTGGCACAGCCCTCGAAATTGCGCTCGAGCATCGCTTTCAAGTTCGATGGCGAGATTTTATGTTGTTCAAAAACCAATTCTTTTATAGCCAGCAGGCTATCCGACGCATTGGTGACGCCATAGATTTCCAGGGTTCCCCCCAGATATTGAACGCCGCCATCCAATAGCGGTTTGCTGACTTCGAGGCAGCGATCGTACAGCAGGCTGGCGAACAAAAATGCGGCTTCCTGTCCCGCCACGGCATATTCCAGGGCTTCCTGCTCGGCAAGAATCTCGATGAAATACCGAAGCTGCTTTTGATAAGCGGCAACGAAGTCATCGAACGAACGAAAGCGTTCAAAATTGCCTGTCTGAATGCCCGTCGGCCGTTTGGCAACGGGATCATAGCCATCGAAAATGGTCACTTCCAGCGCCTTGAGCAGATTGATCACGCCGCTGGGCGTGCCCAGGCTCTTGCCATCGATCACATACTCGCCGCAGCCGAACGGCACATATTGCTCCGCCTCAGTCAATGGAATATCGAACGCTTGCTGAACCGCTGGCACATTCACGTCATCATTGTAGAGCAGGGGAAAAGTATTGCCCTGGGCGATGCTTTCCAGCGCCAGTTCCATGAGCTGGGGATTCTGTCCGTCATAAAATCTAAGCGTCAATTGCGGCAGAATCGTTTTTAGCTTCATAGTGGTTTCGATGGCCAGAATCGCTATTCTATCGGCCGCCGCTTCGTTCGCTCGCCCTTTGCCACCCACAATGACACGGCCATCCGTGGGTGTATTGCGGGAAAGCATCAACTGCCACAGCGATTGAAAATAGGTTCGGGCTTGGGCTTCATCAATAATCCCATGATCCAGATCGTGCTGGAAAAAGTCGCCCAGATAAACATCCATTCGGCCGTAATTGAGCGAGCCAGACAGCGTATTGTAAAGAAACATCAACTGGATCGCCTGCCGCAATGTTGCTGGCTTATGTTCGGAGATTAGAGCTAGAACCTCGATCATCGCTGTTCCATGCACGGACCAGAATGGCTGGCTATTCTGCATGAGCGCTTTGATCCGATGGATGTAATGCTGGCAGACATCGCTGAATAGCGCCAATACGCCTAAACAGGAAGCATAAAATCTATTCGAGCCATTTTTTTGCTGGTAGGAGTTTATTTTATCCCGAAGCCCCTGAATTCCCAATGTCAATAAACTATGATAATCGAGCATCGTTCCAGCCAATCGGTACAGCGGAAAAGCCACCGCCGAATCTTCAGTCCAGCGATCGCTCGGGAACGCCTGTTTCAATTTGTCTGAATAGGCCGCCCTGATCTTAAAGGCCGTATGCTCCCTTTGCCAGAAATCGACCAGATCGTCAATCGCCGCTCTATCTTTGTCATCCAGATCCTCATCCTGTCGCAAATGCTCGATCTTTTCGAAATTGATGTAATAGCCCAACCCACCCATCGTGCCATATTCCTGCGGCGCAAAACCGATGGCAGGCATGCGATAGCGTCCCACAAACAGATCCCCAGGCTGCGGATCGAGCAAGATGGCAGGAAATTGCAGTCGCAGACAGGCCAGCTCCCGCTCGAATTTATCGGCATCACGGTGGCGTTGATAGCACTCCGTGAAGTCATGCATGAATGTTATTTGTGTTTTTGCATCCATCAATCACATACATTCCTACCCTGGCCAAGCTACGACCGCTAATTTCGCGATCCGCCAGTTGGCGGATTCGCTAATTGCCAATTCGCGTAATTAGTATAATTAGCGGGATTCGCGGTCAAAGTATTTCTTTCCATTGTGCAAGTGCTGAATTTCTTAGAGACTAATTTGCTCCCCTTCCAAAATCCGAAACAAAATATCCAGATGCTTGGCGGCGAGTTGAACCGTCATTTTTGGCTCGGCGCCTTGCAGCAGGCAATCGAGAAAATGCCTGGTGAGCTCGAAGTTATCGTCAGGGTGATGGCTCATGTCCACCAGCAACTGCTTGGTTGTCTCTTTGCCATTCCGATCGAACGTGAAAAAGTCCACTATGGGCGGATCCCAGCTACAAAAGGCGAAGCGGACGCTCCCTTCGGTGCCGTAGATTCGGGTTTCGTTGGGCACTTCGGCAGGGACGCCACTGCCACGTTCATAATAATAGGTCAAACCCGTATCGAATTCGAGATAGGCGGCGCCGTGCTCCTCCACATCAGATTGAAAATTGGGATCAGGGAATCGCTTGAGGCCATTCCGTGTAAATGACCTGACCGATTTGATCTGCGGCCGATCGCCGAGCACGCCGAGATGAAACGACAGATCGTACACGCCCCAATCGATGAACGGCCCGCCACCAGCAAGCCGTTTCTGATGCGCCCAGGCGCCTGCTGGATTGTATTCGATGAATGTCCCCCGCATTAGATGGTTGTGATGAATGTGGTACACCTGGCCCAGTTTGCCATCGTCGATCATCTGTTTAATGAAATGGAATTTGGGTTGCAATCGGGCATGGCGACAGGAGCATTCCAGCACCAATAAATTCGGATGCTTTTCCACCGCAGCGACCAGTTCATCCAATTCCTGGCGATTGGGCACCATGGGTTTCTCCAGCAGTACATGTTTGCCCGCCGCCAGGGCATCTTTGAGCATCGCCAGATGGGTATGCGGCGGCGAAGCGATGATCACGGCATCCAGCGAATTATCTTCCAGCATCTCCCGATAATCCAATGTGCCATGTTCGATCCGATGTTTGTTCATTTTGGCTCGCAAGGTCCCTTCCGTCCGTGCCGCAATCCAGGTGACCTCAGCCCGCCCATCTTTCCGAATATTTTGGATATGCACGTCGCCAATCATGCCTGCGCCGATCAGCCCGATATTTATTTTATTCATTATTTCTTCTCCATTTTTTTTGACAGGATGAACAGGATTTACGGGATATGTTATCCTGTTTTTTTGACAGGATGAACAGGATTTACAGGATCGTTATCCTGTTCATCCTGTAAATCCTGTCTGCTTTTTTTGATATTTTTTTCATTCCCATTTGAATATCATTCTCATCAGCTTGTTTTCAACCATCTCACGATATGCCTGTGACAGGATGAACAGGATTTACAGGATATGTTATCCTGTTTTTATGACAGGATGAACAGGATTTACAGGATCGTTATCCTGTTCATCCTGTCAATCCTGTCTGTTTTTTTTGATATTTTTTTTCATTCCCATTTGAATATCATTCTCATCAACTTATTTTCAACCATTTCACGATATGCCTGTGGCGCATCATTGACAGGATAACAGGTCGCAGCGAGCGCCCGAGGATTCACTTTTTTCTCCGCTAACAATTCCAGCATTTCTTTGATATCGTCGGGCCTGGTATCTCGTGAAAAAAGGATGTCCACTTCATCCATGAACAGCGGATCGTAATCCAGGACAATCGGCTCCGTGTAACTGCCCAGGATCACCAGCCTGGGTGAAGGCGGATAGGGTGGACTCCAGGGCATGGGGCGAACCAGCCGAGCTGAATTCTTCAATTGGCTCGCAATGCCTGTGGCATCGATAACCACGGAGACATTGGCCTGGCTGTATTCGTTGACTTTCGCTTTGACATCCTTCTCGGAGGCATTGACCAGATATTCGATGCCAGCCTTTGCTGCCAATTCCAAGCGTAGGGGATTGGTATCCACGCCGATGACCCGTGCCCCGCAGGCCCTGGCGCACTGCGCCGCCAGATGACCAATGAGTCCCAGACCCACAATCACCACTGTATCCTGGGCGGTGATCTGCGCCCGTTTCACGCCATGCAGGGCGATTGCTCCCACCTTGGCATAAACGCCATCTGCTGGATCGAGCCCCTGGGGTACGGCATAGCTATCTGTTTCCTTAACCAACGCATATTCGATATGCCCGCCCCAGCATTTGGTGAATTCACCCGTGCAACTGCTTCCTGTGTGAAAAACAACATCGCCAGGCTTGAGCGAAGTCGCTTCCCCGCACGCCACGACCCGTCCGATGGCTTCATAGCCAGGAATGAGGGGAAAAGTCCCGCCAGTTTGCTTGCCACTGAGCACTCGGGTTTCCGTCCCCGTGCTGACGCCGCTGTATAAGGATTGGATGACAAGTTCTCCAGCCTTCGGGTCTGGAAGTTCCAGATATCTAATTTCCACCTGATGAGGAGCGGTAAAAACAATGGCTCTGGATGTTATCATTGAATGTTCCTTTTTATTCAGGATTTGTACTTATAAGTAAGAATGAAAGATTATTTCTCCAACGGATTGAAACAACCCAACGGATGAAATTCCAAATAACAAATCCCAAATTCCAAATCCCGCATCCCAAATCCCATATCCCAATTCATTTCCTCTCACTAACCAAAGCCCCATATCATTTGGAATTTTGGCATTGAGAATTGGAATTTATTTGAAATTTGATTTTTGAGATTTGGGATTTAAAAAATCCGTTGGTTTGTTTCTATCCGTTGGAAAAAATATCATGATTTCCCTCATCGGCGATCTTCAATTTTCATCTTATCTTAAATCTTTATAGCTTATCAATCGAATATTCTTTTTTCTTATCATCTCCAAAACCTTTGGGCTGGTGAACACCTGCGTCACCCAATCCCGATCCTCGGCCACATTCTCATATCCTTTATGAAAAACCGCTCGCATTTCGGGAGTGTCCTTGGCGGGATGGTCGATAAAAATATAAGTGCCATGCTCCAGCCGTTCCAGATTCCAGGCAAAATAATCGATGCGCTGTTGCAAGGTGATTGCGCCATGCCAGCCAGGGAAGCGTTTGATGGAATCATCATAAGTTTCAACCGCCAGACCGTATTCCCTGGCAAGCTTCTCAACCAAATGCTTTATTTTTGGATCGAGGCTGGTAAAGCCCATGTGATCGGACAGGTGCGAAACCTGCGGCACATGCTTCAGCGCCAGCTCGATCTGCGCCCGCAGTTCGGTTTCGATGTCGCTCAACTTCCATTGGGCTTCAAAAATCGAAGTCTTCGGTGGCAAATTCTTATTCGGCCATACCATGGGGAAAAAGTAGCCGTTGGAATCCACCAGACTCTTCGCAGCGGTCAACGGCCGCCATTTTAAATTTGCCCATTCACTGGTCAGGGTCAGATGGATGCCGACATCCAGCCCAGGATTTTCGTTCAGCAGTTGCACGGCTTCCAGAAACCAGGGCGTGGGTACCAGCAACTCCACCGAGCGCACGATACCGAACCTGTAAGACTCGATGCAGCCCACATTGGCCGCATGGCAGAAGCCGATGTCGTCCCCACGGACCAATAACCTGATTTCATCATGAGAAATTTTATCCTGCGCAATTGTTTTTGACAGGAATCCTGATAGGAACAATCCGAGAAGTAGTAATTTTTTCATCATCTGCTTATTCGCTTCCAATTTGATAGCCCACGGATCACACGGATAACGCTGATCTGCACGGCTTCAAAAAAAGTATCTGTGAAAATCCGTGTCATCGGTGTCATCCGTGTGCTATATTTTTGCTTCAAAATATAATTTGATAGCCCACGGACTACACGGATAAAGCTGATCTGCACGGATTCAAAAAAAGTATCTGTGAAAATCCGTGTCATCGGTGTCATCCGTGTGCTATATTTTTGCTTCAAAATATGATTTGATAGCCCACGGACTACACGGATGACGCTGATCTGCACGGATTCAAAAAAATATCTGTGGCAATCCGTATCATCAGTGTCATCCGTGTGCTATGTTCTTGGTTTAAAATAGGATTTAATAGCCCACGGACTACACGGATAAAGCTGATCTGCACGGATTCAAAAAAAGTATCTGTGAAAATCCCTGTCATTGGTGTCATCCGTGTGCTATATTTTTGCTTCAAAATATGATTTGATAGCCCATGGATCCGCCCGTTGGCGGAGAAAAAGCAATCTGATAATTAAAAAGAGATTGCTTCGCTTCGCTCGCAATGACAGCGTAAAAAAACTTTGAACTTTTCTTCCGAACACTAATTAATTCTCACCCCAATATCTCATGTTGCTCCGTGACCGCTCATCCCCTCGGGATTGTGGGTTTTCGATTTTTAAAACTCGGTAGTGATCATAAGGGATGGAATTGATGCCGCCGTCCCAATCACGTAATTTGCCCTCCCAGGATTTATTCGGATGCCCATACAAGCCCTCGGCGTAGATCGGTTGTCCCCCAGCGACATCGACCACCACCATGCCATACACCTGCAGCGCCTTGGCAATCACCTGTTCCTCTGGCGTTAGCTCGAATTGGGATAGATCCAAATTGGGGTCCAATTGAATCACCGCCCCCTCTGGAATGCCGCCTTCCACAAAGCCATCGGTCCAGGAGGCAGGGTAGACAAATTCTTTGTAGGCCGCATATCGTGTGGCGCAGGATAATTTGTGCCGAATTTCACCAGCCATCACCTCGTCGTACATGATCAGCCCAGCAATGGCTGGCACTCCAGCGGCACGGCTGGGTCCGTGAAAATGGACGCTCTCGCCATCCACGTAGCCGAGCTGAAAGCCATCGAACACGCCATCGCCGTCCAGCCGATAGACCATGCCCGTGTTTGATTCCCACGAGCCATCGGCCAGCTTGCGCAAGCCCCACATATCCCAGGCCAATTTCCGCTTCCAATCCACCACGGCCAGATGCGCATCCGAGGCTGAATCTGGCACTGCGCCAGCAGGGATCGGCACGGGATTGAAATCTGGCCCATGGCCAAACCGATTCCGCTCGGCAACCGTCACCCATGTGCGTTTTTCCACGGGCGTGAGATAATGATACTTGACTCTGACCATCAGAGTGCTTTCATCGACCTCGTAGACGGGGATGGTGTACTGCCGAAAATTGATGCCGAAATATTCTCCAGTTGGCTCCTGCTTGAGCATTTCGATCCATTGCGCCGAGCGGGGATCGATTTCCGCTTCCGCAGGGATCGGCTGATTCCAGAAGCTTTGATCAGAAAAGAAACGGCGGGGTGGCTGTGTTTCGGTTTTGGTTGAACACGTTATCAGGATTGATAAAAACAATAATCCAAAAATTGATCTGTGCATAGGATACCCTCATTGTTTGATTTTTTTTCCAACGGATAGAAACAACCCAACGGATGAAATTCCAAAAGACAAAAAACAAATGACAAATAATTTTCAATAAACAATTTTCAAATTTTCTCCAATCCGCCAGTGGACGGAAAACAACCCAACGGATGAAATTCCAAATGACAAAAACCAAATGACAAATAATTTTCAATAAACAATTTTCAAAATTTTCTCCAACGGATAGAAGCAACCCAACGGATAAAATTTCAAATGACAAAAAGCAAATCCCACACCTTGTCCATCCGCTTGCTGGGGTGATAATTTTTAACTCTTAGTGACCAGAGTGCAAACCAACAATTTTTAAAAATAAAATAGTATTTCAAAACCAGTAGACTTTGAATATAGCAGAATGATTTATAGCAGAATCATTCTGCTAACAATTATTCTGCTATTTTGCAGGTGACTTCAAATTCCGAATCGATTTTTAAAACCACCAACTCTATTTTTCAATACAGCAGTTAACTTAGACTTTTCAATACCATTCGATATTATTGGATTGCACCCAGTGACCAATGTAACAAATAGACTGGGGTTTAGATATCAGGAATTGGAATATATTTGAAAGGTCTAGATTGATATTCCTGATTTGAAAATCTTCGTGCCTATTAAACAATCCATTAAAAGAAACATCCGTTGGGTTGTTTCTATCCGTTGAAAAAAATATATAAATCTCACTATTCCAGCAAAATTTTAAAATCACCTCTCCCAGAAAACTCGATATATGTAAAGTTATCCATCCTGGTCCGCTCGAATGCCTTGGTTTGACCATCGGCACCGATGATCTTGACTTTTTTGGTGAGGTTCTCGAACATCAGGACGTTTTTGCCGTAGGCCGTCACTTCGAACGTCGATTTCGAGCCACCAGCGGCGGAGCGAAGCTGAACCGTGGACGCCACCAGAAGATTCTTCGGCTGGGCATTCTCGGACATCTCGATGACCAGCGAATTCGTTCCCTGTTTCAATTTGCTTTCAGGAATTTGTAGGGTAGCTGCGATTGGCTGGCCATTGAGCATCAGGCGGCTGATTTTGCCCTGACCTTTGAATGAAACGTTCAGCAGCGCACCCTTGTAGGCGTAATTTTCCAGCCCCTCGAGATATTTCGTTCCTCGTGCGGCAATGCCAAACGGCAGCCGATGCAATCCCAAATTGGTCACGGCCGAAAGCCACGGCGCAATGGAATACACCAGGGGACGGACATCGTGGAACGGGTTTTCTTCGCTGATGTTGAACATCTCAGGCATGGCATACGGCATTGGCAAATATTTGCCTGGCCGACTGCTGTAATCGACCAGCTTATCCATGGCGGCCATCAGCTCATCCTCGTTGTGAATGGCTGGATCCATGGCCGTGAGCATGGCAAAATAGACGCACAGAAAGTAGCCAGCTCTGGTGGTGGTCATGTCCTGCCGAATCTGGTTGCGCAGGTCACGATATTTTTGCGGCAGCGTGGGCTCAAACGGCGGCAGCGACATGCCCCAACCGTAATCCCAGAGCTCCATCCCATAAGATTCTGCCGTGATCCATTCGCCCGCATCGGTGAGCAATCGCCCAAAAGATGGCAGGACATGTTGATCATCAAAAAATGCCTTGATCTGTTGTTCCAGATTCATGGCTTTCTGATAATTGGCTTCGGCCTGGGCTGGATCACTGTGCATGGCGGATAGCATCAGATAAGTGCTGTAGCAGAGCAAATTGATGTAGAGATCATACCCCCTGACAATTGTCTTCCCCTGGTACTCCGATTTCCACTTGAAGGTCGGCGCACCCGTGGCATTGTCCCAGCCGTCGTCCCGACTGTTGGTCAACGGCGTTTCGCCATAAAAATAGCGTCCGAACAAGCCCTGCTTTTGGTCATAGCAATAATCCTCCAGCCACCGCATCGCCCGCTCCATCGTGTCCAAGTATTGACCCTGACAGAGCGATTTATCTCCTGTTTGCGTCCAATAAGAAAACGCTGGCCAGACCACATAAAACAGGCCATCCTCCTCCCATTTGGTGATCGGCCCACCCATGATCTGACCGAAGAAAACGCTATCGGGATGCTCATTGGTGAAATTGGGATTGAGCAGGGCAAATCTGGTGTGATCATGCGCTGGCTGGGGCCAGCCGCTGTACGTCAGATGGGAGGTATTCATCCCACCATCCCGATACCAGAGCAGGTAGTAAATGAATTGATTGGTGGAACGCATGAAGCCCTGGAACGCCTGCATGGAGAGGGCAACCCGACGGCTTTTATCCAGCAGCCTTTGCATCTCTGGCCGATTTTTTAATTTGAATCGCCCCGTGTTCAGATCGCTGGCGATGAGTTGCTCGTTGCGTGCCAGAATTTCTGCAATCGGCTTCTTCACCCACTCTTTGGCCTGCTGGCCGATCTGCTCCTGCTGCAATTCCGAAGCGATCAGCAAAAGCTGGCCTGGCTGCAAATGCGCCCGAGTATAGATCGACCGATAGTTGTCCAATTGAAGCTGCTGCTGGAAATATCCCTCACCTGGTCCCAGGATGGCAGCCGATTGGAAATCCCGCCCCCGATCATTGAAATTGATGACAAACGTTTGATCAGTCCGTTCAGCGGCTTCGCCGAATGTTTTGATGTCCACCACTCCATCCTTTTCGAACCAGATCAGCACCGCAGGCTGATCATAGATCTGGGCGATGTGCAGGGTTTGATCTTTAAAATAAATGATGCTGTGGAAGGGATCCCAGTCGCAGCGCACAAATTGGGTAGGATCGCAGCCTGGCAGCAGAATCCGATCGAACACGTGGGTGTGATCATCCCGATTCGACCAATTTTGGTCCACGTAAGACATGGATTTTCCCGCCTGGGGGCTAATCCACAGTTGCAGATTATTTCGGTCCAGCGTATATTCGATCCTGATGCCCCTGCGGTTCTGCATCAGAATTTGGGTCTCTCGGTATTTCACACCGAACTGCGAGGCGTTGATCGCCAGCAGCGATTCGCTCACTCGATCTTCAACCAGTTCGGCCGATTCGACTTTCTTCTCTGGCTCCTGAGCGTAAGATCCGCAAAACAGCAGCGCCAGAATTGTAATCGTAAAGAAGAATTTTTGGGTGCTCATTTTAATCCTCTCTGGTAATCAGTGTACCTCTGGCAGAATTATTTTTAGCAGGACGACGAAAATGATTCTGCTAACAATTATCCTGCTATCAAAAATTTCGTTGCTATCCAAGGAATTTCATTTAGCAGAATTATTTTTAGCAGGACGACGAAAATGATTCTGCTAACAATCATCCTGCTATCAAAATTTTCGTTGCTGTCTAAGGAATTTCATTTAGCAGAATTATTTTTAGCAGGA
>FWPV01015256.1_pt1 | contig 11078 bp, 9 predicted proteins | sample 2228371 | NCBI WGS metagenome assembly FWPV01 (sample SAMEA103939776, study PRJEB20133) | metagenome | reverse complement strand
GTGCCAACTTGCAGCGGGTGGTCGTGCGCTATAACGATGTCCCCGAGCGGGTGCCCGAAGAAGGCCAGCTGGCCGAAGTCACCGTGCCCTACACTCAGGCGCTGCGCCAGAATGGCGCGCGCGGCTGGGAAACCCTGTATCGGCTTTATTACACCTCCACCCACTGGGTGACCGGCATCGATGAAGGTCCGGACGGACTGCCCTGGTACAGGCTGAAGGACGAACTGCTGGAAGTGGAGTATCACGTCCCTGCCCACCATCTTCGCCTGATTCCCCCTGAAGAATTTGCGCCGATTTCTCCGGACGTGCCAGCTCACCGCAAGCATGTCGAGGTTGACCTCAGCCGGCAGCAACTGACCTGCTTTGAATTCGGACAGCCGGTTTTTCAAACCAAGATCTCCTCTGGGTTGAACTACTCGCCGCCAAACGAGCTGCCATGGAACACTCCCAAGGGCGAATTCAATGTGTATTCAAAAATGCCGTCCAAACACATGGGCAACGGGCGTTTATCCGGAAACCCCGAGGATTACGAGCTGCCCGGGGTGCCCTGGACCAGCTTCTTCGAAGAAACCGGCGTGGCATTTCACGGCACATACTGGCACGACGATTTCGGTATTCCTCGCAGCCACGGCTGTATCAATATGCGCAGCGACGAAGCCAAATGGTTGTTCCGCTGGCTGACGCCCGTCAGTCCATCCGACAGGGTCGAAACGATTGGGTTCGGCACCCGGGTGGTCGTGTTTTAAGCCAGACTCGCCGGCCTGGGCAGGTCGATAAATTCCATGAAGACCCGGTTCCCGAGCAGCCAGCCGCGCCGAGTGAGCCGCAGGCGCTCCTGACCAGCGCCATGCCACTCCAGCAGTCCGGCATGGACCAGACGGGAAATCTGCTTACCAAAAGCATCCTGTAGGCTCAGACCGAATCGCCCCTGGAATTCATCCGCTGAAACCCCTACATCAAGCAGGCGCAAGCCAACCATCATGGTCTCCTGGATCAGTGTCCAGGTGTCGAGCGGAATGACGACCTCCGCCGCAGGTCCCGCCGGGAAGGGCCTGCCCTCATTTACGGAGCAGCGGTGGATATACGACTGAACCCCGCGGACATTGGCCGTGCGGGTGCGGGCGGCGAAACCGTGAGCGCCCGCGCCAAATCCAAGGTACGGGTCCATCAGCCAATATTGCAGATTATGTCGGCAGCGGGTATCGCAGCGAGGGTCACGCCTGGCCCAGTTCGATATCTCGTAATGAATGAATCCGGCTTTTTCGAGCCGCTCGCAGGCGTGCTCGTACATGTCTGCCGCCAGATCGTCTTCCGGCATGGCAACCAGGCCGCGCTCAACCCAGCGTTTGAACGGCGTCCCTCTTTCAACTGTCAGACTGTAAAGCGAGAGGTGCTCCGGTTTCAGGCGCAGGGCGAATTCCAGACTGTCTTCCCATCGCAGCAGATCTTGACCGGGAATGCCGAAGATCAGGTCCAGGCTTATGTTCTCAATGCCCGCCCGGCGCGACCACTCAACCGCGCGAATCACGTCCACCGCGCCGTGCTGCCGCTCAAGAACGCGCAAATCGTCTGGGTGCGCCGATTGCATGCCGAAACTCAGCCGGTTTATTCCCAGCCTGCGAGCCTGTTCAAGCCAGTCGAGGGTGACTGTGCCGGGGTTGGCCTCCAAGGTGATCTCTGCTTCGGGTTGCAGATTAAAATGCCTTCTGCACGCCGTGAGCACCTTCTTGAGGGATTCAATCGGCAAAAGGGACGGCGTCCCGCCGCCAAAAAAGAGCGTGTGTGCGCTCAGCCTTTCCCCCGAACGTCCCGCAACCATTTCTATCTCCGCGCAAAGCGCGTCAATATAGGCGGGGATATGCCCTTCCAGGCCGGCATACGTGTTGAAATCGCAGTACGCGCAGCGATGGCGGCAAAACGGGATGTGGATATACAGGCTCAGGCTGTCTTGCACGGCCTGAGGATAACACAATCCTGCTCCCCCCGCCAGAAGCGCGCAAACCTTGCTTAAAATTTGAATGTGTTATAATTCGCAAGCCGGGAGCATGCCCCGGTATCTTTGTGCGATGACTGCCTATGAACCCAGTTGATTCGAAAAAAACAAAAATTTGCCCTACGTGCGGCACGCGCTTGAGTGAAAGCGCTGTCCGCTGCCAGGTTTGCGGACGAGCCTTCTCGGATGCGGCTGCAGCTTCCGAAAAGAAAGCTGCTCCTGTTCGCGGGCCGAAGATGCCCGAGCTGACCCTCTCGCTCCCCATTGCGATGGGATTAATGCTGCTGATTCTGGCTGTCGGCGCCGGAACCGTGTACGCGGTTCTCCAAAGCACTGGCAAGGTCGTAGAGCCGACTCCGACTGTCACCCCAAGCCAGACCCCAACAATCACCGTCACCCCAACCGTCACCTTCACTCCGACAACGGCGCCCACTTCCACCCCCTTGCCGCCCATCGAGTACACTATCGCCGAAGGCGATACTTGCTATACCATCGCCTTCGCCTACGACGTTTCGGTGTCGAGCATTATCCAGTTCAACAATCTGCCGGCTGCCTGCGATAATCTGGTGCCAGGCAACAAGCTGCTCATCCCCCGGCCTACGCCGACAGTCACACCGCTGCCCTCCGCGACTTTAAGCGCGGTCGACGCCACTGACGCCGCCTGCGAAAAATACGAATACATCGTCACAGCCGGCGACACCCTTTTTGGGATCGCCCAGAATTTCAACGTATCCATGGACGCGATCAAGAGCTATAACGGGCTTGCGTCGGACGTAGTCTTTGAAGGCATGCCGTTGACCATCCCGCTTTGCAAGCGGCTGCCAACCGCCGGACCGACGCCGACCCCGACCAACCCGCCCCCTTATCCCTCCCCGAATCTGCTCCTGCCCGCAGATGGGGCAGTATTTTCCGCCGCGAACGATACGGTCACCCTGCAATGGGCCTCCGTCGGAGCGCTGCGCGATAACGAAGCCTACGCCGTCACCATCGAAGATCTGACCGAGGGCAAGGGCCGCCGCCTGATCGATTACGCGACTGACACCAAGTTCATTGTGCCGAGTTCGTTCCGCCCGACAGATAACGTCCCGCATGTGCTGCGCTGGTACGTCGTCCCGGTCCGCCAGACCGGCACCGCCATTGACGGAAAGCCGATTTACGACACGGCTGGCGCGGCGAGCGTTTCAAGGGTATTCGTCTGGTGGGCAGCTGCTCCCGCGGCGACCACGCCGACGCCATAGTTACCTTTACCCTCCCCTCAACGATGATCAGGGCGCCCTCCTGCGGCGCCCTGAAGCGGTTTATTTCCCGCGAACGAAGAATAAAAGCGCCGGTCAGACCGGCGTTTTTCTGATACGAATAGATACAGGTCTTAAGAATTTTCCTCGAGGAATCGGGTCGCCTGGATGGCTGCTGCGGCACCCATCCCTGCAGAGGTGACCACCTGGCGGTAGATGGGATCCATCACCTCGCCGGCGGCAAACACGCCCGGTATGTTGGTGCGCATCTTCTCGTCAACGATCAGGTAGCCGGCTTCATTCATCGCTAACTGGCCCTTGAAGAGCTCCGTGTTGGGCCTGTGCCCGATAAAGATGAACACCCCGTCCGTGTCAAACTCAGATTCCTTTCCAGTCTTGACATTCTTCAACTTGACCGCCCGGACGGAATCCTCTCCCAGGATCTCGGTCACGATGGTATCCCAGATGAAAGCCATCTTCGGATTGTCGAACGCCCGCCGCTGCAATATTGCGCCGGCGCGAAGTGTATCCCGCCGGTGGATGACGGTCACAGAGGAGGCAAAGCGGGTGAGGAAAATCCCCTCCTCGATGGCACTGTCTCCGCCGCCCACGACGACTACTTTCTTTTCTTTGAAAAACCACCCGTCGCAGGTGCCGCAGTAAGAAACCCCGCGTCCGGTCAACTCTTTCTCGCCAGGGACATTCAGGTGAATAGGGCTGGCGCCGGTCGCGATGATGACGGTTTCGGCAAGATATTCGCCCCCATAAACCTTGATCCGGAATGGGCGTCGGGAAAAATCCACTTCGGTGGCAGATTCGTACTCGATCCGCGCTCCGAACCGCTCGGCTTGCTTGCGGAACAACTCGCCCATCTCGATTCCGCCCACTCCATCCGGGTGGCCGGGATAATTTTCGATCAGGTGGGTCAGGGAAGCCTGCCCGCCGAATTCGGTCCCGGTTAACACCAGCGGCGAAAGCTCGGCGCGGGCAGCATAAAGGGCTGCAGCCAGCCCCGCGGGTCCCGAGCCGATGATGATCACTTTTTCGACCTTATCCTCAGCGCTGGATTTTTCAGACCGCAGATCGGATAACTGGTAATCCATTCGATTCTCCTCAAGCAAGGATCCGTGTCCGATGATTCGATGCATACTATCCGGAAAAGTTACAATTTTCTTAGTTCACCGCCGCATCGGTGATCTTCAAAGCCTGATCAATTACAGCCACGCCCTCGGCCAGCTGCTCCGGCGTGATGACCAGCGGCGGAATAATCAGAACCGTATGCCAGTGAGTATATAGGAACACCCCGTGCTCCAGCAGATACTTGCGCAGAGCGGTCATCTCGGGGCTGGTCCCGTTATATGGCGCCATAGGAGTTTTCCTTGTCCGGTCGCGAACCAGCTCAATCGCCCCGAACAACCCAATTGAGCGCACCTCGCCCACTGACGGATGGCGCTCGACCAGCTCGGCGAGCATCTCGGCCATCACCGCGCCGGTTTCTCTGGCCTTCTCCACCAGGCGGTCTTCCTTCATGACCTCGATCGTCGCGATGGCCGCCGCCAGCGAAATCGGATGCCCGTTGAACGTGAGCCCCCCCTCGTATACCCGCTCATTGAAAGCAGCCGCAACCTCGGGTTTCATGGCCACCGCGCCCAGCGGCGCGTATCCGGAGGTCAAGCCTTTTGCCATCGTCATGATGTCCGGCACCACTTTCCAGTGATCGACCGCGAACCACTCCCCGGTGCGCCCGAATCCGCTCATCACCTCATCGCAAATCAGGAGAATGCCGTACTTATCGCACAGGCTGCGCACGCCTTGCAGGTACCCTTCGGGAGGGATAATGATCCCGTTGGTTCCTGTGACCGTTTCGATCATCACCGCAGCGATCGTTTCCGGACCTTCGAATTGGATGATCTCCTCCAGGTGGTTGAGATAATCCTGAGAAAAATCGGCTTCAGCGATATCCGGGTTGGTACGGTGGAATGTCGAACGGTAGCGGTACGGGTCAAGGAAATGCACCACGCCCGGCATCGTATTCGGCTCCCACGCCAACCGGCGGGGATCTCCGGTCAGGGCAATCGCACCGTGGGTCGCGCCGTGATAAGAACGGTAGCGGGACAGAATTTTATGCCTCCCGGTGAAGCCGCGGGCGAGCTTGACCGCGTTTTCGTTCGCATCTGCGCCGCCAAGGGTATACAGGTATTTGGTCAACCCCGGCGGCGTGATTTCGGTCAACATTTTGCTTAGCGCAGCCCGCGGACGGGTTGCCATACCGGGACCGGCGAAGGGCAGCTCGCGCGCCTGGCGGATGACCGCCTCAATCACGCGCTCATCGCCGTGTCCAATGTTCACGCACATCACGGTCGAATTCAGGTCCAGGTAACGCTTCCCATGGATATCCCAAAAGTAGACGCCTTTGGCTCGACTGACCGGAATTGGATTGACTCTGGACTGGGCTGACCATGTCCAGAAATTGTGCTCCAGACAGAGGGGTAGGATCGCTTCGTCGGGTATATCAAACATAGGCTCCTCTTTGAGAATGGGTCATTTGAACCGGTCTTCCGATTGAATCCTATCATGAATTTCCCCGAAAGCGCGGCTTCCAGCTCGATCATTTCGAGGAAATGCCTGTGCTATAATCGCCAGAAACGCACCAGACAACCATTTGTTGTTAATATTCTCAAACCCGCGTGACTTCTTCCATCAAAATCCCGATCGAAATCGCCTGCCGGGGCGAATTGCACCCCCAGGCGGTAATCGGTTTAAGCTTTTTCAACCAGGGCAGCTATTTTGAAGCCCATGAGGCGCTCGAGTTCGCCTGGCGCCAGGAAAAAGGACCTGTCCGAGAGCTCTTCCGGGCAATCCTGCAGATCGGGATCGCCTATTACCAGATTCTGCGGGGAAATTACCGCGGCGCGGTCAAGATGTTCAGGCGCTGCAAGCCGTGGATGGCAGCCTTTCCTCCGGTTTGCCAGAACGTTGATCTTACGGATCTTCGGCGAAATTTCCTCGCGGCTGAAGCAGAGCTCCTTCGCCTCGGCCCGCAGCAAATTGCCGAGTTCCCTTCTGCCTTGTTAAAACCGATTATCTATACTTCAGGAGCAAAAGATGACCGCTGACGCATTTCCACTCGAAGGGAAAATCGCCCTGGTGACCGGCGGCGGAAGGGGCATTGGACGGGCCATCTCTCTGCGGCTGGCTGCCCTTGGCGCCGATGTGATCATCAACTTTGTCCGCAACCAGGCTCCGGCAGAGGAAGTCGTCCAAGAAATTCGCGCCATGGGGCGCAAATCCACGGCGGTCCGCGCCAATGTTGGCAAAGTGGAGGATATCCTTAGACTTTTTGAGATGATCCGTGAGGAATTCTCCGGATTGGATATCTTCATTTCCAATGCCGCTTCAGGTTTTAACCGGCCAGCCATGCAGCAGAAGGAAACCGGCTGGGATCATACGATGAACGTCAACGCACGCGCGTTTCTGTTCGCCGCTCAACAGGCAGTCCCCCTAATGGAAGCGCGCGGCGGCGGGGTGATGGTCGCAATCTCCAGCCCGGGCTCGCAGCGGGTGATGCCGGACTACGTTGCGGTCGGAGCGAGCAAGGCCGCTCTCGAAACGCTCACCCGTTACCTGGCGGTCGAGCTGGCGCCTAAGAATATCGTCGTCAACGCGGTCTCGCCCTCGCTGGTCGAAACTGACGCGCTCAAACACTTCGCTTCATTAAGCGATCCGAACGTGATCCCGAGAGCCATCCAGAACACGCCCGCCGGCAGATTGGTCACCCCTGAGGACGTAGCCGGCGTGGTGGCTTTTCTCTGCTCGCCCTCAGCCTATATGATCCGCGGGCAAGTCATCGTCATCGACGGCGGCTATACGCTGAGAGCGTAACGGTTGTAGCCCGCAGTACCTACTCTCCTATCTGCTCCTGATCGTTTTGTCTCCAGAGTGGATCGCGAAGAATCAGGAGGACTACCAGAGCAAGAACGATCAAGCCGGGGATCCCAATGCCAAAAGAATAAGCGGAATCATTGGGCGCATAAACTAAACTCATAAAGAAACTGAAGGATTGGTTGACCAGAGCATGCAAAAAAGCCGCGATCCAGACCCCTTTTGCTTTATAGACTGCATAACCAAGGACAAAGGCCAATCCTACGCAGAATGCAACCATCAACAAGGAACCTAGATATGGGCGGCCTGGATAATTGTAGCCCATCCAGATAACCGGCCAATGCCAGACGCCCCATATGATTCCTACAAGCATCACTCCACGGATACGTCCCATTCTGGTCAGCGCGGGTTGCAAATATCCTCGCCAGCCATATTCTTCGCCGAAGGTAATCAAGAGCCCTAAAAACGGTCCTAAAAGGATGGTCTGGGCGCTCAAAATAAGCATCAAAACCGGCTTGGATAAACCGGTCGAATAAGCTTGAGGAAGAAAAGTCCTTAAGTCAACCGGATGTCCCAATTTAAAAAACCAGTTCAATGTTGTCTGGATGCCTACGAAAAGGAGGACTGCGAGACCGAAAATGACCCAATAGATGGGTTTGCCACCAGCCATCCCAACACTGGAAAACGTGGTTTTTCCACCGACGACGCGCAAAATGATGGCTAAAATCAGCCCGAATATGCTTGGAAGCAGCAAAACAGAGCTGATCGTGGTTAATAAATCGGGCTGAATGAAAACGATCAGAACTGCGGCAGCGTACAGCACGGTAAAAAACAGGAAATACCAGTTAAACCATCTGGTTTTTGACCGGTTATGCTTGATAAATATCAGGCTGTCTTTGAAAAAAAACATACCAAGCAGAATGGCTGAGAACGCCGGGAGTAACATCTGGAATTGAAGAGCGATCCCGGCAGCCGGTTTGGACAAGCCGCCGTTCAGAAATAAGAAAAGATCCAATATCCAGGTCAATCCAAAGGTCAGGCTGATAAATACGCCAACTTGCTTCCAGTTTACGTTCATCCTGGCTTGATCTGGCTGTGATGAGATTTCATGATTCAATGTGCTGCTCTCCGCTTCCATTTTCTCATCCTTTTCTGTACCCCTGTATCAATTAGTCCTCGAGCAACACAACCCGAGCAGGGGCGCCCTCCGCCCCGCTGAGCTTGAGCGGCAGGCAAATCAACGTGTAGCGCCCGGCTTCGACTTTGGATAGGTCCAGCCCTTCGATCACAACCACCTTCGCGCCGAGCAATGTGAGGTGAGTCGGGGTAAGTTGGTCGAAGGAGGCGATCGCGAGGTAATCGATGCCGACCAGCTGGATACCCCGAGCGACGAGGTATTCCGCTCCGTCGTTGGTGAGGGCAACATAATCGCTGCGAAATTCTGCTTCGCCGCGCGCCCAGAGGGCCGAATTCGAGGTTTTAAACAGCAGCCGGCTGCAATCCTCGGGAATTTCAAGATTTTCCAGCACGGATCTGCTGATCCTTCTGACATCATCCGGTAATTCCACCACCTGCGCCGGCCCGACCAACCAGTCCAGCGCCAGGCTGTCTACGGCCGAACCATCCGCGATGAAATGATAGGGAGCATCGATGTGCGTCCCGGTGTGCACGCACATTTCCAACCGCGAAACGTTAACCTCAGCGCCTTCTTCCATTTTTGAGAACCTTTCGAGCACGATTTTTGGATCGCCTGGCCAGGTCGGCACATTGGGGGACAGGCTGACCGAAATATCATGGATTTTCATCTTTCCTCTCCTTACTCCAGGTTGAAGGTCCAATTCCCGCCAGGGGTCCACCCGCCGGCGGCGAAGATTTCTGCCAGGAATGCGCGCCGTTCTTCTTCGTCCATCGGGCGCGGGCGGGCGAAATCCTCCAGAAATGCTGTCAGCAGCTCAGTGGAAATGTGTTTCCCATCATAAAAAACGTGGCGGTCAATGAATTCCTTGCGCGTGCCCTGGGATATTGGATAGGTTTCGTTGTACATCTGATCGAAAAACAGGTTTCCCAGACCGTAATGGATAAATCCGCCCCCGTAGAACTCCATCGCCATGGGATGATGAGCCTGGCTGCCGCTGACGATCGCCGCCCCGGCGTCTACCATCGAACGAAAATCGCGCATCTCGAAAGGCTCTACCGTCGCCCGGTAGGTCTCAAAATATTGGAAGGTCATGATGACGATGTAACCTTCGGCTTTCAACCGGTTGATCTCCGCCCACATCCAGGGATAATCGCAATTGGCGACGCCGGAGAGGTTTTCTCCCGCCCAGATGTAAGGCGGTCCAGCGGGATTGCATCCGATAAAAGCGAAACGGTTGCCGTTGTGCTCGATCGTCACCGCCGCCCTGGCAGCTTCGAGGTTCTCGCCGGCAGCATATACTGCCCATCCGCGCTGCTGGTAGAGATCGAGCGAATAGGCCAGCGCCTCGCGCCCCCAGTCGATGCCGTGATTGCCGGTCAGGTCAAGGATGTCCGTTCCGACGTCGTCAAGAAGTTCAATATACTCTGGCTTGGAACAAAATATGAGCTCATACTGGTTGGGATTGGGATTTGGGCAGGTCGGCGTGAAGGATACCTCATTGCTGATGTGCGTGAGGTCGGCGCTGACCAGCCACTCGCGGATGTCGCGCCCCGGGTAGGTCATGCCCATCTGTTCCATACGCCAGGCGGTGGCGCGCACCAGCGCGGTCACGCCGGTCATGACCAGCACGGTCAGCTTGCCAGGATCCCGGTTGGAAACCAGTTGAGCCGCCTGCCCGCTTTCCAGCGCCTGCTGGTGCATTGCCAGCGACTCCTCGCTTCCCTGCCAGCCGAAATGAAGGGTCAATGGATATCGGCTTGCGTCGAACTGGTTGGAAACCGGCGACTGCCCGTCGATGGAAATTACTTTCAAGCGCGGATCCAGATCCTCGAACGGGACGATGGCGAGTCTGGTCTGCAACTCCCAGAGTCGGTCAATCAGTTGGATTTGATCAACAACTTCCACCGCAGATTCACCTGGCTCGCCAAGAATCCACCGCATCGCCTGGTAAGTCGGTTCGGTCACTAAAATCGGTCCCTGGTACGCGCTCAACCCAAGCCAGCGCCCGCGCAGGTCATCCCAGGTGAGATCGTCGGTCAGCAAGGGAAACGGGCCCACCAGCGCATAAATCCAGGCAGCGCCCGTTTCACCAGGCTGCAGTGGAGCAAGGGACAAATCGGCCAGTTCTGGCTGATCGGTGATCCGCAGATCAGCCGGCAACTGGGTGCGCAGCGCCGCCGTTACTGCCGGGTGAATGTAAAAAACGAAATCTCCGTACTTCCTGGGCGATTCGGTCGGCGTCGGCTCGGGCTGAAAGGGCGTGGCGCTGGGTAAAAGGTTCGGGGTTGGTGCGTCGGTTGCAGCAGGCTGCTCTACAAGCCGCGACGGCGCGTAACACCCGGCAAGCAGCGCTGCTGCGAGGATGAGCAGGGTTGTTTTCAAAGCTGGCTTCATTGAACCTCCCAAGGATGGTTAAGTTTACCACCCGCTGGCGGTAAAGTAGTCATACAACATTTGGGCGCGTTCGTCCAGCGTCATCGGGCGCGGGCGGGAATAATCCTCGAGCATTGCGGTGAGCAATTCCAGGCCGAGGTAGCGCCCCTTATAGAAGATATGCCGGTCGAGGAACTCCCGCCGGTTGCCCGGATACATCTGGTCGAAAAACAGATTGCCCAGTCCGTAATGAAGGAAAGAATCACCATAAAAGGCAAAACCGTGGGGAAAGTGAGCCTGGCTGCCGCTCACAATCACCGCGCCGGCTTCTGCCATGCGCTGGAAGTGCTGGCGGGTGAGGTTCATCGGCTGGTAATCATCGACCTCATAATGCTGAAAGGTAACCACCGGCAGGATGCCCTGACCGCGCAACCGGCTGACTTCCTCAGCCATCCAT
>FWPV01015255.1_pt1 | contig 11078 bp, 12 predicted proteins | sample 2228371 | NCBI WGS metagenome assembly FWPV01 (sample SAMEA103939776, study PRJEB20133) | metagenome | reverse complement strand
GCCGGTGTTGTAGGGCGCGGGCAGGGCGGCGAGGGCGGCGGCCTTCTCGGCGTCGGTCGGGGCGGGCGCCGCGGCCGGCGTCGGCGCGTCCGCCGGGGCCTGGCCGGAGCTTCCACCGTCCTTCGAGCACGCCGAAACGGTCACACAAAGGGCCGCGACGGCAGCCAGTTTCAACGAGCGCATATTCATCCTCGACTGACGTTTCGCCGCAGGTTCTGCGACGCCGCGACGCATTCCAAACCCTTATAAAATCTGGTCCCGCGCCTTGTCACGTAACAATGGTCCTTAAGCGTGGGGGTTACGGCGGGGCTGCGACAATTGCTGGTATCTACGTGATTCTCATGGCGAAAAGTGAAGTTGCAAAACGTGGGTCTGCACATAACCGTTTGACGGTCGTTAACCATAAATCCTACCCCTTTTCTCACGGAGCGGGCTGGCTCCGGGCTGGGCTGGAAGCAAGATCATGGACTGGAGCGAAGAACGGACCGCGACCCTGAAGAAGCTGTGGCTGGAGGGCCTCAGCGCGAGCCAGGTGGCCCGGCAACTGGGCGGCGTCAGCCGCAGCGCGGTGATCGGCAAGGTGCACCGCCTGGGCATCACCGTCCGCGAAGCCCCCGTGCGCAAGCGCGTCTCCACGGTTCGCGCTCCGTCGCGGCTTGCGGCTCGCCAGCGTCCCTCGCGCGATATCGCCACGCCCCGCGTCACCCCGCGCTTTGAGCGCATCGAGGAAGACCTGCTGCCGACCTCGGGCATCCTGGGCCTGGGCGCCCATTCGTGCCGCTGGCCGATCGGCCATCCCGAGAACGACGACTTCGGCTTCTGCGGCCGCCCGAAGGTCAGTGCGCGCGGGTCCTACTGCGAGCAGCACAGCCAGGGGGCCTTCCGCCGCCTGGGCAGCCGCGAGGCCGTAGAGGCCTGGGCGCTGAAGGGCGTCAAAGAAAAGCGGGTGCAACCCCGTCTGGTCTGACGTTCGCGTCGCCTCCGCCGTCCTTTCCAATTTCCCCCGATTTCGACGAGCCGCCCCATGAACATGGTCCTGATCGAGAACGCCGCCGGCAGCAGCCAAGTGATCACCATCATCGAGGAGTTCGCCGGTCACTCGGTGTCACGCGACCTCAATCCCGGCGATCACGCACAAATCCCGGTCACCCAGTTCAAGTCGATCACCGTGCGCGAGACCTATCCCGACGACTGGTTGACCCGGGGGCTCCACCGCAACCGCGCCGCCTGAGCGTTGCGCAGCCGACGCAACGTTTGCTGAATCCAAGCCCCATAACCCCGCGAAGTCCTTCGCGGGGTTTTTCGTTCGCCCGCCAGCGCCGACGATTGCGTGACCGTTAACCTTGTGACACACAGAGCGCCGTTTTGCGGGGGCGGACAACAACATGGGCGACGGGGAAGAGCGCGCCGAGGCGGGGCCTGATCATGCGCTGCCGCTGTCGAGCTATCTAAGCTACCTTCTGTATCAGACCGAGCAGCATCGCCGCGCCATGGCCGCCGACCTGCTGGCCAAGCATGGCCTTTCCTTCGCCAAGTGGGTGGCGATGATCTCGCTGCGGCGGTTTGGCGATCTGTCGATGACCCGGCTGGCCAAGCTGGCGGCCACCGATCGCACCACCCTGACCCGATCGATCGACGGCCTGATCGGCGACGGCCTAGTGGCTCGAGAGGCTTCGGCGCGCGACCGGCGCATCGTGGTGATCCGGCTGACCGACGCTGGGCGAACCTTGCTGGACGCGATCCGGGGCGAGATCCGCCCGCTGAATCAGGAGGTCTGCGCCCAGCTGACCACCGAGGAGCAGGCGACCATGACCCTCTATCTTCAGAAGATGCTGGGCGGCCTGATCGTCGAGCCCGACTGGAAGCAGGACGTCATCGCTTTCAGCACGCCCGCGCCGCCAGAAACGGTCTGAGCCGCTTTAGTCGTCGAACTTCACGCGCCCGCGACCGGACTTGACGGTCCCACGCTTTGACTTGGTCTCCAGCCGCTTGAGCTTGCTGGAATAGGTCGGCTTGGTCGCCTTGCGCGGCTTGGGCTTTTCGGTGGCGCGGCGGATCAGGTCGATCAGCCGGTCCAGGGCGTCCTGCCGGTTCATTTCCTGCGAGCGCGAGCCCTGAGCGAACAGCACCAGCACCCCGTCCTGGGTCAGGCGACTGCCCGCCAGGGTCTCAAGCCGCGCTTTGACGTCGTCGGGCAGGTAGGGCGAACTGCGCACGTCGAACCGCAGCTCGATGGCGGTCGAGGTCTTGTTGACGTGCTGGCCGCCGGGGCCCGAGGCGCGGGTGGCCTTCCAGATCAGGTCGTCCTCGTCGATCCGCAGCCAGGACGTGATCTCGATCATCGCGGGCATGCGATCACCGCAGCGCCGCGCGCTTGGCCTTGACCACCAGCTGGTCCAGCGCCTGCAGGAAGCGCGAGCGGTCGGCGTTGGCGAAGGCGGCCGGGCCCCGGGTGACCTCGCCCATCGAGCGCAGATGTTCGCCGATCGAGCGCGAGGCCAGGGCCGAGCCGATCATGTCAGAGCTGAACACGCGCCCGTTGGGCGCCACGGCCGCGCCGCCCGCCTTCAGAACACGGTCAGCTAACGGAATGTCGTTGGTGACGACCACGTCGCCCGGACCGCATCGCTCGGCGATCCAGTCGTCGGCGACATCGGGACCGGCCTCGACCACGATCTGCTCGATCGCGGGCGTCTGGGGCACGCGGATCCAGCTGTTGGAGACGACAAAGGTCTTGTAGCCGTGACGGGCGGCGACCTTGTAGGCCTCGTCCTTCACGGGGCAGGCGTCGGCGTCGATGAAAAGCGTGGCGACCATCGCGCGAGACCCTGGACGAGGGAAATGGTGCCGGCTGAGGGGATCGAACCCCCGACCTTCGGTTTACAAAACCGCTGCACTACCGCTGTGCTAAGCCGGCATGGGCCAGTGACCCGAGGTCAGGGCTTATGCCGTCTGTCGCCGCAGACGGCAAGAGCGGCGCGCGGCCCTAACCCCTACAGATCAAACCTAACCCCCTGCGCCAGGGGCAGGGCGCCGGAGTAGTTCACCGTCGCGGTCTGGCGGCGCATGTACTGTTTCCAGCTGTCGGAGCCGCTCTCGCGGCCGCCGCCGGTTTCCTTTTCGCCGCCGAACGCGCCGCCGATCTCTGCGCCCGAGGGGCCGATATTGACGTTGGCGATGCCGCAGTCGCTGCCGGCGGCGGACAGGAAGCGCTCGGCCTCGCGGACGTCGTTGGTCATCACACAGGAGGACAGGCCCTGGGGCACGTCATTCTGGATCGCGATCGCCCGCTCGAAATCCGTATACGGAACAACGTGGAGCAGGGGCGCGAAGGTCTCGCGTTGCATGCACGGCGCGGGGGCGGACAGGCGGGCGAGGGCGGGGCGCACGTACCAGGCGTCCGGACGCTCATCGATCAGCACCCGCTGGCCGCCGGCGACGGTTCCGCCCTCGGCGCGAACCTGGTTCATCGCCTCGATGAAGGCGTCATAGGCGGCCTTGTCGATCAGGGGACCCAGCAGGGTCTTGGGATCGCGCGGATCACCGACCGTGAGGCGCTGGAAGGCGGTCTCGACCGCGTCGGCGAGCTTGTCGATCAGGCTCTCGTGGACGATCAGGCGGCGCAAGCTGGTGCAACGCTGGCCCGCCGTGCCCGCCGCCGAGAAGACGATGGCGCGCAGGGCCAGCGACAGGTCGGCCGAAGCCGCGACGATCATCGCGTTGTTGCCGCCCAACTCCAGGATCGAGCGGCCAAAGCGCTCGGCGACCATCGGGGCCACGGCGCGGCCCATGCGGGTGGAGCCCGTGGCGCTGACCAGCGGGATGCGCGGATCGCGGGCCAGCCGCTCGCCGGCGTCGCGGGCGCCCAGCACCACCGAGGACAGGCCCTTGGGCGCGTCGCCGAAACGGGCCAGGGCGCGCTCCAGGATCGCCTGGGTCGCGAGCGCTGTCAGCGGGGTCTTCTCGGACGGCTTCCAGATCACCGGATCACCGCAGACCAGGGCGAGGCACGCGTTCCAGGCCCAGACGGCGACCGGGAAGTTGAAGGCGCTGATCACCGCCACCGGACCCAGCGGGTGCCAGGTCTCGCGCATGGCGTGGCCGGGACGTTCCGAGGCGATGGTCAGGCCGTGCAGCTGGCGCGACAGGCCCACGGCGAAGTCGCAGATGTCGATCATCTCCTGAACTTCGCCGGCGGCTTCCGAAGCGATCTTGCCGGCCTCCAGGGTGACGAGGGCGGCTAGGTCGGCCTTGGCGGCGCGTAGCTCTTCGCCGAACAGCCGGACCAGCTCGCCGCGTCGCGGGGCGGGGACGACGCGCCAGTCGGCGAAGGCCCGGGCGGCGGCGGCGACCTTGGCCTCGATCTGGCGAGCGTCGTCGAAGGCGACGTGGGCCAGGATGGCGCCGTCGATTGGGCCGCGCACCGGCTCTCCCGCGTCGGCGGGCAGCGGCGGCGCGCCCAGCTTGGCCAGGATCTCGCGGGCGTGGGCGGGGGGAGTTGGAAAGGCTTGCGTCATGGCGCGAGGACACGCCGGGGCGGGGAGGCGGTCAAGTCCCCCTCAAGGCGTTGCTAGCGTTGCGAGTCTCGCGCCTAGCGGTTAGGGACGGACAAAGCAGGAGAACCCCCATGGCGCAGGCGAAACTCATCGACGGCAAGGCCTTCGCGGCCGATCTGAGGGCCAAGATCGCCGAGGAGGTCGCCGCCCTGAAGGCCGAGCATGGCGTAACGCCGGGCCTGGCGGTCGTGCTGGTCGGCGAGGATCCGGCCAGCCAGGTCTATGTCCGCAACAAGGGCGAGCAGACGACCGCCGCAGGCATGTACTCCGAGACCCACCGCCTGCCGGAGACCACCACGCAGGACGAGCTTCTGGCCGTTGTCGCCAAGCTGAACGCCGATCCCAAGATCCACGGCGTGCTGGTGCAGTTCCCAGTGCCGCCGCACATTAACCAGATGGACGTCGTGGCCGCCCTGTCGCCCGACAAGGACGTCGACGGCCTGACCGTGACCAACGCCGGCCGCCTGGCCAGCGGCCTGCCGGCCTTGGCGCCCTGCACGCCGACGGGCTGCATGATGCTGATCAAGGACGCGATCGGCGACCTGAAGGGCAAGACCGCCGTCGTCATCGGTCGCTCGAACCTGATGGGCAAGCCGATGGCCCAGATGCTGTTGGCCGCCGACTGCACCGTCACCATCGCCCACTCGCGCAGCCAGGACCTGCCCTCGATCGTGCGCCAGGCCGACATCGTCGTGGCCGCCGTGGGCCGCGCCGAGATGGTCAAGGCCGACTGGGTCAAGCCGGGCGCCGTGGTCATCGATGTCGGTATCACCCGCTTCCCGGCCCGCGATCCGGAAGCCGCCGCCGCGGGCAAGACCCGGCTTGTCGGCGACGTCGCCTTCGACGAGGTTAGGGAGGTCGCCGGCGCGATTACGCCGGTTCCGGGGGGCGTTGGACCGATGACGATTGCTTGCTTGCTGGCCAATACGCTGACGGCGGCCAAACGCCTGTCGGGGATCGCCTGATGAGCAGGGGGCTGGTTCTCGTCGCCGCCGCCCTCGTCGTTTCGGCCTGCGGGGCCAAGGTCCCGCCGCCGCCCACGCCTGAACAGGCCCTGGCGCTGCGCCCGGCCGATGCGCGGCTGGCCAGCCTGTACGAAACCTCGTGCCACGCCTGTCACGCTATCCCGGAGACCGGCGCGCCGCTGGTGCATGATCGCGCCGCCTGGGACCCGCGCTGGAAGCAGGGCGAGGCGGTTTTGCTGGATCACACCATCCAGGGTTTCAACGCCATGCCGGCGACCGGCCAATGCGCGACTTGCACGCCGGACGATTTCAAGGCCCTGATACGCTTCATGGCGGGGCGAGACGACTCCGCGTCTTAAAACACGGGGAGGCGGCATGATCTCGCGGCGTGGGGCTCTGATCGCGGGCGGAACGGGAGCGGCGGTGGTCGCCGGCGGGGCGGGCGCCGCCTATATGGTCGCCACCGGAGACAAGCCCGAACCGCCATCGCCGGCGTCGGTCAACGCCCAGGGCAAGGTGCTGTGGCGCAACTGGTCGGGCGTGCAGCATGCCTATCCCGCCGCCCGCCTGGCCCCCAAGGACGAGGGCGAACTGGCCACCGCGCTGAAGGTCGCCCAGGCCCCGATCCGTCCCGTCGGCTCGGGCCACTCCTTCACCGCCCTGGCGCCCACCGATGGGACCCTGGTCTCGCTGGACGCGATGTCGGGGATCGTGGGCTGGGAAGGCGACGAAGCGATCGTCATGACCGGCACCCGTCTCGGCGCGCTGGGGCCCCTGCTGGCCGAGAAGGGGCGGGCGCTCCCGAACCTGCCCGACATCAACAAGCAGTCGCTGGGCGGCGCGCTGGGCACGGCGACGCACGGCACCGGGATCAAGCTTCCGGCCATGCACGGCGACGTCACGGGCCTGCGGCTGGTCACGCCGTCGGGCAAGATCATCGACGCTGACGCCAGCAACAATCCCGAGATCTTCCAGGCCGCTCGCGTGTCGCTGGGCGCGCTGGGGGTGATCAGCCAGGTGCGGATCCGCACCAGCGCCAACCGCCGTCTGCGCCGCCGCGTCTGGCTGGAGCCCTTCGAGGAGGCCATGGCCCAGGCCGACAGCCGCTGGGCGCAGCATCGCAACTTCGAGTTCTACGCCGTGCCGTTCACCGGACTGGCGGTGAACATCACCCATGACGAAACCGACGATCCGGCCGAGGCGCGCGGTCCCGACCAGGATGTCGAGTTCCTGCAGGCGCTGAGAGGCCTGCGGAACCTGCTGGGTTTCGCCACGCCGCTGCGCAAGGCGGCCGCCAAGGCGCTCTTGTCCTCGGCCAAGCCCGAAACCGCCGTCGACGAAGGCTGGAAGCTGCTCTCGACCGAACGCCCGGTGCGCTTCAACGAGATGGAGTTCCACCTGCCGGTCGAGAACCAGCTCAAGGCGCTGGATGAGGTGATGCGAGCCATCGAGACCGAACGACCCGATGTGTTTTTTCCGATCGAGGTGCGCCGCATCGCGGGCGATGACGCCTGGCTGTCGCCGTTCCACGGCGGGCCGCGCGGGTCGGTGGCGGTTCACGCCTATTATCGCGACGACTTCAGCTTCCTGTATCAGCTGATCGAGCCCATCTTCCGTCGCTACGACGGCCGTCCGCACTGGGGCAAGCTCCACACGCTGCGCGGCCGGCAGCTGGAGGCGATCTATCCGCGCTGGAAGGATTTTCTGGAGGTGCGCCAGGATCTGGACCCCGAGGCGCGGATGCTCAATCCGTACCTCAAGGGTCTGTTTGGTCTGATGTAATAAAAGCGTGACGCCGAAAGGGGGAACCAGTCTCGGCGCGAGTCACGTTCTAAGTCTTTGATTTAGAGCCTTGTTATCGCGTCAAAACGATTCCGTTTTGACGCGCGAGGCTCTAGCCGGCGGCGCTGAGATACTCAGCGACGCGCGCTTCGAGTTCGGTGGTCAGGGCCTTGCCGACGGGATGGGTGTCGACCTTGATGTCGTCGCGCACGCAGGCCTTGATCGCATCGATATGGGCGTCGACCAGGAACATCGGGGCCTTGAGACGCGTGTCGGGATCGTCGATCAGCTTGCAAAGCGAAGCCGCCAGTCGCGTGATCAGCGGGAATTCATAGGTCGCGCCCAGACCCTTCAGGTCGTGCGCCCGGAGATAGAGCGTCTCGACCGTCTGGGCGTTGAGGCCCTCGGTCTTCACCGCCTGGCGAGCGGCTTCCAGCTTGACGATCTCGTCGTTGAGCCATTGCGCGAAATTGCCCGAAAGGCTCTTAAGCGCCGCCTCGGCCTTGGCGATGGCCGCCATGTCGATGCCGCCACGCCCGCCCACCTTGAGCTTGAGCATGTTCGGCACCTGGATCACCTCAGCGGTGGTCTTGTTGGTCACTCTTCGCCTCCCCAGCGGCGGTACAAGTTAAGTATGACTAACATAGCAGGCGTTAATATTGGATGAGACGAGGATTTCTGTGCGACTCAACGTCTCATGGCCTGATTAGGCGGAGAACTGTTCCGCCAGAACGCGCTCCTCCAGGCTCCGTCCTGCGTCGAAGAGCATGGACAGGGATGTGCCGCGGTCCTCGGAGATATGCACCTCCATGACATCGCGAACCTCGAAGTTGTCCGCTACCGCGCTGACGGGGCGTTTATCCGCCTCCAGGATCTCGAAGGTCACCCGCGCCGACTGAGGCAGCAGCGCGCCGCGCCAACGGCGGGGGCGGAAGGCGCTGATCGGGGTCAAGGCTAGCACCCGTCCATCGATCGGGATGATCGGACCGTGCGCTGACAGATTGTAGGCTGTCGAGCCGGCAGGGGTGGCCAGCAAGGCGCCGTCGCAGACCAGTTCGCCCATGCGCACCTTGCCGTCGATGGAGATCCGCAGCTTGGCGGTCTGGCGGGTCTGACGCAGCAGGGAGACCTCGTTGATCGCCAGCGCCCGATGCTGGGTGCGGCGCGCGTCGATGGCGACCATGGCGAGCGGGTGAATGACCGCGCGCTCGGCGGCGTTGATTCGCTCCAACAGCCCGTCTTCGCTGTACTCGTTCATCAGGAAGCCGACCGAGCCGCGGTTCATGCCGTAGATCGGCGTCTGACTGGCGATCGCCTCGTGGAGGCTTTCGAGCATGAAGCCGTCGCCGCCCAGGGCGACGATCACCTGAGCCTTGTCTTCGCCGACATCGCCGTAGCGCGCCGCGAGTCGCTCCCGCGCCTCTTGGGCTTCGGGTCTGTCGCTGGACTTGAACGCCAAGCGAGTCACGAACGGTTGCGGCTGGTACATGCGGCCAAGAGGCGGGAAGGCCGAGGTCTTGTCAAACCTGTCCGACGGCCTGCCGGAACGCCATGCCTGCAATGTCTGGCGTGAAGGGACCAAAGGCGCTGGCCGCGCGCCTGACGCCCTCGTCGCCGCCGCCAGGGCGGCCACCGTTCAGCTGCCTCACATGCTCTAGGATCGTCGGGAAGACACTGCGGTCGATTCCGACGGCCGAACAGGCCAGCGCCAGGAGTTCGGGCCTGCTGGTGTCGATCGCTCGGCGGATTTGTCCGGGCTCGAACTTGCCCAGCCGCGCCAGGGCCATGACGAAGAGCTGGAGGCGTCCTTCCCGCAGCACGCGCAGAAGGTAGCCTGTCCGGCCGAATCGAGTTTCTCGATGAGGGAGCGCTCCATGTCCTCGCGGTCTTCATCCACTTCCACGGGGCCTATGGCGCTGTCGCTTTCGCCCTTGTGCGCGGCCTGCAGCGCTTCGTTGACAGCGGCCTGCATGCGCGTCGCATCGAGGTGGAAGCGCGCCGACAGCGCATCTCGCAGCGCGCGACCGACCAGCAGATAGAGTTGTTCGGCCAGGTCGCTAGAGAGCTTGGGGTGCCGCGCCAGCGGAGAGCGCAGGGCGACGACGTCGCGCGAGCGATTGACCAGACGACTCATGGCGTCAGGGGAGATTTCGGCGGTGTCGTTGGACGCCAGAGCCGTCATCACTGCAGGCTCGTCCCGGCTGATGATGGCCTCCACGACCGGCGCCTTCAGATGGGGGCGACGGGCGATCTCGATCTGATGCTCCAGCGTGGCCTGGACCAGCAATCGGATCAGGTCGTGATCCTGGAGAACAGGACTGCGGGCGATGATCGGACGCGCGATCTCGATCTCGTCCAACGCCATGATGTTGATGAGGGCGGACGGCGCCCAATCGGCGTCGGCCAGCCGTTCGGACAGGCGCTTGCGAATGTCGCGTTCGGCCTCGACCACCAGGGTCATGAAGATCGAGTTCAGCAGCGCTTGGATGTCGGGGTGGGTCGGCTCGCCGCGAGCCTGACCCGCCTCGCACAGATCGACGATGCCGCTGAGCAGACGTTCTCGATCACCTGGATCGCGACTGCGCGCCAGCGTCATGAGCGAAGCGATTTCGACGGTTTGAATGGCCCCGCCTCCACGAATCCGGAAGGTCCGACGAGGATGACCTTGCGGCTCGCAAATGAAAACATGCTTAAAGCAGGTCAAGGACGCCGGCGCGGTGTTGCGCGTCGAGATGTCGCAAGCTGGAGCGGAGGAACTGTCGATGGCGCAAGATCTCATCCTGGCCCTGGACCAGGGCACCACGAGCACGCGCGCCATCCTGTTCGACCGTGCAGGCAGGGCCTTGGGCGAGGCGTCGCGTCCCCTGCGTCAGAGCTACCCGGCCGACGGCTGGGTCGAACATGACGCCGAAGAGATCTACGCCGCCGCTATCGCCGTGCTGCGCGAGGTCGCCGAAACCTCTGGCCGCATAGCCGACATCGCTGCGATCGGCGTCACGAACCAGCGCGAGACCGTGGTCGTCTGGGATCGCGCCACCGGGCGTCCGATCCATCCGGCTATCGTCTGGCAGGATCGCCGGACGGCCGATGTCTGCGCCCGTCTGAAGGGCGAGGGGCATGAACCGAAGGTCACCGAGATCACCGGCCTGCTGCTGGATCCCTATTTCTCGGCCACCAAGATCGCCTGGATCCTCGACAAGGTTCCGGGAGCAAGGGCCCGGGCGGAAGCAGGGGAACTGCTTTGCGGCACCATGGACTGCTGGGTGATCTGGCGGCTGACCGGCGGCGCCGTCCATGCGACCGACGCCACCAACGCCTCGCGAACCCTGCTGTTTGATATCGGCGCGCAAGCCTGGTCGGAGCCGATGCTGGCGCTGTTTGACGTGCCCTCGGTGATCCTGCCCAAGGTGCTGGATTGCGTGGACGACTATGGGGCGACCCAGGCCGACATCCTGGGGCGCGAGGTTCCGATCCGGGGCGTGGCGGGCGACCAGCAGGCGGCGCTGATGGGGCAGGGGTGCGTGGCGCCGGGGCAGATGAAGGCGACCTACGGCACCGGCTGCTTCATGCTGATCAACACCGGAACCGACCGCGCCGTCTCGCGGGCCCGCCTGCTGACCACGGTCGCCGCCCGGGTCGGCGGAAAGACCACCTATGCGCTGGAAGGATCGATCTTCGTCGCGGGCGCGGCGATCCAGTGGCTGGGCGAGGGGCTGGGCATCACCGGCGGCCCGCGCGCCGCCGAAGCGCTGGCGCGCGCGGCCAAGCCGGATCA
>FWPV01014826.1_pt1 | contig 11078 bp, 9 predicted proteins | sample 2228371 | NCBI WGS metagenome assembly FWPV01 (sample SAMEA103939776, study PRJEB20133) | metagenome | reverse complement strand
CGTTTCGGTCTCTCCTGTTTCAATCCGCGCCCTCGCGTAGAGGGCGACAGCCGCGTCGTATCTGCTTGTGTTTTCGGTATTTTCGCGACGGTTTTCGCGAACCCTGCCGAAAATGCCGGTCATAGCGGATGAGTGCGGCGGAGCAGGGAACGCAACTACCTATATTATGCGCACTTTTCGACGCGCGCGAAACGTGTGGGTTCTCATCACCGATTGGGGTTCGCGAAGGGACCGCGCGGCTTGCTGGTGGGGGGCGTGCCCGGATGCAAGGGTCACTCGGCCGAAGTCGATCGTCAGACCAGCAGCAAGCCATCCGGATCGATGGCCGGCTTGGCTCCGATGTGTTCCACGCGATGCTTCCAATTGGCGCCGAGAAAGTAGAATCGGAGGCTATCTTGATCGGGGTCGATGATCTCGACGAGGTCGCGGCGGAGCGTCGTCCACTGCTCGGGGGTCACGGAGCACTCGAAGACGGAGTTCTGCACGCGTTGACCGAAGTCGAGGCACTTCTTGGCGACGCGACCGAGGCGGCGAACTCCGGCCTTGTCTTTGGTGGAAACGTCGTAGGTAACGAGAACCATCATGTTACGGCTCCGGAGCGCGAGTTCAGCGTAGGACGCAAGGGGGATAGGCGTCGGTGTCGCCGCGAATGAAGCGGGCAAGGAGACGAGCTTGGATGTGAGGGACCAGTCCGAGGGTCATTTTTTCTCCCAGGAAGGGGTGCGTGACGACTTCGCTTTTGCGTTCCTGAAAGACTTGGAGGAGGGTGCGGCGGGCTTTGTCGGAGAGGAGTACGGCACCGGATGGTTGCCATTGGAAGTCTTGCGGTCGAACTTGCCGGCGGTTGATGAGGTTGAGGACGACGCGGTCCGCGATGAGGGGGCGAAGCTCCTCCATCAAATCGAGGGCCAAGCCGGGACGGCCGGGGCGGTCGCGATGGAGAAATCCGACCGAGGAATCAAGTCCGGCGGCTTCGCAGGCGGATCGGACGTCGTTGAGCAAGAGGGAGTAGGCGAAGGAGAGGAGCGCGTTGACGGGATCGCGGGGCGGTCTTCGGGACCTGGTCGTAAAGGCGAAGCGGCTATCGGTGGATTGAATGAGTCGGCCGAAGACGGAGAAGTAATCGGCTCCGGCGGCGCCTTCGATGCCGCGGACGGTATCGAGGGGGAGCGGTCGTCGGAGCATCTCCAGGGCCTGTTGGAGGCGATCGGCGGCGGCGTCGAGGGCTTGGGCGGCGGCGGGTTCGCGATGTTCGCGGGCGGCGCGGCGGAGGACGGCGCGGCCGTTGGCCAGTTTGCCGAGGACGCAGGCGCGGGCGACTTCGGCGGAACGCTCGGGGCAGTCGGCCCAGCGATATTGTTGGCGGCGGAGGAGGACGTTTCCGGGGGTGAAGCCGCGGGCGACGGCGAGGAGCCGACCGTACTCGGAGAGGAAGGCCACGGAAATGCCGTTGCGGGCCAGGGCGCCGAGGAGGGGCGGCGAGACGGAAACGCGTCCGAAGCAGACGACGCCGGCGAGGTTGATGAATGGGCAGCGGAGCCGGGTTTTGCGCTCGAAACGAACGGCCACGGCTTCGCCCTCTTTTTTGAGGTAGGCGCCCTGCGTGCAGATGAACAAGGTGTTGAGGTGCTGCTTCATTCAGAGTCTCCGTTCGCGTGGGACTGCGAGGGCGGTGCTGCGTCGTCGTTCGTGAGCCGCCGGAGATAGGCGGCGGCATTGCGACCGACGCTGATTTCCGGCAGGCAGAGGCTGCGGAGCGAGCAGCCGCGACACTTGGGTCCGAGTTGGGGGGGCGGGATTGCGGCGGTCCGCATCATTTCGTGCATACGCCGGGCGGCGGACTCGACGGCTTGGCGAAGCTCGGGGGTGAACTCGACCTCGACGCGGCGATGGGAGAGGGCGAAGAAGAGGCATCCCCGTCGCAGGTCGAGGTTGAGGGTTTCCTCCAAGCAGAGGGCCTGGGCACAGAGTTGGACCTCGTATTCGAGCTTGCGTCGGGGCGTGAGCTTGCCGCGTTTGTACTCGACGATGGTGACGTCGGTGACGGGATCCCGGTCGGGGAACTCGACGACGTCGGCGATGCCGAAGAGACCCAGCCGGGCGGAGCTGAGGTAGAGACCGCGGACGACGCGGCGGCCCTCCGAGCGGGTATCGGCGGGGCGGTGGGCGCGTTCGTGGACGTGTCGTCCCTGTACGGTGTACACGTTATCCGCCCATTGGCGCTCGACGAAGATCAAGCCGGCGCGTCGGGGGCAGTACGTGTACTGCGACAAAGCGGAGATCGGGATGAGTTCATCTTCGGGATACATGGCGGGAGTCCCGCCGATGGACGCCGGCGGCTCCGTGTTACCGAGCGATCCGGCGGCGCCGCCGGCTTAAGCCGGCGGCGCCACCAAGGCGTATTGGAGAGGCGACACCGTGTGATCCCGGCGGCGCGGGCCGCGCGATCACGTAAGTTTGTCCTTGTCATCGGGGAGGCGGAGAAGCTCCGTCCCCGCGGGGATTTTGTCCTCGTGCACGGTGACCAGGTAATCGTCGAAGGAACGGGGGACCTGGACGCCGTCCTTGCGGGAGACCTGCACGATTTGCTCGAACAGGAGGTAGGCGGGGGCGCAGCCCAGCTTGGCCTGGGCGGCCCGTTGCTGGGGATCGGAATCCGTGCCCACATGCTTGAGGACGAAGACCGGCCGACGGACCGACATCCGGCCTTTGCTGGCAGAACGATCGTGGTCGTACATATTGAGCAGGGCTTCGAAGAAGAGTTTGAGATCGTCGGCGGTGAAGCCGGTTTGTTCGGCCAGGTGGGCGGAAATGAAGCCCTTGCCGAGGTACAGTCCGTAGGCGATGAGCGCCTTGCGGCCCATGGTGCGGAGGGTGTCCTCCTTCTGCTCGGCCTCCCACTTTTCGTAATCCTGCCAGCTTGTGGCGCCCTTGACGTCTTCTGCGACCGCCATGCGTGTGATGGAAACGTCCAGCGGCAAGACGGGATCGACGGATCGGGCGAAGGTGACCTGAACCGGTCCGCGGACTTGGCCCGCATTGGGTCCGATGGACATCACGGCGCCGAACGTGCGGACATCGTAGAAGTTACGGCACATCCAGAGGCGGGCGGCGTTGACGGCGTCTTTCTTGCCGCTCTTGCCGCTGGGAAGTTCCCCGTTGGCCTCTTGATGGGCACGAGCGATGTGCTTGTTCAAGTTGCAGGCATGCTCGACGAAGATGGCGTTGGGCATGGTGTTGCCCTTGGCGAGCTGCACGTAGTTGCGGATGCGGCGTTTGACGGCGACGTCGGAGACCAGGCCGTGCATGTCCTCCGGGTCGATGCGGGGGGCGTTGCCGGCGTCGGGATCGCCGTTGGGATTGCCGTTTTCGCAATCGAAGAGATAGAGGAACTCGTAGCGGTTTTGGATGGTTTGCGACATGATTTCCAACTCCGGGACAGAGAAACAGGGTTCGTGGTTTACCTCCGCGCCCTCGCGGCGAGGGGAAGCGGACCGTGATTGGGAAAGGGGGATCTGCCGCTAGGTCACTCCGCGGCGGTCGAGGCCGGCTCGCCGTTCTGGACGGGTTTGGCGCGGGCGGCCAGTTGGTGGTAGTAACCCATCGCGAACAGCGTCTGCTCCTCCAGCGTGAGGGTAGAGGGCGGAGCGGTTTGCAGTCGCGACCAGAGTTCCGCGAGCTGGTTTTCGAACCAGTAACGAAGGCCTTCCTGCTCGATCTTGGGCAGGTGGGCGATTTGGGCGGTGCGAACCAGGCGTCCCAGGACCAAGGCGGGGGTGGCGCTCGCGGCGGCGTAATACCGCTGGACGACGCCCGCCCCCACATCGGGATTGGCCGCCTTTTGAATGCCGGCCAGGAGGGCCATGATTCGGCCGCTGACGTAGGCGGGGTGGTTTTCCACGGGATTCAGTTCGGGATTCATCTTGGGCAACCTTTCGTTACGATTGACAAAGGCCTTGAGTAACGCCATCCGGGCGACACGCGGGGAGTCGCCTTGGATGAAGTCGATGCGTACACGATGGAGGGTCTGGGCCATCACGGTGTGGGGGATGGGGAGGCCGCGGACGGCGCTCCGCCATAGCGTCGTGGTCAACGGGGCCGAAGCCTCCTTGAGTTCCCGAACCGGCGCGGCCAAGAGCTGCGTGAAACGGAAATGCTTCTGAATACGGCCGTCGCGATCGACGACGGCGAGGTCCGTCAGCCAGCGATCGACGTTTTGGGCGAGTTCCTCGAATCTCCCCTCCGTGAAGTCGCGGATAACAACCCGCCCGCTGTTGGCCGAGAGCGTGACGGCGTAAAAGCGATAATCCAGCAAGTCGGGCCGTTCGCCGCTGCGGATGGCATCCAAGGCTCGCCGGGCACAAGACTCCGCGTGATGGCGTTCCGGAGAGTCCTCCGCGCCGGCTTCCTCATCCTCGGCGACCGGTCCGAAGGCGCTCAAACCGAAGTCGTTTTGCGGATCCAGCTCTTCGGGGACGCGGCCGCTGTACCAAAAACCGACCTTGACGGCGGTCAAGCGGCGGCAGCGGTGCGCGATGATGTGATTCAGCGCCGTGATGTAGGTTTTGGCGCTGTCCTCGCACATGGCGGCGTTCTCGGCCTGGTCCAGCCCGAAGGAGGTGTAGGCGTCCTTGTCGAACCCGATGAGCGAGTCGCCGGTGGCCAGCCCGCCCACATCGCTGAGCTTTTCGATCTTGTTGTGAGTGGGGAGCGGCACCACGGGCATGGCGGTAAGCAGATCGAGCATCTTGCGTGCGGATTGCCTGCCGGAGCCGCGTTCACCGGGTCGGGGTTCGCTCCGATCCTCCTTGATGGATTGCAGGAAGTCTTGCCACCACCCGTGCCAGCCGTCTTCCGCAACGAAGATGCGTTGTTTCCCGTCGGGGAGGCCCATGGCGAGGGTGGCCGAATCGGTGGGCTTGGCCTTGGCGTTCCTGAGGGCATCGTGGATTTGCCGAAGAACGTCGGGAGACTGCAAGGCTTGGGCGACGGTACCCAGCTCGGGGACGGCCGCGGCCGCCTGCTTCAGGAGATCGATGAAGAAGTCGTTTTTGCGGACGGACTTCGCGTCGGGGGGATCCTCCTTGGTGAACAGGGCCGAGGTGGAGAGGGCCTCGACGAGGAAGTTGGCCCGACCGCCGCCTTGCAGCCAGGCCTGCGCGACCTCGGGGCAGGCGGGGAACTCGCGGCCCTTGGATTTCTTGTCGCCGCCCGTCAAGTCCACGACGGATAGGAATTGCCCGTGTGCGTCGAAAACGATGAGCCAACGGACGGTCTTGGGTTTCAGGCCGGGGACGACGCTCAGGTTCTCGCGGCGGGCATACTCCGCCAGATGGTGCAACATGGTCGTAGGCTCCTGGTCAGGCGATCACGGGTTTGCGGACTTCGGGGCTGTCGTACGGGGGGACCTCCAAGACGCCGTGCTCGATCTTGGCGCGGAAGAGCGAGATGAAGGGCGGGGCCGAGCGGTCGTTCACGCGGTCCAAATCGAAGACGTCGTAGAGCATCCAGCCCAGGTCTTCGTTATGGTCGCGGGCCGGCGCGCGCACCTCGCCTTCCTCCAGCAACTTGAAGAAGGCGGCGAATTCACGGCACCCGAAAGCCGGTTGATAGAAGCACTTGCCCACGGAGGCACGGCGGATGAATTGGGCGTCGTAGGCGGCCTGCTGATCTTCATATCCGGGCCGGGGCACGATATGGGCGGTGATGCGGAAGCGGGGATTCCGCAGGGCCATCGTCTGGCGTTGCGTCCGGCCCTTGCCGGCGGATCCGGTAAGCTCGGGGTCGCCGTCGGCCAGGATCGGCTTCGGCTCGGCCGTGCCGCGCATCCACTTTTTCACGTCGGCTTCGCTGATCTTCTCCTTGGTCTCGTTCCGCCGCAGCCCGATGTACGCGATCTCGGAAAGGATCTCGATGCGATCCACCTGCCAGCGGAACTGGGGCTTGAAGTAGACGGCCTCGAAGATCCCCCGAGCGGCGCTGGGCGTGGGACAGGGGTAGGAATAACGCTCGACCTTCATTTCGGGGCGCGTGAAGCACGCGAAATCGCCCCAGACCTCCAAGGTATGACGTCGTGCCGCCGCCATGAGTGGAACCTCCTGTGTCACGAGTCAGAACAGCCAATCGTTCGAATCTTGGGACGCGACCAGTCCCAGCAAGTCGTCGTACGGCAATCCCGGCAAGGCCGTGAACCAAGTACTCTCCTCCAATGCCGCCGATGCTCGGGGGAAAAAGGCGATCGGTTGCAAGTGGTTCGCCAGGCCGGAGCCTTGAGGCGGCCGGAACATCGAGACCGCATACGCTGAGGCACGGCGGATCCAATCGCGAATCCAAGCCCCCTTGCGATCGTGCGGGCGGTCCAGCTCCGCCATCAACCCGTCCCTTTCTTCGGGGTTATACGGCGTGAGCACGTTGATCGTAACGTCGGGGATCAAACGATAATGACGATCCACTTCGTCGAACCGGCCGGCGTCGATCGCTTGCCACAGCGCTTGCTCGTCGGGCGGGTAATTTTCTGATTCGTCACGCCCGATGGTTTTGTAGAGCGATGCGAAATATGTGCTCATTGTGCTGGGGTCGTAAAGTATGCCGCCGTCGTGAGCGTCTTGGCCGATATGGAGCTGTTTCAATAAGGTTTGGGTTATTCCGACCGGGTACTTATAGTCGGGAGGATATTCGCTCCGCTCGTCGGCGACGCGAAAGATGACGACTTTGCCGGGTGTTTCGGCGCCCTGGCGATTGCAGCGTCCCGCCGCTTGCACCAGGGACTCCAGAGGGGCGATCGCTCGATAGACCACGGGAAAATCCAGATCCACGCCGGCCTCCACGCACTGGGTGGCGACGAGGCGAATCGGCTGTGTCCTGCCAAGGCGTTCCCTGACCGCACTCAAGACGCGCCGGCGATGCTCGGGGCACATGTTCGTGGAGAGATGGAGGACGCAGGGATCGCCTTGATCGCCGCTGTCGCGCAGCAGCTTGGCCAACTCGGCCGCGTGACGCCGCAGGTTGACGATGCACAGCACCTGTTCGTGCTCTTGCAACTCCGCGGCCAATTCTTCCAGCGTGAGGGTCTTCTCGTGCCGCCAGACGGTCCGGACGCGGCCGGCGGCGGCGGAGAAAAGCCGCTTCGGATCGCGGACGATTTCGCGGGATTCCCACCCGCGGTGGGTGTATTGCGCCATGCGATCCCGGAGCGTCTCGAAGGCCGGCTGCGTGGCCGTGGCGAAAAGCACGCTGGAACCGTAGGGGCCGTCCGCTTGTGCCAGCCGCGACAGCGCCGCCAGCGTGGCGACGGCCAGTTTGGGCGGCAGCGTCTGGACCTCGTCGAAGAGAATCACGCTTTTGGCCAAGCGATGCAATTTGCGGCAGCGGGAGGGCCGGGCCGAAAATAGCGATTCGAAGAATTGCACCGTGGTCGTCACGATGATCGGGGCGTCCCAGTTCGAGGCCAAGGCCCGCGACGTGCTTTCGCGCTCCTCGGCGTCGTCGTGCTCGGGATCGCCGGGGTGTTCAGGCCCGCCTTCCGCGCGGTCGCGACCGTATTCCGCCAGGCTGTGATGCTCTTGCACGACGCCGGGATCGAAGCCCCGCTCCGGACTGAAGATTTCGCGGTACTCCTTGGCCGTCTGATCGATGATGTTGAGATAGGGGAGCACGACGACGATCCGCCGCAGTCCGTGGTGCTGCGCGTGGTGCAGAGCGAAGGCCAGCATGGCGAGGGTCTTTCCGGAACCGGTCGGGGCGGAGAGCGTGAAGAGGCCGGTCGGCGACGCGGCGGCCGCAAGGCAGTCGCAAAGCAGCGTCTCTCGCAAGGCCCGCATGGGAGAATGGGCGTTGTCCCTGCGCTCGCGGACGGATTGCAAATGGGCCTGGAAGGCTTCGATCGCCCGCGCGAAGTCCAAGGGCGGGCATTCCGCCGGAGGACGATAGGGCGTTTCGGCGTCGCCGTCGAAATGGCCTTGCGTCGCCGTATGGTCGGCATCCACCAGGGCCGAGTACAGCATCCGCGCGTCCAGCATGTCGGCGATCATCTTGCCGCTGCTTGTCAGTCCGCTCACGGCGTCGGGCCAGCTCAGACCGTGCCGTTCCAGCCGCTTCTTCAACTCGGCGAGATCCGAGATCGCGAACTTCTCCGGCGTTTTGTGGAAGTCGTCGAGCCGGTGCTTGACGTAATCCTTCGCCTTGCACGGCAAGTAGGCCATGCCGCCGTGATGGCCCTCGATCGCCACGGCGGGGAAGAGGCCGGCCTTGCCATACAGATGGGCCGCGACCACCGCGCCCGGCAGGGCATGGTTGCCGCCGCGTCGCGCTTGGCCCTGAAGGTACCTTTGAAACGTATCGCCGTACTTGCCGATATCATGCAGCAAGCCCGCGGCGTAGGCCTGATCTCCGCACGCAAACGGCTCCGCGAAGCATCGCGCCAGCCTCGCTACGCGCAGCAGGTGTTCGCGGAGCGGTTCGGAAACGCCTCGGCCGCGGTCGTTGGCGCTGTGCGCCAGGTATTTTGGAGAGCAGTCGGTCGTCATGGCTGACTCGCCTCAAGGCACATCGAGGATCGAATTCGTTCTTCCATAAAGTACGCCGCACGGGGTGCGTTGATAACCTGCCTGCGGTGAACAAGGGGCCTGCTTCCTCGGCCCACGGTTGCCGCCGGCACTAACGTGCAGCGTAAATCGGGGCTTCGACAACGTACGTCCAACCCCGGGCGTTTTCCACGCAGCGCGCGTGCCGACCGCCGTCACGATCCGAGGCCGGAGCGACGGCGCCCGCCCTTATCGCGGGCACGAGAAAGCGGTAAGCTCACGGAAGGGAGAGGCCCGGGTCGGAGAAGTGCCGCGGCGTCGGCGGTTGCAGGCACGCCTCCGATCGCGGGGGCCGTTTCCCCGGCACTTTTCGCGGGACCGCAAAGGGAAGCACGCGATGACGCACCCTCCTCCGAATTACTGGCTGAGACGGAACGGCGCGCGGGGGCGGACTCGGCGCCGGGCCGATTTTCCCCCCGGGACCAATTTCTGCCTGCACTGCCCCGCCAAGTGCTGCCACTACATTGCGCTGCACATCGACACGCCGACCACCTGGGACGAATTCGACACCGTCCGCTGGTTTTTGCTGCACGAGCACACGGCGGTTTTCGTCGACGGGGATACCTGGTACCTGATGGTCTACACGACGTGCCGGGAGCTGCGGCCGGACGGGCTGTGCGGCATCTATCCCACACGTCCCAAGATCTGTCGCGATTACTCGACGGACCGGTGCGAGTTCGAGGAGGATTCGGTGTACGACCGCTTGTTCGAGGTCCCGCAGCAGGTGGAGGAATACGCCGAGGCGTTGCTCGGCCCGCGCCCGCGGGAAGCGTCTTCCGACTCGGTCCTGCCGGTGTTGACCGTCCTCCCGTCGCCGGCGGCGGGAGAGGGTAACGGGGCTGCGCGATCGAACGGCCGCCGACGTTCCAAGCGTGCCGCGCCCGTCGCCTGATTGGCCCTGATTCTTCGCCCAACCCGACCGCCATGACGTCGATCATTCCGCCCCGCACGCTCAAAGGCTTTCGCGACTATCCGCCGCAGATCATGATTCCGCGCGAGCGGATCTTGGAGACGGCCCGCCGCGTCTACCGCTCCTACGGTTACGCGCCCATCGACACGCCCGCCCTGGAATACTTGGAGATCCTCTCCGGCAAGGGCGGCGAGGAATCGGATAAGCAGCTCTATCAATTCCAGGACCACGGCGGCCGGCACGTGGCCCTCCGCTTCGACCTGACGGTGCCCCTGGCCCGATTCATCGCCCAACACTTCAACGAACTGGGGACGCCGTTCAAACGCTATCACTTGGCGACGGTGTGGCGGGGAGAGAACACGCAGCGGGGCCGGTACCGCGAATTCATGCAGTGCGATTTCGATACCGTGGGCACCCGCAGCGTGCAGGCCGACATCGAAACCGCGCTGGTCATCCACGACTTGCTGCGGGCGATCGGCTTCGAGGAGTTTCGCGTCCATATCAACAATCGCAAGGTCCTCAACGGGCTGTTGGACGTGCTGGGGCTGCGGGATCGGGCGGTGCCGATCCTGCGGGCGTTGGACAAGTCGGCCAAGATCGGCCTCGAGGCGGTCTCCCGGGAAATGCAAACCGCGGCCGGATTGACCGAGTCGCAGGCCCGTCGGGTCTTGGAACTGACTTCCCTCCGCGGTGAGAATGAAGAGGTGCTGCGCGGCCTGGAGGAGTCGGTCCGCGGCAGCCCCTTGGGCGAGGAAGGGGTCGCCGAATTGCGGGACCTGTTGGCGGCGGTGGGCGCGGCGGCCCGGCCCGCTTGCTTCCGCGTGGACGTTTCCATCGCCCGCGGGCTGGATTATTACACGGGCACGATCTACGAGACGTTCTTGGAGGCCCTGCCGGGCATCGGCAGCGTTTGCTCGGGAGGGCGGTACGACAACCTGGCGGCCCTGTTCACGCGGCAAGAGTTGCCCGGCGTGGGGGCCTCGCTGGGATTGGACCGCTTGCTCGCCGCGATGGAAGAGTTGGGCATGATCGAGGGGGTACAAACGCCCGCCCCGGTCTTCCTCCCCTTCTTCGAAAGCACGCGACGGAACGATTACCTGCGATTGGCGGCCCTGATTCGGGCCGCGGGTTGGGGCGTCGAGTTCTACCCCGAACCGAAGAAGCTGGCCCAGCAGCTCAAATACGCCGATCGCCGTGGACATCGCGTCGCCTTGGTCCTGGGTGAAGACGAGTTCCAAGCCGGCCGCTGCCGCATCAAGGACCTGAAGTCCGGCAATCAGATCGAGGTTCCCCTGCAAGACGATGCCGCGGAACTGATCGCGGCCCTGCGGCGGATGCTCGATTGATCGGCGGCGAGACGGTTGCTATTCTTACCGGCGTGGGCGGCGATGGCAGAGCGGGCCGCCGCAGCCCGGCCGGACGGGGAGATTGCGACGTGGCCGATCGGGGAAATCACTACGAAGCGGCCTTCGAAGCCTACTTGCGGGCGGAGGGCGTGCCCTACGTCGCCGTGGACGAGGCCCGCCGCGCCGTCATGGCCGACGGCCGCTCGCTGAAAAGCCTCGACTTCATCGTGGCCTCGCCCC
>FWPV01015254.1_pt1 | contig 11079 bp, 7 predicted proteins | sample 2228371 | NCBI WGS metagenome assembly FWPV01 (sample SAMEA103939776, study PRJEB20133) | metagenome | reverse complement strand
AGATAGGCCTTGGCCGCCAACTCGCGATCGCTGGAGAAGGCTTGCTGGGGCGGACTGCTGGGGCTGGGCATTGGCGGGGCGGGGGGTTTCTTCGGTGGCGTCTTCGGGCAGGCGGTCTACGGCGCGCTGGGCGGGGGGCAGCCCACCACGGCGAGCGGGGCGCAGATGCTGGCGCGCAGCGTGGGCTGGGCGCTGATGGGGCTGTGCGTGGGCCTGGGGCAGGGGGCGTGGACGCGGGCGCGGCGGAAAATGGTCAACGGCATGGTCGGGGGGTTCTTCGGGGGGTTGATCGGTGGACTGCTCTTTGAGCCGCTGGGGGACCTGGTGGCGTTCGCGGCCCAACTGACGGGAGGAACGGTCGGTGGGGAGGTCAGCCGGCTGGTGGCGATAGTGGTCCTGGGGTTGGCCTGCGGAGCCGCGATCGGCCTGGTGGAACAGGCGCGCAAGGAAGCGTGGTTGCGCATTGTGGAAGGGCCACTCACCGGCAAGCAGTTCATCATCTACCGCTCGCCGACCACCATCGGCTCCAGCCCCAAGTGCGACATTACGCTGGCCCGGGACAAAGGCGTGGCACCGCAGCACCTGAGTATCTCCCAGGTGGGTGGACACTACGCGCTGGCGGACCTGGGCAGCCCTACCGGAACGCGGGTGAACGGGCAGACGGTGCGGAGCCGGACGCTGCGCAGCGGGGACCGGATTGGCGTGGGGCAGACGACGATGCTGTATGCGGAGAGGGCGGTAAGAGGGGACGGGTAGGGGTGAGTTAAGAGCGGGCCGGATAGGTTCCGTCTGCAGCCTGCTTCGCTGAAGTGACGCAGGCTGCAGCCACCTATCCGGCCCCTCCCTTTTCGTGACAGGCAGGGGAGACGAAGATGAACACGAAGCGGGTGATCCTGCTGATGGCGCTGGTGACTACTTCCCTGGCTCCGCTGGAGGCAGAGGACACGCCCCAGGGCTTCTTCCTGCGCGATGGCGACCGGCTGGTGTTCTACGGGGACAGCATCACCGATAGCGAGTGGTACCCGACGCTGGTGCAGACCTTTGTGGCGACGCGCTTCCCCAAGTGGCGCAACGAGTTCTACAACCGGGGGCAGAGCGGGGACAACTCGGGGTCGCTGGCGCGCTTTGCGCGGGACGTGGCCACGCTCAAGCCCCAGGCGCTGACCTACATGATGGGGTACAACGACGGGGGCTACGCGCCGCTCAAGCCGGAGACGGTGAGCCGATTCCTGGAGAACGTGTCGGAGTCGGTGAGGATAGCGCGGGGGGCCAACCCGCGGATGCGGATCATGCTGATCGGGCCGACGCCGAATGAGACGGCGGTGTCGTCGGCCTATCCGCGCTGGGTAACGGGAGACTTCTACCCCTACTGCCTGCTCACGCTGGGCCGGGAGGAAGGGAGACTGGCGCAGCGGTTGGGTGTGGGGTACGTGGACATGACGACGCTGTACGGGCAGACGCTGGGCTTCGGACGGGTGCTGGCGGGGAAGACTTTTGCCTTGAGCCGGGATGGGGTCCATCCGCAGCAGGAGGGGCAGACCTTCATCGCTTACCACCTACTGAAAGCGATGGGCGCACCGGCGCAGGTGGCGCAGGTGGAGATTGACGCGGCGAAGGGAAAGGTGACCCGGGCGGAGCGCTGTCAGGTGAGTGCGCTGCGGACCGAGGGTGGGCGACTCAGCTTCCGGCGTGTGTGTGAGTCACTGCCGTATCCCACGCCGCTGGTGGCGCGGCCTTTCGCGCTGCTGGTAGACCTGGACAATACGATCAATGCCGATGTGCTGGTAGTGCAAGGTCTGACGGCTCCGTCGTATGCGCTGAGCGTGGACGGAGAGAAAATCGCGGAGTTGCCTGCGGAGGCGCTGGCGGAGGGGGTGAACCTGTCAGCGTATCCCGCGACTCCGATGTACCGACAGGCGCTGGCGCTGATGGAGGCGGTGCGGAAGAAGGACCTGCTGGACTGCGCCTTCTGGAGGCAGTACGTCACTACCGGGAAGGCGGAGGGGGCAGGCAATCCGCTGGGGACGGATCCGGCCGCGCGGGCGGAGGTCGAAGCGGCCCGGAAAGAGATAGCGGAGGCGAGGGAGGCAATCTATGCGCTCAACACGCCGCGGGCGCACACGATCACGCTCGAACCGCTGGAGAAGGAGATATCCCGGTACGCAGACCGGGCGAACGCGGACTTGAACCAGGGATTTCTCATCTGCGGGGCGAGCAAGGTGGACGTGGACTGGAACACGATGAAGCTGCGGAGCGATCGGGTGGAGGTGCAGGTGCAGAATCCGGGGACGCGAGAGCAGGAAGTCACGATTACCTGGCACTGCCCGGCGGGATGGCAGGTGACACCGGCGCAGGGAGGCTTCGCCGTGGCCGGGGGCAAGACGCAGAAGCAGGCGTTCGCCATCAGCTGCCCGGGCGGCCAGGTGACTCTTCCGCCGCCGACCGCCACCGTGCGCTGGGCCTGGGCGCAGGATTGGGCGTACCCGATGCAGCGCGAGGTGGAGCTGGAACTGACGCCGCATCTGACCATCGCGCGGGCCAAGACGGCGGTCACGGTAGACGGCAACCTGGACGACTGGGCGGACGCGACTGGCTTCGCCCTGGCCAATGTGTACTTCATGGACATGGCGGTGCCCGGGAAGCGGGAGCTGTGGAACGGTCCAGAGGACCTGAGCGCGAGGATTATGATGAAGTGGGACGAGCAGGCGTTGTATGTAGCGGCCCTGGTCCGGGATGCCTCTCATGTCCAGAACCAACCGGCAAACATGATGTGGTCGCAGGACATGGTGCAGCTAGCCGCGTTGGCCGAGGCGCCGGGTAAGCCGGCGGGGCGCTACGAGTGGGGCTTTGGGGTGTATGAGGGAGATAGAAGCGAGATCGCCTACTACAGCGCGCAGGCGGCGGAGGCGGCGGACATACAGTTCCAGGGGCACGTCAACGACTTCCGCAATTGGTGCGCATACGAGATCGCCATTCCCTGGGGACGGCTGGCACCACTGGTACCGGCGGCCGGCAAGACGCTGCGGCTCACGGTGACTATCGGGGAGGCGGATCCGGTGCCGGGCAAGGGCTACAACTACCTGGCGTGGACCCACGGCATCGCCTACGGCAAGAACTCGGCGGACTTCGCCGTGGTGACGTTGGGGGAGTAAGGAGAAGCAGAGGCCACCCCCCTGCCTTGTTTCGCTTACGGGAGAGGGGGAGCGCGGAACCTCACCCCCCTGCCCCCTCTCCCTTGCGGGGGAGGGGGGAGTATCGAAGACGCGGCACAAAAGCGTGCGATGGAGAACCCCGCTCCTGGCGGAAGGAGTGAGGAGTGCAGCTGCCTCTGGTCAGCCCGCAAGGAACGCGGGCTGACCCTTTACCCCGCAAGCGGTGGAAGGAAAACCTCACGAATGGGCTTCTGCTCCGGGTGGGTCTGCCTCACCCCTCCCCCCTCTCCCCGCGCCCTCGCTACGCTCGGGCTGGGGTGAGGGGGAGCCTACCCTCCCGTGCCCCGTCCCCAAAAGGGAGGAGGGAGAAAGCCGCAGCCGCTAGCCCTACCACTCGTAAATGGCCTGGAGCGAGTCGGTGTCGGAGCCGCCCAGAAGCTGGTGGACGGAGCTGTCGTTCCAGTCTTGGATGTGGGCGTAGTCGGCGCGCCAGCGGCCTTTGGCGAATCCGGCGCCGTAAGTCAGACGGGCGTCGGTCTTGCCTACGCGTAGCGCGAGGCAGGGCGTGACCATGTACTCGGCGCCGACATGCCAGGCGTTGGTGCTGTGGAGCAGCCCACCGCGGCGGAGGGTGCCGTGGTGGAATTCGCCCACCGTCAGCAGGCGCGGATGGGGATGGTAGGATATACCCACGCTGAGCAGGTTATCCTTGTAGACGGGCGAGCTCGGTGGACCTCCCATCAGCACACCACTAGCGTCTACAGTGTGCTGGGCGAAGTTGTACAGGATGCCCAGGAAGTCACCGGGGAGGTACTCATAGGCAGCGCCGAAGCGACCTCCGAAGTCGGCTTTGGCCTCCAAGTCCAGCAGCGGGGGACCAACGGCCGGGGTGAGGGAAAAGTCCACGCGATGGTAGCCGAGGACGCTCAGGCCGGCGGTAGACTTGGCCCCCACGCGGCGGCCGTAATCCACCACCCAGGCCCTTTCCCCCATGTCGAGGCTGACCGGCCCCAACTGGGGCAGGGTGAGACAGCACTTGCAGGTGCTCAGGTCCACCCAGGAGATCTGAAAGCCGGAGCGGTGGGGGCGAAGGGGCCGGGCGTAGTGGACCTGGAGACTGCGCAGTCGAGGTCCCGCGTCGAACTCGGTGCGGATGACGCGGACGCCGGCGTTGGCCTCGTCGCGCAGCGGCGCGAAGGCGGGATTGGCGAACTGGGCATCGTTCATAGAGCCGATCACGGCTCCCAGGGCCAGCTGGCGGGTGCTGGTGGGGGCGGCCGAACTGAACCGAGCGGGAAGGGCGAAGGCCTCGGGACCCAGGGTCAGGCCCTGAGCCTCCAAGGCGCCGGCGGCACTGGCGAGGAGCAGAAGCGTCAGGCACGGCGACCACGGCAGGCGGTGCGGGTGCATGAGAGTTGCCTCCTGGAGCTAGTATGGGCAGCCATCCGGCCCCGCGAGGGGTCCGGGGGGGAATCGTGCGGTCGGCGGTCCGGCACAGCTTCCAGCCCGGCAGTCGCCCCACCTGTCCTGGTGAGAAAGGCCGTGTCGGGACGATCATTCGACACCGAGGCCGGCTATACCTTCTTTGTGCTGCACGGGAACCGAGGTCTCGCTCAGTTTGTCTTATTCATCGGCGGAGGCGCGCACCCCCGGTGGTTGAGACGCGGAGGGCGGGTGAGTAAGGGGTAGCGCACGTTCTGCTGGCCGCCGCAGCCTGGCCCCCGACGAGGACAAGGTGACCGGACTTAGTCTGACCGCATGGGCTGCCCTCCTCTCCCTGTTCCCGGCCGCGCCGCCGGCGACTGCTCCGTCGCGTCCGGGGCAGCTGGCTTTTGCCTCGTACCGCGAGGGGGTGGCGGCGGTATACGTGGTCAACGAGGACGGGGGTGGCTTGCGCCGCCTCACCCGCGGCAACGCCAATGACTTTGACCCCACCTGGCGTCCGGACGGCAAGGTTCTGGCTTTCACCAGCGAACGCGACGGCAATCAGGAGATCTACCTGATGAATGCCGACGGTTCCGGGCAGAAGAACCTGACCCGCAGCCCCGGGGCCGACTGCTACCCTTGGTGGTCGCCGACCGGCGAGCAGCTGGCTTTCGCCAGTGACCGGGAGGGAAACTCGGAGGTTTACGTCTGCCGGGCCGACGGGCGCGGTCTACTGGCGGTGAGCCGCGACCCCTCCTGGGACAGCCTGCCGGTCTGGTCGCCCATGGGGGACCGGATCGCCTATCTGAGCGACCGCGACCAGAACCAGGAGATCTACGTCTGCAAGCCAGACGGCTCCGATGCCATCAACATCACCCGGCACACGGCCTGGGACGGTGACCCGCGCTTTTCCCCCGACGGCCGCTCCGTCGTCTTCCGCACGCATCGTGACGGAAACATCGGCATCTATTTGTGCGTGCTGGCCGACCTGACTCTGCTCAACATCACCTGGAACGACGTCTGGAATGAGGAGGCAGACTGGCATCCGGACGGGACCAAGCTGGTGTATGCCAGTTCGCCGGGCGATAATCGCGAGATCTTCTTCCAGGACTTCACCACGAACCAGAAGGTGAATTTGACCAACACTCCCACGAACGAATGGGCACCGCAGTGGTCTCCGGATGGAACGAAGATCGCCTTTCTCTCGGACCGGGCGGGTGAGACGCGGCTGTACGTGATGGCAGCCGACGGGACCGGCGTGCGGGAGGTCAGTGGGGGCGCGGTGGCGGATCATCCGCCGGCTTGGAGGCCGTGAGTCAAGACCCACCTGCCCCGTGCCTGACAGTGGGGAGGGGATGAGTAAAGGGGTTTCGGTGATGGAGACGACCCGACTCCCAGGAGATTGACGGTCTATGAAGAGGCTTGCAGGTAAGCGATTGTTCGCTGTGCACGGAACACTGCTGGCAGGCGCCGTGCTGCTCGGCGCGGTGGCCGGAGCCTGGGCGCAAGGCGGGGATCAGGCGGAGAAGGACTTTGCTTTCGCCCAGGGCCTATACCAGCAGGAGAACTACCCTTTGGCGGCGGAGAAGTTTGTCGCCTTCGTGAAGCAGTACCCCAACCACGCCAACCTCTCGCTGGCGCTGTTCCGGGCCGGGGAATGTCTGTTCCGCACCGGCAAGCACGCTGAGGCGGAGCCGTACTTTGCCCGGCTGACGACGTCCTTCCCCAACAGCGCTGAAGCGGAAGCGGGGTGGGTATGGCTGGGAGACAGCCGCTTCCAAGCGGGTAAGTACGCGGAGGCGTCGGCGGCCTACTCCGGCTACCTGCAGAAGTACCCGCAGGGGGAGCAGACCGGGAGAGCCGGCTACTGGTTGGGCGAGAGCTACTACCACCTGGGCAAGTACCCCGAAGCGGCAGCGGCCTACCAACAGGCGCTGACGCGCAAGCTGAGCGACCAGGAGGCAGCCTATGCGCGCTACGCGCTGGGCTGGACGTACCTGCAGTTGAACGAGCCGGAGAAGGCAGCGGATTTCCTGCAGCAGGTTCTGGACAAGCATCCGACCAGCCCGGTGGCGGCCGAGAGTCAGTACCTGCTGGGGACCGCGCAGCGCCTGCGCAAGAGCTATCCGGCGGCGCTGGCGGCTTTCCAGAAGCTGCTGGCCAAGCATCCCGACTCGAAGTACGCCGCATTGGCGCAGAGCGGCGTGGCGTGGTGCTACTTCGATCAGCAACAGTACGAGCAGGCGCTGGAGGCATTCCAGCGGGTGACGACCGCCTACCCGCAGAGCGAGCCGGCGGCCGAGGCGCGGCTGCGGACGGCGGACTGCCTGTATTACCTGCGGCGCTACCCAGCGGCGGCGGCGATCTATGAGCAGGTGGCGGCTGATGTCGCAGGCAAGTGGGCGGACGAGGCGCATTACTGGCTGGCAGTGTGCTATGAGCAGATGCCGGACCGGGACAAGGCGATAGCCGCGCACACGCGGCTGGTGACGGAGTTCCAGCAGTCGCCGCGGGTGGTGGAGAGCTACCTGCACCTAGGGCGGCTGCAGTTGGCAGCCGGGCAGACCGAGGCGGCCCTCGGCGCCTATCAGGCGGCAACGGCGGCGGCGGGAGACTCGCCCCGCAAGTACCAGGCGCTGGCCGAAGCGGCCTGGGCTCGGTACCAGAGGACTCCTACGGAACAAGCACTGGCTGAGGTGGAAGCGCAGGTCAAGCAGGCTCCACAGGCGGGCTGGGCGACGGAACTGGCCTATCAGGTGGCGCTGGCACATTTTGCCGCAGGGCGTTATGAGCCGGCGTTGGCGGCGCTGGACCTGGTGACGGCTGCTCAACCGGAGGCAGCGCGGCGTTCCGAGGTGCTGTATCTTTCCGGCGCTTGCCAGGAGAGACTGGGCAAGAAGCAGGCGGCGGAGGCGCTGTACCGCCAGGCCCTGCAGAGCGGTAAGAACTCGGAGGCGGCGGCCCTGGCGGCAGCGGCGCTGGTCAATTTCTACGCCGGGCAAGGGAACCTGGAGCAGGCGCGGAAGGTGGCTAATGAGCTGCAGAAGTCAGACGTCGGGCCGGAGGTGCGGGCATATGCGCTCAACGCGCTGGGTGACGCGCTCTACCAGGGCAAGCAGTACCCGGAGGCGCTGCAGGTCTATGGGAAGGTGCTGACGGGAATGCCGGAGAGTAGAGCCGCGCCCTCTGCGCTGCTGGGCCAGGCCTGGGTGAAACTGGCTCAGGGGGACCCCGGCGCGGGCGAAGCGTTTCTCGGCGTGGGCCGCAAGTACCCGCAGTCGCCTGCGGCGCAGCGGGTGCCGGAGGGACTGCTGGCGGTGGCGGAGAAGTTCTTTGACGAGGGGAAGTATGCGGAGGCGCAAGCGGGGTACCAGCGGCTGATAGACGGCTATCCGCAGAGCAACCTCGCGGACGAGGCGCAGTACAAGCTGGCCTGGTCGCTGCTGAAGCAAGACCAGTCGGACCAAGCGTTGGCCCACTTCACGCAGGCGGCGGGCAAGGCCGACAGCGCCGCAGTGGCGGCCGATGCCTACTACCAGGCGGCGCGGCTGCGCGCGGCCAAGGGGGACAGTGCCGGGGCGGCAGCCCTCTTGGAGGTATTCGAGAACAACTATCAGGATACAGACACGGCACCGGGAGCGCTGGTACTGCGGGGCCGGATGCTGACTGACCAGAAGCAGTACGACCAGGCGGCGGCGGTCTTTCAGAGGGTGCAGGCGCAGTATCCCCAGAGCAAGGTGGCGGGTGAAGCCTGGCTGGGGTTGGCACGGGTCTATCGGGAGCAGAGGAAGCTGGACCAAGCGCGGGCGGCGCTGGACAAGGCCGCCAGCACCGCGCAGGGCGCAGTGGGAGCGGAGGCGCAGTTCGAGCTGGCGGCGCTCTGCCGGGAGGAGGGCAACAAAGCCAAGGCCGCGGAGGAGTTTCTCAAGGTCGCCATCCTGTACGGCGACGAGGCCTGGTCCGCCCGGGCGCAGTATGAGGCGGGGCAGTGTTATGAGGCGTTGGGCGACAAGGAAGCGGCGGTGCGCTGCTACAGGGTGATCACGCGAGACTACGGCAGGCAGGAGCTGTGGTTGGCGCAGGCGCAGGCGAGGCTGAAGGCGCTGGGGGCAGAGTAAGGCCCACACCCCCTACCTCCTCTCCCCCACCACTGCGCGTCGGGAGGAGAGGGCATGGTACAGGCCCGCGTCCCACCGCATTCCGCCGACGTCGCTGGGCTCATCGTGTGATTCTGTTCCAAGGAGGATTTTGATGCAGGAGCCGGGGCCGCACATTATGCTCTGGGTCTATTTCCAGCAAGGCGGAATCGCCATGTACCCGCTGCTGCTGTGCTCGATTCTGTGCGTGGGAATCGGGATTGAGCGCATCGTAGCACTCTACCGAGCGGGGCGAGCCGACGCCAGGCTGGCACCGGCGCTGAGAGAGATGCTGAACGCGGGCCAGGTCGCAGAGGCCGCCCACCGCTGCGAACAGGCCGACAGCCCGCTGGCCAGGATCATGAACGCTGGGCTGAGCGCGGGGGGGGAAGGGGCGGAGCAGCGACGCCAGGCCGTGGAGCGGGCTCTGCTACGCGAGACGGCGCAGACCGAGCGCTATATGCCGGTTCTGGCTACTATTGGCAGTGTGTCGCCGTTCATCGGTCTATTCGGGACGGTGCTGGGAATCATGCGGGCTTTCCGCGACATCGGCCTGGCGGGATCGGCAGGCAGCGCGGTGGTAGCCGCGGGCATTGCCGAGGCACTGGTGGCCACGGCAACCGGCCTGTTTGTCGCGGTGATCGCCGTGGTCGCCTATAACCACCTGATGACGTGGGCCCAGGGCGTGGTAACCAACGCCCAGTTGACTGCCGAGGAGTTGCTGTCGCAGGGGTAGGAGCAGATCCGGAGGAGGAACGCCATGGCGCCGGTGAGACACGGGAAGAAAGTCTTTGCGGAAATCAACATCACGCCGCTGACCGACGTGTGCCTGGTGTTGCTCATCATCTTCATGGTGACAGCGACCTTCCTGACGCAGAATGCCGGGCTGAAGGTGGACCTGCCCAAGGAAGCCTCGGCGCAGAACTTGCCGGCCCGGAACGTGGAGTTGACCGTGACCAGGGAGGGCGGGCTGTACGTGGACGGGCAGGCGGTGGAGAAGCCGCAGTTGGCGGGACTGCTGCTGACCAGGCTGCAGCAGACTTCGCTGAAGACGGTGGTAGTGAAGGCGGACGCCGAGGTGCGGTACCGGGACGTGGCGGACGCGGTGGATGCGGCCTGCAGCCTAGGGGCGGACATCACGCTGGCAGCGGACCAGCCGCCGCCGGGGACCGGGGCGCGGTAGAGCCTGGAGCGGCCACAAGCTCATGTTACGTAACAGCCTCAACTGGGCGTTGCTCGCGTCGCTGACTCTTCATCTAGTGGCGTTGGTGGCTATTCCGGTAAGCGGGAGAGTGGCTGAGGCGCGACGTCTGGTGCAACAGCGGGTGATCGCCGGGCACGTGAAGTTTGTGCGGATACCTCCTCCGACACCCACGCCGCAAGTCAAGACGAGGCCGGCACCGGAGCGGGTGCAAATCGCGGAGCGACCCCGGGTCTCCCGGCCTCGTCCCCGGCGGCGGGTGCCTCGGCGGCCGGTGGTGAGGGAGGCCCCCCGTCCGGTGGAGCGCCTGGCCGAAGTGCCCAAATCACCGCCGCAGACAGAGGCGCGCCCCTCCGTCGAACTGAGACCACCTGAGAGACAGGCGGAACCCGAACCACCGGCGAGCGGGAAGTCGGCACCGGAGATGGCGGTGGCTCCGCCGGAACGGCAGCCGGAGGTGGCCTCGGTCAGCCCGAGTGCCGCCGAAGGCGAGTCACCACAGCCGGTGAGCAGCGAACAGCCTTCCGCTGCGCCGACGATGGAGCTGGCTATGCTGTCTGCGGTCAGGACAGGGGAGCAGACGAGTACGGCCGAGGGTCCTGGGGTGAGCGGTGCGGGCGTGCCAGCCCTGCCGGTCAAGACTGCCCCGACACCGGGACCAGCAGTTCCGACTGCGACCCCAACCGCGGGAGGAGTGCCGGGGAGCGACCTAGCAGCGGCGGGGCCGGTGGCCCTGGCGGCGGCAGGCGCGTCTGGTGGTCTGCCGACGACGCCCACACCAGCGACCACAGCCAGTCCGGGAGGTCTGGAGGGACTGGCTCCGGGCAGCGGGCCGGGCACGACGCCCGGCTGGGCGGGGACAAGTCTGGCGCGCGCCGAGCCGGGAGCTGGTCTGAGCCCCGGACCAGTGCCGGGGGGTATGCCGGGCCTGCTGCCGGGTCCAGCCGGAGGCGGGCCGGGCACGGCTGCCGGAGGCGGACGGAGCAGCGGGGGTGGGCCGGCGGCGATGGCTGGGGGACGGGGCCCAGGCGCGGGAGGGGCGCTGGGGATGCCGGGTGTGGGCAGCGGAGCAGGCGGCGGGTACGGCGAAGGACCGGGCGGAGGGGGCCCCGGTGGCGCAGGCGGCGGGGCCGGGGCGGGGACCTCGCGAAGCGGGATGGCCCTG
>FWPV01015249.1_pt1 | contig 11082 bp, 8 predicted proteins | sample 2228371 | NCBI WGS metagenome assembly FWPV01 (sample SAMEA103939776, study PRJEB20133) | metagenome | reverse complement strand
CGCCGAGCAGTCCCCGCAGGGCACGGCGGGCGAACCGGAGCAGGAGAGCGAGCGCAGACCGCCGACGTTGCGCGCCGTGTTCATCTCCGATCTGCACTTGGGTACGCCGGGCGGCCAGGCCAAGGCGCTGTTGGGGTTTCTGAAGGCCCACCCGTGCGAGTGCTTGTACCTGGTGGGCGACATCATCGACGGCTGGCAACTGCGCCGGCGCTGGTATTGGCCGCAAAGCCACAACGACGTGGTGCAGAAAATCCTGCGCGCGGCGCGCAAGGGCTGTCGGGTCGTGTTCGTGCCGGGTAACCACGACGAATTCGCACGCCACTTCGTCGGACACCATTTCGGTGGGGTTGAGGTGCTGGAGGAGGCGGTTCACGTGACCGCTGATGGACGCCGACTGTGGGTGACCCACGGCGACCTGTACGACGGCGTGGTGCAGTACGCGCGCTGGCTGGCTTACCTGGGCGATACCTTGTACGAGCTGGCGCTGCGAATCAACCGGCACCTGAACTCGTGGCGCGCGATGCTCGGGTTGCCGTACTGGTCATTGTCTCAATACCTCAAGCATCGGGTGAAGTCGGCGGTGTCGTTCATCACCCGGTTCGAGGAAGCGCTGGCGCGCGAGGCACGCCGCCGCGGCATGGACGGCGTTGTCTGTGGGCACATTCATCGTCCGGAAATGCGCCACATCGATGGCATTCTGTATTGCAACGATGGCGACTGGGTGGAGAGTCTGAGCGCCTTGGTGGAACACGGCGACGGCCGCCTGGAGATCGTGCATTGGGCAGCGCGTTTGCAGGCGAACGCGGTGCGTCAGTTGTAACGCGTGGCGCGTCGGTCCTCACATGGAACTGGCTGTCATGGTTCTGTCACAGGAGTCCACCGTTTTCGCGAAATAATTGACCCGGTACGTGGCGTTGGCACCGTTTTCCGCACTGCGCCGATATTCCGACTCTGCCCTGACTGCATGACAACCGCCGCTTCTTCCTCAGCCACAGCCAGCGCGGTGCCCGCCGCTTTGGGTGCCGTCCGCCATGCTTTTCTGGATCGGGATCAGAGCATCCTGGCGTTCAACGAGCGGGTGCTGGATTGGGCCTGTCGCAAGGAGGTGCCGCTGCTGGAGCGGCTGCGCTACCTGGCCATCGTCTCCTCCAATCTGGACGAGTTTTTCGAGGTGCGTTTTGCCCCTCACCACGCCGCGCGCATGGCCAACGAGCAGCGCGGAGCGGCGACGGTGGAGACGTATCACGCGCTGACGCAGCGCGTACACGCACTGGTGCAGCGCCAGTACGCGGTGTACAACGATGAGCTGCTGCCCGCGCTGGAAAAGCGCGGCATTCGCATCGTCACGCATGGCGAGCGCAACCCGCGCCAGCGCCGTTGGGTACGCGAGTACTTCGTCAACGAGGTGCAGCCGCTGCTGTTGCCGATTGGCCTCGATCCCTCGCACCCCTTCCCGCAGGTGGCCAACAAGTCGCTCAACTTCATCGTGCGGCTGGGGGGGCGCGACGCGTTTGGGCGCGAAAACGACATCGCCATCGTCAAGGTGCCGCGGGCGCTCAAACGCTTCGTCGCCATGCCGGCGGTTGCTGGCAGCAAGCAGCTGCACTTCGTCTCCATCTCCAGCATCATCCGCACACATTTGCCCGACTTGTTTCCGGGTCGGACGGTGCTGGAGTTTTCCCAGTTCCGCGTCACGCGGCACTCCGACCTGGCGCTGGACGAGGAGGAGGTGAAAAACCTGCGCACCGCGCTGCGCCTGGGGTTGCAGCAGCGGCATTATGGGCAGGCGTTGCGACTGGAGGTGTCCGCCGGATGCTCGGACTACCTGGCCAACTTCCTGTTGGAACAGTTTGGCTTGCCGCCGGAAAGTCTGTACCGCGTGCCGGGGCCAGTGAATCTGGTGCGGCTGAATCAGCTCATCGACCAGATCGACGCACCGGTACTGCGTTTCGAGCGCTTCACGCCGGGCTGGCCGGTGGGGCTGACGCCCGGACAGTCGTTCTTCGAGCGCCTCAAGCGGGGCGACGTGCTGATCCACCAGCCCTACGAGAGTTTCGACGCGGTGCTGGCCTTTCTGCGCGAAGCGGTGGAAGACCCAGACGTGCTGGCCATCAAGCAGACCATCTACCGCACGGGCAAACGCAGTGAGATGACCGAGCTGCTGCGCGAGGCGGTGCGCCGTGGCAAGGAAGTGACCGCGGTGGTGGAGCTGAAGGCCCGCTTCGACGAGGAGGCCAACATCAATCATGCCGAGCAGCTCGAGTCGGTGGGAGCGCAGGTGGTGTACGGCATCGTTGGTCTGAAAACACACGCCAAGATGCTGCTGGTGACGCGGCGTGAGGACGGACGCCTGGTGCGCTATGCCCATGTTTCCACCGGCAACTACAACCCCGGCACAGCACGCGCCTATACCGACCTCAGCTACCTGACGGCGGATGAGGCCCTGACCGCCGACGTCGACGCCATTTTCGGACATTTGGCCAGCCAGAACCGCCTGCCCCGGCTGAACAAGGTGTTGATGGCGCCCTTCCTGCTGCAAAAGGGCTTGCTGGAGCGCATCGAAGCGACGATTGCGGCCGTCAAGGCCGGACAGCCCGCGCGCATTTTGCTGAAGATGAATGCGCTCACCGACGAGCCGCTGGTGCGGGCGCTGGTGCACGCGTCGCAGGCGGGGGTGCAGATCGACGCCGTGGTGCGCGGTGCCTGCATTCTGCCGGCCGGTGTGCCGGGCTACACCGACAACGTGCGCATTCGCTCGGTGATTGGCCGTTTTCTGGAGCACTCGCGCGTGTTTTACTTCCAGTTCGGCGAGCACGAGGAGCTGTGGCTGTCCAGCGCCGACTGGATGAACCGCAACATGCTGCGCCGGGTCGAGCTGGCCTGGCCGGTCACCGATCCCCAGTTGCGCGCGCGCATCATGGACGAGTGTCTGCAGCTGTACCTGTCCGACCAGCGCGACGCCTGGCTGCTGCAGCCCGACGGCACCTACGTCAAAGCGGCGCTGCTGGCCGGCAAGCCCAGCCGCGGGGGTAGCCTGCCTGCTGCCCAAGCGACGCTGATGGCACGCTACGGCACCAAGGGTTGACAGACCGCAAGGGGAGGCGAGACGGTGGATTTGATTCTGTGGCGGCATGCCGAGGCCGAAGATCTGGACGAAACCGACGAGCGCGGTGGCGACGACTTGTCGCGCCGGCTGACGGCCCGCGGTGAGAAGCAGGCCGCGCGCATGGCGGCGTGGCTGGACCGCCACCTGCCCGAAGGCACCCGGGTGTGGTGCAGCCCGGCGGTGCGGGCCGAGCAGACCGCTTTGGCCTTGGGGCGCAAGTACCGGGTGCGCACCGAACTCGCCCCCGGGGCGTCTGCGCAAGTGGTGTTGGAAGTGGTGCAGTGGCCGCAGGCGCGCCAGCCGGCGCTCGTGGTGGGACATCAGCCGACCCTGGGGCAGGTGGTGGCCCAGCTTTTGGGCTTGAGTGCTGGGCAGTGCTCGATTCGCAAAGGTGCGGTGTGGTGGCTGCGCCGGCGTGAGCGCGACGGCGATTGGCAAACGATTCTGCTGAGCGTGCAATCGCCGGATCTGCTGTGAGGAAGGCCCGCGCGGCGGGCGTCACTGCCACCGGCACAGACGGCTGCCGCTCGCGGTGCGGTGCGGTGCGGGACGTGTAAACGGCCTGGTGGCCGTGAGGGTATTCGACGGTCCAGTGGCGACCGCCTAGGGCAGCGATAGGGTGAGCCGCCAAGGCGTGCGCGACCAGTGATCGGCCTCCTCGTGCAGCAGCCACGCCGACTGCGGATACTGCTGCGCCCAACCCCGCGCAGACTCGAAGCGGAATTGGCGGCGCGCGTAGGACAGGCGCACGGCGTCGATGTCCGGGTCTTTGCGCGCGTGACACAGCAGCACCGCCAGCCGCAGGCACAGCAGCTGCTTCGCAAACAGCTCGTCTTCCAGGGCGGCCCCCAGCTTGCGCAGCTTGCCGCGCTGGCCCAGCACCAGCAGACTCATGCGGTGCAGCTCCGGCAGCGAAAAGCCCGGCGCATCGACGTGATCCAGAATGTAGGCCCCATGCCGGTGCGCGCTGCTGTGTGAAATGTGGGCGCCGATCTCGTGCAACCGCGCCGCCCAAGCCAGCTTCTGGGAATAGCGGCCGTTGCGTGGATCGGGTACCGCCACCTGTTCGAACAGGCGGGTCGCTACCCGGCCGACCCGATCGGCCTGGGCCACGTCCACGGCAAATTTCTGGGCCAGCCAGCGCACGGTGCGCTCGCGCACGTCGGTCTGGTCGGAGGCGCGGTCGATCAGGTCATACAGCGCGCCCTGACGCAGGGCCCCCTGCGCGCGGTGCACCTCGCGCCAGTCGAACAGCTCGAACAGCGCCAGCAGCACGCTCAGGCCGCCAGCCAGCACCGGGCGCCGGTCGTCCTTCAGGCCGTCGAGCCGCAGCTCGTTGACGTGTCCTGCCCGCAGCAGCCGCTCGGTGATCCACGCCATCCCGTCGCGCGTGATCACGCCCAGCCCGAAGCCGGCGTTGGCCAGCATGTCGGCCAGGGCACCCGCGGTTCCCGACGAGGCATACACGGCATCCCAACTGCCTTCGGGAAAGACGTCCAGCGCCTGATCGAGCACTGCCTTGGCGGCGACGACTGCGGTGCGCAATCCCGACTCGGTGACCCGTCCCCCAGGAAAATAGCGCTGCGACCAAGCGACGCTGCCTAGCCCGTAGGACTCCATGCGCAGGGGGCGGTAGCCTTGCCCGAGGATCATTTCGGTCGAGCGGCCGCCAATGTCGACCACCAGCCGGCGTTCGTCGGACTGCGGCAGCAGGTGCGTGACCCCCTGGTAGATGAGGCGGGCTTCCTCGTGACCAGCGATCACGTCGATGGGAAACCCGAGAATGGCTTGCGCCCGGGCGAGGAATTCGTCCCGGTTGCGCGCCTCGCGCAGCGTTTGGGTGGCCACCGCGCGCACCTGTTGACGCTGGAAGGTACGCAGCTTCTCGGCGAAGCGCGCCAGACACGCCCAGCCCCGCTGCATCGCCTCGAGGGAAAGGGTTTTGGCGTCGTCCAGGCCGGCACCCAGACGCACCGTTTCTTTCAAATATTCCACGCGCTCGATGTGGCCGCCGCTGTAGCGGCCGATTTCGAGTCGAAAGCTGTTCGAGCCGAGGTCGAGCGCGGCCAGCAGGGTTCCGTCTTGCATGCAGGGCAGTTCCGTAGTCAGGGGCGAGCATACCAAAGCCGCTCCCGCGCCGGCCACGCCCTGGCCGTGTGGCTGCTGGCAAACTGTCACGCAACCGTCATGCAAAGCGGGTATCTTCGCGTTGTTTGCCTGTTTTTCACCTGACACGAGGAGCCACGGCGGATCATGGAACGTCACCTGTCCAGCCAATTTGACGAAGAGCTCAACCGCATTTCATCGAGCGTGCTCGAGATGGGGGGGTTGGTGGAGACCCAGTTGCGGCAGGCCACGCGGGCGCTGCACCAGCTCGATGCGCAGGCCACGCAGGCGGTGCTGGAGCTGGAGGAGCGCGTCAACCGCTTCGAGGTCGAGATCGACGCCGAGATCACCTCGGTGATGTGCCGCCGTCAGCCCACTGCGCGCGACTTGCGCCTGCTGGTCGGCGTGTCGCGCGTGATCGTCAACCTGGAGCGCGCCGGTGACGAGGCCACACGCGTGGCGCGCATGACGCGCGACTTTCTCACGGCGGGTGCACCGCGCACCCTGCCGCTCGACGATTTGGTGCATGCCGCAACGATGGCGGCGGACTCCATCCGTTCGGCGCTCGATGCTTTCGCTCGCCTGGATGTGCCGGCGCTGCTGCAGGTGATCGATGCCGACGACCGTATCGACGTCGTCTATGAAGGCTTCCTGCGCAAGCTCATCACGTTCATGATGGAAGACCCGCGCCTGATCACCCCGTGCCTGAATCTCACGTTTCTGGCCAAGGCGATCGAGCGCATTGGCGACCACGCGAAAAACATCGCCGAAGCCGGCGTGTACGTGGCCGTGGGCAAGGATATTCGTCACGCCTCACCACAGGAACGGGAGTCAGCGCTGAAATGAGAAAGCTGCCCCGCGTGCTGGTGGTGGAGGACGAGCCGGCCATCGCCGAGCTGATTGCCGTCAACCTGCGGCACAACGGCTTTGCGCCCATCATCGTGTTCGATGCTGACGCGGCGCAGCGCGAGGTCGAAGCCGTCTTGCCCGATGTCATTCTGCTCGACTGGATGCTGCCGGGAGCCAGTGGCCTGAGCTTGGCACGCCAGTGGCGCGCCCACGAGCGCACCAAGGGCGTGCCGATCATCATGCTGACGGCGCGTTCCGAGGAGTCCGACAAAGTGCAGGGGCTGGACGCAGGAGCAGACGACTATGTGACCAAGCCCTTCTCGACGCAGGAGCTGCTGGCGCGCATCCGGGCCGTGTTGCGCCGGCGTGTGCCCGAAGCGGTGGCCGATCGCGTCAGTGCCGGGGCGCTGTTGCTCGATGCGGAAGCCCACCGGGTCAGCTACGAAGGCCGCGAACTGCGCATGGGGCCCACCGAATTTCGCCTGCTGCACTTCTTGATGAAGCACCCGGAGCGCGTGCATTCGCGCTCGACGCTGCTGGACCGTGTCTGGGGCGACCACGTCTTCATCGAGGAGCGCACGGTGGATGTGCACATCAAGCGGTTGCGCGAGGCCCTGGGCCCGGCGGGTGTGGCGCTGGAGACGGTGCGTGGCGCGGGCTACCGGTTTAGCGCGCGGCCGCTGCAGCAGGCGCACAGCGCCGATGCCGCGCCCACCTGAGCGACACGTCGCCACGCCCGCTATCATCGCCAGCGCATGCAGCGCACTCTGGAATTGATGATCGCGGTGGCCCTGGGGGCTGCGGTCGGCATCGCTTGGCCTTCGGGCATGCTGGCCACCTTGCTGGGAGCCATGTTCGGAGCCGGCGTGTGGCAGTGGTGGGACGCGCGCCGCGCCCGCCGCCTGTTGCGTTGGCTCGACGAGCCGGTGGGCGTGCTGCCGCCGGACGTCGGTCCGCTGTGGGACGACATCGCGATGCGCGTGCGCCGCACGCTCAAGGGGCTCAACCGCAAAGCACGCAAGGCGAACGCGCGCCTGCAGGCGTTTTTGTCGGCCATTCAGGCCTCGCCCAACGGCATCGTGCTGCTCGACAAGCACGATACCATTGAATGGTGCAACCTGATGGCGGGCGTCCATCTCGGGTTCGATGCACGGCGCGACATTGGCCAACGCATCCGAAACCTGGTGCGCGACCCGGCGTTCATCGCTTACCTGAACCGCGGTGACTTCAGTCAGCCGATCGAAATCGATGGCCGCGCGGCGCGTCCGGGGCATCCCCAGCACATCGCCGTGCAGATCTTCCCCTACAGCAAGGGACGGCGGCTGATGCTGACGCGCGACGTCACGGCCATCGAGCTGGCCGAGGCGATGCGGCGTGATTTCGTCGCCAACGTCTCGCACGAGATTCGCAGTCCGCTGACGGTCATCACCGGTTTCATCGAAACGCTGCAAACGCTGGAGCTCGCGCCTGAGGAGCGCGCGCATTTTCTGGCGCTGATGCAGCAGCAGGCGCAGCGCATGCAGCGCCTGGTGGACGACCTGCTGACGCTGTCGCGCCTGGAAGGCAGCCCCTTGCCCGACGATTCGGAACACGTGGCCGTGGCCGACTGGGTGGCCGAAGCCATGGTTCAGGCGCAGGCGCTGTCGGAGGTGCTGCACGGTGGCGCGCAGACGCTGAGAGTGGTCGAGGGGCCACCGCTGCACGTGCTGGGTGCACGCAGTGAGCTGCTCAGCGCGCTGGGCAACCTGTTGTCGAACGCGGTGCGCTACGCCGGTGAGCCGGGGCACATCGAAGTGGGCTGGCGCGAGCGTGCCGACGGTGGACTGGAGCTGTGGGTGCAGGATGACGGACCGGGCATCGCGCCCGAACACCTGCCGCGCCTGACGGAGCGGTTCTACCGTGTCGATCGCAGCCGCTCACGCGACAGCGGTGGCACGGGCCTGGGATTGGCGATCGTCAAGCACGTGGCGCAGCGGCACGGCGGTGAGCTGCTGATCGCCAGCACCGTCGGACAAGGGTCCACCTTCCGGCTCTGTTTGCCGCCGGCCCGCGTGCGGCCAGCGGATGACACGGCTCTGCCCCCCGGCGACCCGCATCGGGGTGGATGGGCCGCAGCGCGTGCCCGATGAGCTCGCCGAGGCAACTCTTCACGGACGGGTCGTTTCGGCTGACGCCGAGCGCTCGAATACCAGCCAGCGTTCGCGGTTTTCGCGCAGGCGCGGGATTTCGGTGCGCAGACGCCAGCCCTGGCCGTCGAGCAGCGGGGCCAATTGCGGATAGGCCGCGGGCGCCAGCACCAGCACTGGGCAAGCGGGAATGTCCCGAGCGCTGGCGCGTCGCACCGTCAGGCCGCCGTGGTGCTGCAATCCCGCAATGCGCGCGGCATCCAGCCCGAACACGGCCACGCACCCCCCGGGCGGCACCAAGGCAGCGACACGCTGCGAAATCGGTGCTTGTCCCATGCCGTAGTTGAGCAGGGGCAGCCACAGCGTCATCAGCAGTGCCCAATTCAGCGTCAGGCCCGAAGCCGACAGCACCAGACCCTTCCACAGCGCGGGGCTGTGGCGCCCCAGCCGCCAGCCGACGATACCCAGCCACGCCACGCTGGCCAGCAGGGCCGGGGCGAACAGCAACACATCGAAGGTCGGCACGAAGCCCGGCACCAGGCGGGCCACGTTGGCAGCCGGCTTCGGCGGGACGCCGGTTTGCATCGCCACCCAGATGACCCAGACGATCACCGCTGCGCCGGTGTAAAACACCAGGGCAAACCAGTCCATGGCGGCGGCCATGCCCCGGCGCAGCGTCGGCAATGCGAACGCGGTCAGGGTGGCCAGCGGCGGCAGCGCCAGCAGCAGGGTACGGTCGTCTCCCCCCCGGAGCAGGGTGGCGCCGAACGTCAGCACGACGCAGGTCAGCGGCCAGCCGATGTGGGGGGCCTGCCACCGCGCGCGCCAGCGCCACAGCGCCCACAGCGCCAGCGCGGCCGACGGCCACACGAACCAGGCCAGCAGTCGCGTCCAGCTGCGCCAGGCGTCCGGCGTTAGCCAATGGGTAAGGCGAATATCCCACCACGATTCCCAGCGCTGGGCGTGCACGGCCAGCCCGAGGGCGGCGATCAGCGCCAGACTGCTGCCCAGCGCGGCCAATAGCACGCACCGCCGCGGCTGCCGGGGCCACCACCAGGCCAGACCGGCCGCGCCCAGCGCGCTGCCCAGCAGGGGGGCACCGGACAGAGCCAAGCCCCACGCCGCTGCCCACCACGGCAAGAGCAACGGCCAGCTCGGCCCGCGGGCGGGCGTCAGGCCGCGGGCTGTGGTGTGAAACAGCAGGGCGCCAAAAGCCAGCTGCGCGGCCGCCGGGGTGGCTTCGTGGGCACGCATCGCCAACCCCAGGGTCGCCACGAGGGCCAGCAGCGCCCCGTCGGCCAACGCACGCGCATAGTCGGTGAGGGAAATCTGCTCACCAAAAGCCAGATCCACCGGTTGCGCGGCCGGGTGCCGCGCCAGCCGATAGGTGCCGTACCAGGTCGCCGCCAGGGTGATGCCGAGCAACCCGATGAAGGGCAGACGGGTGGCCAGTTCCGCGGGCAGAAATGGCAACAGCCCCATGGTGCCAGCGCCGAGCCAATACGGCAACCAGGCCAGAGGGCCGGCCGGCTCGCCCAACACCTGGGGGACGAGCCATGGACCGCCGTTGCGCATGTCCAGCATCACGGCAAACGCGGTCAGGTCGTCCTGTCGCCACGGGTCGCGCCCCAGAAAGCCCGGCAACACGAACGCCACGACGATGATCCATGGTACCCAGCGCGGCAGGCGACGGGTAGCGGCAGCGGTGACGAGGGCGGGAGTGGGATGAATCACGGGCGGGCGGTCGGGCCAAGTCAACCGACGCGATTATCGGGGCAAGCGCGCGGTCCTATGGCGGGCGGGCGCGGTTGGGGCTCGCGGGTCGAACGAACCGGTGCAGCCCCCCACCAGTGAGACTGGCGGGGGGCAGCCCCGGCGCGCCCAAAAACAAAGAGCAGCCCCGGGGCTGCTCTTGGTGTGCAAAGCGAAGCCGCTTACTTGGCCGCGCGGGCGTAGCGGTTGCGGAACTTCTCCACCCGGCCCCCCATGGTGTCCACCGTCTTTTGCGTGCCGGTGTAGAACGGGTGCGACTCGCTCGAGGTCTCGAGCTTGAACAGCGGCAGCTCGCGGCCGTCGTCCAGTTTGATCGTCTCCTTGGTGGGCGCGCAGGAACGGATGATGAACTGGGCGCCGTTGGACAGGTCGACGAAGCAGACTTCGCGGTAGTTGGGGTGGATGCCTTCTTTCATGGTCGTTACACCTGATGCAGTAGCCACGGCCGGCCCATCCGGCGCACTTGCTGCAAAAACCGGCATTATACGATGAAGACGTCCGATCTCAAGACATCCGGCCCCAACAGGGTGGGGGCCGTCGCTCCCCGTGCCTGCAGGCGATCTGGCGTCAGCCGGACCTTCGATCTGGGGGTGTCCAACCTCACCCTCCGCGGCGCATCAGCTCGAAGAACTCCTGGTTGTTCTTCGTCTGTTTCATGCTCTTGAGGACCATTTCCATCGCCTCGATCTCATCCATGTTGTAGAAGAACTGACGCAGGATGCGGGTCTTCTGCAGGATTTCGGGCGGCAGCAGCAGCTCTTCGCGGCGCGTGCCACTGCGGCTGAGTTGGATCGACGGGAAGACGCGCTTTTCGTACAGGCGGCGGTCGAGGTGGATTTCGCAGTTGCCGGTGCCCTTGAATTCTTCGAAGATCACTTCATCCATGCGGCTGCCGGTGTCCACCAGCGCGGTGGCGATGATGGTCAGGCTCCCCCCTTCTTCGACGTTGCGCGCCGCTCCGAAAAAGCGCTTGGGCCGTTGCAGGGCGTTGGCGTCCACTCCGCCGGTGAGCACCTTGCCCGAGCTGGGCAGCACGTTGTTGTACGCACGCGCCAGGCGGGTGATCGAGTCGAGCAGGATCACCACGTCCTTCTTCAGTTCCACGAGGCGCTTGGCGCGCTC
>FWPV01015248.1_pt1 | contig 11082 bp, 10 predicted proteins | sample 2228371 | NCBI WGS metagenome assembly FWPV01 (sample SAMEA103939776, study PRJEB20133) | metagenome | reverse complement strand
GTCAAGGCCATCCAGCGACGCCGGTGCGCAGCAGCGTTACCCCAGCGGCTGGCCAGCGCCATGGCGCGCTTGAAGTACAGGCCCACGTCGTACTCGTTGGTGGTGCCGATGGCGCCGTGCAACTGAATGGCCAGACGCGTCATCTCGGTGGCCGCATGCGCACAACGCGCCTTGGTCCGGCTGGCCACCGCCGCCAGGTTGTCGTCCGTGACCGTTACCAGCCCCTCGCGCAGGCAGGCAGCGGCGAGTTCGACCTGGATCAGGCCGTCAACCAGCCGGTGCTGCAGTGCCTGGAAACGGCCGATGGGTTGACCGAACTGCACACGCGTGCACAGGTAGTCGCGGGTCAGCTCCAGGCTGCGGCGGGCAACGCCCACCAGCTCGGCCGCCTGGGCGATGCGAGCGATGTCGTTGGCCTGCTGCAGCGCCAGCAGGGCCGTGTTGCCCCGCGCCAGCAGCAAGGACTGCGCGCAATCCAACGCCAGCGTGGCGATCGCACCGCCGTCCACCCCAGCGCCGTGGCCCACGGTCAGGCCAGGCGCATCGGCCGCCACCCAGAACAAGGCCAGCCCATCATCCAGCCCGGCGGCCACGATCCAGCCATCGGCACCGGGGCCGGGGTCCCGTGAGGCGCGCGTGTGCCCCCTGCAGGGTGGCGCTGGCCATGCCCAGGCCAGCCTCGATCTCGCCCGCGCTTTCCTGCCAGGCCACACCCACCACTTTCGCGCCTGCCTGGATCTCGGCCAGCAGGTGGTCGCGCAAACCCCCGGCGGGCAGCCGCGCGAGCAAGGCGACCGGGTGGACCCCGGCATCCACCAGGGGTTCGGGCAAGAGGTGGTGCCCGGCCTCCTCGGCGATGGCGGCCAGTTCGGCCAACCCCAGGCCCAGCCCGCCATCGGCTTCGGGCACCAGGATAGACAGCCAGCCCAGCTCGGCCAGTTGCTGCCAGACCGCGCGGTCAAAACCGCCACCGGCGTCTTCCAGCGCGCGCACGCGCTGGCGCTGGTCTTGTGCGCCCAGGAAGCCGCTGACACTGTCGCGGAACATGGCAATGGATTCGTTCTCGCTCATGCTCAGATCACCTGGTTGCGTTTGAGCTGGGCGATGTCGTCAGCGCTCAGGGCCAGGCGCTCGCTCAACACCTGCTCGGTGTGTTCACCCAACAGCGGTGGTGCGCGGTGGTATTGCACCGGCGTGGCGGAGAACTTCACCGGATTCGCCACCTGGGGCACGCTGCCGGCCGAGGTGTGGGGCAAGTCCAAGCGCATCTCGCGGTGGACGATTTGTGGGTCGGCAAACACCTCGGCAAACGTGTTGATGGGGCCGCTGGGCACACCCACCGCCTCGAAGGCCCGGTGCCAGTGGTGCACCGTTTGTTGCGCCAGGGCTTGTGCCAGCAGGGGCACCAGCAGCAGCCGGTGTTTGGCCCGTTGTGGGTTGGTGGCAAAACGTTCGTCGGAGGGCAGCTCGGGCAAACCCAGCACCTGGCAGAAGGCCACGAATTGGGCGTCGTTGCCCACGGCCACCACGATCTGACCATCGGCGCAGTCGAAGGACTGCCAGGGGCAGGTGATGGGCGAGGCATTGCCCAGGCGCGGCGGCTGTTGACCCGAGACCAGGTACATCATGGCCACGTGCGAGATCGAGGCCACCTGGGCGTCGAGCAGCGCCAGGTCGATGTGCTGGCCCTCACCCGACACCATGTCGCGGTGGCGCAGGGCGGCCAGGATGGCGCTCACGGCGTAGAAGCCGGCGGTGATGTCGCCCACCGAATAGCCCACGCGCATGGGGCCCCCACCGGGCTCGCCGTCGGCGTGTCCGGTGATGCTCATGAGCCCGCTCATGGACTGGAACAGCGGGTCGTAACCCGGCAGGTGGCTGTAGGGGCCAGACGGGCCAAAACCGCTGATGGAGCAGTACACCAGCCGGGGATTCACCGTACGCAGCGACACGTGGTCCAAACCGTAGCGGGCCAGGTCACCGGCCTTGAAGTTCTCGATCACGATGTCGCTGTCGGCCGCCAACTGCCGCACCAGCGCCTGGCCTGCAGGCTGGGCGATATCGATGGTGATGGAGCGTTTGCCCCGGTTCATGGCCAGAAAAGATGAGGTCTCGCGGGTCTCCTTGCCCTGGGCGTCACGGGCCCGCAGGCCCTGGTGGCGCACGTCGTCGCCGCGGCCAGGGCGTTCGACCTTCACCACGTCGGCGCCAAAGTCAGCCAGCATCTGGGCGGCCCAAGGGCCAGAGAAAACACGGCTCAGGTCGAGCACGCGCACACCATTAAGACTGCTCATCGTTGGTTTGCTCCTCGTGTGGATGGCCACCAGGTGTGGCATGGTCTGAAATCTAGGGCGAAGGCCTCCTGCGAGCCAGACACGCAGACCGCAAAGCAGCTATGCACGGTCGGCCTCCTGACCTTGCGCAAAACGCAAGATGTCTGCGCGGTGCTCGTCCAGCCCGGGCACCGCCGGCAGGCGGGCCGGGTAGCCCTGGGTCGAAAACTGGATGGGTGTCACCGGCGCGCGTTGCCCGCCCGTGGCTTCGATCTCGGGCAAAACACCGCGGGCGTTCACCTGCGGATCGGCCAGCATGTCGGCCACGTCGTTGAGCGGGCCGGCAGGCACACCCGCCTCGTCCAGCCGCACCAGCCAGTGCGCCACCGGTGCCGTGGCCAGCACACGCTCGATAAGCAACTTCAGTTCGGCCTGGTAGCGCACCCGCTGGGCGCGGCCAGCAAAGCGCTCGTCCTGAGGCCATTCGGGCTGGCCTAAAACGTCCGCCAAGCGGGTGAACAGGTGGTCGGAGCCGGCAGCGATCACCACATGCCCGTCCGCCGCCGCGAAGGCATCAAAGGGGGCGGTGCCCGGGTGGCGGGCGCCCAGCGGACCCGGCGCCACACCCGAACACCACAGCTCGGGCAACGCGCCTTCGAGCAAGGCGATCTGGGTCTCGAGCATGGACACATCCACATGGCAACCCAGGCCTGTGCGCCCTCTCTTCAGCAGGGCGGCCTGTATGCCGTTGCAGGCGAACAGAGCGGCCGACAGGTCGCCAATGGACGACCCGACCCGCACCGGCGCAGCACCGGCGTGGCCGGTGATGCTCATCATGCCGCTCATGCCCTGCACCACCACGTCGTAGGCGGCGCGGGCACGGTAGGGACCGGTCTGCCCGAAGCCCGAGATGGAAGCGAGCACCAAGGCCGGATACCGCTGCGACAGGGTGGCAAAACCGTAGCCCAGCTTGTCCAGCACGCCCGGACGGAAGTTTTCCACCAGCACATCGGCACGCGCCAGCAGCTGCTCGAACACCGTGCGGTCGGCTGCCTGTTTCAAATCCAGCGCAATCGATTCCTTGCCACGGTTGATCGCCGCGAAATACGCCGATGCACCGTCAGGCCCCAGAGGCAGGAAGTGACGAGCCTCGTCGCCGCCGTCGGGTTGCTCCACCTTGATGACCCGGGCGCCGAGGTCACGCAGCATCATGGTGCAGTACGGTCCAGACAACACCCGGCTGAGGTCGAGCACCACGAAGCCGGCGAGCGGCCCGCCCGTGGGGGTGGCTGTGGTCATGGCATGTCTCCTGCGCCTGGTGTGGGTCAGCGTGGATTGTCGAAATGCGCCCTCGCGCAAGCCAGCCCCCGAAGCTGCATAGCTGCTTTGCCGACCAGCCCAACACGCAGGCCAGCGCGTTGCCTACACTGCGCCGCAGCCACACAAGTGCTCCCATGCCCATCACAGCCGACACCATTCAATCCGTTACCGCTCAGCTCTACGACAGGGCCCTGCGCGGCATACCGAAAGACGCCGAACATGCGCTGTGCCAGGCCAGCGGCATCGAGCGCAACGAGACGGCCCGGCACACGCTGAAGCTGATGCTCGAGAGCGCCGACGCGGCGGCCCGCCAACAGCACTTCGTGTGCTCCGACGCCGGCGTGCCGGTGTACTTCGTGAAGGTCGGCGCACAAGCCACGTTCGCCGGGCAGGTGCGCCAGGCCATCACCAACGGGTTTGCTGATCTGGTGGCCAGCATCCAGCCACCGCTGCTGCCCCACGTCACACATCCCCTGACGCTGGAGCGCGGCTACCAGGGCAAGGGCATGCCCATCGTCACCTTCGACCTGGTGGACGACTGTGATTTCGTCGAGATCATCTGCTCGCCCAAAGCGCTGGGATCGGGCCGTTGGGCGGCGCTGGACATCTTCACCCTGCCCGACCTGCCCACCATCGAAACCTTTGTGATCGACACCGTCATCAAGGCCGGCGCCCAGCCCTGCCCGCCGGTGGTGATTGGTGTCGGCGTGGGTGGCACCTTCGATTACGCCGCCAAGATGGCCAAGGAAGCCACACTGCGCCCCATCGGCCAGCACCACCCAGAGCCCATGGTGGCGGCCATGGAACAGCGGCTGGCGCAGGCGGTGAACATGACCGGCTTCGGCCCGATGGGCACCGGCGGCGACAGCACCGCGATGGCGGTCAACGTCGAGTACTGCGCCGGGCACGGCTTCACCCCCGTGGCGGTGGCCTTCAACTGCTGGATCAACCGCCGCACACGCGCCCGCCTGCACAACGATGGCCGCGTCGAGATTCTGGAGTGACACCATGGGCCCACGCACCCACCGCCTGAACTTTCCCTTGAGCCACAGCGACGCACTCGGTCTGCGCGCCGGTGATCAGGTGGTGATGGATGGCGAAATCATCGTCACCGCCGGTTTGCCCACACACCAACGCCTGTTGCGTTGCCTCGACGGCGAGGAGACGCCACCGATGGACTTGCACGGCGCGTCGGTGTTCCACCTGGGCAGCTTCAGCCGCGAGGTGGCGGGCCGCCTGGAACTGCTCTACCTCAACCCCACCACCAGCACCCGCTTCAACCCCTACATGCCACGCCTGCTGCAGGGCTTTGGCTGGCACGCGGTGGGCGGCAAAGGGGGTCTGGACGCCACCTGCGCCCAGGCGCTCCAGCAAGTGGGGGGCGTCTACCTGTCGTTTCTGGGGGGCGGCTGCACGCTGCTGTCGCAGGCCGTCACCGCCGTGCTGGAGGTGGGCTGGAGCGACATGCTGATGCACTACCGCCTGGTGCGCCTGCGGGTGCAAGGCCTGGGGCCCACCACCGTGGCCATCGACGCCCACGGTCGCAGCCTCTACGACGAGGAACACGCCCGCGCGCAGCAACAGCGCGAACACATTCTGGAATGGCTGGCCCAGCAGCGTCAGGCAACCCACCCACAAACCGCCCACCCACCCACGAAGCTCCCACGATGACCCAGCACGCATGGTTTGCACTCGGCGCGACGGCGCTTCTGATGGGCTGCGCGAGCCAGCCCCTGCCAGCTACCCCACCCACCGCCATCGCGCCCGTGATGACCTGCGAGCACTTGGCCCAACTGCGACTGCCGGCCAGCGCCATCGCCCTGCCCACACGCGGTGCCCGCATCACTTCCGCACAGGTGAAGGCCCCCACCGAAGCCGGCCCCCACCCGAACAACGGCACCTGGCTGCACGCTTTGCCGGCCTACTGCGAGGTAAAGGGTGAAATCGACCCGGTGGACGTGACCGCGCCGGTCATCCAGTTTCAGCTCAACGTGCCAGCGGCCTGGAACGGCCGCGCCATGCACATCGGCGGTGGTGGCCTGAATGGCAGCGTCCCGGCCAACCTCGCGGTGGTGGCCGCATCGGGCAGCCCGGTGAGCGCAGCGATGCCACCCGATGTGCCCTACCCGCTCACGCGCGGCTATGCCATGTTCGGCGGCGACTCCGGCCACCAGGGCCCAGCGGGCGACTGGGCGCTCAACGACGAAGCGTGGGTCAACTTCGCCCATGCGGGCTTGAAGAAAACCCGCGACGCTGCGGTGGCCGTGCTGATGCGCCTGCATGGCCAGCGTCCGCGCACCACCTACTTCATGGGCACCTCGCAGGGCGGGCGTGAAGCGCTGGAGGTGGCGCAGCGCTACCCGGACGACTACGACGGGGTGATGGCCACGGTCCCGCTGATCGGCTACGCGGCCCACGTGGTGGCCAAGACGGTGTTTGCCACCCACCAGACCGGGGACGCCTGGTTGTCGCCCGCCGCTGCCTCGCTCATCGCACACGAGGTGATGCGGCAATGCGATGCGCTGGATGGCCTGGCGGACGGCGTCATCAGCCACTACCGGGGGTGCAACGCGCTGTTCGCCCCCGACCGGGGTGCCCAGCCCTACCAAGCCATCCGCTGCGCGGGCGGCTCAAGTCCAGCGGGGTTACCAGCACGCTGCGTGTCAGACGCCCAGATCGCCATGGCAGTGCGCTTTCGAAGCCCCACCTCGTTCGGTTTTCCGCTGGCACATGGGCACACGGCCTTGCCAGCCTACGGCACCGGTCGCGAGCACAGCGGCTGGCTAAACATCACCCCGCAACCGCAGGTGGGCGCTCGTCCCAACCTGAGCCAGCCCGGCACCACGGTTCAATACGGGATCCTGAAAGATCCAGCGTTGAACCTGCTGGACTTCCGCATCGAGGCCCACCGCGATCGCATCCAGGCCGCGTCCGCGTTGATCGATAGCACCAACCCCGATCTGTCCCGCTTTCTTGCGCGCGGCGGCAAACTGATCATCAAGTCCAGCAGCTCGGACTACGCAGTGAACCCTCAGATGTTGACCGCGTGGTACGAGGCGGTGCTGGCGCGCCACGGACAAGACGCGCTGGAACGCCATCTGCGCTACTACGTGCTGCCGAACACGGGCCATGCAGGCGATGGCGCGAGTCTGACCACCGGAAAGCCCATCCCCTCGCGTTTCGACATGATCGAAATGCTCACCGACTGGGTGGAGCACGGGCGCGAGCCACCCGACGCGCCGGTGGGCGCCACGATGGACACACAGCCGCCCTTCACAGTGAGGGCCACCAAGCCGATGTGCCGCTTCCCGCTTTATCCGCGATATGTCGGCCATGGCAACCCTGAGAACGCTGCAAGCTACGCCTGCCGGCACGACGCAACACCCATCCGGAACTGACAAGACCATGACAACGCCTAACGGCTACACCTGCGTCGACGGCGAACGCCTCGACACCGAAACCGCCTACCGACTGCTGGTAGGTTGCGTGGTGCCCCGGCCCGTGGCCTGGATCACTTCGGTCAATGGCGACGGCCTGGTCAATGCCGCCCCCTTCAGCTCCTACAACTACGTTGCCACCAGCCCACCCATGCTGGCGGTCAACATCGCCACACGGCCTGGCAGCGGCCTCACCAAAGACACGGCCCGCAACATCGCCCTGACCCGCGAATTTGTGGTGAACGTGGCCACCGAACACGACATGGAGCTGATGCACAGCAGTGCCCAGGAATTCGGTCCGGAGGTCAGCGAACCAGAGGCCCTGGGCATCACGCTGCTGCCCAGCCGCCATGTGCGGGCACCGCGCATTGCCAGCGCGCCGGTGCAGATGGAATGCCGGCTCGATCAGATCATCACCCTGGGGCGTGGCATCAACACGCTCTACATAGGCGAGGTCGTGGCTTTCCATCTTTCGGACGCGGTCTACGACGGCAAGCGCGTGGACTCGGTGGCCATGCGCCCGGTGGCCCGGCTGGGCGGGCCGTTCTACGCCGGCCTGGGCGAGATATTCCACCGCCCCATGCTGCAAAAGCCTCCCGGTGGGGAAGGCTGGACAGCCACAGACCTGCACCGCGGCACCTGACGCACCGAGCCAGCCCGCGCCTCATCACAAGACCCACAGGAGACAACCATGTTCAAGCCTTTTCCCCCCGTCCACCGCCGATCGCTGCTGGCACTGGCCGCTCTCTGCGCCATTCCCCTGGCACAAGCGCAAACGGCATTCCCGTCACGCCCCATCACCCTGGTCCATCCCTACGCGGCCGGTGGCCCCGCCGACACCATGGCGCGCGCCCTGGCCCTCCAACTGGAAGCCCGGCTGAAACAGCCCGTGATCGTGGAGGCCAAGGCCGGGGGTGCCGCCACCATCGGCACGGCCTATGTGGCCCGCGCCAAACCCGACGGCCACACGCTGCTGGTGGGCACCTCGGCCGGGCACGTGGTGACCCCGCTCATGCAGCGCATCGCCTACGACGGCATCGCCGACTTTGCCTTCATCGCCGTCGTGGCCAACCAGCCCAACGTGTTGGTCGCGCACCCCTCGCTGGGCGTGGACCGGCTGGCGGACCTGGTGGCGCTGGCGCGCAAGCAGCCGGGCACTCTCAACTACGCTTCGGCCGGCACAGGCGGCGCCACGCACCTGGGGGCCGAGGCCTTCGCGCAGGCGGCCCAGATCAAGATCACCCACGTGCCCTACAGCGGTGCCGCTCCGGCCCTCAAAGACCTGCTGGGCGGCCAGGTGCAAATGGGCATGCTCAACCTCGCGGCCACCAAAGCCTTCATCGCCGAAGGCAAGCTCAAGGCCCTGGCTTACGGCGGCGCCAAACCCACGCCGTTGTTGCCCCAGGTGCCCACCTTGTCGCAAGCCGGCTATGGTGCCACCGCTGCCTCGACCTGGTACACGCTGGCCGCCCCCAAGGGCACACCGGCCGCCGTCATTGAAGCGCTGCGCAAGGCCGTGGCAGAAGCCAACGAGGACCCCACCTACCTCAAGGTGCTTGACGGCATGGGCGCAGAGCGGCTGGACCTGTCACCGACGGAAACCACCGCCTATGTGCAGCAGGACAAAGCGGCGATGGAAGTGCTGCTGGGCCGTCTGGACCTGCTCGTCAAGTGAGATCGGCGCTGTCTTGCGGGCGCAGGCATCTCAGCATTGCCGCGCAGCCTATAGCCCCGCAGGCGGATGCCACCTAGAGTCACCAGGCCACACACCGATCCTTTCACATCACCATGAACACCTCCACCGGCCCCCTGTCCCACGTCAAGGTCCTGGACGTCAGCCGCAGCCTCGCGGCCCCGTGGGCGGCCCAAGTCCTGGCCGACCTTGGCGCTGATGTCGTCAAGGTCGAGCGCCCTGGCGCTGGCGACGACACCCGCTCCTGGGGCCCCCCCTTCTTGAAGGGCGCCGATGGGCGCGACACCAAGGAAGCCGGCTACTACCTCGCCGTCAACCGGGGCAAACGTTCCATCACCCTGAGCCTGGACAAACCCGAAGGCCAACGCATCGTGCGCGAGCTGGCCCTGCAAGCCGACATCGTGCTGGAGAACTACAAGGCCGGCACGCTGGCCCGTTATGGGCTGGACGAAGCCTCGTTGCGCCAGATCAATCCCCGGCTGATCTACTGCTCGGTCACCGGCTTTGGTCAAACGGGCCCGCGCCGCGACCAGCCGGCCTACGATTTCCTGATCCAGGCCATGGGCGGGCTCATGAGCGTGACCGGCGAAAAAGACGGCAAACCCGGTGCCGGGCCCCAAAAGGTGGGCATCCCCATCGTTGACCTGATGACGGGCATGTACACCACCGTGGCGGTGCTGGCCGCCCTCGCCCGCCGCAACGAAACCGGCGTGGGCGACTACATCGACATCGGCATGCTCGACGTGCAGGTGGCCACCCTGTCCAACCAAGCCATGAACTACTTGGTGTCGGACAAGGTGCCCACACGCAACGGCAACGCCCACCCCAACATCCAGCCACAGGACGTCTACAGCTGCGCCGATGGTGATGTGATCCTGGTGGTGGGCAACGACGGCCAGTTCGCCAAGCTCTGCGAGGTGCTGGGCCACAACGAGTGGCCGCTGGACGAACGTTTTGCCACCAACGCACAGCGGGTGCGCCACATCACCACCCTATCGGCCCTGCTGCGTGAGGCCTTCGTGCAGCGCCCGCGTGCCGAGATCATCGCGGCACTGGACCAGGCCGGTGTGCCCTGTGGTCCGATCAACAGCGTGGCCGATGTGTTCAAAGACCCGCAGGTGGTGGCGCGTGGCATGCTCAAACACGTACCCCACCCCAGCGGCGTGGACGTGCCCCAGGTGTCCAGCCCCATGCGCTTTGGCCACGCCCAACTGCAGACACTTTCGCCGCCCCCGCTGCTGGGACAGCACACCGAAACCATACTCGCAGAGCTGGGCTATGGCCAAGGAGACATCGAGGCCTTGCAGGCAGCGGGGGTGGTGTGATGATGCGCTTGCATTGGTCCCCCAAGTCGCCCTACGTGCGCAAGGTCATGGTGTGTGCCCACGAGCTGAATTTGCTCCCGCAGCTCGAACTGGTGCGCTCGGTGGCCGCCATGCTCCAACCCAATGAGCGACTCATGCAGGACAACCCCTTGTCTAAAATTCCGACCCTGGTACTCGACAACGGCTTGACGCTGTTCGATTCGGGGGTGATCTGCGAATACCTGGACGATCTGGGCCATGGCACGCTGTTCCCCAAGACCCCCGACAGGCGCTGGCAAGCGCTGCGCTGGCAGGCGCTGGGAAACGGCCTGCTGGATGCGCTCATCCTGTGGCGCAACGAGCGCGAACGCGCCACGCCCCTTGCGCCGCTCATGGACGCCTTCGCGCTCAAGACCAAGGCGTGCCTGCAGCAACTGGAGAACGAAGCTGCTGCCCTGGCCGATGCACCGCTGTCCATCGGGCACATCGCGATCGGTTGCGCCTTGGGCTACATCGACTACCGTTTTGACACACTGAAATGGCGTGCCAGCGCCCCTCGGCTCGCGGCCTGGCACCATGGGTTGTGCCAGCGTCCGTCTTTTCAGACGACAGCGCCAGTGGACGGCTGAGGACGAGATCAAGACACAGCAGCGGCGGCGAGGGCCGCTGCATTGCCTTCATGCGTACAAGGCGGTCGGGTTGGTTTGAAGCACCTGTTGCACCAGCGCTTCAGTTCCGGTCCAGGCCTTGAACAGGGTCAGCAGATCGGCCGCGTCGGGTTCGGGCACCACGCGCAGATGGGGCCAGTCGCTGCCCCACAGCAGGCGCTCGGGGTTGGCCTGCAACAAGGCCTGGTGGAAAGGCCGCCCCCGCTCCAGATCGGGCGAGGTCAACAGGTTGCGATAGACACAGAGCTTGACCCAGGCCTGCCCCGCTTCGACCAGGGCCACCAGGGCATTGAAGCCGGGCTCGTCCACACCCGCATTCACGTCAAAGCCACCCATGTGGTCGACGACCACGGGCACCGGCAAGGCACGCAAGGTGTCGGCGATGTG
>FWPV01013008.1_pt1 | contig 11083 bp, 11 predicted proteins | sample 2228371 | NCBI WGS metagenome assembly FWPV01 (sample SAMEA103939776, study PRJEB20133) | metagenome | reverse complement strand
TTTAGATTATTCCCAAGGGGTGCTATCCAAGTTAAGCAGTATTATTACATATTGAAAATTAGAATATAAATTAGCGTATCCGTTTGTTTGTAGGATATTAAAATAATGCACGAGTTATATTTAGCCGAGCAGATTATAAAAGGGGTGTTAAGGTCTTTACCGCAGGAAGTTATGCCTATTGCGGTGAGGCGGGTTGAAGTGGAAGTGGGGAAACTAGATGCAGTGGTTCCCGAGACGCTAAGTTTTAATTTTGAAATCATCCGCAATCGCTTCGAAATGCCCTACGCGGAGTTAGTTATAAATGAAAAAGAGGTGTTATGCCGGTGTGAAAATTGCGGTTATGAATTCAGTTTGGAGTTTCCAGTGTTTATTTGCCCGCAGTGTGGTGGTTTTAAGGTATCCGTTCTTCAAGGGCAAGGCTTAAGACTTATGAAGGTGGAAATTGAGGATAATGATGTGGCTTAGGGATTGCTTTACCCTGTTTCACAGGGCTAACAATGACGCAGTTAAAACCTATTATTCTGACGAATTGAAGATTCTCGTCTTCCTTGCGAAGACGAGAATCAGAAGTGATAAATAAAATTAATAAAAATATAAAACATTGATTAACAAAATATAATAAACTATGCCAACAATTGATATTCCCATTGTGCGCGATGTATTAGAGGAATCGCATGCGAGAGCCTTAGAAAACAGGCGTTTATTTGATGAGAATGATGTTTTTGTGGTGAACATAATGAGTTCGCCGGGGTCGGGTAAAACGACTTTATTAGAAAAAAGTATCCCCATATTGCGAGACAAATTTGGCACAACTTGTGCAGTAATAGAGGGCGATATAGCCACCACTCTGGATAGTCAGCGGCTTAGTCGGTTAGGTGTGCCGGTAGTGCAAGCCAATACCCAGCCGTTTGGGGGCGACTGCCACATCGGTGCTCACCTCGTTCAGGGAGCCTTGAAATTTATTGATTTGGCAAAAATAGATATCCTGTTCATAGAAAATGTCGGTAATTTAGTTTGCCCTGCGGAATTTTATTTAGGCGAAAACCTACGGGTGGTACTGCTATCAGTGGTCGAAGGCGAAGATAAACCGCTTAAATATCCCCTGATGTTTAGAGAGTGCAATGCTTGCGTATTGACCAAGATAGATTTATTGCCCTATTCCGGAACCGATATTACTGTATTACGCAATAATATCAAATCGGTAAATGGAAAGTTGGAAATTCTAGAATTATCGGCAAAGTGTGATACTGGGGTTGGTGATTGGGTGAATTGGCTATTAAATTGTAAATCGGAAGCCAAAATTGTAGGAAATAAATAAGAGTTATGAATAAAGATAAAGAAGTGGTCTTAGTAATCAATCCTGGTTCTACCTCTACAAAATATGCGTTGTGGAGTAGAACTGGGTGTGTGGTGGAGCGGGTGGTGCGCCACGACGCGGATAAACTGGCTCCCCGTGCAGTCGACCAATTCGATTATAGACGGAGCCTCATAGATGCCGACCTTGAGCAGTTCAAAGGAGAGGTAAGAATAGTAGGTGTAGTTGGTCGCGGCGGGCTTCTAAAGCCGTTAGAAGGGGGGGTGTATAGGGTGAATCAGGTTATGAAAGATGAGTTGTTATCCCCGAATATCAGTAATCACGCTTCAAACCTTGGTGCACTACTTGCCGACTATTATGCGCGCCAATTTGGGGTGGAGGCTTATATTGTTGATCCGGTTACGGTCGACGAGTTTGACGAACTATCGCGACTTTCTGGGGTAAAGTGGTGCCAGCGTAAGAGTCGTTCGCACGCTTTGAATATAAAGGCTGTAGTGCGTCGTGCTGCAGCATTCTTAGGCAAGGATGTATCGGAAACCCGATTTGTAGTGGCGCATTTAGGTGGAGGAACATCTATTGCTGCGGTGGTTGGTGGGCGCATTATTGATGTCAACGATGCCTTGCACGGAATGGGTCCGTATTCACCCGAACGCGCTGGCGCGCTGCCGACCGGACCCCTTATTGAGCGCTGTTTTTCTGGGACAGTTACTAAAAAGGAACTTTTGGATGAACTGGCGCGCAAAGCTGGCTTGATGGCTTACTGTGGAACCTCTGATGTTAGGGAAGTTTTGAATCGCATTCAGGCTGGTGATAAAGAAGCCGATTTAGCGTTAAGGGGGATGATTTATCAAGATGCTAAAGAAATCGGGGCTATTGCAGCCGCCCTTAAAGGGCAATTTGATGCTATTATCATTACCGGCGGTTTAGCGCATTCAGATGAAATTATTCAAAGACTAAAAAGTTATATTCAGTTTTTAGGGCGCATTCTCGTCTATCCCGGCGAGGGTGAACTTGAAGCATTAGCAGAAGGTGCCTTCCGCGCCATAGATAAGGTGGAGGAGGCGAAAGAATACCATTAATATGATAATCTAAGGTATAGAGCAAATCAAACCGTCTCATAAGAGAAATTAGATTGTCATATTTATGAATTAAAAAGTAGAGGGAAAAATGGAAAATCAAAATCGTGAAGAACTATACTCTTGTAAAGTTTTCGCGGGTCGTCGCACTTATTATTTCAATGTAAAGCAAACACACCGCGGTGATATTTTCCTATTAATTCACGAGGTGAGCCCAGACGGCGGCGTGATTAAACATAATCGCGTCGTGGTTTATGAAGACCATTTAGCGGATTTTCAAGAGGGGATTGCTAAGGCAGCCGAATTTATATCCGATGCTGTCGCAGGTCGTGAAAAGTTAGAAACAAAATAGCCCGATTAAAAATAATGGGCTGATAACAGCCACTTAACATCAATATAAAGGACTACTTATGACTACTAAGTCATTTGACCAGTCTAGTTATACGATGGCATTTTTAGATGTGGTCCCAGCCGTCATTTTAGTGGTGGACGATGATGTCAGAATCTTGGCATTAAATCGCACTACTGAGGAGGTCTTCGGGTTGGATGTTGATAGCGCTTTAGCCACGCGGGCAGGGGAAGTTTTGCACTGCATTCATTCAACCGATTCACCGGATGGTTGTGGTCGTGGGCCAGATTGTATGAAATGCGTCATCCGAAATTCGGTCAATGACGCAATGAAACAACAGATAACGAAGCGGAAATATCATCCGCTATCAATCGTATCGGGTCAGCAAATTCGCAATATTGATTGTCTGATTACCGCTTCGCCTATCATATACGAAGGGAAAAATAACGCTATCTTAGTAATTGAAGATATATCGGAAATTGCTGAGTTGCGCAAACTTATCCCTATTTGTGCCTGGTGCAAGAAAATTAGGAACGATGAGGATTATTGGCAATCAGTAGAGCAGTATTTGTCGGTTAAAATGCGGTTTGATTTAACGCACGGCATCTGTCCCGATTGCGCTATCAAATTGAAACAGGAAATTGGGAATTTAAAGCGTTAACGCTTGATTTACAGTAATTTGCGTATCGCTTGATTCCATTTTAAGTATAAGTAAATATATAAATTGTTGATGTAAGTGGCGGATAAGACTAATCACTTGTGCTCCCCTTTTTTATCAAGGAGGGCGGTGAGTGATTATAAAGTGAGTTTATTTTTGTAGGTTAAATTTTGTATTTTTGCAAGGTTTGCAATAGCAATAATAGTCAATCAAAAAAAGTAAGATAGTCATTAACAAAAATTAACTAAAAAAGAATCTAAAATATAAATATGCCTAAATTTAAAAGACTTCCGACGATAACTGAACCGACGCGGATGTTACTAACTGGGGATGAAGCCATTGCTTTAGGGGCACGAGAGGCTGGAGTTTATTTTGGCTCGGCATACCCCGGAACGCCATCCACGGAGATATTGGAAACCTTTGCTCGATTGCCGGGGGTAAAAGCCCAGTGGGCAGTTAATGAAAAGACCGCCTTTGAAACCGGTATCGGCACCTCAATGGCGGGTGCTCGAACTTTGGTTTGTATGAAGCATGTGGGCGTCAATGTGGCGATGGACCCATTGATGACCTTTGCTTATACCGGCGCGGTCGGCGGATTTGTGTTAGTTTCCGCCGACGACCCTGCAATGCACTCCTCCCAAAACGAGCAGGACAACCGCTATATTGCTCGTTTTGCTAAAATACCTATGCTGGAGCCCTCTGATTCAAACGAAGCCCACGATTTCACTATTATAGCCTATGATATTAGCGAACAGTTCCAGACCCCCGTGATGCTTAGAATAACCACCCGCATCGCCCACGCTAAAGGTATAGTTAACCTTAACATATGGCGGGAACCGGTGGTAAAAGGTTTCGTCAGGGATATCCCGCGCTTCGTTATGGTGCCTCAATACGCCAAACTTAGACATCACGAGGTTGAATTGAGGTTCATTCAATTGAAAAAATACAGCGAGGAATCCCCCTTGAATCGGGTTGAAGCGGGCATAGGCAAGGTAGGTTTTGTAACTGGTGGAGTGTCGTATGTCCATTTACGCGAAGTTATGCCGAATGCCCCGGTGTTCAAGATAGGAATGTCTAATCCGATGCCCATTGAAAAGATTCGTTCCTTTGCCGAAACCGTTGAACGATTGATAGTGGTGGAAGAGTTGGAGCCATACTATGAGGAGCAACTTAAAGCAGCAGGTATAAGGTGCGAGGGCAAACGCTATTTTCCGCTGGAAGGTGAACTGAACCCTGACCTTGTTGAGGAGGGTTTGCGCTCCGCGGGGGTGTTGAATGGTTGCCCACCCAAATATACCCCAGTTAAAATTGAGGTTTTACCGAGGCCACCAGTGCTTTGTGCAGGCTGTCCACACCGCCCAGTATTTAATGCCTTGAAGAAACTTAAGGCTGATGTGTTCGGGGATATCGGCTGTTATACCCTCGGGGCTTTATCACCAATCGAAGCGCTTCACGCTTGTATCTGTATGGGAGCCTCGGTTGGGATGGCTGCTGGTGTCAGTTTAGTGCAAGGCTCAAAAAGACCCGTGGTAGGCGTAATCGGTGACTCAACCTTCTTACATAGCGGAATTACAGGCCTTTTAGACGCAGTCTATAATAAAGTTCCACTATGTCTCATCATCCTAAATAACCAAGCGACCGCGATGACCGGTGGACAACAGCATCCCGGAACCGGTGAGACCCTTCAGGGTGAAGAGACAATAGCCATCAATTATACCGAACTTTGTAAAGCCTTAGGGGTTAAGCATATCTATGAAATAGACGCTTATGATTATAATAAAGGGATAGAGGTTATAAAAAACGCGACATCCTTAAATGAACCATCCGTTATTATCACCAATCGTCCCTGTTTGCTATATCCGACAAAACGGAAATATGAGTCCTTTAAAGTTTTACTGGATATTTGCAATGGATGTGCGGCTTGTGTAAGAATCGGTTGTCCTGCTATTGTGGTGATAGATGAGACTACCGAGAAAGGGCTTCATAAGGTGGAAATCAACGCTACCGATTGCACCGGTTGCGCACTGTGCCAACAGGTTTGCCCCGTTGATGCGATTGTTACAGAAAGCGGCAATAAACCTGTGATTTTTGAAGAATACGCAACTCGTTTTTAAAATTAATCTTTTAAAAGGATTTAATGGAAACTGCAGCTCAAATTTGGAATAAGTTAAAGGATTGCGATGCGCAAGGGATGTTGGAAAAGGTTTTAGAACTGCCCCATCAGATTGAAAGTGCACTTCAATTAGTTAAAGATTATCAACTTAATAATATACCTTCCGACTGTTCCAAAGTGCATCTTTTAGGGATGGGCGGTTCAGCTATCGCAGGTGAACTACTATGCGATGCTATGCTTAATCGCGATCTCATCACGATACATTATGGAACCGCAGTTCCAGACGATGGTTGTGGAGTTATCATTTCCAGTTATTCGGGAAATACCATTGAGGTATTAGATCAGGCTCGGAAAGTTGCTGGTAAGCCAAGAGCGCTGGTTTTTATCTGTTCGGGTGGAAAGTTGGAGGCATTAGGGCAGAGTTTAGGAGAGTCGGTTTGGTTGATACCTAAAGGTTATCAGCCGCGCGCTGCGGTGGGGTGGTCAATGACTTTTATAGCCGTAATTATTGATAAATGGAAAGTTAGAAGCGATGTTGCAGGTAAATTAAAGAACGCCGCTACCGCTTTAAAGAACGAACTAACGGAGGGGGTGCTATATGAGCATCGATTAATAAAAGAGGCTTTAAACTTAGCCCAATCCCTGTATAACCGCATAGCTATAATTTTCCACACTTTAAATAACACCGGAGCGGCACACCGTTTAGCGGCACAGATTAACGAGAACGGGAAGCAAGTGGCGTTCACCCTGACGATTCCAGAGGCTTTTCATAATGCTATTGAGGGTATAGGGGGAAGGTTAGACCCTGAAAAAACCTCCTTGATTTTTATATATAATGATGACTACTCCGATATTTTACAGGAAGCGGTTAATAAGGTTGAAAAATTCTTTGCCGGACGCGGGTTTTGTTGTATTCGACTTCCCGACTTCGGGAATGATAAATATAAATCGATGTTATATCGCCTGTTTATATCAGATATGGTTAGTTTGTTTTTAGCGGGATTGCGGGGTTTAGACCCGACCCCCATCCCGACCATAACCGCGCTTAAAGCCATATAATATGAGGTGAATGAAATGAAAGTAATTATACCAGTTGCGGGTGTGGGTAGTCGCCTTAGACCACATACCTTCACGCAACCTAAGGCTTTACTGCCCGTCGCAGGCAAACCTATTATCGGGCATATAGTCGAATCGGCAATAGCCTGGGGGGGAGATAAATTTGTGTTTATAATAGGTCATTATGGCGAGCAAATTGAACAATACCTGCGCAAAAGTTATAAGATAGATATGGAGTTCAGACGGCAGGATGTTGCCTTAGGTTTAGGGCATGCGGTTTATCTCGGTTTAGACCCGGGCGATGAAGATTTATTGATAATTTTAGGAGATACAATAGTTGATGCGGATTTGAAATCGTTAATAACCGCGGGAAGAACCTTTATAGGAGTCAAAGAGGTTCAAGACCCTCGCAGGTTCGGTGTTGTTGAGTTAGAGAATAATAGGGTTAAACGGTTGGTGGAGAAACCCTCTATGCCACCCTCTAATTTAGCATTAGTAGGGGTGTATTTTATTCGTGATGGGATTCAACTAAAATCCGCTATTGAGGAAGTGATGCGGCAAGGCAAAACGGTGAAAAATGAATATCAACTGACAGATGCTTTGCAAGTGCTCATTGATTGGAATGAAGATATCGGTATTGTGCCTATAGAAGGATGGTTCGATTGCGGTAAGGTGGAGACAGTCCTTGAAACTAATCGATTCTTATTTAATAAGTTAGGTAGTGTGAATAAGGCTGAGATGGTTACCGATTCCATTATTGTGCCGCCGGTGTGTATATCCCATAAGGTGCACATAGTTCGCTCGGTAATTGGACCCTATGTAGTTTTAGGTGAAGGGGTGAGAGTTCATAACTCTGTTATTAGAGATAGCCTGATAGACGAGGAAACCCATATTGAAAATGCAATTTTAGCCGATTCTTTGATTGGCAACCGGGTGCATATAAAAGGAACTGTGCGTCATTTAAATTTAGGTAGTTCCAGCGAAGTGGAACTGTAATAGTTGCAAAAAAATTAGAAAACTCTCTAAATTTGACGAAATAAAAACTAATTTAACAAATAATAAACCTTTAAATAACTTGATTAACGGAGAAAAACTTGAGAAGAACGGGTGAATTTGTATTCACATCTGAATCAGTAACCGAAGGTCATCCGGATAAAATAGCCGACCAGATATCCGACGCTGTTTTAGACGCAGTCTTACGGGATGACCCCTTTGGGCGAGTGGCTTGCGAGACCTTCTTAACAACCGGTCTGGCTTTAGTAGGCGGTGAAATCACCACCTCCACCTATGTGGATATTCCGCGTCTGGTGCGCCAGATTATCAAAGAGATAGGATATGTCGACGCTGCTTATGGTTTCGATTACGAGACCTGTGCGGTCATCACTACAATAGACCAGCAATCGTCTGATATAGCGATGGGGGTTGACCGAGCGGGTGCCGGTGACCAGGGGTTGATGATTGGCTACGCCATCAACGAAACCCCTGAATTGATGCCTCTGCCCATCCAATTAGCCCACTCATTAGCCAAAAGACTCGCTGAAGTGAGGAAAAATGGAACCCTTCCTTATCTTCGGCCGGATGGCAAGACGCAGGTTACAGTGCGATACCGCGATGGTAGACCTGTAAGTGTAGAAACAGTGGTGGTTTCAGCCCAACACAACCCAGATGTAACCCAAGCGCGCATTAGAGAGGACATAATCGAACAGGTCATTTATCCGGTGATTCCTGAAAATTATTTAGATAAGAAAAAGTTAATTACCCATATAAATCCCACCGGTCGATTTGTTTTAGGCGGACCGCTTGCCGACACAGGTTTAACCGGAAGGAAAATCATAGTTGATTCTTATGGTGGATACGCCTTACACGGTGGGGGTTGTTTCTCTGGAAAAGACCCCACCAAGGTCGACCGTTCAGCATCTTATGCAGCTCGACACATCGCCCGCAATATCGTAGCCGCAGGATTGGCTGAAGAGTGCCAAATCCAAATTGCTTATGCAATCGGGGTGGCTGAACCAGTTTCCGTTTTCGTCGATACCAATGGTACTGGCAAATTGCCCGAAGGCGAATTGACTAAATTAGTAACCCAGCGGATAGACTTAACTCCCGCTGGAATTATCGACCGCCTCGATTTGCGAAAGCCGATTTACCGAGCCACCGCAGCATATGGCCATTTCGGGCGAACCGAAGAAACCTTTACTTGGGAGCGAAACGACCTCGTTGATGTGCTCTTAAAGTAAGGTTAATTAATATTTATATAAAATAGGTTTATATGGATTTAATCCATATAAACCTATTTGTATGTTTTTTTTAGCAGGTTGCATTCAAAACCTGCATTTATACCTCTTAAATTATTGAGGAGTTAATTTATGAAAATTATCCGTGCCCCTTTGTTTGGCTTTGTTGCGACCTTGTTATTACTCATAATATCCTGCTCTTTAGAAATGCCGGGTATTCCAAAGTGGGTTATTCAAGGCACATTACCCTTCAGTGACAGAGTCTACAAAATGGGCGAACTAATCACCGATTCAGCACGAATGGCGGAGCGAGGTTGGGGAATAACTTTGGATAGCCGAGATTCAGTCCTCCTATTTGAACTGCGCGATACCATTGAATACCAATCCATCGGAGACCGCATTACCTACGAAGCCTCTTCGGTTGAATCTTTTAATAATACTATCGACACCGTTCACATTAATGAACCACGAACTGAGTCCGATACCATTAATATATCCGAAGCCAATCCATCTTTGGGTGGAGGTTATCACGGAGTGGTAGGACCTTTCGTTATGCAACAAGTGCAGGATGTATTAGAATTCGATAAATTCCGATGGGTTAATGTGTGCGGTGGTTGGATGTATATAACCGCTACTAATGGCTTTCCTTTCCCTATTGACAACCTGATTGTTCAATTTAGGAACTTTAGTGGTGGAAATCTTATTGGCACCGCGCAGTTTATGCAAAGAATAATGCCGGGACAAACCGTGGTCGATAGCATTCCATTAGTGGACAAGTATGTTCAAAATCAAATTTTAATGACTGCGGATGCCACTTCGCCAGGGACGGCTGATGCGATAACCATCACCGGCAGAGAGAACCTAATTATTTTGATTCGAATGAGCGCGTTAGATGTTGAGTCCGCTGATGCGCATATTCCTTCACAAACCTTCCATCATTCGGATGAATTGACATATAATAATAGAAATAAAATTATTACCACTGAAATAAAGTCTGGTAATGTCTATTTTACCATGCAAAATACCTCTCGCTTGCGTCTATATACCGAAATGCGCTTTATGAATATTTTCGATTCAAGCGGTAATTTTCTAATAAAAAACTTTACCCTTGAACCTGAACAGAGCAGTCAATTGATAACCTTAGATTTAAGTGGCTGCACTATCAGGATGACCCTTGATGACCAGCGTCTTTTAGTGGAAAATACAATTATCATAGAGGATTCCGATTCCACCCGTTATATGGGTAGCAGTTTTCAGGTGGTTGCGGGATGGCAGGGAGTGAATGTTACATATTGGACCGATGAAATGGTATTAAAACGGTTTGAAGGTGCACTGGATAGCGTTAGCGTTGATATCCCAGAATATATGACTGCTATTAAATTACCCAAAGGACTTGATAGTATTAACTTTACACGCGATACGATATTTCTCTCCATAGAGAACCAAAGCACGATGTTAATGAAATTGAATTTAGAAATATCGGCTCGCAATAGTCAAAATGGACGCACTCATTCAATACCTTTAAGCGAAGATATAAACCCAGGGCTGAACACCTTTGCAATACCTAATTCAGACCAATTGCTGGCAGTCATTCCTGACACTATAAAGATTACTGGTGAAGCCGGTTTAGGACGATACTACTTCCCGCAATTCGGGTACCGGGTAGGAACGATTGAGGATAGCGATGGAGTGGCTGGTAATTTACTTATTCGAACGCCACTTAAATTTACAATCGGAACCACTACTTTAACCACCGATTTGACCCATCTAAAAGAGCCGATAGATTTAGATATTGAGCGGGTAGAGTTAAGGGTGCACATAAAGAATAGCATTCCTTTAAGCGGTGCAGTTAAATTGCTGATGGGAAATGATAGTTTAGCGATGGATACGGTCGCTAATGTAGTTATTCCACGCCAGCCAATCTTAAATAGGCGAGTGATAGGGCTTGCGGATACCGCATACACTTTACAAATGCCCACCTCGTCAATTGAGAAGATGCGCTTAGAACCGCTTTATACCCAACAAATTATTCAACTATTTAGTAATCAAGGCGATACCGCTTGGATATACCCAGAGGATTCACTGGTAGTGCAAGCCTCAGCTACGCTGTTTTACAAACTTGACTTCGGTGAGGAGGACTAATGAAAACCTTTTATAAACAACTCATTGTCTTTTCATTTATTATTATGCTCGTCTTGCTGGTTTTTAATGCGGCTTCCGCGCAACCTATGTGGTATGGACGAAGTGTTGCCTTAGCGGGTTCAGGGGCACTGGGGATGTAT
>FWPV01015245.1_pt1 | contig 11084 bp, 10 predicted proteins | sample 2228371 | NCBI WGS metagenome assembly FWPV01 (sample SAMEA103939776, study PRJEB20133) | metagenome | reverse complement strand
GGCCGAGTGAGCACCCGATGACTGCGACCATCCGGGTGGGGGTGCTCGGCGCGAGAGGCCGCATGGGCACCACGGTCTGCCACGCCGTGGAGGCCGATCCCGAGCTCGACCTGGTGGCCGCACTCGACGTGGGCGACGACCTCGGCGAACTCGCTGCGCGGTCCGCCCAGGTCGTGGTCGACTTCACCGTGATCGATGCCGCCCGGGAGAACCTGCGCTGGGTCGCCGCGCAGGGCATCCACGCCGTGGTCGGGACCACCGGGTTCAGCGCCGACCTCGACAACCTCCGGGGCCGGTTCACCCGTTCGAACTGCGTGATCGCCCCCAACTTCGCCATCGGCGCCATCCTGATGATGCGCTTCGCCGAGCTCGCGGCGCCCTGGTTCGAGACGGCGGAGGTGATCGAACTGCACCATGACGCCAAGGCCGACGCCCCGTCGGGCACGGCGATGATGACCGTGGAGCGCATGGCCGCGGCGTCGGGGGAGTGGGCCCCCGACCCCACCCGCCATGAGGTCGTGCCCGGGGCACGGGGCGGGGTCGGCCCCGGTGGCATCCATGTCCACTCCGTGCGCCTGCGGGGCCTGGTCGCCCACCAGGAGGTGCTGCTCGGCACCACCGGCCAGTCGCTGACCATCCGCCACGACAGCTACGACCGGACGTCGTTCATGCCCGGGGTGGTGCTGGCGGTGAAGCGGGTCGGGGAGCTCCCCGGGCTCACGTTCGGCCTGGAGCCGGTCCTGGGGTTGTGAACGCGCCAGGGGCTCGGGCCCGAGGCCCGGGCACGCTCACGGCACTCCCGGCGCCCCACCCCGGGCCTCATGCGGCCGCGTCGGTGTCACCCGGGTCGTCGCCGAGGAGGCGCCACAGGGCCCGATCGGGCTCGGCGGCGTCGTCTTCGTGGATGCGGGCGCGGTGCGCGGCGATCGCGGCCTCGAGCTCGGCCACCCGCCGGCGGAGTTCCTCCAGTTCGGTCGTGGCCGCCTCGGCGTCGGCCTGCTGCGCCAGCCGGTCGTGCAGGTAGGCGGCCTCGAGCAGGCGGTCCTCGACCGTCGTGCGGAACCGCACCGCCTCGGCCCGCCACCGCTGGTACGACTCGCGCGCCAGGGCCAGGGCCAGGCGCGACTCGTCACTCGGCCGGATCTCCTCGGCGTCGATGCGGGCCGCCTCGAGTTCGGCGTCGCGGGCCTCGAACTGGCCGTCGGTGGTCACCCGCAGGCGCTCGAGGCTGTTGCGCCAGCGGCCGAGCACCCACGGGTGCCGCATCGCCTCGGCGGTCTGGGGGTCGGCGCGCCCGGCGAGCTCGGCATGGACGAGCGCGCGGAACTCGGCGTCGGACATCGCGACCAGGTCTTCGGGCGACGGCACCCTCACGAGATCGGCACGGCCGCCGCGAGGTCAAGGGCTACCGGCAGGCGGTCGAGGTCCCGTAGCGGCGGGCCAGCTCCTCCTTGATGCCCTTGACGCCCTTGTGGGTGACCACCTGGTGCGCCCACAGGAGGTCGCGCTGGGCCTGGACGCTGCCGTCGAAGGCATCGGCGCACAGCTCCGGTTCCAGGTTGGCCGCGGCGAGGATGGCGCCGGCGCAGCCGTAGCGGCCGGCGAGGTACACCAGCGACGACGATCCCGTGTAGACGGGCCCGTGGTAGAGGCACACCTCCTCGAGGAGCCGCTCGGGGTCCGCACTCGAGTCCTTGATCCCGGCCACCTTGAGCGCCTTGAGCTCTTCGATCGAGATCCCGTGGCTGTGGCTCACGGCCGGGAAGTGGTAGGCGAGCACCGGCATCTTGCCAGCGGCGCCGACGACCTCGCCGTAGAACTCGCGGACATCCCCCTGGTGGTTCGACAGCACGAGCGCGCCCGACGCCCCGTGCTCGGCGGCCCGGCGGGTGAGCTCGGTGACCTTCACCCCGGCGGCCAGGTTGCCGGTGCCGAGCAGCACCGGCACGGAGGCAGGCACGGCGGCGCGCACGGCGTCGAACAGCTGGAGGCGCTCCTTCATTGACAGGTGCGAGGCCTCGCCGGTCGTCCCGGCCACGACGATGCCGCGGACCCCGCGGTCAGCGAGGTGGGCGGCGTGGCGGGCCGTCATCTCGGGGTCGATGTGGCCGTGCTCGTCGAAGAAGGTGACGATGGCGACACCGACCCCGGTGAAAACGGGCGTGGGATGGTTCATGGGTTCCTCCTGTGCACCTGCTTGGCGGAGGCCTGATCGCGGGCGAGGACCACGATCTGGTCGATGTTGACATGGGATGGTCGGGTGGCCGCGAAGGCGACGCACTCGGCGACATCGGCGGCGGTCAGCGGCGTGACCCCCTGGTACACCCGGGCGGCACGCTCGGCGTCGCCGCCGAAGCGGACCAGCGAGAACTCGGTCTCGACCAGGCCCGGGTCGACCTCGGTGATCCGGATCGGCTGCCCGAGCAGCTCCTGGCGCAGCACCTGGGTGACGGCGCGCAGCCCGAACTTGGCCGCGTTGTAGCCCCCGCCGCCGGGGTAGGCCTCGAACCCGGCGACCGACCCCATCATCACGACGTGGCCGTCACCGCTGGCCAGCAGCTTGGGGAGCAACGCCTTGGTCATGCGGACCGCGCCGAGCACGTTGGCCTCGTACATCCACCGCCAGGCCTGCTCGTCGGCCTCGGCGACCGGGTCGAGGCCGAGGGCGCCACCGGCGTTGTTGACCAGCAGCCGGCAGGCCGGGACCGCCTCGCAGAACCGGGCCACCGATCCGGCGTCGCACACGTCGAGGTGGGCGTAGGTGGCGCCGATCCGTTCGGCCACCTCGGCGAGGCGATCCACCCGGCGGGCGCCGAGGACCACCTCGAACCCTTCGGAGGCGAGCCGCTCGGCCGTGGCCGCACCGATGCCGCTGGAGGCTCCGGTGACCACGGCGACCCCACGGCCGCCTCCTTCTCTTTTCATCGGGCCGCACCATACAACGGTCGGGCCGGGCCAGGACCCGGGCCGAAGGTCAGGACCTCCGGGGCAGCTCAGCCCCGCGGCTGCGGGCCGCCCCGGCCGTGCTCGGCCCGCCAGTCGGCTTCGATCTCGGCCTCGGCCTGGGAGATCGTCTCCAGCCCGCCCTTGGCCGCCCGGCGCCCGCTCTGCACCATGGCGAGAAGGAACAGCGCGCCGACCAGCCACCACTGGTACCGCTGGATCCACTCAACGAGGCGCTCGAGTGGCTCCCGGAACTGCATGCCGAGCCACCACACCAGGGCGAGACGGCCGACGGTGCCCCCGACGTTGAGGATCACGAAGGTCCGGGGACGGACCCGACTGGAGCCGGCGAGCAGGCAGACGAGCTGGTTCGGCATGATGGCCACGAACGGCAGCCCCCAGCGGGGGAAGTGGCGCTCGACCCAGCCGATCCAGCCCAGGTTCCCCTGGCTCTGGCGCTCGAGCCAGCGCAGCCCGGCGTCGCCGTACCACCGGCCGAGCAGGAAGAACAGCGGGTCGGCGATCACCAGCCGGGTGAAAGCGATGGCGAAGAACGGCGCGGCGCTGATGCCGGCACCGATGGCGATCAGCAGGTGGCGCAGGCGGCTGTCGAGCGCCAGCAGCAGCCCGGGGTACTCGGTGATGGCCGGGGCGATCCAGTTCGCGGCGAAGCCGACGACGAACAGCACCGAGATCGGCACGAGCAGCAGGGTGAGACGCCGTCGGTCGAACGGCGGGTCGTCGGGCCGGCTCGTCACCTCCATCGACAGGACAGTACGGCACCGGGACCGTTTACATTGAGGTCGACGGTCGACAGATCGAAGGGGGAGGATCTCGATGCGTGGCCTGATGCAGGACGTGCCGTTGACGTTGCCGCACTTCTTCCAGCGGGCCGAGCGCCTGTACCCGACCAAGGAGGTGGTCACGGCCACCGGCACGGGCCGCGAGCGCATCACCTACGCCCAGTGGGCGGACCGGACCCGGCGCCTGGGCGGCGTCCTCGACGATCTCGGCATCAGCGCCGACGGCCGGGTGGCCACGTTCGCCTGGAACACGGCCCGGCACCTCGAGCTGTACTTCGCCGCGCCATGCACCGGCCGCGTGCTGCACACCTTGAACATCCGGCTGTTCCCCGAGCAGGTCACCTACATCGCCAACCACGCCGAGGACGAGGTGATCTTCGTCGACAAGAGCCTGTGCGGGCTGCTGTTCCCCCTCCTCAAGACCTTCGAGACCGTCCGGCACGTGGTGGTGATGGATGACGGCAAGGGCGAGGTGCCCACCGGCGAGGTGCCCTCCTCGATGGTCGTGCACGACTACGAGGCCCTGCTCGCCCAGGCCGGCCCGGTCGAGTTCGACGTGCGGGACGAGTGGGCGGCGGCGTCGATGTGCTACACGAGCGGCACGACCGGCAACCCCAAGGGTGTCGTCTACACCCACCGGTCGACGTTCCTGCACACGCTCGCGGTCATGACCGCCGACTCGGTCGGGGTGACCGAGGCCGACCGCATCCTGCCGGTCGTCCCCATGTTCCACGCCAACGCCTGGGGCCTGGCCCACGCCGGGGTGGCGGCCGGCGCCACGCTGGTCATGCCCGGCCCCGACCTGTCGGGCAAGGCGATCGCCGATCTGATCGTCGAGGAGCGGGTCAGCGTGGCCGCCGGGGTCCCGACCATCTGGATGGGGGTGCTGCCCGAGTTGAAGGGCCGCGACACCTCGAGCCTGCGGTGCATCCCGTGCGGCGGGTCGGCCGTGCCCCGGGCGCTGTCCGAGGCCTACCGCGAGGAGATCGGTCTGCCCATCTTCCAGGCATGGGGCATGACCGAGACCAGCCCCATCGCCTCGACCGGGCACATCAAGTCCACGCTGCTCGGGCTCCCCGAGGAGCAGCTGGCCGACCTGCGTGCCACCCAGGGGTTGATCTCCATCGGCGTGGAGTTCCGGGTGGTCGAACCGGGCACCACCGACCCGTTGCCCTGGGACGGGCAGAGTTCGGGCGAGCTGCAGGTCCGGGGACCCTGGATCGCTGCGGACTACTACCGCATGGACGGCTCGTCGGACTCGTTCACCCCGGACGGCTGGCTGCGCACCGGTGACGTCGCCACCGTCGATCCCGAGGGGTACATCAAGCTCGTCGACCGCACCAAGGACCTCATCAAGTCGGGCGGTGAGTGGATCAGCTCGGTGGAGCTCGAGAACGAGCTGATGGGCCACCCGAAGATCAAGGAGGCCGCCGTCATCGGGGTGCCCCACCCGAAGTGGAGCGAGCGACCGTTGGCGTGCGTGGTGGTGGAGCCCGGCGAGCAGCTCACCAAGGAGGAGGTCCTCGAGTACCTCGCTCCCAAGGTGGCCAAGTGGCAGCTGCCCGACGACGTGGTGTTCATCGACGAGGTGCCCAAGACCTCGGTCGGGAAGTTCTCCAAGAAGACCCTCCGGGACCGCTTCGCCGACTACCAGCTGCCCTGAACCACCCCCTTGACACGGTGAGACGGATCCGTGTTCCATGTCTCACCGTGACCGCCGCGTGGGGGGACGACGTCGCAGACGTCGCATCGGTGCTCGTGGACACGCCCGAGCAGCGCGTGCTCGATGCCGCCCAACGGTGCAGCCGTCGGTGGGGGATCGCCAAGACCACCGTCGACGACATCGCCGACGAGGCCGGGGTGTCCCGGGCCACGGTCTACCGGCTGTTCCCCGGTGGCAAGGACGTGCTGTTCGAGGCCCTCCGGGCGCGTGAGCGGGCCCGGTTCTTCGCCCAACTCGACGAGCGGCTGGCCAGGGCCGTCTCGTTCGAGGATCTCGTGGTGCGGGTGGTGGTTGAGGCAACCCGGCTGCTGCGGGCCGACGAGGACCTCAAGCTCCACCTGGCCTCGGCTCCCGGCGAGGTGCTGGCCTCCCTGACCCTCGACGGGCTCCCCCGGATCTTCGACGCCGCCACCGTGTTCCTCACCCCCTGGTTCTCCCCGCACATCGGGCCCGAGCAGTCGGGCCGGCTGGCGGAGTGGTTGAGCCGCGTCGTGCTGTCGTACTTCCTCGTCCCCTCGACCCACGTCGACCTCGCCGACGAGTCCTCGGCGCGTGCGTTCGTGCGGTCCTTCGTCATGCCCGCGTTCACCTCACACCAGGAGCCCTGAACCATGCCGTCCATGGAAGAGATGATCGGTCGCGCCGATCTCAACGACGTCGAGGCGATCCTCTCGATCACCAACACCGACGTGCACGCCGTCGAGCACGTGGTGAAGGACGAGGCGGACGCCATCTTCACCTGGGACTACTCACTCGCCCGGCCGGCGCTGCGCAAGCTGTACGAGAAGGCCAAGGCCGGCCAGTGGAACGGCGAGACCGACCTCGACTGGTCGATCGAGGTCGACCAGGAGAAGGTCGCCGAGGAGAACCGGCTGAACGCCACGTCCCTCGGCGCCCTGTCGGACCCGGCCCACTACGCGGACTCGCCGGTCGCGTCCTGGACCGACAAGGAGTGGACGGAGTTCGGCATCCAGTCCCAGAACTGGACCCTCAGCCAGTTCCTCCACGGCGAGCAGGGTGCGCTGCTGTGCACCGCCAAGATCGTCGAGACCGTGCCCTGGTACGACGCCAAGCTGTACGCGTCCACCCAGGTGGTCGATGAGGCCCGCCACGTCGAGGTGTTCGCCAAGTACCTCAACGAGAAGCTCTCGGGCCACTACCCGATCAACGCCCACCTCCGGGAGCTGCTCGACGACATCATCCGCGACACCCGGTGGGACATGACCTACCTGGGCATGCAGATCATGGTCGAGGGCCTCGCCCTGGCGGCGTTCGGCTTCATGCACCAGCTCACCAGCGAGCCGCTGCTGAAGAAGCTGCTGCGCTACGTGATGAGCGACGAGGCCCGCCACGTGGCGTTCGGGGTGCTGTCGCTCAAGGAGGTCTACGACGGCATGACCGCGGCGGAGATCCGCGAGCGGCAGGAGTTCGCCTTCGAGGCTGCCGTGCGGATGCGCGACCGCTTCCTCCAGCAGGAGGTGTGGGAGCGGATGGGGGTGAGCCCCAAGGAGATCCTGCCGTTCACGCTCACCGACAAGAGCCGGCTGCCGTTCCAGCAGAGCCTGTTCTCCAAGATCGTGCCGAACTGCAAGAAGCTCGGCCTGCTCGACGGTGCCGACGGCTGGCTGCGCCAGAAGTTCACCGAGATCGGCGTGATCCAGTTCGAGGACTGGGTGGACACCGGCGAGGAGTACGGGGCGTTCGCTCTCGACGCCGAGCGCGAAACCGCCTGAGTGACCGGACCCCCGCTGCGGTCGACGTGGCGGGGGTCACAGCCCTACGCTCACCGGCCCGATGGCCCACCACTCGTCGCCGCCGTTCCTCGTCCTGCACGCCCTGCGGATCAAGGGGTTCGCCGCGGTCGAGGTGCTCGCCGACATGACGGCCCTCGCAGCCGATGTGGTGGAGGCGGAACTCCGTGCACTCGAGCGGGTCGAGCACGCCCTGTTCCGTGAGGCCCGCAGGCTCTGGCAGCTCACGCCCGCGGGGAAGGCCCACCACCTCGAGGTCCTGCACGCCGAGGTCGATGCGAGCGGCGCCCGGGACGCGGTCAGCGAGCACTATCCGGCGTTCCTTGCGCTCAACAGCGAGTTCAAGGAACTGTGCGGCGCGTGGCAGTTGCGGCCCGGCCCCGGCCACGGGGTGCCCAACGACCACAGCGACCCGGCCTACGACGCCGAGGTGATCGCGCGCCTGTGCGATCTGGATCGCCGGGCGCAGCCGGTGTGCGCCGGTTTCGCCGCGGCGATGGTGCGGTTCGGCCCCTACGGTCCCCGGCTGGCCGAGCAGGCCGCCAGGGTCGCCGCCGGCGAGCACACGCAGTTCACCGGGGTGATGTGCGGCAGCTACCACGACGTGTGGATGGAACTGCACGAGGACCTGATCCTCACCCTCGGCATCGACCGGAACGCTGAAGGCTCCTTCTAGCCACCCACTACGCTCCGGCCCCATGGCAGGACGCTTCGGCGGTGTGGTCACCGCCATGGTCACCCCCTTCGACGTCGAGGGTCGGCTCGACCTCGACGTCGCCCGCGACCTCGCCCGCTGGCTCGTCGCCCACGGGAGCGACGGGCTCGTGGTCGCGGGCACCACCGGTGAAGCACCGGTGCTGTCCGACGACGAGAAGCTGTCGCTGTGGGCGGCGGTGGTCGAGGCCGTCGACGTGCCGGTGATCGCCGGGAGCGGCTCGAACGACACCGCCCACTCGGTGCACCTCACCCGCCAGGCGGTCGCCCTCGGGGTGGCCGGGATCCTGTGTGTGGCGCCGTACTACAACCGCCCGTCGCAGGCCGGTCTCGCCGCGCACGTCCGGGCGGTGTGCGAGGCGGCCGGTGAGGTCCCGGTGATGCTCTACGACATCCCCGTGCGGACCGGGCGGAAGGTGGCGACGGCCACCATCCTGCAGCTCGCCCGCGATGTGGCCAACCTCGTCGCTCTGAAGGACGCCGCCGGGAACCCGGCGGAGACCGCCAGGGTCATCGCCGAGGCGCCGTCCGGTTTCGAGGTGTACAGCGGTGACGACGGGCTCACCCTCCCGCTGCTGGCCGTCGGCGCCGTGGGGGTGGTCGGGGTGGCCACCCACTGGGCCGGCGAGGACCACCAGGAGATGCTCGCCGCATTCGCCAAGGGCGACGTGGACACCGCCCGGGCCGTGAACGCCCGGATGCTGCCCAGCTTCGCGTTCGAGACCGGGGACGAGGCGCCGAACCCGATTCCGACGAAGGCGATGATGCGCACGCTCGGCCTCGAGGTCGGCGAGTGCCGCCTGCCCATGGGGCCGGCCCCGGACTGGGTGGAGCCCCGGGCCCGCGAGGTCTACGCCGAACTCGTCCGGGCGCGGGGCTGATGGCTGCGCCGGTCCGGATCGCCTTCCTCGGCGGCCTGGGGGAGATCGGCCGCAACTGCATGGTCTTCGAGCTCGACGACCGGCTGCTGCTGCTCGACTGCGGGCTGATGTTCCCGTCGATGGACATGCACGGCATCGACCTCGTGCTGCCCGACTTCACCTACCTGCGCGAGAACGCCCACCGCATCGAGGGCTGCATCGCCACGCACGGCCACGAGGACCACGTGGGCGGCCTGAGCTACCTGCTCCGGGAGGCGTCGTTCCCGGTGTTCGGCTCGGCCCTCACGTTGGGCATGGCCCGCAACCGCATCGAGGAGGCGGGCCTGCTGGGCCGCACCGAGCTGGTCCCGGTGCGAGACGGGGAACGGCGCCGCATCGGCCCGTTCGACGTGGAGTTCATCCCGGTCACCCACTCGGTGCCCCACGCGTTCGCCACCGCCTTCCACACCCCGCAGGGGGTGATCCTCCACTCCGGCGATTTCAAACTCGACCTCACCCCGGTCGACGGTCGGCGCACCGACCTGTCCCGCATCGGGGCCATCGCCGCAGGCGAGGGCGTGCGGCTGCTGCTGAGCGACTCCACCAACGCCGAGGAGCCCGGCCACGCGCCCAGTGAGCGGGATGTGGGCTCGGTGCTGCGGGACCTCTTCGCGCGCCAGGAGGGCCGGCGGATCATCACGGCGAGCTTCGCCAGCCACATCCACCGCATCCAGCAGATCGCCGACGCCGCGATCGCCTGCGGCCGGGTGGTGGCCACGCTCGGCCTGTCGATGAAGCGCAACGTCCAGCTCGCCCGCGAGCTCGGCCTGCTGCACATCCCCGACGCGGCCATGGTCGACGTCGAGCAGGTGGACTCGCTCCCGCCGGGTCGGGTGTGCATCATCTCCACCGGCTCCCAGGGCGAACCCATGAGCGCGTTGGCGCTCATGGCCCAGGGCGAGAGCCGGTGGCTGAAGGTGACCGGGGAGGACACCGTCGTGCTGTCGTCCCACGCCATCCCCGGCAACGAGTTCAACGTGAACCGGGTCATCGACGGCCTGCTCCGGCTGGGTGCCGAGGTGGTGCACTCCGGTGTGGCCGACGTGCACGCCACCGGGCACGCCCAGGCCGACGAGCTGAAGACGCTCATGGCCATCGCCCGGCCCGAGTTCTTCGTGCCCGTGCACGGCGAGTTCCGCCACCTCATGGCCCACGCCCGGCTGGCCAACCAGATGGGCATCACCGACGACCGCATCCTGCTCGCCGAGGACGGGGACGTGATCGAGCTGCGCGACGACGGGATCGACTTCGCCGGGCGGGTGCCCGCCGGGTACCTGTACGTGGACGGCATCGTCGGCGACGTCGGCCAGGGGGTGCTGCGCGACCGCCGGGTGCTGGCCAGCGAGGGCGTGGTTGTGGTCGTGGTCGCCGTGGACATCGAGACCGGCAAGGTGATCACCGGCCCGGAGGTCATCACCCGCGGGTGGGTCTACGCACCCGAGGCCGAGGACCTGCTCGGTGAGGCCACCGAAGTGGTCCGTCGCGCCGTGGAGGACGCGCTTGGCCGGGGCCAGAAGGACCCCGACACCCTCGAGCGGGAGGTGCGCCGGGCGGCGGGCAAGTTCGTGAGCGAGCGCACCCGCCGCCGGCCGATGATCGTCCCGCTGGTCATGGAGGCCTGAGCGCACCCGCCGGCGTCCACCGCCGAACAGCCGTTCGTGACTAGGGTGCAGGTGCCGTGGCCACCAAGCAGTCCCCGCGGGCTCGACCGGCGCCGCCGTCGCGGCGCCGTCGTGGCGCGTCCGGTCGGCGGGCGCCGTCGCGTCCGGGGGTCGTCTCCCGGCTGACGGAAGGGCACGAGGCCGACCTCGCCGGTCTCGCGCTGCTCGTGATCGCTGTCGTGGCCGGGCTGGCGATCTACGCGGACGCCGCCGGGCCCATCGGGGCGTTCCTCGTCGACGCGATCGCCAGCGCCGTCGGCCTCGGTCAGGTCGTGGTCCCGCCGCTGGTCGCCCTCGCCGGGGTCGGGCTCATCCGCGGGGCGCCGGTGAGCGGGTCCCGTCCGGCCGGGCAGCGGCGCCTCGGCGTGCTGGTGGTCGTGATCGCCGCGCTGACCGTGCTGCATCTCGTCCGGGGACCCGAGGACTGGCCCGGGAGCCTCCGGGAGGTGCAGCGGGCCGGGGGGCACGTCGGCGCGGCCATCGGTGCACCACTGCGGACCCTGATCTCCACCCCGGGTGCGCTGGTGGTGTCCATCGCTGCGATGGTCGCCGGCATCCTGCTCGTCACC
>FWPV01015244.1_pt1 | contig 11087 bp, 13 predicted proteins | sample 2228371 | NCBI WGS metagenome assembly FWPV01 (sample SAMEA103939776, study PRJEB20133) | metagenome | reverse complement strand
ATATTTTTTATTATGCATTTGCGGTTATCGATGATACCTATCTGGGGATTTTTCATTGCCTGGCAGGGCCGTCTCTTCCCATGCGAAATTGTATGGAGCGGAATTTAATTTGTCGGGACGGTGTTTTCTTTGCTTGCGTTAGGATGTCGAAAGATGAGATAATCCCAGTCCTTCGATGCCGAACCATAGTTTTATTGAAGAAGGATGCTTTACCTGCAAATTTTATGAAATTTTCCTCGACAGGATGAAATTGGGATTCACTTTGAAATGATTATTCTTTGCCTTTTATCATTGGCACGAAACGCACAGGCGCTATGTTTTCAATTACTATTTTGCCTTGCTGCTTTTTAATCAATTTCAATTCCTGATACTCCTCACCAACAGGCACAACCATTCTACCGCCTTCTGCCAGTTGTTCAACCAGCGCTTATGGAATTTCGGGAGGCGCACAGGTGACAATTATCGCATCGAAAGGCGACTTCTCAGGAATGCCCAGATAGCCATCACCGCATTTTACGAATATGTTCTTGTATCTAATGCCTTCAGCAATTTGCTTGCTTTCTCCGCAAGTTTCGGCAGTATCTCGATTGTGAAGACGCTTTCTGCAATCTCTGCCAATATCGCTGCCTGATAGCCAGAGCCGGTTCCAATCTCGAGGACTCTTTCATCGCCATCCAGTTCCAGTAATTCGGTCATCAGTGCAACAATATATGGCTGCGAAATGGTCTGCCCCTCGCCGATGGGGAGAGGATTATCGGTATATGATAGGAGTCGGATTTCCTCGGGAACAAATTTATGTCTCTCGACCTTTCGCATGGCTTCAAGCACACGGGGATCTTTTATCCCGCGCGCCTGGATTTGTCTTTTGACCATTTCATATCGAAGCGATTTGAAATCAGGCTCTGAGATATCTCCGTATTGTGCATTTGCCATTTTTGGCATAATGAAAATGGAAACAATGATACAGAGGATTAACTGCAATTTTGCATTTTTCATAGTTCACCCCTTATGCAGATAATAAAATATAATTTGTATGCCACAATAAAAATTCTTTAATTTTATTAAAAGGGCTTGTCTGTTTTGTTTAGGGAAATGGCAAATAAATGCTTGCAAAATGGTTATCCCATTCTAATATGGGGAAAGTATTCTTCAGGATTGTGGAAATCGTGGTGGCGACGATTTTGCTGTTGCTGCTTTTGCCATTCTTTATTTTGGCGGTGGTTTTGGTTCAAATCGATTCACCGGGACCTGTGTTATTTCGCCAGAAGCGAGTTGGACTTGAGGGGAAGGAATTTACCTTATTGAAATTGAGAACGATGAAAAAGGGTGCGAATGGGGAGTTTCCACCTCATACACAGAAAAATGACGAAAGATTTTCGCCCTTTTGCAGGTTCATTCGTGCCACATGCATCGATGAAGTGCCACAATTGCTGAATGTCATAATGGGCGATATGCACCTCATCGGTCCGAGACCCGAATTGCCAGCAATCGTTGAGACTTATGACAGTGAGCAACGCAAAATATTGAAATATAAACCAGGACTTCTGGGAATATCTCAGCTCGCACTTCGTGAAGGAGTCGACTATCGGCAGAAACTAAAAATAGAAAATTCATACTATCCAAACAGGACATTGATAAAGGACATACTGATATCGATTTTGACCCCTGTATCAATTTTGAGTCACATAATAAGCAGGACAGTTAATGGGAAGTGTACAAAAGGGGAATTTGTCGATTCACCATGGTTCAGGATATTTTTGGTGCATAATGGCAGCGACCCGACTTTCAAAGAAGATGGAAAAGGCTCTGCCGAAAAGAAAACACCGTCATTGTCTGCTGAAATGCTCAACCGAGGATAGAATCCCGATATGGAAAATTCCTTTGTTCAAATATTTTTTCGTGAGCCACACCGACTTGCCTGGCTAATAGCCCTTTTCATTGGTGCTTCGATTTCTTTTGCCGTATATCGTTCGACTGACCCACCAGCGAGTGTCCTCCAAAGGGTCTCTATGGCGATATTGAGAGTTATAGGTATTGCTGCGGTCGTGTTCATGCTTGCTGACCCGATATTGGTTGCAAATTATAGGAAGGAAATTATCCCATCGGTCGCCATACTTGTCGATAATACCAAAAGCCTCTCGATCGCAGACCGTTTTGGGAGCAGAACCGAAACGGTTGAGAAAATAATCAAGTCTGATGAAATCAAAAAACTTTCCGAAAAATACAAGACATTCTGGTTTCTTTTCGCGGATAGCCTATCGAATTGGACTTCGCCAAAATTCGATGGCATGGCAACCGACCTTGGGGAAGTGATTTCTGAACTGATAGATACTGCGGCGGAGCTCGAAATTGGGGCGGCTATTATTATTTCCGATGGGCAAAGCAATATCGGAATCGATCCTGTTTCTGTGGCGCCTCTCTCACCGTTCCCGCTTTACACGATTGGCATAGGAGACCCGGAGCCGGCTCCGGATGTAGCTGTGGCACAGGTTTTCACAAATCCGACAGCGTATGCAAACGAGCCTTTGCCCGTTATAGGGTACATTCGCTCGTGGCGCATGAAAGAAAAAGGCGCAACCGTTTCGCTTTGGGAAGGCGAAAAAAAACTCTCGGAGCAGAATATCGAACTGCACAAATCGTTCCCGTTCATTTTGAAATAGTGCCAGAAGAACCGGGAACACACTATTATACGGTTCGCGTGCCGGCGATTGGCAATGAGACAACAAAAGCAAATAATGCCCAATCGGCTGCCGTGAAGGTTCTTCCATCGAAGAAACGAATTTTGATAGCATGCGACCATCCGAGCTGGGAAGTCGCTTTCTGGAGAAGAGCATTCGAGAGCGATGAACATGTGGAAACCGAAGTCTTTGTTTTGCGTGGCGGAGGAGATGCACAATTCAAGAGGTTTCCCGCAGACACTGCAAGTCTTGCAAATTTCAATGCAATCGTCCTTATTCATGCAAATACAATATTAACGCAAGCCACCGCAACTGCAATAAACCAGTATTTTCGCAATGGTGGGTCGGTATTGTGGATAGTAGATGAAAATGTGGCTTCGTTAGACGCAATAGAACCATTTTTGTCCATAATGCCGGTATCTATAAAGCCCGGTGCATCTTTTGTCCTCGATGAATTTGTCCCGATTGTCTCCGCTGATGGTTTTTCGCACTCGGTCATGCGCATAGCCAGGCAGGGCGAGGAATTGTCTTCTTCCATTTCAAATATGCCTCCACTGCATGGATACTTGCCGACCATACCTGTCTCGAATGCTTCGGTTCTTTTGGAGCATCCTGAGAATGGCGCACCTATATTGGCTGTGATGGAAACAAGTGGCGGAAGATCGGCAATAATATGTGGCGTCCCGATGTGGCGATGGGCGATGTTGCCTGCGGGCTTTGGGATAGGCGGACAGGTTTTTCAGAATCTTGCCCGAAATCTATCCAAGTTTTTGCTAACACAGGAGAAAATACAGAAATTTGTGCTCAAGCCTGGCAAAGAGATATACTTCAGCGGCGAACCAATAACCATCACTGCCTCGATAAGAGATGAAAGCGGCAATCTGCTTTCGGGAGCGCAGGTCTCGATAAGGATAATCAGGGCAGCGACCGCCGAAACACTTTCTGTCGAGTTGTCCGAGATAGGGAATGGGATATATGAAACACGGTTGCCATCACTTTCGCCAGGGAAATTCGATATTTTTGGAGAAGCGAAGTCTGCCGGGCGCACAATAGGTTCTGCTAAGTCATCCATGATAGTCGAAGAGTATCAACTCGAGCTTGCCAAAACAAACAGGGATGTCGTAGCACTGAAAGCGATTGCGGAGCTCTCTGGCGGGGCATATTTTTCTCAGGATTCGATATCGGGGCTTTCCACAAGCATAAACTTACACAAACTGCAGCGGAGTTGGACTACAGAACACGAGCTATGGAACTCGATATGGATTTTGATTATAGCTGTTGTAGCGCTTTCGTCGGAATGGTTTTTGCGAAAAAGAGCGAACTTGCTTTGATGCCATGACTATTTTTTTGAAAATATGCGTTTTTGCAACCATAGTTTTGCCATTTTTATCCTCCTTTGGGCAGAGCTTTGGGCTTCGTGCTGGTTTTGGGCAGTTTGCATCGCAAGCCGAGAAAATAGACGGAGGCACCGGGAATGCTGCTTGTCTGACTCTCGGGATAAGCCCGACTGACAATTTCAGGATAGATATCGGTGTCAGGTATAACGCTATCACGGAAACCGAAATCACAAGCGACCCGTATGTTGTCTCACCGATAACCGTGAACCGCATCACGCAGAAACTCGGTTATACGACCGCCTATCTTGCGCCGGCGCTTAATATCGACCTCGCCCAAATAGGCACCGGATTTAGCGCGTATGCCTATGCCGGCGGCGGATTTGCATTTGCTACAATCATCAATCGATTGGAATATGCGGAGACAGGCAGTTCGCCTATCTATCTTTTAAGCGAAAACCACCAAAATTGGAAGCCGCTCTTTTTGATAGGGGGCGGCATGAAGGTGATTATCTATTATTTCGGTGTCTTTGGTGAATTCTCATACTACGACGGGAAAGAACTGGAATACGAACCCGTGAATGTTAGAGGTATACTGTTGCTCGATAGCGGCTCCGTCGCACCAAAGGGATTTGCCGCATACCTGGGACTATGTTTCAATTGAATATTTCCGAAATAACAATCGAAACAACTCATCGAAAAATCTTGCCGTGGATTGTACTTATCGCAGGATTTCTTGTCCTTGTGTTTTTTCGCGGACCTCACATCCTGGAGTTCGCTCATTACTATATAGGCGCAAAGTATTTCCGTGAATTGCGATATGACGGTCTTTATGATGCTATACTCGCCGCACTGTGCGAAATAGAACCACATGACAAAATACTCCAAGCCGTGCCTAAAATAAGAAATCTCGAGAGTGGTGGCTATGTGTCATCCACAGACGCTCTCGATAGATTTGGCAAAATCAAAGAGCAAATCTGGACCGAAAAACGATGGGGGGAGTTCGTTCACGATATTGGATTTCTGCGAGCGATGATGGAGAAGGGTTCGTCCAAAGAGCCTTTGTTGCATTGGCGGAAAATCCTTGTGGACCACGGTTATAATGCCCCGCCAACATATACAGCATATGTTTCTTTGCTCGCAAACAGCTTGCGGCTCAATAGCCTGACCATTCATATTTTAAGCTTCATCGATTGCATTTTGGCAATCGCAATTTTCATTGTGGTCAAGAAGATATCTGGACTGCGTGCGATGGTATTGTCTTTCCTGTTCTTTTTGACATCGCTCGATATGCTTTCTTATGTCACATGGGCTTTTTTGAGGTTCGATTGGCTTTTGATGCTCGGGCTTGCATTTCTGGCAATTTCAAAAAGAAGATATTCTATATCGGGCATGTCTTTTGGTATAGCAGCCACCTTGAGGCTTTTCCCTGCTGCAATCGCAGTGCTGTTTGGCGTAATATGGGCATTTTCAAAATCCGACGATCCCGGCAAATGGAAAAATTTTTCTGCATTTGCAAAAGGATTTTTTCGGGGAACATTCTACCTTTTGGCGATTTCGACCGCAATGGCATGGATTTTTATGAAAATCCCTCCATTTTCACTCTGGCAGTCATTCATCGAGCGAATTTCAACGCATGCAGAAACGCGGATTATGCTGAATGGCATTGGATTACAGAAGATCTTCGAAATAACCGGCATCTATATTCCAAGATTTTTTATAATCGCCCTCGGACTTGCTATTGCTGTCGCTGTCATATCGATACTTGTGAGAAAGCAAAGAAATCATGTCGAGACTGCAATCTGCTCGATTTTCGCACTGCCATTTATCTTTTACCTGAGTCACTACTATTATCTGATGCTGCTTTATGTTGCGGCGCTGCCGTGCAAAAACACCCGGTTGTTAATAATTTTCCTTATGGCAGTCAATATCGTGGCATATTTGGCAAAACTCCTTGGCGCTCAATATGTTATGGTTTTGCAACTGGAATGTGTCGCCTATTCTATTGCACTTATTGTTTTCCCGTTTGTCAGCTATCTGGCGAAGGAAAATGGCAAGCGTTCTGCTTAATCGATGCGCACCGTGGTTTCAATCTTTTCGGTGCGCTCAAGCACACCGTTATATAGTGCCCAAAGCCCTTTGAGGCAGGCTCCCCGCTCGACTACCTCACCTCATTAGCACAAACCTCTTCGTCGTTGTTTGTGTGCAGAGGACTGAAGTCCCCTGTTCATATATCGTTGCTTTCACGAAATACACACCGCCAGGGATGGATTCGTCGGGACGCCAAATGAATGTGTTGGGGACAGGGGTTTGATTAATCAAACCCCTATAAATAATATTCCCCCGAAGGTCGAATATCTCTATTTGTGCGTTTTGCAGGGGCAATTCATGAATTGCCCCTACATCGGATATCGAGATGACACACGAAGAATTGAAGGGATTGGGAAAGATATCTATGGAAAATCTCCGAGAATCAATTCTTTCAATTATGCTTGAAACTGAATTTCCAAGAGAGTCCACTCTTAAGGCAAAACCGAATGTAGAGTCTCCGTTAAAATAATAGCCTGATATAAAAAAATCGCCATTTTGGCAGGGAACAAAATTGATATTTCTTGGACGCAGCGTATCAAGATTCACAACCGCACCGTAGATACTGTCACCCAATAGACTTATTTTAAGCAATTTTATCCTTGTTTCATCCATTCCATCGCTGAGAACTGCGATTAGCCAGAAGTGGTCATCATGCCGAAATAGGTCTAAATATGAGCGATTTCCAACTTCGTGCATATAAAATATATTTTCGGCTATTACTCCGCAGCTATCGAAATATGAAGCAGAAAGGCTTGTAAAACCGGTAATTGTGCTATGGGAAACACTTTTGAAAATATTTTCGTCAGCATACGAAAATGAAAGAGTAATATTGGAATCAATTGGTTCATGATAAAATGTACTACAGACTTTTGCACCATAGCTATTTATCCTATAAAATAGTTTTGCTGTTTCACCATTGACAAGAATCGAAAAACTATTGCATTCATTGATGATGAGATCACAGAAATTGGATGGTTCATCAAAGGAATAGATTGTGTCCCATAGTATCTCGCCGCGACCGTCAGTTTTTAAGACGCCGCATTTATATGAATAAAGACCGAGACCTTCAGAAACAGACATATATATGATGGAATCTCCAAGCACTCTGATGCGACAGGGGAAAGCAGCATCGATATTCCCCTCAAAAATATCATAGATGCGGGACCATAATGTGTCACCATCGCTATTGAATGTCATTAGTCCTGGCAAATAATGCTCTGCGAAAGACGGCTTGATATATGTCGCAACCACAACATCAGTTCCAATGATTTCAGCTGTGCCAAATGACATATCGAGTATGAATTCCTCGCATCCTATTTCATGTCCATTCGCATCAATCAAATGCACGGTCTGGCGAAACCAATCTGAAACGCTTCCACCGAATAGAAAAACAGTCCCGTCGGAATTTTCTATACTGCTCAGAAAATATTCATCGGGAAAAATTATGAACCATGAAAAAGCATGAATGGGAATAATAACAGCCGACGCTATTCATTCTTCTCAAGGAATATGATTAGCCATTTGGGCAGATGCAATCTGTTGGTTTGCGATCAAGGATTCCGATCCACTGCATTTCAGTTCTTCGGATTACTCTGTAGACATCACCTGCAACTATTACTCTTATTCTCTCGGGATTGCTATTAAATGTATTGTAACGGGTATATGGAGGAACCGGATAATCATCCTTATGTATATATGCAGAATCTACATCAATCCAATAAGTATCTGCAGCGAGCGAGGTGAAATGAAATTCAAAATTTGCATCAAGGCAGCTCGTGTATAGATAAGTCCCACCTGTCGCTGCATCCCATAAATAGACATCGGCACACTCCGCCATAGTTGTATCTGTGCCAGCAAATATAATTCCGCCTAAACTATAAGCATTTGCAAATCCGAAAAAGGCAACTGAAGCGATAAGTAAGAAGGTCTTCATTTTAGCTTCATCCTATCCCTAAGGTATATATTAACATTAATTTTCAAATCTAAAATGTCAATAGGTTTTGCGGCATTTTCTGTCCGTTTGGCCATTGCGCATTCTCTGTCTCAATCTCATGGCGCGTTAAAGCACACCGCTATATAACTTAAGCCCATTGAAACGGGATCCCCAAAAGCACGATTTATCGGGCTTTGCATATGTATCGAGAGCATTCATGCCGTTGCATATAGCTCAAATGCAAAAATCAAAATGTAAAATCGCATATTAAAATACCCGCTCCACATATACCCAAAGCACCTTGCTCTGGACATCATTTATGCCATATATTTCATCTCCGTCAGCCGAAGCTGAAGGCAATGAATTTTTTCCCTTTTCATTGCCATTCGTTTCAACGAATGGACAGGTTATTTCAGATATACTACCATTTTCATCTCGCTTTGCATGCAGGGGAGTGAAGTCTTCTGTTCATATATCGTTGCTCTCACAAATTACACGTCTCTCGGGATTGTTGATCGGGATTTTAGATGAAGATCCCCTTTTATCTCGCTGCGCTCGACATTTCCCCCAATTGGGGACAAATTGTCTGCTATTTCGCTATTATGTCAAATCTTATTGTATTAATTGGTGGAACATTTTTCTCCCAAACACGAAGTTCCGAAAGTGTTATCGAGCAAGTTCCACTTCTAATAACACGGAAATAGAATGTTTCGGTCATTAAACCGCCCAAAATTATAACACTGTCTTTGGGCTTGACCTTTGTGCTATCGAGTTTGGCAACAAGCGAATCGCTTATATTGTGCGTCCATTGATAGCCGCCATCTGAATGAAGGTCGAGAGTTATGATAATGTTTTGATTTGGGACGGCAAATATCTGTTTCCCATTGGCTTCGGAGGTTTGGATTATATTGGCTGGATTTTTGGAATTGCCATAAAGTTCGGCAGACTGAGATTCTCTTGATAAATTCTTTCTGGAACAACCAGCGAGCAAGAGAAATGAAAGGGTTATTATCCAAAAATAGGCTTTCATGTTTGCTTCCGGTTATCAATCATTTGCCCAAGCGTTGCAATTTTCAAGCAAAAGGCTTTCCGCTACTATCGCAAATCGAACACACACTTCAGCGTTATGGCATATCCGAAATCGCGGGAATTTGACAGCCCTTTTGCCAATTCGTTCTGAATGAAAAGGTTTTTGCCAATCATTGCGCCTAGGAAAAGGCTTGTTGCGGCTTCGCCATCAATAATTCTCTTGCTGAAGTATGGGCCGCCCTGTCCACTCCTGTATTCTGCTCCGATGCCGATTACGGCACTGTTATCGAATACTCTGAAAAGCCCTGCGTGAGCGCCTGCCGTGGCATCGAAGCCGTCACTGTTCAAAAGCTCGATGACGGGATGCACAACCGCCACGAATTTGTTCATCCTGAAGATACTTGGCGCAGACACTTCAAAAGAGAGTTCATCGTTGTCAATATTTCCTTTGCATGCAATTATGCCATCGAGGCTATATGTATTGTCCCTGCGCTTGAGGATGTTGACAGTTCCACTTGCAGATACAACATCGAATGCAAATTGCCCGCGTGGTTTTTCGTCCGAGCCAAAGCCTATCTGCATCGATAGCCTGTCGGAAATACCGTAGAATATTCTTCCCTCTCCGAGGAAAACATCGTTTTCAGGGGAACTCGTCGAATTGAACGAATATTCGCCAAAACCCTCTATCGCAAAAGTATTCTTGGGATAGACCATCGAACCCAGACGGGTGAAAAGAAATGCATCGAAGCATGCATGAACACAGACAAAAAGGACTGAAACGAATAACATCGATGTAAATAGCCTCCGCATTGTCCCTCCTTAACATGTTTGTTTGTCTTTGTTCGCCAAATAAATCGACTATAATGACTGGTCAAGCTAAAACCGGACAATTTCTGCGAATATTGGCACAAATGAAAATCTGATGAAATAGGCGGGGAAACTCATCAATGATGAGGCAATCCAAAGCAGCCACAGTTCCGAATTTCATTTGCCTCAGAATAGCGATGGCATTTCCTCCAATTTCCCCTTTTTGTTCTCTATCTGATAATTTGCTTTGCAGTTTGGGCAATGCAAGTAGTAATTCGACTTGCGCGACAATAATTTCACTAACGGTGTAGAGCATTTGGGACACGGCTGACCTTCGCGAGATACTTTTATCCGCTCGGGTTCCGCCGGCTTATTCTCATAACCTTCATCCACAGGCAGGTCCTTTTGCCGAAGCGCAGCATAGGATAACCTATCGCATAGTTCATTTTCAGGATTTCCCGCATGTCCCTTAACCCAGACAAACTCGACCTGGTGTCTCTCGGTCAATTCCAGCATTTTCTCCCACAGGTCGATGTTCAATGCCCGTTCTCTATTTGTCCGCCACCAATTCTTCTCTTTCCATTTTGCGACCCATCCTTTCGTCATCGCATCCACCAAATAACGAGAGTCGGTATATACCGTGACTTTGCATCGTCCTTTCAAAAGCTCCAATCCTTTTATGACTGCATAAATCTCCATTCGGTTATTTGTAGTTAATCGAAATCCGCCGCTCAACTCAATTCGCCTGCCCAATTTGGGGTAGATAAGGACTATCCCATAGCCTCCCGGACCCGGGTTAGGTTCGCAAGCTCCATCGGTATATAGAATGACCTCTTTCATATTATTAAATATATGCTTTCAGAACATTATAGTGTATTATTTTTATGTGCTTTTCATAATTTTGGCTATCGCGCTTGCCGCAGCGGTCGCTGCCGAGCAGAGATAAACTTCCGCGTTTGGGTTGCCCATGCGAAATTTGAAATTGCGGTTGCGTGTTCAGCCGCACGCGGAGCGGTTTCGGGTGGAAGCGTGTGTCAGAGCGCCGTTTTAAGGATGTTGTATGAATTGCTACTGTCATACTCCTTGGGTTCGATTTGTCCAAGGTATCAGAGGACGAAACAGGATATGTTTCATCTGGACATCGTACATCGGCAATAGCTTCTGCACCACAAGCTCGCGATTGACAAGCAACACTACCAAGAAGATGCCCTGGAT
>FWPV01015241.1_pt1 | contig 11091 bp, 9 predicted proteins | sample 2228371 | NCBI WGS metagenome assembly FWPV01 (sample SAMEA103939776, study PRJEB20133) | metagenome | reverse complement strand
CTCACTCACCACCGTATACTGCGGCCCGTCAAGGACCTCTCGATATGCAGGCTCGGTTATCAGATAGTAATAGATATTCGTCGTGCCAAATGTCGAGAGTGTCTGCTTAGGAGGACGCACGACCTCTGTGCGGCTTATGGCATATTGAATTCTTTCTTCCTCGGTACTCATCACAATGCTCACAATGGACTGCTAACCGGATTTAGCCTCTCCCACAATACATTCCTTGAAAGGTTTCTACATCTCCATTTTAGCGTACTTCAGAATTCCCCGCCACTTTCTCACACATGGAACTCCACAACATCGCCCTCAGCGAGCACATGCTCCCTGCTCACCCTCTGCCCGTCGAATTTCCCCGAGCCCCAGACCTGCGCATACTTTAAATTCCTGCGAAAGTCCTTATGAACCGCCTCCGCTGCTTCCTCAACGGTGCTACCCTTCTTGAGTATCACAGGCTCGTCTAAATCCGCCTTCATGCCCGGTGCTTTTGTGTAGATACGCATTATGTCAAGCAGTCTATAGATTTCGCGCTTCATCTCCTCAAGGCCGGTGCCATCCCTGGCTGAGGTAGCAACGACCGGAATTTTCTCACCGTAATCCAGTTTTAGAAGTCCAAGATTCTCCCCATTTACGTCCAGGTCACTCTTGCTTCCGACAATCAGCGCTTTCTTCTGAGCGAACCCTATCAATTGTTCGTCTTTGACCTCGTCTCCCCCAATAAGCTTCACCTTCATCCGAGCCAGTTCCGCCATAATTGCTTCCATCTGAGGCCGCGGGGCTTCACTCAAATCTATCACAAGCATGAGGACATCCGCATTGCGCAGCAGATGAGAGAGCCATGGTTTAGCCTCACGGTCGACAATAGGCGGCATATCGACGAGTTGTATTTGAATATTTTCGAACTTCATCATACCTGGCACAGGAGATTTAGTAGTATAAGGATAATCAGCCACCTCGGGCTTCGCATCCGTTACCATGGCTACAAGCTGGGATTTGCCAGCATTGGGCATACCAACCAGCACAACCTGTCCAGCGCCCTCCTTTCTGACATTGTAAGAACTCCCCTTTTTGCCGAGCGACGGTCTCCTTTGTGCTTCCTCCTGATGCTTGGCTATTCTCCTTCTTAACTCTGCTCGAAGGTGGTCTGTGCCCTTGTGTTTGGGCATAATAGCGAGCATGACCTCTAAGGCTTCCACTTTCTCCTCAGGGGTTCTGGCGGACCTGTAGACCTTCTCTGCCTCATGATATTGTGGAGGTAAATTCGCTGGCATCCAACCGTTCTCCGTCAAAGAAGCTAATTACCTTAACGAATGCTCAATATCTCCTTCTTATACTCGTCAAGTAGCTTTATATACTGAGAGTCCAGTTGAGCTAGAATGCGGCGCCACTCTTGTTGAAACTGAGGGTGCGTCTCGACACTTATGGCAGCCTGTGAGGAGCTGGCACCCAACTGCTGCTGGGCTACCTGCCTGAGCTTGGCTTCAAATTCCATCTTCATTGCTTCGTAGGCCTGTTTCCTTTGCTGCTCCCCTTCGCGCTCATAATGGCTGAACACACGTCTCATTTTCGTATATACATTTTCAATGGCGACCTTATCACGCTTCAACTGCTTAATAGCCTCCATAACCTTCTTATTCTTCTTTTTGGCAAAATCGTTCTTGGGGAGGTCAATATTCCTTATGAAGACCTTCTGAGCGCCATCAACAACATACGCACGCGCCTTATCGTCGTATTTCTCCAGTTCAGTGGCGAGGTCGCACTCATCTCTAAGATATCGTGCTGCCAGCTTCTCCCCCTCCGGAACATATTTCCACTTTCTCAGGTCTTCATCCGACGCTTTACCCAGGCTTTCAGCCCTCTCCATCGCTTTCTCAAAAGCGCTTTTCAGCTCGTCCATGCGGAGTCCTCCATCCTTACCATGTGCATCTGATCTCCACTGCTTCCCGCGAGAAGCTATTTGAAGCTATTTTAACACCTCCTCAAAACATAAACAACGCGCTGGAGCACCTGCTACATTCAAATTCAGGTTGACAGCCTCCCGATGGCATGATAGGCTAAAGCAGATGTGTGATGTCCGTCCTTTTTGTGGCCTGCGCTACAGTACAAAGGTAGTCACTGACCTCTCCTCCATCATCACACCTCCCTACGATGTAATCTCCTCCGAAGAACGTACTCTATATCACCGCAAGAGCCCCTATAACATCATCAGACTGGAGTATGGAGAGGAGCAGCCAGATGATTCACCAGAAAACAACAAATATACCCGCGCCGCCGCCACGTTAGATGCCTGGCTGAAGGAGGGGGCTCTGGTGCGAGAAGACCGCCCTGCCTTCTATATTGTCGAACATCGCTTTGCCTATCATGGCACGACTAAAAACAGGCTGGGGCTTCTTGCCAGAGTCCGTCTGGAAGAACTAGGTAATCAGGGGCAGATTCGCCCTCATGAGAAAACTACAAGAGAGCCCGCTGAGGACCGCCTCAACTTGCTCAGAGCATGTCGGGCTAACATCAGTCCGATAATGGGCTTGATTCGCACCGGGAGGGGCGAGATGTACAGGCTTCTGCGGGGAATGATTAAGAAGGAGCCTGATATGTCTGCCACAGATAGCTACGGGGTAGTCTTTAAGCTCTGGGTGATAACCGATGAAATAGCGACAGGCAGGATATCCCGCTTCTTTGCCGACAGGGTCATTTACATAGCAGATGGCCATCACAGATACGAGACTGCCCTGCGCTATCGAGACGAGCGGCGTTTCGCTTCTCCTTTTTCTGCTGATGCCCCCTTCAACTTTGTAATGATGAGCCTCATGGATTCCCAGGACGCCGGCCTGGTCATGCTCCCCACTCACCGACTGGTGAGAGGGCTCGAACCACAAACAATTTCACAACTCGAGACAGCGTTGTTGCCTTACTTCTCCGCGGATAGCTTGCTTCCTCCTTTGCCCACCCGCTCGGAGACGATGCAGAGCTGGCTCCGTGCTATAGAGACAGAGGGGAAGCACGGTGCCGCTCTGGGACTGTACGGTCTTCATGAGAAGAAACTCTGCCTGCTCAAGTTGAAACGAAACGCAGAATTACATAAAGTGATTCCTGTTGAGGAATTGCCTCTCTCAAGAAAGCTCGACGTGTTGTTACTCCAGAGAATCGTTTTGCAGGGGGCGCTCGGGGTAGACTCGCTAGAGAAGGAGGTCAGGCACCTGGGATATACCAGAGACCCTCTGGAGGCGGTTGATCAGGTCGATTCTGGAGCATACCAACTGGCATTTTTCCTCAATCCCACGCGGGTCTCCTGCATTCTTGACGCGGCCGATGCCGGCAAAAGACTGCCCCAGAAATCCACCTACTTTTACCCCAAGACACCCGCGGGTCTGGTGATAAATCCCCTCTGGAACAATTGCTAAGCTTCCATTGCATCTGCCAGTTTGTCCAGGCTGAAGAATCTCAGGGCATTCTCAGTGGTCCGGGCAGCTACGACATCCTCTGAAAGACTTTTAAGCCGGGCAACTGCTTTAAGCGTCCTTATTACATCTGCAGGATAAGACTGGAATTTATTCTCTCTTCCGTAGGTTACAGGGCAATCCGTTTCCAGCATCAGATTGTCAAGAGGGGTCTCTTTAACAGCCCTCCTATGTTCATCGTGGTACTCTGTAGCCGGCGTCGCCGATATGAAGTAGCCCCCGTTGATTATCTCACGCAGCACACTGGAAAGACCCGTGTACCAGTGAAAAACGGCTTTCCTTATCCCGTATTCTTTAACCAAGTCGTAACTGTCTTTCCAAGAATACCTGCTGTGAACGCTGACCGCTTTGTCGTACTTCTTCGCTAAACCCAAAACAGACCTGAAAGCTTCCTTCTGGCGCTCTTTACCCGCCGAAGCCACTACCCTTTTATCATAGTCCAGACCTACCTCGCCGATGGCAACAATTCTGTTGATATTGCCCTCAATCTGGCGCAAGGTAAGGTTCATCTTTTCGGCATCAGTGTTGCCCAGACTCCAGGGGTGCAAGCCAAATGCCGGAAAGACGAAACCAGCGTATCTCTCGGATATCTCAAGGGTCTTCAGATTTGAATCGTAGTCCTGCCCAACAGCGACTATTGCGACCACACCTGCCTGTCTAGCCTCGAGTGCAGCTCTGTCAATATCTTCGATTATTTCATCGAGATGGGCATGGGTATCAATCAGTTTGTAGAGCCGAGTGTTCATGTCTCAGTCCATCGATCTCGTGAATGGCCCCATGCATTATGTCATTGTGAGCATAGCCAGGCAATCCTGTCGCTTTTTTCAGCATCCCTGAGGCTGTTTGGTTCCGACAGAGTGGGACTAAGGTGGCCTCTTCGTAACAACATAACTAACCTGTCTGACAGCGATCGAGTAATGCACTGGTCTGCCTTCTACGACTAACGGGGCGTTCGAGCGAACGCCCCGTTTGACCGCTGATTGCTGATACCTGAGCGCTTACCCTGCTATCAGCTCATACCTTTTTATATTCTCGTCGGCAATCCTCTGTATCTGCTCCAGCTCCTGTTTTTTGTATTTTCTTTCGAAAAGATGCCTGAACCGTCCCTGCAATTTCAAGTATTCTACCACAGGAACCTTCCTCGGGATTCTCTGTACCTTTAACACCCCGTTCTCCACCTCGAACAGGGGATACAAGCCGGTATTTATGGCGAGCCGGGCTATGTCGAGAGTACGCGAGGGGTCACTTGCCCAGCCCAGCGGACACGGCACGTGTATCTGGACGTATTTGGGACCACGAATCGATAACGCTTTGCGTATCTTCCTATCAAGGTCCAGATGATACCCTACCGAAGCAGTAGCCACGTAGGGAATGCCATGCGCCACTGCAATTTGAGGCAGGTCCTTCTTTGGCCTGAGGTTACCCGGAGAAACCTTTCCAGGAGGGCTGGTGGTGGTGCGAGCGTAGTAAGGTGTGGAACCGCTGCGCTGAATGCCTGTGTTCATATAAGCCTCGTTGTCGTAGCATACATACAGGATATCATGGCCGCGCTCCCACATGCCTGAGATTGCGCCAAAACCGATGTCGAAGGTAGAACCATCGCCACCCTGAGCAATGACCCTGACCCTGTCAAGCTTGCCGGTGGCTTTCAATGCTGCTTCTATTCCTGAAGCCACAGCCGCTGTATTTTCGAATAAGGAGTGAATCCAAGGCACCTCCCAGGCTGACTCGTTATACTTGGAGCTGAATATCTCCAGACACCCCGTGGAATTGACCACGATGACATTTCGCCCCGCTGCTCTCATTACCAGGCGCGCGGCAAGCGATTGACCGCAGCCAGGACACGCCGTATGTCCCGAACCGAAAAGATGGTCAAGATATTTATCCCGAACTGCTTCTTTGACTTCCTGTTTAAGCATTTATGCCCTCCAGTTCCAGGTCCGTTCTCAGCCCCACGAATTCCACGTCCGTAAGCTCTCGCTGTCCTTTCTCGATAGCTGACTTTAAATCATCAATGGTGACATCCCTGCCGCCCAGGCCGATGACGAATCCGCTGATTCTGGGGCTTGCCGGCCTGCCATGGAAAACAGACCTCAATTCTGTAGAAACAGGCGCACTGCCTCCCAGAGATATTGCCTTCTCTATAACGACGATGTTCTGGGCGCCTTTAAGCGCATCGTAGAGCGCTTCCTTGGGGAACGGCCTGTAGGTTATAAGCCGCAGCTCTCCGATCTTCTCCCCCTTCGCTCTAAGCTCATCCACTATATCCTTAATTGTTCCAGCCATCGAACCCATAGCTATAACCACAGTCGAGGCATCATCGACGCGATACTTCTCGAAAAGACCGCCCGAGGCACGGCCGAATTTTTGTTTAAACTCGGCGGCTACCTCCTCGACTATGGGAATGGAAGCCTCGAGAGCCTTCTGAAGCATGTAGCGGGTTTCCATATATTTGTCGGGTTCTGCGTAAGCCCCCATAGTAAGCGGATTGTCGGGGTCAAGTTTATAGATGGGCTGATACGGGGGCAAGAAGTCATCCACCTCCTTCTGGCTGGGCAAATCAACTACTTCGAAAGCATGCGGCAGTACGAAGCCATCAACACAGACCATCACCGGCAACATAAGTCTGTGGTCTTCCCCGATTCGATAAGCCTGTATAATCAGGTCGCATGCTTCCTGATTGTTCTCGGCGTAGAACTGGAGCCAGCCGCTGTCCCTCACTATCATAGAGTCCTGCTGGTCCGTCCAGATATTGAGCGGCGCCGACACCGAGCGGTTGGCGTTAACCATCACCACGGGAAGCCTCATACCTGCGATATTGAAAACCACCTCGCTCATAAGCAGCAGCCCCTGAGATGAGGTAGCAGTGAAAACACGCACCCCTGTGGCACTGGCACCAAGCACCAGAGACGCAGCCGAATGCTCACCTTCCACATTGATGAACTGTGTATCAAGCACACCGTCGGCAACTAACGATGCCAGCTCCTCAACAATAAGTGTCTGCGGCGTGATAGGGTAAGCTGAGATAACTTTGGGACGGCAGAGCGCCACTGTCTCGGCTATGGCTCGGCAACCCTGTAACATTCTTCCTTTAATCATCTTCCCCTCCCTCGGGTATCATCTCTATGTCATGGACCGGGCAGACGTTTACACAAATGCCGCAGCCTTTGCAGAAGTCCTCATTGGCATAATATGTCCTCTGCCCCGTGCCAAAAATGCACCCCTCAGGGCAACTCAAGGCGCAGACATCGCAGCCTATACAATTCTTTTGCAAGAAGCGCGGCTTGCCTGCTGTACGCCAAGCGCCGGTCTTGTTAGCACGGCTACCCCCAGGAAGGGTGACCATCCCTATGGTGAGCTTCATTTGCCATTCCCCCTGTTCTTGACCTCGTTGTAGGCTGCCAGAAGTGCTTTCCAGTTGCTTTCAGCGGCTTTGCCCGAGAAACGAGATTTGATTGCTCTCTCCAGTGCCTCGAGGCTCAGTTCGCCGGTCGCAGCAACAAATGCGCCAATGAGGGCAGTGTTTACCCTGTCAGCACGACCCATAATCTCCTTGGCGATCTTGGAAGCATTCACTGTGACTATTCTGGCCTGGGTCTTCAAATTGAGTTCGGATGGCTTCTTGGCAGTATTTATAACAGCGAGGCCATCCGGCTTCAACCCGGCAACTACGTCGTATCCCCTCATAAGCGTAGGGTCCTGCACCAACACATAGTCCGGTTTGTAAATCTGGCTGCGAACCCGGATAGGAGCGTCTCCGATACGGACAAAAGCATTCATGGGAGCACCCATTCGCGCTGCTCCGAAGGTAGGAAACGATAGTGCATACTTTCCATCTTCAAAGGCTGCATTAGCCAGTATCGTAGCTGTCGTTATTGCCCCCTGCCCCGCTCGTGCGTGAACACGAATCTCTTTCTTCATCGGTTTTATCTCCAGTGTAAATTATGTCTGCTTTGCGGGTTTGAAAACGAACTTGCTCTCAACTCACACAACTATGTTCACCAGCCTACCCGGAACATAGATTACATCTTTTATTTTCTTCCCGTCTGTATAGGCGCGCACCCGTTCTCGTGACAAAGCCAGGTCCTTGGCCTCCGACTCGCCTATAGAAGCCGGTACGGTCACACGGTCTCGAAGCCTGCCATTTACCTGAATCACCAGCGTAATCTGTTCCGCAACCACCAGGCTCGGGTCCCAGGAAGGAAACGGCTGATTGTGGATGCTATACCTGTGACCGGTACGCTCCCAAAGCTCCTCCGCCAGATGCGGGACCGATGGTGCCAGTAGAAGCAGCAGAGTATCTATCGCCTCCTTCCAAACGCTGTTGTCCAGCTTTCGGCTTTCCTTGAATTTAATCAGATAATTGGTGTACTCCATCAAGGATGCCAGCATTGTGTTGAAACGGAATTTCTCCAGGTCCTCTGTGACTTTCTTGATTGTCTTGTGAGTGAGACGGCGCAGTTCGTTTTCCGCTGTCTGGTCGATCGGTGAGAGACACCCGGCTTGCTGCTCCTCCAGAACCAGGCTCCATACCCTGTTGAGCCAGCGCCATATGCCGCTTATGCCGCGGTCATCCCAGCTACCACCCAGGTCCCACGGTCCGATGAACATAAGGTAAGCACGTACAGTATCTGCGCCGAGCCGTGACACATACTCATCGGGTGTGACGACATTGCCGCGCGACTTGCTCATTTTTTGCCCGCCTGAGACGACGGTTCCCTGATTGAACAGTCGTGTAAACGGCTCGTCGAACTTCACCAACCCCAAATCCCGGATCGCTTTGTTGAAGAAACGGGCGTAGAAAAGATGCATAACGGCATGCTCAGCACCACCAGTGTACTGGTCCACTGGCATCCAGTAGGCTACCTTCTCAGGGTCGAAAGGTCCTTTATCATAGTGAGGGCTCGTATACCTCAGAAAGTACCAGTTTGAGCACATGAAGGTATCCATGGTGTCGGTCTCACGCTGAGCTGGGCTGCCACATGTGGGACAATTTGTGTTTACAAATGAGTTGCAGTACTTGAGCGGCGACTCACCTGTAGGTCTGAACTCAGCATCCTCGGGCAACAACACGGGCAAATCTTTCTCGGGAACTGGGACGGTGCCACATTTAGGACAATAAATTATAGGGATGGGCGCACCCCAGTACCTTTGACGTGAGATAAGCCAGTCGCGCAGACGGTAGCTTACGGTCCTCCTGCCCCAGCCTTTTGATTCGAGGAAATCAGCAACAGCCTCCATCCCCTGTCCACTGGGCAGGCCATTGAACTGCCCCGAGTTGACCATGGTGCCCGGCCCTACGTACGCTTCCTTGAGAGCTCCTCCCGACCAGTCGGGTGGGGCTATAACTACCTTTATCGGCAGACCGAAATCCAGAGCGAACTCAAAATCTCGTTGGTCATGAGCAGGAACCCCCATTACGGCACCGGTGCCATAACTGAGCAGCACGTAGTCAGCAATCCATATAGGTACCCTTTCGCCATTCAGTCTGTTTATGGCGTACGCTCCGATAAAGACGCCCGTCTTCTTCTTCTCTGTTGATAACCGTTCTATTTCAGTCAGGCCTCTTGTCTGTTCGATATACTCATGTACCTCTCTCTTACGTTCGGAGGTGGTCAGCCTGGCAACCAGAGGATGTTCCGGCGCAAGCACCATGAAGGTGACTCCGAAGATGGTGTCAGGGCGCGTAGTGAACACTCTGATTTCTTCGCCCTCTAATCCTTCGATGCCAAACGATATCTCCACGCCAGCGCTTTTTCCCACCCAGTTGCGTTGCATGAGCTTGACTCGCTCCGGCCATTCTATGCCCCTGTGCTCCATCAACTCATCAGCATACTTGGTTATCCTGAAGAACCATTGCTCAAGGTCCTTCTTGATTACAGGAGTGCCGCATCGCTCACAAACACCTTCACCTACGACCTGTTCGTTGGCGAGAACAGTCTTACATTGAGGGCACCAGTTGGCCGGCGCTTTGGCGCGATATGCCAGTCCGGCATGATAGAATTTCAGGAAAAACCACTGGGTCCATTTGTAATACTCCGGAAGGCAGGTGATAACCTCCCTGCCCCAATCATAGATCGCACCTATGGACTTGAGCTGCTGGCGCATATTATCTATATTCTTCATCGTCCACTTAAAGGGGTGGATGCCGTGCTTGATAGCAGCGTTTTCCGCCGGCAGGCCGAAGGCATCGAAGCCCATAGGATGAAGCACATTATAGCCCTGCATTCGCTTGAAACGGGCATGAACATCGGAGGGTGCCATGGCATACCAGTGGCCGATATGCAGGTCTCCGGAGGTATAGGGAAACATGGTCAGAGCGTACCACTTGGGTCGCTCTGAGCTCTCATGCACTTCGTGCAGGTGGTCGGCTTCCCACCGCGCCTGCCACTTCTTCTCTATTTCCCGTGGATTGTATTTAGAAACCATCGTTTCTTAGTTCTATATTTTCCGAATTAAATGATACCACAAAAGCCTGTGCCTGCCAATGAGATTGATTCCCTTGTGCTGCACGTCTGCGCATTCTGCGCAGACAATAGCATCTCCATCCTGAGCTTGCGTTTTGTTACACGGAAGCTATAATTGGCTCGGCGAAGAAATATGGCGACTTCCTATGACATAACCCTCATTCCCGGAGACGGCGTTGGGCCTGAGATAACCGAAGCTACCATCCGGGTGTTGGAAGCTACCGGGATTGCCATCAAGTGGCATGTGCACCAGATCGGCGAGACAGCGCTGAGGAAATTCGGCACCCCCCTTCCCAGTAACGTGCTTCGGTCTATCTCAAAGAACAGGGTCGCTCTCAAAGGCCCCGTGACTACCCCCATCGGTACGGGCTTCAGAAGCGTCAACGTCGAACTGCGTCAGAGGCTTAAACTCTATGCATGCCTGCGACCCTGTAAAAGCTACCCAGGAATCAAGTCGAGATACAACAACATAGACATCGTGGTGGTCAGGGAGAACACAGAAGACCTGTACGCAGGGATCGAGTTCGAGAAAGGCGCGAAGGAAACAAAGGAGTTAATTGGGTTCATAGACGACAAACTGCGTAAGAGAATCAGCCTCACCTCCGGCATCAGCATCAAGCCAATATCAGAGAATGCAAGCCGCAAGATAGTCACCTTTGCTTTCGAATACGCCCGCACTCACGGAAGGAAGAAGGTGACTTGCGTACACAAGGCGAACATCATGAAGTTCACCGATGGTCTATTCCTTTCAGTAGCCCAAAAAGTGGCTAAAGACTACCCTGATATCCAGTTCGAGGACGCCATCGTGGACAACTTGTGCATGCAGCTAGTGACAAAACCAGAGCGATATGATATTATTGTGCTGCCAAATCTGTACGGTGACATAGTCTCAGAACTGTGCGCTGGGCTGGTCGGTGGAATAGGAGTGGTACCCAGCGCCAACATTGGCGATAGAATTGCAGTTTTTGAACCTGCCCACGGCAGCGCTCCTAAATACGCCGGGAGGAACAAGGTAAACCCGATGGCGATGATGCTCTCGGCATCGATGATGCTCAGGCACATCGGAGAGGAAGAAACAGCCAAACGGCTGGAGAGAGCTATAACCCAGGTAATCTCTGAAGGCAAGACCGCCACTTACGACCTCAAGTCTGACCCCGACGACCCTA
>FWPV01013302.1_pt1 | contig 11092 bp, 8 predicted proteins | sample 2228371 | NCBI WGS metagenome assembly FWPV01 (sample SAMEA103939776, study PRJEB20133) | metagenome | reverse complement strand
TTAACCCATCGCTCCTTTATCAACGAGTTGGCCCAGAGCGATCTGTTGGATAATCAGCGGCTCGAGTTCTTGGGGGATGCCATTCTCAACTTTGTGGTGGCGGAATGGCTATATATGCGTTATCCCGATGCCAGAGAGGGGGAGCTAACCGGCCTACGGGCGCACGTCGTGCAGACAGGGGGACTGGCCGCATATGCCAGGGAACTCGGTTTGGGGCAGTATCTGCGCCTCGGGAAAGGCGAAGCCGCCAGCGGAGGCATGCATCGTCCGGCGAATCTTTGTGCGGCCTTTGAAGCGTTGGTGGGGGCCATCTATCTCGATCAAGGTCTTGAAGCCACGCACAAATGGGTCACGGACCTGCTTGACCGCCACGCCCAAGAAATTGACTCTCAGCGCGCAAACAAGGACGCAAAGAGCCTGCTTCAAGAATATACACAATCCTTGTTACACGCGACGCCCGTCTATCGCATTGTGCGCGAAGAGGGGCCTGACCATGCCAAAGTGTTCACCGCCCAAGTCCTGGTGTTGGGGGAAATCTGGGGTGAGGGCAAAGGGAATAGCAAACAAGCGGCGGAACAATCCGCTGCCGAAGCAGCCCTGCGGACTCACCGGTCCACCCGTCAAAGCCCGGCTTGAGGCTGTGAACGCGGCATACGCCACGCCCGATTCGACCATTTCGGCAGGATAGTTATGCGCCTGAAACGACTGGATCTATACGGCTACAAAAGCTTTGCGATGCGCACCACCTTCGAGTTTGGCGATGGCATCACCGCCATCGTGGGGCCGAATGGCAGCGGCAAGAGCAATATTGCGGATGCCATTCGTTGGGTTTTGGGCGAGCAAAGCTATCGCGCCCTTCGCGCCAAATCTACCGAGGATATGATCTTTGCGGGAAGCCGCCATCGAGCGCGTCTGGGCATGGCCGAGGTGCTCATCACGCTGGATAACAGCGACAACAGTCTTCCTATTGACTACACGGATGTTACCGTAGGGCGACGTGCCTATCGTTCCGGAGAGACCGAGTACCTTCTCAACGGCAACCGCGTGCGCTATCGCGATATTCTCGAATTACTTGGTAGTGCGGGGGCGCTCGGCAGTAGCTATATTGTCATCGGGCAGGGGATGGTGGATGCGGCTCTCTCGCTGCGTCCCGAGGCGCGACGGGTGTTGTTTGAAGAGGCAGCCGGCATTGCGCCCCACCTGCGCAAACGCGAGGAGGCGTTACGCCGCATCGAGGAAGCCGAGCACAATCTCGAGCGCGTCAACGACATCTTGAACGAACTGCGCCCCACGGCCAACAGCTTGCGCCGCCAGGCGGAGCGTGCCGAGGAATACATGCTGCTCAACCAGGATCTGCGCGAGTTGCAACGTATCTGGTACGGCCACCAATGGCAAAGCCGTCAGCGCCAACTGGCGCGCGCTGAAGAGCGGCTGCAAGAGCAATTTGCTTTGCTAGAGACTCAACGGCGCTACGCGCGCGGCCTTCAGGACAAACAAGCCCGGCTCGATGCGCTCCAAACTGCCCAGCGCCAGGCCATTGATGAATTGGTTCGGCAACAAGGTGACTTGCGCGTACAGCTCGAGGCGCTCCAACGCGAACATGCCGTGATGACCGAACGAATACGTCTATACACGCGACAACGGTCTGTACTACAAGAGGAGCTGCGTTCGCTTGCCTCGCGCCGCGATATCCTCACTGCCGAGGTGGCGCAGGCTTCGCGTGAGTTATCGGAGCAGGAAGCGGCTCAGACAGCCTATGAGGCTGACTGGGCGCGCGCGCGTCAAGAATATGCGCAGGTCGAGTCCACACAGCGCGCCTTGCAAGAGCAGGTTGCTCAGGCTGAAACACGCCTCGCCGAGCTTACGGTCAAGCTTTCCGATATCAATGCGCGCCTGGATCAGGCGAACGAACGACATAAGGGCCTGGTGGGTGAAGAGCAATCGGTGCGTCTGGCCATCGAGGCGTTGGAAGAGCGCTTGCGCGCCGCAAGGGTTCATGCTGAAGCGTTGTCAGATCGTCAAAAAGCGGCCCTGGCTGCACAAACGGAGACACAGCGGCGTTATGCTGAATTGGAAACCGAGATCGCCGACCTGCGAGAGCGTGTGGTAGCGGGCGAGCAAACTGTTTCCCGACGACGGATAGAATTGGAGCAATTGGTTGCGCGACGCGATCTGCTTGCGCGGCAACGACAAGAGGCGGCCAACTATGCCCCCGGCGTGCGTGAGCTACTGGGCTCTCAGAATAGAATCCCCGGCTTGATCGGCACCGTGGCGAACATCCTGCGCGTGCCTGCAGAGCTGGAGCAGGCCATCGAATCCGCGTTGGGGCCTCGCCTGCAGAATATCGTGACGGAGCGCTGGGAGGATGCTGAAGCCGCCATCGCGCACCTGAAGCGCACGCGCGCGGGATGGGCCACATTTCTGCCGCTCGATACGGTCCGTTCGCGCGCTCCTATTACTTTGCGCCCTGAAAGCGGAGTGGTGGGCGTGGCCAGCGGCCTCGTAGGCTTTGAGGAACGGTTTCGGCCCGTGGTAGAGTTACTGTTGGGCAGTGTGGTTGTCGTGCGCGATCTGGCCACGGCGCGCGCCCTGCTAGACCGTCGAAGCGGCGCATCGTTATTTGTTACATTGGAGGGCGAGACGGTGCAGCCCAGCGGAGCGCTCAGCGGCGGTGCCAGGCGTCAGGCTACCGGCTTGCTGGCGCAGGAACGTGAGTGGCGTGCTCTGCCGGAGCGCATCGCGTCCGTCAATCGAACGCTCGAGGAATCCGCTGAAGCGCTCGCTGCACAACGGCTGGCGCTGACGGAAGCCCAACGTCGGCTAAGGGCGCAGGAGCAGCGCCTTGCGCAATTGCGCTCGGAATTGGAAGAAATTCGTGCCGCGGCGATGAGCCATTCTCACGAGGTGAATGATCTCGAACGCGAACTCAAATGGCGCACGTCCAGGCAAAGCGAGTTGTCCGAAGAGATCGGCGCACTGGTGGCACAGATCAGGGATCTGCAGGCTAAGTTGACCGACGTTCGGGGCGAACAAGCGGATGCCATGCGGCATCTGGCCGACTTGCGCGAGCAACTAGGGGCCACCCAAATCGAGGGATGGCGACAAAAAGTGGCCGAGTTGGAAATGCGCATCGCCGTGGCGCGGCGCACGGTTGAGAGCCAGCGCGCGCTTTTGCAGAGTCATAATTCTAATCTCGACCAACTTGTGCAGCAAACCGCGGACAAGCAAGCTCAGGAAGCCAGCTTGTGCGTCGAGCTGCAAGAACTCGAGCAAGCCAAGGCGAGCTTGGAGAAGAAACTGGCCAGTGCCCAGCAGTTGAACGATGAATTGCAGAAGCGGATGGCGCCTTTGCGTCGGGAGTTGGGGCATTTGGAGCAGGAGAGGCGCGATCTCGAGCAACAACGCGCGCAAAGCCAGCAAAGGCTCAGCGAGGTCGAAATCGAATATAACCGCGCGCTCTTGGAGCGTGATCGTGCCAAGGACGAGCAAGCCGCCCTATCCCACGAAATTGAAGAGAATTTGGGGCCTATCAGTTTGCCTGAGACCATCTCGCATCAGTTACGCCTGGAGTTGGGCGATGATGTCGTGGAGCTGCCGCGCGTGGAAAGCCTTCCGCCCGGCTTGAGCGATGAGATTCGCCAACTCAAGGCGCGCATCCGGCGCTTGGGCGATGTGAACCCGAATGCTCCCCAGGAATATCAGCAGCTTTTGGAGCGACAAACCTTCCTGCAAGGGCAGATGGTAGATCTGCGTGGCGCGATCGCCAGTTTGCATGAGGTATTGCAAGATCTCGACGCGACCATCGAGCGCGACTTTATAGCCACGATCAATCGAGTTGATGGGGCTTTTCGGGAATATTTTCGCACTTTGTTCGGCGGCGGTACAGCCCAACTCGTGTTGACCGACCCCGATCGCCCCAGCACTACGGGGGTTGATATCCTGGCGCAACCACCCGGCAAGCGGGCACAGACCCTCTCCCTGCTGTCGGGTGGAGAGCGCGCCCTGGTTGCGGTGGCGCTGTTATTCGCGTTGTTGCGCGTTAATCCGGTGCCGTTTTGTTGTCTTGACGAAGTGGATGCGGCGCTCGACGAGGCTAATGTGCGCCGATTCCGACAGCTATTGGAAGAACATGCCCGCGCCACCCAGTTTGTGGTGATTACTCATAACCGCCACACGATCGAATGCGCCACGACGATCTATGGCGTCTCCATGAGCGAACAGGGAGTATCGCAGTCTATTTCGCTGAAGCTGGGTGAAGATGTTGGGCGCTATACGCAGTCCGACACGGATGAAGGGTGATGCCAGAGCGATAGAATTGGCAAGTCACTATTCGGACTGCGTATTTGAGGTTGGCTGGGCTGGCTCGGCATAGTTTTCGAGTTCGGGCAGCGAGGGCAATTCCGCCAAAGACTGGATGCCGAAATATTGCAGGAATTCAAATGTCGTGCCCAACAGCACGGGCCGACCCGCCTGTTCCACGCGCCCAACGGGGGCGATCAGCCCTTTGGCTATGAGGGTGCGGATGACCCCGTCGGAGTTGGTGCCGCGGATAGCTTCGATCTGTGCGCGTGTGATGGGCTGACGGTAGGCGATGATGGCCAACGTTTCCAGTGCCGCAGGGGAAAGTTTGGCCGAATGGCTTACACCTAGAAAGCGTTCGATGGCCGGGCTCGCCTCGGGCGCCGTGACCATCTGGACGCGCGTTCCGGCCCGCGAAATGCGCAGGCCTCCTTCTGATAATCTTGTGGTCAGTTTCTGGAGGGCTTGCTCGATGGATTGCTTATCCACCTGCAAGGCTTTGGCCAAATCTTCGATATCAACCGGGCTATCCGCGACGAAAAGAAGCGCCTCGATGAGACTATCCAATGCAAGCATGAATCGGCCTTTATGCCCAAGAAAATAGAGTTATTTGCACTATTCTTTGCACTGTGCACGCTGGCAAGCTGTGCCCGCCCCATATCCTCGCCACCCCTAGCGCCGCCGACCAGGCCGGTCATCGTCTCGCTTGAAGCCGCGCAGCGGTTGGAAACGCGCTTCTCTGAGGCCCTAAGCCGCGATGGCCCGTTTCAGATTCCCGTTAGTGAGGAGGAACTGACTTCCTATCTGGCCATCGAAACGGACATCGGCCCGTTGCGCGATCCGAGGGTGTGGTTCGTCCAACAAAGGATCCTTTTCACGGCCCGGATCGACGCCTTGGGGCAGCATGCGTTATGTGCCACGCTGACACTCGGTAGCAAGGATGGCAAACTCCAAATCGCCTTTGAGAGCGCCGAATTGAATGGAAAATCCGTCCCCCGTTTTGTACTGGCCTCGCTAAAAAAAGCCATCAACGACGCTTTGACGGATGCTCATCTTCCCATGCGCATAGAGCGGATCATTTGGGAAGAGGAACAATTGATCCTCGAAGGGATGGTGGAACCGTAACGAATTATGACTGCTGGTTTGTGTCGGTGCTCTGCTCCGAAGTTGATGCGACAGGCTCGCCCACCGACGGGGCCGATCTCGGCTGTGCTTTTGCGGCTGCGGCCTCGCCTGGATAAGGTTCGTGTCGGATGTTCACCTTTACCTTGCCGCGCACTTTGAGCCCGAGTTGCGTCTCGGCGATGTCGCGGCACATCTTGATAACCAGATCGGTCAATTCCGGCACGCTCACCGACGGGCTGGTATCTAGGTCTAACGCTACTTCGATGTCGTTGCCGTGACTGATGACATGGGGCACCACCTGCCGAACTCCGCACCACCTGCCGAACTCCGGGCAGTTCGTCAACGCGGTAAGCCAGGCTTTGCGCCACAGAGCTGACATCGAGCTGCACGTTGCCTTTGGATTTGACGCGCACCGTGCGATATCGGGGATGCCTCAACTCCAAGATCAGCACGACGAGCAAGAGGATAAGGATCAGGGACGTCACCCCAAGAAAGATCGAATAGAGCTGTTCGTTCATCACGGTCTGCTCAAAGATGGCCAGACCGGATCTCGCCATGTCAATTGCATCGAGCGGCTGTATCAAGACAAAGCCTACCAGGACGAGCAAAATCAAACAGGCAAGCACCATCACGATGCGATTAAAGAGATTCATGGCCATCCTCCCTATAGAATACCTTAAGCGATGAGTACAACCCTCAAGGAGGATTATACACGGCTTTCAAAGCCAATCCAGTGCCGGAAGGCGCGATGTTCAGGCTTTATCAGGGTAATCGTTAACGATCATATATCCCGCGCCACTCGTTGATTTTGATGCGCAGGATCTGCTCGGCCATCTCTTTCGATTCGGCCAAATAGCTCTTGCGTTTGCCCACGGCCACATCGCGGTTGGCCCACTCGACCGTCACCTCGCCGATGCGATAGCCCGCGCGCTCGGCCAGGAAAAGCAGCTCCACATCAAAGGCGGTCACTTTCCAGCCCGTGACCTTGACCGGCTTGCTGATGGCTTCCAGGCGGGGGAAGATCTCGCGCGCCACCGGCGTCCGCATGGCTTTGAAGCCGCATTGCGTATCCGAGATGTCGCGCAGCAGAAACAACCGCCGGAACGCGCGAAAGACTTGGGAGCCGAGGCGGCGGTACAACGGGAAATTCTGCCGCTCCATGCCGCGCGAACCGATCACGACGTCGCACCCTTGCTCGAACAGGGGCAAGAGCCGCGCCAGTTGGGTGATCGGCGTGGACTGGTCCATATCGGTAAACAGTACGATCTCGCCGCGAGCGGCCTGAATCCCAAACCACACGGCCGAAGGTTTGCCGCCGTGAGGATTCTCTAGCAATCTGAAGCCAGGCTTGTCGCCAAGGCGTTGGCGCACGATCTCGCGACTGTCGTCTGTGCTGCCATCGTCCGAGATGATCACCTCGTAACTATAGCTTTGCCGCGAGAGATAAGCGTGCATCTCCTCGAGCACCCCACGACGCAGGTTCTCGCTCTCGTTGTAGCACGGCACGACGACGGACAGATAAGGTTCGCCCAAGATGTCCTCCGCAATCCTAATCTTTTTGCAAGATTGACTCAATGTATTCGTCGCTGACTCGGCGACGGGCTTGTATCGAACGGCGCGCCCCTACCCAGCGCCAACAGGTCAGTAATCCGACGACCTGCCCACGCAACCTCGCCCGCGCTGCGGTTCCGCGCCAGGCACGTAGGGCCGAGCGCGCCACAGCCCATTGGGCGGCTAGGATCTGTCGCCAGTAGCGCCGCAACAGCGCGATGGGATAGTTGCGTGCAATCACCCATAGCGTGTTGCGCCCCACATAGTAGCTGGCAAGTTTTCCGCCTCCCGTAGCGCTTAAATGGTGATAGATCACCGCCTCGGGGACGTAGATGCATTTCCAGCCCGCAAGCTGCGCGCGCCAGTTGAGATCAACGTCCTCGCAATACATGAAAAAGCGCTCTTCAAAGCCGCCGATCTCTTCGATCATCGCGCGACGGTACATAGCGGCTCCCCCACAGGCCCCAAAGACCAAGCACTCCTGGTCAAAAGGGGGGCCGTATGGTTGCCACACGCCGCGTGAATCGGGGATGCCGTTCACGCGATACAGATCGCCGGCGGAGTGGATCTTGGTGCGGTCGCCGTAGATCATCATGCGAGACGCCGCGGATCCCGCCTCCGGATGGCGCTCTAAAGCGTCCACCAACGCCGATAGCCAGTTGGTTTCGGCCTCTGTGTCGTTGTTGAGCATGACGAGCAAATCACCCCGCGCCGCTCGCATGCCCGCATTACATCCTACAGTATAGCCGCCGTTGGTGCCCAATGCCAATACGCGCACCTCAGGATAGTCGCGGCGCAGCATTTCCACCGTGCCGTCGCTGGAGGCATTGTCCACGACGAGCACCTCGAAATCGCGGTACGTCTGCCGTCGGAGAGCGTCCAGGCAGGGGCGCAACAATGCAAGCCCATTGTATGTAGGGATGATCACCGACACGCGCGGCGCTCCCGACGTGCTAGACATGGCTCTTGCCCCCTTGCCTGCGCACGAAATACTCTTGCAGCGCTTCGCGCCATGGGCGCATGACGATGCCCAGCTCGGCGCCACAAAAGTTGCGCAACTCGACGCGCTTGGGCACGCGCGCTGCGCGCACATAATTCTGGCTGGGAATAAGCTCAACGTCGCTGCGCCCCGCCAGGCGCAATATCTCTTGCGCCCACTCGTAACGCGAACACACGCCCGCATTCGGTAGGTGATAGATGCCATAAGCCGGCTGACGGATGAGCCGGGCCAAAGCGCCGGCCACATCGCGCGCGAAGGTTGGCGACCCCACCTCGTCTGTCACCATTTGCAGGCTCTTGCGCTCGTCGGCCAGCCTAAGGACGGTCTCCACGAAGTTGCGCGCCCCAAGGTTGTACATCCAAGCGACGCGCACGATATAATGACGCGGCGATAGGCTGGCGGCCAATTGTTCGCCGATGCGTTTGGTGCGCCCATAGACGCTTAAGGGATTGGTATCGTCGTACTCCCAGTAAGGGGACCCCTTGGTGCCGTCAAAGACATAGTCCGTGCTGATGTATACCAAAGCGGCATCGTTCTGCTGTGCGGCAACCGCCATGTTGCGCGTGCCCAAAACGTTTGCGCGATAGGCGGCCTCCGGCTCGCGTTCGCAGGCGTCCACGTTGGTCATGGCTGCGCCGTGGATGATTACATCCGGCCTGAAGGCGGCCACAGTGCCCGTAATCGAGGTCAGGTCGGTGATGTCGTGTTCCGGCAAATCCACCAGAAATAATTCTTCATGGCACAAGGCCTCTTGTAGGGCGGAACCAAGTTGCCCTTTGCTGCCCGTGATGACCACGCGCATTCGTTTCCCTCCAAACAGTTCAGGATCGGCGGGCGACGCGATGGACCAGCCAGGCCACGCCGGTAAACACGCCGTATATGGTAAATACTACGAACCCGATCGAGATTAGGGCCAATGACGAGCCTACGAGTTGCATCAAGAGCGCCAGCCAGACGAAAAGAGACATCGGCGCCGGCACGAACCAAGTCGGTGCGATCCCGTACAGGGCAAACGCCACCGCAAGCGGAACGATCAAGAGCGCGCAAACCCGCAACCCAAAGCCCAATAAGCCGTTTCCCAACGCCCGAATCGTCTTTTGCTCCACAAGGCGCATTCCCGTGATTGCCAGCGCGCTGCCCAACCCCATAACGATAAAAGCTCGCCAGATCGAACGCGCAATCCATTCTCTGATGGGCAGCAAATCGTCAAGCGAGTAAGCGGCGATGTGCTCTCGAAAGGGTACATGATAAGCGACCACCGCGATGGCTGCGATGAATAAAAGATACGCTTTTCGCCAGCTCATACTTCGCAGCAGCAGGATCAAATCCGTCGCGATGATCAACAGGCCGAGCGGAAGGCGATTGGTGCGTTGGTTGATCAGCCGCGCCTCGCGTTCTTGCAGCATCTGTTGTCGCGCACCCCGCAGAGCCAGGGATGCTAACTGGCTCGCGCCCGCATAGTTGCCGGCTTCGAAGCACTGTCTCGCGACGGCAATATCCTCGCCGATCCTTGTACTGAGCGGCGTCCCGCCGATCCCCTGAAGGTAAGTCTGCGCTAGCATTGCGCGTTGCGCGGCGTGTACAATGCGCAGCTGAGCGCGCGCCGGTGCGCTCATGTTGAGGGCATCGGTCAGCACATCGCCTTCACAAACGCCAGGCGGCGAAATGCCCAGTAGCGCGGCGATCGTCGGCGCGACGCATGTCTGAGATGCCGATGCGTGTCGCCCGATCGCGATCCCTTTGCCCACCAGCACGAGGGGCACCTGACCGGGCTCGCGCCATCCATAGCCCTCGCGCTCAGGCCGGGTGTAATCTGAGGTCACGATAAGACAAGTCCGGCTCAAAGTCAGCTCGGCGCTGATCTCGCCCAGATAAGCATCTATGCGCCGGAGCGCCTGCAGGACAGCCTCATTGGTCGTCGTCTGGCGCGTTACCTCTCTCACCTGATCGAAATGAATCAGGCAAAAGCCCCGGCCTGGCTCACTCACCATACGCAACGCAGCTTGTAAGATCTCTCGATCCCCTGTGTCTCCTTTTTCGCTTGTGATGAAAGACGAATCGGATGGCATTGAGGCCAGTAAGCGCTCCCAGCCCGTATGACCTGCCAAGCCTATCTGTAATCCGGCACGCTGCGCGCAGGCTATGATGTGATCCCGGCGTAGGGGAACCATTTCGTCGCCCTGGTCGGCCAACAGGTGGCCTCCCGCGATCTCCGGGTTGGCCCCGGTTAGCAGCGCCGTCCATGTGGGCTGAGCGAAGCTGGGCAAGACACCGTTTATACTGAAATAGGAGCCTCGTTCGCTCAGACTCTGAAGGACGGGCATATGCTCTAGATCATCTTCGCGCAGCCCACTGATGATGACCAGCACAACTTGCTCTGTCAGTGGAGGTGTTGTCTCCGGCAGGCTGGCCACATTCGCGTATAGCCCGCGATAGGAACGCAACTCACCAAGCAAACGCGCTGCCCACAGGGCACTGCCATAGGCAATGCCTGCGAGCAACAGAACATTTGCCGACAATGCCAGCCAATAGCGTCGCATGTAGATGCTGCCAGGCTTAGCTGAATTGAGGCAGCCACTTTTTTTCGGCTTCGAACAATTCCCCAACCATGGCGCGGATTTGCGGCATAGTGCAGACAGCAGCCGTCAGCGGGTCGAGCATACAGGCATGTACGATCATCTCGCGGTCTCCCAAGAGCGCCCCATTGACGGCCAACTCTTGGACGTTAATGTTGGTGCGGTTGATGGCGGCCAGCACAGGCGGCAAATCGCCCACATAGCAGGGCTGGATGCCGTTGCCGTCCACCACGCAGGGCACTTCGACCGCGCAGCGCTCCGGCAGGTTGGTGATCAATCCGTGGTTCAGCACGTTGCCGTAGATGATCACAGGTTGATTGGTTTCCATGGCTTCCATGATAAAGCAGCCATATTCATGCGAGCGCTTGGTCGGCAGTGGCCTGGTGCCGGCGATCTGCTCTTTGACTTCGTCAAGATAGTTGTTCAGCCGGATTTTGCAGTGGCGCAGGTACCCTCCAGAACGCCCAAAATTCAGCCACTCGTCGTGCGGGTTTTTGAATTTCGGACTTAATTCTTTTTCAATCATGTCCGCATTCTTGCG
>FWPV01005130.1_pt1 | contig 11092 bp, 10 predicted proteins | sample 2228371 | NCBI WGS metagenome assembly FWPV01 (sample SAMEA103939776, study PRJEB20133) | metagenome | reverse complement strand
TCTATCTTATTTATTTTCAATCCAAAAGATGCGTGGCATCAAACGCTCGGGTCGGCGGGGGGCCCCCGAACCACGCCACCCCTCGGGTGCACTCGCTATCATGACCATTTCTTGCAAGATCAAGCAATTTCGCTCGAAGAGAATTGTCTATCAGCAGTTTGGGGATTTGACAGACACGAGGTGGCGTGATAGCTTCAAAAAAGATAATCAGGCCATCATGTTTAACAAGGCTATCTTTCAGGAAAAAAAGCCGGAGGCTGGAAAAAGGCGCCTCGCCTATCTTGAGGGATGGCTGTCTATCGGGATTAATAGCGCCTTATTTTTCCTCAAGCTCTGGGCCGGACTCCGCATTGCCTCGGTGGCTATGGTTGCGGATGCCTGGCACACCCTTTCCGATTCCATGACCTCGGTGGTGGTCATCCTCGGCTTCTGGTTAGCCGGGAAGCCGGCTGACGACAAGCATCGCTTTGGGCACGGCCGGGCAGAGGCTATCGCTTCCCTCGTCATCGCCACTCTTCTGGCCGTCGTCGGCTTCACTTTCCTTAAAGATTCTATCGCCCGCCTTATACGGCGCAGGCCCGTCGAATTCGAACTCCTGGGAATCCTCATTTTTCTTGCGGCGGCCGTGGTCAAAGAAGCTCTGGCCCAGTTCTCCCAGTGGGCAGGAAAAAAGCTCCATTCCCGAAGTCTCATCGCCGATGCCTGGCACCACCGGAGCGATGCCCTTGCTTCGGCACTCATCGGGATTGGAGCTCTTTTTGGGCGAAAAATATGGTGGGTAGATGCGGTGATGGGGATTGGAGTCTCCGGCTTAATCCTTTACGCCGCCTACGATATCCTCCGCAGCGCGGTTAGCTATCTCCTCGGCGAATCGCCCGGTCCTCGGCTGGAAGCGGAAATCCACAAAACAATCTGCAATTCCGATAAGAGGCTCGACGGTGTTCACCATGTCCATATTCACGACTATGGAGACCACAAGGAAGTGACTGCCCACATCAAGCTACCCGGGGGGATGAGTCTCGATGATGCCCACGCCATCGCTTCCAAAGTGGAAAAAGACCTCAAGGAGCAGCTCAACCTGGAAACGACCATCCACGTGGAGCCGGCAGAGGAAAGAGGCGAGGATGAGAAAGAAAAGGAGAAGAAATGAGCTATGAGGAGGACCAGGAGCGGGGGAAGAAAATCTTCTCATAAAGGTCCAAGGCATAACGGTCCGTCATTCCGGCGATAAAATCGCCGACTCTCCTTTCCACAGGATCGCCTGCCGGATAGGGCTTGATATAAGGTTCAGGCTTATCCAGCACGTAGGCATAAAGGTCGGCGAGGAGTTTCTTGGCCTTGCTAATCTCTTCTCTGGCCGAAGGGCTTAAATAAACTTTTTCATAAAGGAATTCCCTCAATTCCACCACGATTTCCATCATCCCCGAGCTCATGGCAATCCTGGAGAGACCCTTTTCCAGGCTGGTCTTGACGACATCCTCGACCATCCGGTCGATCCGGCTGGCCGGCCACTTCCCCAGCACCTTGACGAGATGGGCAGGGATATCCTTATCGGTGATGACTCGGGCCCGGATGGCGTCATCGATATCGTGATTGACGTAAGCGATGACATCAGAAACCCTGACCACCTGTCCTTCCAGAGTTGCGGGCATCTCCTCGGCTGTATCCTCAAGAATCTCTCCCCGTCCCTTGGAGTGCCGCAAGATACCATCCCGAACCTCAAAAGTCAGGTTCAGCCCTTTCCCCTCATACTCCAGCTTTTCGACAACACGGAGACTCTGCTCATAATGGGTGAAGCCACCGGGAATGAGCTTGTCCAGCATCTCTTCACCCGCGTGGCCGAAAGGAGTATGGCCTAGGTCGTGCCCCAAGGCAATCGCTTCCGTCAGGTCTTCGTTCAGACGGAGCGCCTTGGCAATCGTCCGTGCAATCTGGGAAACCTCCAGCGTATGGGTTAGCCGCGTCCGGTAATGGTCACCGAATGGCGCCAGAAATACTTGGGTCTTGTGTTTGAGGCGGCGGAAAGACTTGCAGTGGACAATTCTGTCCCTGTCCCTCTGGAACGCCGTTCTCATCGGGTGAGGAGACTCAAGTCTTGCCCGGCCTTTCGATGAGGAGCTCAAACAAGCCTGGGGAGCTAATGTCTGGGCTTCAATTTCTTCGAGCTTCTCCCGGATCGTCATCAGGGCAAGCTTTGAACCTCTGGCCATGGCTCATCTCTTTGCGCCTGCTCAATAAGAAGACGGGGAATGGGAAAACTGATTTCCTGGCGGTGGGAGATTTCCATTTTTTCTGTGACTATCCGCAACGACTCCCGGAGGCCCTTCTTGTTCATCAGACCGAACGGCCCCTGGGGCCAGCCGAAAGCCATGCGGCAGAGTTTATCCACGTCCTGAGGACGGAGCAGCCCAGCCTCGACGACTTCCGTTGCGGTCATGAAAGCCACCGCCAGAAACCGCCGCTGGAGATAATCCAAAGCCATGGCATCGACGCTCTTTTCTTGGATCACGGGAGTGCTGGAAAGCTCAAGCGGAATTCCTTCTTGAAGGGGAAAGGACTTCGGCGGGGAAAAAAAATTATCATAAACTTTATGGAAAGGATGGTCAGATAATGAACTGTCGGAGAAAGAAGCCAGACAGGAAGTCGCCAGCTTCGGACCCGTCATCCTCAGCAGAGAAGCGAACCCGACGGGAAGAGAAAATGCCTGTCGACTGGCCTGTTCAACGCCAGCGGCATGGAACCCTTCCTCAATCAACCTGGCCGCCTCAAGAAGGAGGCCGATAAAAATGACATTGGCTGCGCCCCCTTTCCGATAGCGAAGCAGATGAACCGGGTCTTTGCGGGCAGCTTGGAAATACCGACTGCTCAAAGCCAGGTTTTCGGGCGTCGTCTTAGAAAGCGGCGCTAATTCTCCGGCCTTGTTTTTGTGAGCCGGGTAAAAGAAATGCATCCAGACAAACCGCTCCGGCCGTTGCAAGGCCTTAGCCAGGTCTTCCGCGTCCTGGCAGGAGGTGCTCGTGGCCAGGACAACGGCCGGAGAACAAAGTGAATCCACTTTTTCGAGGAGCTCTTTTTTTAAGGCAAAATCCTCTGAGATGGCTTCAATCACAAGTTGAAGTTTCTTCCCGCGGCAGGCCTCCTCAAGGTTCGAGGTAAAAAGAATTCGGCCCTTGATTTCTTCGGCCTGAGGTTGGGTGAAAATGCCCTTGGCTATGCCATCGTTAAGTTCCCTATCGATAAGCGCCAGGGAGCCTTGCAAGCTCGACAAGCTCCGACCGACAAGGCCGGTCAGGAAACCATTCTGGGCATAAGCCTGGGCGATGTTCGAGCCCATAAGTCCAGGCCCGATGATGACCACTTCAACGTCATCCCAGCTGACCTTTGCCTTCATCTTTTTCTCCTCACACTCATGCCCTCTTTATTCCTGGCTTGCCATTATAGCACAATCATAACCAACGACGCGAAACGGCCATATTGTCCTTGAATTTTTCTGATGTTTCGATTATTTTTTTCAGGATTAGATGGTTGACCAACAAGACGCTCTTTCGGCAATTGAATCCAACGTCAAATCCCTCTTTCAAGAACTTCCTCCTCATGTGGTTCTCGTGGCCGCTGCCAAATCGAGGACGCCGGAGGAAATCCTGGCCGCGGTTCGGGCTGGCATCAAAGTGATTGGAGAAAATTATGTCCAAGAAGCGCTGGCTGCGTGGCCCATCGTTGGCCGCCGGGTCGAATGGCATTTTATCGGCCACCTCCAGCGGAACAAAGTCAAAAAAGCAGTGGAAATCTTCGATATGGTCGAGACGGTGGATTCTCTCGAGCTCGGCCAGGAAATCAACAAGCGGTGCGCTGCTTTGGGCAAGACGATGCCTGTCCTGATTGAGGTCAACAGCGGTCGCGAGCCTCAAAAATTCGGCGTCCTGCCCGAAGAAGCAGTTTCTCTGGCCACCGAGCTCAGCTATCTTCCTCATCTCCGGGTCGAGGGTTTGATGACCATGGGCCCGGAAGCAGGTGACCCGGAGGAGGCTCGGCCTTATTTTCAGCTGACCCGGCAACTCTTCGAGGAAATCCAGTCGCTCAAGCTCCCCGGTGTGGAGATGAAGTGGCTTTCCATGGGGATGTCCCATTCTTATCGAGTGGCCATCGAGGAGGGGGCGAACATGATTCGCCTGGGAACAAAAATTTTCGGGCCGCGTCCCTGAAGCCAGAAAGGAGGGCACGATGAAGATCAAGGATATTGATGTTTATTATTTCGATATTCCCTTAGAAGAACCTTTCAAGATTGCCATTGGCACTGTCGAGGCCGCGACCAATGTTCTTGTCCGGATTCAAACCGAGGACGGCCTCTTTGGCCTGGGCGAAGCCTGCCCTTTTGCGCCGATTACGGGCGAAACCCAGGAAACCAACATTGCTGTGGCCAAAAACCTTCGAAATATGCTCCTTGGTCAAGACGCTCTGGCCATTGAATCGTTCGTGAGCCAGGCATCCGCTTTTTTCAAATCCAACCCGAGCATTGTCGCTGCTTTCGACATGGCTCTGCATGACCTCGCCGGGAAAGCGGCTTCTGTTCCTGTATATAAACTCCTCGGCGGCGAGCTTCGCCCGATCTTCACCGACATCACTGTCGACCTGGACACCCCGGAAAAGATGGCCAGCCGCGCCCAGAAGTTTATTGGCCTGGGATATAAAAAGATAAAAATTAAAGTCGGCCAGGACCCGCGTCTGGATACTGCTCGTCTGGAGGCCATCCGAGGGGCGATTGGCCTCGGTCCTGCGATTAGCATCGATGCCAACCAGGGATGGACGGTTCCCCAGGCGATTTCTGCCCTCAAGGCCATGGAAAAATTCAACATCGAGTACGTAGAACAGCCGGTAGCAGCCTGGGATATCGAGGGACTGCGGACCGTCCGCCGCCGCTCTCCCATTCCCATCATGGCGGACGAAGCTCTTTTCTCGCCGCAGGATGCGATCCGGCTAATCAGGGCTGAGGCCTGCGATTATTTCAACATTAAACTGATGAAAGCGGGAGGAATAAGCCATTCTCTAAAAATTGCCCATATCGCTGAAGCCGCTAACATCCGGGCGATGGTCGGCTGCATGCTGGAAACGAGGCTCGGCCTGACCGCAGCGGCTCATCTCATGACCGCCAAAAAGAATATTGTTTTTGCTGACCTTGACGGAAATATCCCCCACACAATTGACCCCATCCTCGGAGGAATGGAAGTCAAGGGTGGAGAAATCGCGCTTCCGGATTCTCCCGGCCTGGGCGTCGATATTGACCCTGTCTTTTTAAAAAAACTTCGCCGCATCTAAGAGCATCCAGGAGAGAAAGAATTTCATCCATGCGCCCTGGAAAAAGGATAATGACGGGAAGGGGGATGGAAAGCCCACCCGAGCCTGAAACCATCATCGACGGGAAGCGCTATCTCTATTTCGGGGGAACAAGCTATTTCGGGCTGCACAGCCATCCGCGAGTCGTGGAAGCCGGGATCCGGGCCTTCCAGAAATACGGAACCCACAGCGCCACTTCCCGGGCGGGCTTCGGCAACAACCCTGTTCTCCTCGATTTAGAACAAAAGCTCAGAATCTTCTTTAGCCAGGAAGATGCCCTGACTTTCGCCTCAGGCTATTTAAGTATCTTCGTTTTAACTCAAGCTCTGGCCGGCCGTTATGAAGCGATTTTTATGGATGAAGCGGCCCATTACTGCGTCCAGGGTGCTGCGGCTGCATCGGGGAAGCCAGTCTTTATTTTCAGACACCGCGACCCTGAGGCTTTTCTTCGGACGATAAAGAAGAAGCTCAAACGCGGGCAAAGGCCTCTCCTCCTGAGCGATGGTGTTTTCCCGACTTTTGGCTACCTCGCTCCTCTCTCAGAATACGCTCCTCTCCTCGAGCTCTATGACGGTCTTCTTGGGCTGGACGATGCCCACGGTGTGGGTGTTCTTGGCGCCAACGGTCGGGGAACGGTTGAATATTTCGGCCTTCGTTCGAGCCGTTTCCATCTTGCCGGCACTTTAAGCAAAGCCTTTGGCGGCCACGGTGGTTTTGTCGTCGGCCGTAAGGATTTCATCCAGAATGCGAAAAAAAAGACGGGCGTTTATCCTGGCTCAACTCCTATTCCAACTCCGCTCGCCGCTGCTACGGCCAAAGGAATCGATATCCTCAAGCGAAACCCCACGCTGAGGCAACGGCTCTACCGGAATGTTTCTCTGGCTAAAGAAGGGATGAAAAAGCTGGGCATTCCAGTCGAAGACACGCCGGTTCCGATTATCGCCTGGAATCTCGGCTCGGCCAAGAGAATGGCCAAGGTCCAGCAAGAGCTCATGAAAAGAGGAATAGCCATTGCTTACCTCAAGTATGCTGGCGCGCCGGCCGCCGGGGTCCTCCGCGTGTCCATCTTCTCCACTCACACCACCGCTCAAATCCAGCATCTGCTCAATGAGCTGGCAAGAATTCTCTGAGTGTAATTGCCGCTTTGTCCGCCCGGAATATTCTAATCTCTCCCGTGTCTTCTATAATAGAAAAAAATAATGAAATGCTCCAATGCCCGTGGGCCTGAAGTTATAAAAAAGCTCATAGACCAATACGAAAATGTCTTCCGCATCTGTCTCGGCTTTTCTAAAAATCCTTGTTCCAACCATTCCCAAGAGTAGCTCTTCCGAATCGCCAGGAACACATGCCTCAATTATCTCCGCAAGAAAAAGTTGGAAAGCCATGGCCAAAAAACTATTTCTTTTCTCCCTTTTCTGTTTCTTTTGCCTCATTTTCCAGAATTCATCGGCTGAAGAAAAAGCCGCAAGCCCAGAGCCCAAGGCTGAGAAAGCTGGTTATGCCCTCCTTGATAAATACATTATGACCTTTAAAAGAATGGCCGAAACTGGAACAGGCGGGAAAGAGGTTCTCGACAAGGCCCTCGAGGAAATGATGGCCGAGGCAAAGAAAGCAAAGTCAGCCGGCAGCCTCGACCCTGTTTTCTACCGGCGGTACAACCGGCTCCTGGCTATCTCCAAGCTCTTTATCATCGAGGACCGCCAGGGAATCCTGGGACCTTTGATCACCCAGGAAGTCGGGAAATTCGCCGAAGACGTCAAAGGGATCGAACTCGATCCGAACATCTACCCCCTCGGGCCAGTGGCCGATGCCCTGGCTGAAGAAGTCATCGACCTCCATCTTTACCTAGAAAACGCGCCAAAAAAAGAAATAAAGTCTAGCTCTTGGCTTTGAGCACGACCTTCACCTTCCGCTGGGGGAACGGCGTGAACCTCCAGGTCGTCTTCTCCCTCCCTAAAATGCTGCCCATCTTTTTCCCATACAACCGGAAGTTATGGGGAGATCTCTGTCGCTGCGCCCTCGGCTCCTTGACCCTTTATTTCGAGGTTATAACGGAGAAGAAGTTACGGCACGGGGTCATCGCCGCCATCCAGACCTTCGACCACCAGAGTAACCGACTATGCCGGGGTGGACAAAATCATCAACCACCTGAAGCTGGCGTTTGTCGCGGAAAGGCCGCCTCATATCGCCTATCCAGAAGTCCTGCTGACCCCTGAGGCCTCGGCCAACTATTTCTCATAGTCCATAATAATATCTTGCCCGCTGAGGAGTGGTTTGTCGGATTTCCTGCGCTCTCTGGCATCTCCGTGATCAGCCAGCCCCTTTCGACCGCTTTTATGCCTCAATTTCACAAGCGCCAATATCTCGATTTATCCTCCCCGACGGCGGGAGGGGGGAATATTGAATCTCGAGAGATTCGCGGGTCAGCCTAGCCGGAAAAGCAAATTCTAATATTTTGGCCCTTAGAATCAAACTTCTGGATGCGTTGATTTGCCGAATCCAGGACATAAATGTTTTCGTTATTTTCAAGGCCTAAGCTCCTGGCATTATGAAACATTTAATTCGGATCGTCCTGCCGCCCGATACCTGGGGATGAGCCTGCCATAAACAAAACAGCAAGGTTAACCTGGCTCCCCCTTCATAGTGCCGTTATAAATCAGCGAAAAGATAATAAATTCATGGCACAATTATGCTTTTGGCCCAGGGCAAATTTTTGATCTTTGAAACAAAGGTAAGGCACTGTTTTCACCAAGGATCCGTCCCTCTCGATTGTCCAACATTTTGGAGGTCGCTATGGAGAAAAAAAGGAAGATAATCAATGTTTTAGTAACGGGGATAGTATTGGCATGGGCATTCGGGTTTTATGCCTGGGCTCAGATTCCTCGCCCCTGGGATAGTACCGAACAGCTGCGGCATGAGATTCGTCTCCTCAACCTGGTGAATGGTCTCGAACTCACACCCACCCAGATGAGCCTTATTCTCTCCCGTGCTAGAGAAATCAAAACCTTACGGGAAAATTACGAGAACCTTTTTCACCTCCGTGAAGCAGAGCTTGAAAACACTCTGAGGGAAATCAGGACCTACCTTCAGGAAAATAAGGAGATCCCAGAAGAAATTGTTCTAAGGTTTCACAGCCTTGAAATGGAACAAAAAAAGGCCCGGTTGGAGATTGAGGAAAGGGCACAAGCCTTCGCCCGGGAGATTGAAAAAAGCCTTGAACCGCATCAAATTTATCAACTCGAAAAATATGTCCCCTGTATCATTCCTCCCAAAGGGGAAAGCCGCATCGGACAGGCGATAGACTATAAAGGTCTATTCCAGAAACTGGAGAGAATCCGGAATATTCCAGATCGAATCTACGAACGGAGAAAGAAGATGATCTGTGAGCGCACAGTGGAGGAAATTAAGCTCCGGGCAGGTCGCTTGCCCGGCTTCAACGAGACTGAAATCGTTGGGAAAATTGGCCCATTCTTCGACAGAGTCCGTGCTCTCAACGCGATTGATTTCGAGATCCAGAAAGAGAAGCTGGCCGAGGAGTTCGTTTCCATCACCAAGCCCCTAAAGCCATCGATAGACCTAAGTCGAAAAGTCGAAGCTTTCCTTCTTGTCCCTGAAATCATTCCGATCCTGGAGAGGATGGCTTCATCTCCAAACTCTGGAAATCAATAAAAAAATTTTTATTACAGTTGACAAGGAAATAGCGTCGGCTTATATTCTAATCAAGAGAGAAAAGAAGAAAAGTATCTTTCTCCAATCTCAGTCATTAGCATTTAGTTATAGAAGAATGATTTCAATTTTTCCAAAATTATAGAAGGGAGGTTTGGAATGGCAACTTATATCATTCTCAGTCGTTTCTCCCCCGAGGCGTTTCGAGATCCAAAAGATTTTAAGGAATTGGCTACAGCTGTATCCTCAAAAATAAAGAGCGAATGCCCTGGTGTTTCGTGGAAGGACAGTTTCGCGGTCATGGGGCGGTTTGATGTTGTGGATATTGTTGAAGCCGAAGATCCCAAGCAGATTGAAAAAGCGGCCATGATCATCCGGGCCTACGGGCACTCGACAACTGAAACTTTGCTGGCGACACCATGGGAAGAATTTCTCAAAATGCTTTGAGATGAAAATGTTTCTAAGCCTGATCCTCATGGCTTCGTTATGTCTCTCTCTCCCTTTAAATCATCTTTATGCAGATTTCTCCGAAGCCCCAGAGAATGAAAAAAAGGACGAACAGAAAATGTTCCAAAACCTCAAAGAGGCGGAGAAATATCTTGAATCTCTCCTCAAACAGAAAGAGAGACTCAGCGGAGACTGGTGGGGAATCAATATTACAGCTTACCGTTACTCACTTGTCTTTTATCCTCGAGGTTATATCGCCTACAGAATTCATAAGATTGAAGAAGAAATTAAAAAAACAGGTTCTTCTCCCATTTAGTTGGTAAAAGCTTGAATGATCTTTAAGGAGAAGTAACGCAGGTCATGGAAACCATAAGCCTTCCGTTTGATAACTTTAATCTTGTTATTCACTCCTTCCAACCTCCCTGTATGAATCGGATAGTCGCAGTGATTCAGGATCCCATACCGGTAGCGCAACAAAGTCTTAGCAAACTTTCTCACAGAGGGATGATTAACTGTCTGGGCCAGCCTACACCATTCCTCGATGGCCTTCTCGGCCCATGTGCGAGATCGGTAGCTCCAGATGTGTTTGAGTTTGTCTTTGAGGATCATCACCGTATTGATGACTTTATTCAGCTGGAGAAGCTCTTCCAGGTGCTCTCGCTCTTTTCCCTTGCGGATATTCCCACGGTTTTTCAGCAAAAGATATTTAGTGCCCTTGAAGACTTCCTTGTTGGCCTTGGAGGATTTCCGGTATTCGCTGTTACGCACTTTATCGATAATCCTGTTGAATTGGCTCACCACATGGAACAGGTCGAAGACGATCTTGACATGAGGGACTTTGCTCTGGACGGCCAGGATATAGGGGTCCCACATATCCATCACCACCGCTTCCAACTGCTTCCTCTCTCTGGTAGTCATACCCGAGAAGAATCTCCGAAGGGTCCGGGCTTTTCTGTCTTTGCCCACCCAAACCACACGCCCAGTCTCGTAATCCAGGACCACCGTCAGGTAGCGGTGACCTTTGCGGATGGAGATTTCGTCTATGGCCAGGATGCGAAGCCCTTGATAATCGGTCTCCCCGTACTCCTTCTCCAGCAACTTCCGATCGACAGCCCTGACTGTTTTCCAGTCCAGTCCCAGATGAGACGATACCTCCTTGACGGTCATAATCTTGCAGAGCTCGAAAATATAACGCGCCAGTCTCTTGGTCACCCGCAGGTAAGGATCGAACAGATCGAGCTCCTCGACAGGAATCTTGTGGCAGTGGGTACAGATGATCTTCCGATAATGGCAGTGAATCCAGACTCGCGCTGGACCAAAGTCCAGGTCCCGGATCCAGCGTTTTTCCTGGCTGTGGATTCCATTGGCTTTCCTTCCGCAGATATGGCAACGAGGCTTGAATCGCTTGTTGGGAACCGCCTTCAAGAAAGCCCTCTTGACATCGCAGGATACCCGCTGTCGGAGGATACGGATTCGCGGAAATGGGAAATAGTGTGTTATACTCATTGAGGACATCGTCGGTCTCCTTTGGATGTAGATTGAGAGATGGTACATCTCTACTATCCATTGGAGATACCGGATGTCCACTTCTTTTTTCAAGCATTTTATTTCATTCTATCTTTCAACTAATCGGGAGATGATCCTTATT
>FWPV01015236.1_pt1 | contig 11093 bp, 12 predicted proteins | sample 2228371 | NCBI WGS metagenome assembly FWPV01 (sample SAMEA103939776, study PRJEB20133) | metagenome | reverse complement strand
AATGCACGTCGAAATCCAGCCTCTCGGTAAACAGCCTCCGTGCTTCCGAACTGTAAAACGCGTAGTTCGACCTGATCTTCTGCAAAGCGGGCGGGTTGATCGTGACCGAGTCGCTGGCCTGCGGCCTGCCGATGATTCTGGTGGATGTCCTGCCGGGGCAGGAAACCGGTAACATGGAATATGTGGTCAAGAACGGCGCCGGTGAACTGGTCGAGTCACCTATTGAGATGTTAGAAGCCCTCTCTCACCTGTGGATCAATCAGCAGGCGTTGTTGAAAAAACGAGCGGCGCAGGCGCGCCGGCTGGGCAAACCGCGAGCGGCTTATGAAGCAGCCGAATGGATCTGGCAGGCGGCTCAAACCGGCACCCGCCGGCTGGAAACCGCCCGTCGAAAGTCTCTGCTGGATTTGCTCACCAGCAACCAGATCTTCCCGCGTGAGGATGAACCTTTGACCGAGGATTGAGGATGAATTCACCGGTTTGGGGAGTGGTCATCATATCCGCAAATGAAGAATGGAAGGCACTTGCCCCTCACTTTGCGGGGTTGACGTTGCAGGATTGCCCTTTTGGAAAGTATTTGGTGTATTCCATTGATGATAAACCGCTGATCATTTTACAGGGGGGCTGGGGTAAAACGGCAGCGGCAGCATCGGCGCAATACGCCATTCAACGCTGGCAGCCGAAAGTGGTCATCAATTTGGGTACCTGCGGAGGATTTTACGGTCGAGTGGAGCGGGGTGAGATTATTCTGGTAGAAGAAACATGGATGTATGATATTGAGGAGCGCATGTCCGACTATTGGGAAGCACTGGAAGCCTACCACGTGCGCTTGAATCTCGACTGGCTGCTTCCGCCCTACCCTCAAGCGGTACGCCGGGCCGCTTTGCTCTCGGCTGACCGAGACCTTGACCCGGCAGAAATTCCGACCCTGATGGCTCAATTCAATGGGATAGCCGGAGATTGGGAAAGTGGCGCCATTGCGTGGGTGGCTCAACGCAACAACACCCGCTGTCTGATTTTGCGGGGGGTTACCGATCTGGTCAATTCAATTGATGGAGAGGCCTACGGTCGCTGGGAAGTGTTTGCTCAGGCGACCCAAAAGGTTATGACCGATCTCTGGCTGCATTTAGCGGATTGGTTGTCCTGCTGTCAATTGTCATCAATTAGCGAGTAAAAAGTCAAGATTGTTCTGGCGCAAACCTAAATCCGACAAAACGGGTTATAATAACCCCGAATGAGATTGTGCCAATTTTCACCTGAGGTTGGACATTCTCATCCCTGTTTTCAGTATTTCTCATTTTCGATTAATGTTTTCATGGAAAATTGAAAACGGAGCATGTTTCATCCATTGTGATTGATCTTTACAGGAGGAATGATGAACGACTCTCAATCCACCGGACGCACGTCCTCAGGCAGCCGAATCAAATTCTTAATCGGCGGACTGTTGATCGTAGCGGCGGTAGTTTATTTAATTGCCTCTTCCATGCAGGCCAGCGCCCAATACTTTATGACGGTGGCGGAGCTGGAAGAAAAAGCGGCTGCGATTGGAGACCGCGAATTGCGCATTTCGGGAGCAGTGATTGGTGATTCGATCAGGTATGACTCCAGTACGCTGCGTTTGGAATTTGTGATTGCCCATATTCCCGGCGATCAAAAAGAGATCACGGCCCAGGGCGGGCTGGCGGCGGTGCTTCATACAGCGGTCAATGATCCCACTCAGCCGCGCTTGAAAGTGGTTTACAACGGTGTGATGCCCGATCTGATGCGCAATGAGGCTCAGGCGATTGTGACGGGCAAATTGGGGCAGGATGGTGTGTTTTATGCCGAGGAATTATTACTTAAATGCCCTACCCGTTATGAGGAAGCCGTGCCCGATCAGGCGATGGATGGCTGAGTCGGAAACGGCGTGTAGAAGTCGTGGTTTTTCTGCCGGGATAGGAATTCCCCGGCTGTTTGCTGTATACGCTTAAGTCAATTCGAGGAGAGTATATGCTCGCAAATATCGGTTTTGGCGTGCTGGTAGTGAGTTTTATCACCTCTTTGTACGGGATAATCGCCTCGATTATTGGGGTGCGGAAAAATTCTCTGGCGTGGGTGGAGAGCGCCCGTAAAGCCATGCAGATTACCTTCCCACTGATTAGTATTGTGGCTCTGGCAATCATTTTACTGCTGGTTACCGGTCAATATCAGGTGCAGTACGTCTATAACGTTACCAGCAGCACCATGCCCCTTTACCTCAAGATTACAGCCCTGTGGGGCGGACAGGCCGGCTCGCTGGTTTTCTGGGCGTGGTTAATGTCGGCGTTTACAACTGCGGTAACCCTGCGTAAATGGGAACGCGACCGCGAATTTTTACCGTGGGTAATTCTGGTCGGGCTGGTCACGCTGACCTTTTTCCTGGCGTTGATCATTTTCTTTGAGAATCCGTTTGTCCGCTTCTGGGTGACGGCCTCGGGCAATCAGGTCATTTCCATGTTCCCGCCGGCTGGTGCTGCTCCATTAATTCCGGCGGATGGGCGCGGCCTAAATCCCTTGCTGCGTCATCCGGGTATGATCATTCATCCGCCGATGCTTTACCTTGGGTTTGTGTCCTTTGTTATTCCGTATGCTTTTGCGGTGGCGGCGCTGGTGACCGGACGTACGGATGACCGCTGGATTCGTATTACCCGCCGCTGGACTCTGGTGGCTTGGCTGTTCCTCTCACTGGGTCTGGTGCTGGGCAGCCGCTGGGCCTATGATGTGTTGGGCTGGGGTGGCTACTGGGCCTGGGATCCGGTTGAGAATGCGGCTTTCATGCCGTGGCTGACCGGCACGGCTTTTCTGCACTCGGTCATGATTCAGGAAAAACGCGGGCTGTTCAAACGCTGGAATATGATCCTGATTATTCTGACCTATGCGTTGGTCATCTTTGGCACATTTTTAACCCGCTCCGGCGTTCTTTCCAGTGTGCATTCGTTTGCGCAAAGCGCGATCGGCCCGATGTTCTTTGGCTTTATTGCGCTGACGATGATCTTGTCGGTGTGGCTGCTGGTCTGGCGCTGGCAGATTCTGCACGCCGAAGGTACGATGCACTCCATCCTCTCCCGCGAAGCGCTGTTCCTGTTGAATAACCTCTTGTTCATGGGTATCCTCGTGGTAGTGTTCTGGGGGACGGTATTTCCGCTCATCTCAGAATTGTTCACCGGACAAAAAGTCACCGTCGGGCCGGCTTTCTATGAGCGTTCAACCGGGCCGCTTTTCGCCGCGCTGTTGCTGCTGATGGGCATTGCGCCGCTTTCAGCCTGGGGTCATTCCACGGTGAAGACGCTCGGAAAAGCCCTCTGGAAACCCGCGCTGGCGGCACTGGTTGTGGTGTTGGCTGCCTTTGCCGGCGGTATTCGGAATGTATGGGCGCTGTTGGGCTTTCTGCTGGTTGGGCTGGTGATCTTTATCACCCTGTTCGAATATTTCCGCGGGGTCACTGCCCGCCGCCGGCGGACGGGTGAAGGCTGGCTGGCTGCACTTTTCAACCTGATGGCACGCAACCGCCGCCGTTATGGCGGGTATATCATTCACCTGGGTGTGGTGCTGATGGCCTTGGGAATCATCGGCATCGAGATGTTCCAGACCGAAACCCAGGGCACCATTCCGCCGGGCGGTTCCCTGCGCCTGGGCCGTTATGAGGTCACCTTTACCCGGCTGGATATCTTTGATGCCAATGATGGTCGAAATGTCGCCCGCGCTACGGTACTGGTCAGCAAGGACGGTCGAACGGTGGGCGAATTGCATCCGCGCCGCGACCTGTATTTCGACTCGATGCAGCCCATGACCATTCCGGGTGTGCGCAGCACCATAGAGGACGATTTATATGTTCTGCTGGTGGACTGGGAGCATATCTCTTCCACTGGGGTGACCTTCAAGGTCTATCACAATCCCCTGATTAACTGGCTGTGGATAGGCGGATTTGTCTTTATTTTGGGAATGCTGGTGGCGGCCTGGCCGGATAAAGATCCGCAACCGGTGCCGGTGGCAGTACGGCGTGGTCAGGCAGTTCCCAGCCGTTCAAGCGGAGACTGAAATTTATGGAGCGAAAAACAGGCAATTTCCAATGGCTGGCTCTGCTGGGGGTTATGGCAGGTATTTTAGCCTTTGCGGTTTCCCCGGCTTACGCTCAGCAGCCTACTCCCTCGGATGACGATGTGAACCGCGTCGCCAGGCAAATGTATTGCCCGGTCTGCGAAAATATCCCGCTGGATGTATGTCCCACTCAGGCTTGTGCCCAATGGCGGGAGTTAATCCGCCTGAAGCTATCAGAAGGGATGACGGATGAGGAAATTCGCCAGTACTTTGCCGAACAGTACGGCGACCGGGTGCTGGATGTTCCACCGGCGCGCGGCTTAAACTGGCTGGTATATGTCCTGCCGCCGGTGTTCATTGCCGCGGGTGTATGGCTGGTGGTGCGGGTGTTCCGCTCCATGCAAAGACCGCCAGCAACGGCTGGAGGCGGCCCGGCTGAAAGTACACCTGCCTCAAATGCGGCTGATGACCCGTATCTGGCAAGAATTGAAGAAGAGTTGCGCCGGCGTGAACGGGAAGGCAGATAAGGCCTTTCGCGCAACCGGAAAGAGATGAGGAGAAGTTTGAATGGTTGAGGAGAGGATCAACAATTCTGAAAAAACGAAGCATCAGACCTTGCCGCGTTGGGTGGTGGGACTGGTATTCACGGCTCTGATCGGTTTTCTGGTGCTGATTGGGATGGGGCTGCGGCGCACGCAGGAAGGCCCAATCGTCATCGGTCAGAAAGTCCCTTATTTTGAATTAAAGACCTTTGACGGTGAGGTGTATAACACCCAGCAGATGCAGGGAAAAGTGATTGTGGTTAACTTCTGGGCTTCGTGGTGCAAACCCTGCGAGCAGGAAGCCTTTGAACTGGAAGAAGCCTGGCAGTTCTACAAACCGCGCGGTGATGTGGTCTTCTTAGGTGTGGATTACGTAGATACCGAACCGGAAGCCAAAGCCTTCATTCAGCAATTTGGGCTGACCTATCCCAACGGCCCTGATTTGCGTACCCGCATCTCGCAAATGTTCCGGATTCAGGGCGTACCTGAAACCTATATCATTGACCGCGAGGGCAGGCTGGCCTTCGTGAAAAAAGGGCCGTTCCTTTCGGTAAACGAAATTCGTGGCGCGGTTGACCCGTTGCTGCCCTAAACTTTGAAGCGAGGAGAAACAATTTCATGGATTTAGGCTCCGTTTTGCTCATCCTTGCGCTGGCATTGCTGGTGGGCATGGTTTTAACCCAGCCGTTTATGCGTATCAAAGAAACCGAAAAATTGATTCAAGAACGAAAAACGTCTCAGGAAAAAGATCATCTCCGCTCTGCCCTGCTGGCTGAACAGGAGCGGGTACTTTCTGCCCTGCAGGAACTGGAATTTGATTACACATTGGGGAAAATTCCAGCCGAAGACTACCCCCATGAGCGGGCTGCTTTGCTCAAGCACGGCGCGGATATCCTCCGTCAACTGGATGCCCTTCAACCTGTGAATGGTAAACAAAAATCGGCTGAGGAACGGATTGAAGCGGCAGTTGCAGCCCGGCGGGCGGATGCTGCGGCTGGACGCCCGGTTAGGACAGCCGAATTGGATGAGGTTGAACTGGCAATTCTGGAGCGAAAGCGGCAGCAACAGGCTCGTCCGGCCGGCTTTTGCCCCAAATGCGGCAACCCGGTGACCGAAAATGACCGCTTTTGCTCCAAATGCGGGAATCCCGTTGAATAATCATTCTAGAATGGATGACCATGCCTCAACATAAGAGAAGTAACCATTTTCCCATTGTACTGGTCTTGATGATCTGGGCGGGGTTGAGCGGCTGTACTGTCTCGCTGGCGGCTGATGTTACCCCCCCGCCGAATGCTCAATCTTTTGTGGCTCAGCCGGCTTCGGCCACCAGTGAAGTGCTTTATCCCACCGTACCGCCCGACCCGCAGCGCGGCGCACAAATTTATGCCGAAAAATGCGCTGCCTGTCATGGTGAACGCGGCATGGGAGATGGCCCACAAGCCTCACAATTAACCGTACCTGTTCCGCCGCTGGGAGACCTCTCACTGGCGCAAGGCGCCAGGCCGGTCGAGTGGTTCCAGATTGTAACCAATGGAAATATTGAGCGTTTTATGCCTCCCTTCCGTTCGCTAGATGAACGTCAGCGCTGGGATGTGGTAGCGTATGCTTTGAGTCTTTCTCTTTCCCAAGACTTGCTGGCACAGGGCGCTGAAATCTACCAGCAGAAGTGCCAGAACTGTCACGGCACAGAAGGGCAGGGGAGTGCCCAGGCCCCCGGCTGGCGTGATGATACTTCCAGACTGGCGTCCCTCTCGCTGGTTGAAATGACCGGTATCATCCGGCGTGGAAAGGGCAACATGCCCGCCTATGCAGGCGAGTTGAGCGAATCGCAGATACTTGCGCTGGCAGCCTATTCTCGTTCGTTGAGTTTTGAAACTTCTGCGCTGGTTCAAAGCCCAACCCTGAGTCAAATCGCTCCCGGCACGGCTGAGCAGGCTGAGGGCGAACAGGTTCAAGCGGCGTCCGAACTGCGCCTTCCCATTCGGGGCGAGGTGGTCAACGGCTCAGGCGGCCAGCTGCCGCCCGGTTTAACCGCGGAACTGGCCGGTTATGATGGCATGGTGCAGGTGTTTGCAGCCGAAACCGAAGTGGCGGCGGATGGGACTTATACTTTCCCGGATGTAGAAATTGTGCCGGGGCGCGCCTTTATTGTGTCCGTCAATTATCAGGGATTCACCTTCAATTCGGATGTGTTCCATAATCTGGGTGAACCGCTCAGTAGCCCGATTGAATTGCCGGTAACGGTATATGACACCACCACAGATTTATCGGCTCTGCGGGTTGACCGTTTGCATGTTTTCTTTGACTTCACCAATCCTGATGTCATTCAAGTAGCCGAGTTGTTCCTGTTAAATAACACCGGTAGTAAAGTAATCAGCGGGAATGCCCCCGGCCAGCCGGTGGTTGAATTTGAATTACCGGCTGGTGCCTCTAATTTACAATTCCAGAGCGGGGCGGCCGGCGGCCGGTTTGTGATGACCGAAAAAGGCTTTGCCGATACCCAGCCGATCCTGCCCGGAGCCGGCAGTCAGATTTTATTCGCTTATGACCTGCCGCTCTCGCGCCGGACTACGGTGCGTATTCCGATCAATTTACCGGTAGATGCAGCGATTGTGATGATCCCGCAGGGTACGATGACCCTGCAAAGCAGCCAGTTGCAACCGATGGGGCAGCGGCAGATTCAGGGTGTGACGCTGGACCTGTTCAGCACAACCGATTTACAGGCAGGCAGCACGCTGGAAATGACCCTGAGCGGGCGCATGAGCAGCCCGATTAACTTGCAAACCGGACAAACCGGCGCCTTAATTGCCGGTGCGCTGGCGCTGGTTTTGGTGGCTGTTGGCGGGGTGTTCTGGTATCTGCGTCAGCAAAAATCTACCACGCCGGTGGATGACCAGCCGCCCGTTGAGACTGAAAGCCGCGAAGCGCTGATGGATGCCATCATCGCGCTGGATGATCTGTATAAATCGGGGCAGTTAAGTGAAGAGGTTTACCAGCAGCGACGCGCTGAGTTAAAAGACCGCCTGCGGGCATTGATGGATTGAGATCACATGGGCGCTTTGATTGAAGTGCGTTCGCTGGTTAAGCGCTTTGGGGCAAAAATTGTCCTGCGCCAGTTGAATTTTAGCGTGGAAGCAGGTGAGTTTGTTGCCCTGCTGGGGCCGAACGGCGCTGGCAAGACCACCTTTTTACGCATTCTGGCTTCGCTGGCGCGTCCCTCGATGGGAGAGGTATGGGTGGCCGGTTTCCGCCTGCCGCAGCAGGCCGCCAATGTGCGCCGCCGTTTAGGGGTGGTCAGTCATCAGCCATTGCTGTACGGCGATTTGAGCGCAGAGGAAAACCTGCGCTTTTACGGGCGGATGTACGCGGTCAAGCCCCTCGAATCACGCATTGATGAAGTGTTGGAACTGGTTGGGCTGGCTGCCCGGCGGCGTGATCTGGTGCGTACTTTCTCGCGTGGAATGCAGCAGCGGCTGGCAATCGGGCGGGCCATTTTGCATGACCCGGATGTGCTGCTGCTGGATGAGCCTCATACCGGCCTGGATCAGGATGCGTGTGATATGCTGGATGGGGTATTGAGGCAAATTGCCGGGCAAGGGCGTACGGTGGTGATGACCAGCCATGATCTGGCACGGGTGGAAGACCTTGCTTCGCGGTTTGATGTACTGACCGGCGGGCGAATTACCGCCACTCAACCGGCACATGGTTTGGCGCGGGACGGCCTGCTGGCTTTTTACCGTCAGGCGCTTGAAGCCCAGCGCAGCCTGCGGGGGGCAGTCCAATGAGCGGTTTGACGCCTTTTCTCAGCGCGATGGGCGCGGTCATCTGGAAAGATTTACGGGCAGAATGGCGCAGCCGCGAGGTCATTTCGGCTATGCTGGTGTTTGCCCTGCTGGTCATTCTGATTTTTAACTTTGCGCTGGACTTGCAGCCAAATGTGCGGGCTGGCATCTCGTCGGGTGTGTTATGGGTTACGCTGGCGTTTGCCGGCACGCTGGGGCTGAATCGTTCAATGGCGGTGGAAAAAGACCGCGGCTGTCTGGATGGATTGCTGCTGGCGCCGGTTGACCGGGCGGCTATCTATCTGGGTAAGGCCTTTGCCAATCTGCTTTTTATGCTGCTGGTGGCGTTGATTGTCCTGCCCGTCTATGGCATTTTATACAATACCAATCTGATTATTCCCGGTCTATTGCTGGTGATTTTTTTAGGCAGTGAGGGATATGTTGCCGTAGGGACGCTGCTGGCGAGTATGGCGGTTCAGGCACGCACCCGCGATATTCTGCTGCCGATATTGCTCTTCCCCGTCGCCGTACCGGTGGTGGTTTCGGCAGTTAAGGCCACAGGCGGCTTTCTGGCTGGTCTGGCTTGGGAAGAAATCCAGCCCTGGTTTACGTTATTGGTAGTATATGATGTCATTTTTACTTCGGTGGCGTTTATGGTGTTCGACTCGGTGGTCGAAGAGTAAATCCACAATCTCTTTGGAGGTGTAGTATGCTTCAAAAACCCAAATTATTAACGGTACTGGATGTGGCTGCGATTGCTTCGTTTCTTGCAGCAACGGCTTTGGTGTTCTTTTACGCACCACTGGAACGGGTGATGGGGGCGGTCCAAAAAGTGTTTTATTTTCATGTGGCCGCCGGCTGGGTGGGGATGCTCAGTTTTCTGGTGGCGGCCATTGTGGGTGTGATTTATCTGATCCGCAAAGACCTGAAATGGGATGCGGTGGGGGTTGCGGCAGTGGAGATTGGGATTGCCTTTACGCTGATTAATGTGGTCACAGGGGCGATTTGGGCGCGTCCGATCTGGAATACATGGTGGACTTGGGATCCGCGCCTGACGACGGCTACCATCATGGAACTGGTGTATTTTGCCTATCTCATGCTGCGTTCCGGTATTGAAGAACCCGAACGGCGCGCCCGTTTTGGGGCGGTGTACGCCATTGTGGGTTTTCTCAGCGTACCGCTGACCTTTTTCTCCATTCGACTGTTTCGCACCATTCATCCGGTAGTGATTGGCAGTAACGATCCCGGTGCCATGGGGGCCTTCGATATGACCCCTCGCATGACACAGGTGTTCCTGTTCAGTCTGGTAGCATTTACGATTGTGTATTTTGATCTGTTGTGGCACCGCATTCGGTTGGGTAAACTGGCCGAACGGGTTGAAAGTCTGCGATTGAAATTGCAAGCCTGAGGAAAGGTGAGATTATGGAACAACCTGCCAACACGCTCTCTTATTTTATTGCCGGTTATGCGGTTATCTTTGGAGTGATGATTTTTTACCTGGCCAGTTTGATCATCCGCTGGCGTAATTTGAAACAGGATGAAGCCCTGCTGAATGAATTGGATCAAAAAGAAGGGACTGGGAAGGAATAAACCCGTCAGAGGTGCGCAACACGGGCGCACCTCTGACATTTAAGGGGGAGAAAAGATGAAGAACCGCCCGGTTAAGCCTCGACTTGCTCAGGCACCTGAGGCAGCCGCTCGCGGATGGATTGAATGGCTTCTTCTGGTAACTGATAGTCCTCCAGCCGGCCATGATTGTAGGCATCATAAGCCGTCAGGTCGAAATTACCGTGCCCGGAGAGGTTGAAGAGAATCACCCGCTTTTCACCCTGTTGTTTGGCAAGCAACGCCTCATCAATGGCGGCGCGGATGGCATGAGCCGACTCGGGGGCAGGTACAATTCCTTCGTGGCGGGCAAACATCACCGCAGCCTCAAACGTAGCGCGCTGCGGTACGGCTACTGCTTCGATCAAACCGGCATCATACAGCGCGCAGATGGAAGGCGCCATGCCGTGATAGCGCAGGCCGCCGGCATGTATGGATGGCGGAATGAAGGAATGACCGAGCGTGAACATCTTGACGATGGGCGCCATCTGGGCAGTATCGCCGTAGTCAAAGGCGTAGATACCGCGCGTCAGTGAGGGGGCAGCGGTGGGTTCAACCGCCAGCAAACGGGTGCGCTGGCCGTTGCGCAGGTTTTCCCGCAGGAAGGGATAGGCAATTCCGCCAAAGTTAGAACCACCGCCGACGCAGCCGATCACCACATCCGGATACTCGCCAGCCAGATCCATTTGTTTCAGGGCTTCTTCGCCGATCACGGTCTGGTGCAGCAGAACGTGATTCAAGACCGAGCCGAGCGAGTATTTCTTTGTGCCGTTGGAAGTGGCCGCAACCTCAACCGCTTCAGAAATGGCAATCCCCAATGAACCGGGACTGTCGGGGTCTTTTTCCAAAATGGCGCGTCCGGCATGGGTGAGATTGGTGGGGGAAGCAAAGACCTTTGCGCCAAAGGTTTCCATCAGGAAGCGCCGGTAGGGTTTTTGATTGTAGGAAACCTTGACCATGTAGACTTCCAGTTCCATGTCAAAGAAGGCACATGCCATTGAGAGCGCAGAACCCCACTGACCGGCTCCGGTTTCGGTAGTGAGGGCTTTGGTGCCGGCGGCTTTGTTATAAAACGCCTGTGCCAGGGCTGTGTTGGATTTATGGCTGC
>FWPV01015235.1_pt1 | contig 11093 bp, 11 predicted proteins | sample 2228371 | NCBI WGS metagenome assembly FWPV01 (sample SAMEA103939776, study PRJEB20133) | metagenome | reverse complement strand
TGGCGTTTGCCTGCGTTTCGTTTGGTGGTTCGTCAGTTGTTGGCTGGGTATCAGCAGGAGGCTCTTGGGCGTAACTCTCAAATGCCAGAAATATAAATGCTAATAGCATGCAGTAAAGGTAGCTTGCCTTGATTGGTAGTCGTGGATGAGTTGCTAGTCGCATGGTTTGGCCTTGCAAGCTGTAGGTTGTACCGCTTTTCGCCTAGAATGCGGTCTGATGTTGATAGATATCGGGATTTTTATGCAGAACTTTAAGCGTGATTACAAAATTGCACCGTCAATCCTCTCTGCTGACTTCGCCTGTTTGGGTGCTGAAGTAGATGCTGTTTTGGAAGCTGGTGCCGACTTTATCCATTTTGATGTTATGGATAATCATTATGTCCCCAATCTCACTATTGGCCCTATGGTCTGCAAAGCCTTACGTAATTATGGTGTGATCGCGCCCATAGATGTGCACTTGATGGTCGAACCGGTGGATGATTTGATCGTGCAGTTTGCTAATGCGGGCGCTACCTATATTACCTTTCATCCCGAAGCATCGCGCCATCTTGATCGTTCACTGCAGCTGATTAAAGATCATGGATGTAAAGCCGGTTTGGTACTGAATCCCGCTAGCTCACTTGAGCATATTCACTATGTGCTGGATAAGCTCGACATGTTATTGCTAATGTCAGTTAATCCCGGTTTTGGTGGACAGAAATTCATTCCCTATGTGCTTGATAAGCTACGTGCTGCGCGTACATTGATTGATGTGTCTGGTTTGTCGATTCGTTTGGAGGTAGATGGCGGTGTGGGTCTTGCTAATATTCGCGAAGTGGCTGAGGCCGGTGCGGATACTTTTGTCGCCGGCTCTGCGATTTTTAATGCGCCAGATTACAATGCGGTGATTGCTGCAATGAGAGCCCAGTTGGCATTGGTTCAAGTTTCCTGATCAACTGTCTGAAGCCGGTGCTGAGGGTAGGCATGTACAGATTAATTCAGTACACTTGCCCTCAAATACATAGGAATCTTTCCCGTGAACCAGTTTAATCTCAACATTCAAGAGTGCACCAGTCTCCTCATCGCCCGATGGCGTTGCTAGTCCAATGGCTGTTACCTATATGCAGCCTATCCGCTTGCTGTTCGCACTAGATTAGCTCTGGTAACAGCCTACCGAATGAATATTCCGATTTCAGATAATCATAAGGCTTGCCTCAAAATAAGGTAAGCAAAAGGTAATTGCATGAATGCCGAACAATTTGCTCAATTAGCTGCACAAGGCTACAACCGTATTCCGGTAATGCGTGAAGTGCTGGCTGATTTGGATACGCCACTTTCATCCTATCTCAAACTTGCTGCCGGTTCGTATTCTTATTTGTTTGAGTCCGTCCAGGGGGGTGAAAAATGGGGTCGATACTCTATGATAGGCCTGCCTGCGCGTACAGTTTTAAAAGCCTCTGGTGACATAATCACCGTAGAGCGTGATGGCAAAATTATAGAGACTCATGAATGTGTTGATGCTCTTGAGTTTGTTGAGGTGTTCAAGGAGCGCTATCGTGCGCCTGAACTGCCCGGGTTGCCTCGATTTACTGGTGGTTTGGTAGGTTACTTTGCCTACGATTGTGTGCGTTATGTAGAGCCGCATTTAAAAATAACCACACCCAAAGATGTAATAGGCACTCCGGATATCCTGTTGAGCGTATCTGATGAAGTACTGATTTTTGATAATCTTGCCGGCAAATTAATTTTCGTTATTCATGCTAATCCCGAAGTGGAAAACGCTTACATCAAAGCTAAAGAGCGATTAGATCAACTTGAAGAAAAGTTGCGCGGTGAAGTTCCAGCCACGCCTAGTTTGTCCCTTGGTAATAACGGCAACAGCGAGCCACAGTTTGTCTCTAATTGTGGTGAAGAAAGCTTTCACGGCTATGTTAATAAAATAAAGGAATACATATTGGCAGGCGACACTATGCAGGTTGTTGTGTCGCAGCGCATGTCAATTGATTTCTCCGGTGAACCCATCAATCTCTATCGCGCACTACGTAATCTGAATCCATCCCCCTATATGTATTTTATGGATTTGGGTGATCATCACGTAGTAGGTTCCAGCCCAGAAATTCTAGCGCGGTTGGAAGATGGAGAAGTTACCGTTCGACCTATTGCGGGTACTCGTCGTCGTGGCCGTACCCAGGAGGAAGACAAGGCTCTGGAAATTGAATTAATTAATGACCCCAAGGAAGTTGCTGAGCATTTAATGTTGATTGATCTTGGGCGCAACGACGTTGGGCGTGTAGCAAAAATAGGCAGTGTAAAACTCACCGATAAAATGGTCGTCGAGCGCTATTCTCACGTCATGCATATAACTTCAAATGTTACAGGGAAATTAAAAGATGGCTTGCATGCGATGGATGTACTACGAGCCGCACTGCCCGCTGGAACCTTGAGTGGTGCCCCCAAGATCAGAGCAATGGAAATCATAGATGAATTGGAGCCGGAAAAACGTGGTATTTATGGTGGCGCTGTGGGCTATATCTCCTGGAATGGGAATATGGATACCGCCATTGCAATTCGGACTGCGGTAATTAAAGACGGCAAGCTATATGTGCAGGCAGGTGCAGGTGTTGTTGCCGATTCGATTCCTGCGCTGGAGTGGAAAGAAACCATGAATAAAGCACGTGCTATTTTTAAAGCAGTGGATATGGTTGGTGAATCTGCAGTGAAAGGCGGTGCACAATGATTTTAATGATTGATAACTACGATTCGTTTACCTACAACTTGGTGCAGTATTTTGGTGAGCTGGGTGCTGACATAAAAGTTGTTCGTAATGATGAGATCACTCTGGATGAAATCGCCAGAAAAAATTGTTATATCTCCCGGTCCATGCACACCTACAGAAGCGGGTGTCTCGGTAGATACGATCAAAACCTTTGCCGGTAAAATTCCTATTCTTGGTGTGTGTTTAGGGCATCAAAGTATTGGGCAGGCATTAGGTGGCAAGGTCATCCGTGCTCCGTTTGTAATGCATGGTAAAACCTCGGCGGTATACCACAACAATAAGGGGATTTTTCACGGTCTGAAAAATCCGTTTCAAGCTACGCGCTATCACTCGTTGGTCATAGAAAAGGAAACTCTGCCTGATTGTCTGGAAATTACGGCTTGGACGCAAAATGAGGACGGCAGCATGGCTGAGATTATGGGTGTTAAACATAAAACTCTGGCGATTGAAGGTGTGCAATTTCACCCGGAATCCATTCTGACTGAGCATGGTCACGATATGCTGAGTAATTTTTTAAAGGCATATTAATAATTGAGTTTTGTTCCCAATGAATTACCAACATCTGCTGTTAGTGACGTTTATTCTAAGAAGGTAAATGGCAATGGACATCAAACAAGCCTTAACAAAATTAGTGGCGCGAATTGATTTAACCACGGAAGAAATGATTTCCGTGATGCGGATTGTAATGACTGGCGGTGCAACGCCAGCACAAATTGGTGGTTTTCTGGTTGCGTTGCGCATGAAAGGTGAAACACTGGATGAGATTACTGGTGCCGCCATGGTTATGCGCGAGTTGGCTACGCCAGTTGCCATCGATGTAGATTATTTGGTGGATACCTGCGGTACTGGTGGCGATGGCGCTAATTTATTTAATGTTTCTACTGCCAGTGCCTTTGTAGTGGCCGCCGCCGGTGGCCGGGTTGCAAAACATGGCAATCGCTCGGTTTCCAGTTCAACAGGCAGTGCGGATGTGCTGGAGGCTGCAGGTATTAAGTTGGATATAACTGCTGAACAAGTCGCTCGCTGTGTGCGTGAAATTGGTGTTGGATTTATGTTTGCTCCTGCACATCACAGCGCTATGCGCCATGCCATAGGTCCGCGCAAAGAATTGGGCATGCGCACTATTTTCAATATGCTTGGCCCTATGACTAATCCAGCCAATGTTAAACGTCAGGTAATCGGTGTATTTAACGGAGAACTTTGCAAACCCATGGCTGAGGTTTTAGGGCGTTTGGGCAGCGAGCATGTGATGGTTGTGCATGCCAAAGATGGTTTGGATGAGATTAGTTTGGCAACCGAGACCCAAATCGCTGAGCTAAAAAATGGTGAGATTCACGAATACATTATCAAACCGGAAGATTTTGGTATGCAGTCCAAAAGTTTGATTGGTTTGAGTGTATCCAACGCGGAAGATTCATTGTTATTGATTCGCGACGCGCTAGGAAATCGCCGCGGTCAATATGCTGAAAAAGCAGCAGATATAATTGCACTTAATGCTGGTGCTGCCATATATGTCAGTGGCGTGGCAGCCAGTTTGATGGATGGTGTAGAAATGGCACGTGATGCAATTGGCAGTAGCTTAGCCGGTGAAAAGATTCGCGAGTTAGCGGCATTCACTCAATATCTTGAATAACCATATTTATTGTTTCTGGAAAAATTCATGACAGATACACCAACGGTGCTGCGTAAAATTATTGCGCGTAAATGGGAAGAAATTTCAGAGCGTAAAGCGCTTGTCTCGCTTGATGTGCTTAAAGAGAAAGTAGCGGAACAACCTGCTGCACGCGGTTTTGTGCGCGCGATCGAAGAAAAAATCAGTCAAGGCAATGCGGCAGTAATTGCCGAGATCAAAAAGGCATCACCCAGCAAAGGCGTTATTCGTGAGCACTTTGTGCCGTACGAAATTGCACGTTCCTATGAGCAGGGCGGCGCAGCATGTCTATCGGTGTTAACCGATATAGATTTCTTTCAAGGCGCCGATGAATATTTGCAACAGGCGCGTGCTGCGGTAAATTTGCCCGTAATCCGCAAAGATTTTTTAGTGGACGAATATCAAGTATATGAAGCTCGCGCTATGGGGGCTGACTGTGTATTACTGATTGTGGCAGCGCTTTCTGTTGAGAAATTGGTGGAATTAAACAATCTTGCGCTAGCAATTGGTCTGGATGTATTGGTTGAAGTACACGATGCAAATGAACTTGATATTGCGCTCACGCTGCCAAACAAGCTGATCGGGATTAATAATCGTAATTTACACACTTTTGATGTCACACTCGATACAACGTTTAATTTGCTCGATAGGATTGGTACTGAAAGAATAGTTGTTACTGAGAGCGGCATATTATCGCCGGCTGATGTTACGGCTATGCGTAGCAGGAATGTGAATGCCTTTTTAGTCGGTGAGGCATTTATGCGTGCGGATGATCCTGGTGTTGCATTACATAATTTTTTTGCTTGAGTGGTCTATACCAACCCCAATAAAAAGCCCGCTAGAAGCGGGCTTTTTATTGGGGTTAATCTAAAGCTTTTGATTAACGTGTTCCAAATACCACCATGGTTTTACCTTTCACAGTTACCAAGCCTTGATCTTCCAGGGTTTTGAGTACTCGTCCCACCATTTCACGCGAGCAACCTACAATACGACCTATTTCCTGACGGGTGATTTTAATTTGCATACCATCTGGATGAGTCATAGCATCTGGTTCTTTGCAGAGTTCAAGAAGAGTTCTGGCAACACGTCCGGTCACATCAAGGAAGGCTAAATCGCCCACTTTGCGAGTGGTCGCGCGCAGGCGGCGTGCCATTTGGCTGCCTAGTGCAAAAAGGAATTCAGGATGTTCTTCGGATATTTCCTGGAATTTTGCATAGCTGATTTCAGCAACTTCACATTCTGACTTGGCGCGTACCCAAGCACTGCGAGAGTCTTTATGATCGAATAAACCCATTTCACCGAAGAAATCTCCATCATTGAGGTAGGCGACAATCATTTCGCGTCCTTCATCATCCTCAATTAATACAGTGACTGAGCCTTTCACTATATAGTAAAGCGAGTCGCTTTTATCGCCTGCATAGATAATGGTGCTTTTAGCTGGGTAACGGCGACGATGGCAGTGAACCAAAAATTCTTCCACATTCTTGATGTGCGGTGTGAGTGAGACAGCGACCAAAGTGTGGCTCCCAAGATAAATGTAATAATTAGTTAGAGTTTATATCACTATTTAGGATATAAAATTTATTATGACATAAGCTTGAAGTACAGCTAGAGATATGCCAAAACAAGCTGAAAATTTGTGATGCAGTTATAAGCCTAGTGAATTGAATTGTCTACAAAAAAACGCCAGATGGGTGCGAAGTGTTGATTTGTGTGACATTTTCGATATTGGCGTACCTTGTGTTAGTCTAAATACTTATTTTTAAACGCGATTTTTGATGGTGTGATTATATGCAAGCAGTGGTTAAGTGGGTCGATGGAGCACAATTTTTAGGTGAATCAGGCAGTGGTCATGCTGTTTTAATGGATGGCCCACCGGATCATGGTGGTCGCAATACTGGTGTGCGTCCGATGGAAATGTTGCTCTTGGGTTTGGGGGGCTGCTCTTCTTTTGATGTGATGAGTATTCTTGCCAAGGCGCGGCAACAAGTAACAGATTGCCGTTGTGAGCTGGAGGCGGAGCGAGCAGATGGAGTTCCATCGCCTTTCACCAAAATCCATATGAAATTTCTGGTAACAGGTAAAGAGTTAAAGGAGGCACAGGTCAAGCGCGCAGTAGAGTTGTCTGCGACTAAATATTGTTCCGCCTCAATTATGTTAGAAGCAGGTGGTGTGGAAATTACGCACTCCTATGAGATTCGTGAAGCCTAAAAATGGATCTTCGTTCTCTTAGATAAGTGACTAATAGAAATGCCCGCAGTTCGCAGGCATTTTTATCTTAATGTGCAAATTGGATCTAAGCGCTTTAAACCCTGTAGCTTGTGGTGGTCATCATCTTGGAGACAAGCGTCATTAATCCTTTAACTGGCTCGGGGAAGTTATATCCACCGGCGCTAAGTGCCATTTCGGCGTGGTGAGCTTCATCTTCCAGCATTTTTGCCACTACGGCGCGGCTGCGCAGATCGCCTTGGGGTAGTTCACTCAGGTGATGTTCCAGATGTTTGCAGACCCTATCTTCTGTAGCGGCCACAAAGCCTAAACTGACTTTGTCACTCACTAAGCCGGCTCCAGCACCGACAGCAAAGGAAAGCCCGTACCAAAGCGGGTTCAAATAGCTAGTGTGGCTTCCGAGCGCGTCTATTCGTTGTTGGCACCATACCAAATGATCAATCTCCTCGGCGGCAGCATTTTCCATTTCGGCGCGTACATGAGGCAGTTTGGCAGTCAGCGCCTGACCCTGGTAAAGCGCTTGTGCGCAGACTTCGCCCGTGTGGTTCACTCGCATCAGGGCGGCAGCTTTTTTGCGTTCTGCGGGTGAAAGTTCTGCTTCAGCCAGTGGTTGAGCGGGAGAGGGACGTTCACAGGCCATATCGCTGCCCGCTGCTAATGTGCGTAGGGCGCGGTCAGCATTAATAATCAGGTTGTCGATAAAACTGTGACGGATTTGAGGCATATCTCGTTACCTGCGTTTATGGTTACTCTATTTAAACAGAAAACTTTGCCTTGGGAACAGGCCCTTGTTTGCGTTGTATCAAATCATTGCAAGCTGTTACCTCGCACTGCATGCTTGCGCCTTTAAATCATCACCTGCTCGAAGGAGACAAGCGTGCAAGATGTCAACGAAATAAAACTCCTATTGGATGCCCGGATTCCATTGGTAGTGATAGAAACCTTTGAGGAGAAAAAGGCTCTGGATGTTCTGCTAAAAGTGGCCAATACCCAAGGTAAGGATTTGCACCGCTGGTCGCTCACTGATGGCCTTGCCCGCTTGAACTTTGGCCCTCAGTTAGTTCCAAAAGGCACTAACCTGAATGATCCGGAAGAAATGTTGCGGCACATTAAGCAGCTGCATCAGCCGGCGATGTTTGCCCTTTGCGATTTACATCCCTTTCTGGCGGACAATGCCCAAGTAGTACGTTTGTTGAAGGATATTGCGCTTAATCATTTTGCTGTGCCCCACACTCTGGTTTTACTCAGTTATCAGTTGCGCTTACCGCCTGAACTCTCGCGCTACAGTGCATCCTATGCCCTTAGGTTGCCGAGCGATGACAAAATCATGGAGGTGATTCGCGAAGAGGCAAAAGATTGGTCTGATCGTCACGCAGGGGCGCGAGTTAAAACTGACAATATCACACTCAAAAAATTGGTGAATAATCTGCAGGGGTTGAGTATTAGCGATGTGCGCCGTTTGGTGCGCAGTGCAATCTGGAATGATGGATCTCTCAACGAGGATGATCTGCCCAAAATCAATAAAGCTAAATTTGCGCTCCTGGATATGGAGGGCGTTGTCAGCTTTGAACTGCAGACAGAGGACTTCTCGAATGTGGGTGGTTTGCAGAACCTCAAGCGATGGTTACTGACTCGCCGTGAGGCTTTTAATGATGAAGATACCAAACTTGATCGCCCCAAAGGGATTTTACTGTTGGGTGTGCAAGGCGGAGGAAAGAGCCTGGCGGCCAAGGCTGTTGCAGGCTTATGGGGCTTACCGTTAATGCGCATGGATGTGGGTGCGTTGTATAACAAGTTTCACGGTGAAACCGAGCGCAATTTACGCGAGGCGCTTAAACTTGCTGACGCCATGTCGCCCTGTGTGTTGTGGTTGGATGAGATAGAAAAAGGAATGGCTCAAGATGGCAATGACAATGGTGTATCACAACGTTTATTGGGCACCCTATTAACTTGGATGGCAGAACGACGTTCACGCGTGTTTATCGTTGCAACCAGTAACGACATATCGCGTTTGCCGCCCGAGTTGATTCGCAAAGGGCGACTGGATGAAATCTTTTTTGTTGATTTGCCAGACAAGGCAGTGCGCGAAGATATCTTTTCGATTCATCTGCGCAAACGCGGTTGTGATCCCCGGCACTTTGATTTGTTGCGCCTTGCCGAAGCCAGTATTGGCTTTTCCGGCTCGGAAGTTGAGCAGGCTATTATCGCCGCATTGTATTCGGCTGCCGCAGAGGGGCAACCGCTCACGACCGATATTTTATTGCGCGAAATAGCAGCAACAAGTCCCTTGTCGGTTGTTATGGCGGAGCAGATAACACAACTGCGGCGATGGGCGGAAGACCGCACTATCCCGGCTTAAGCGGAGTGACTTATGGCAGCAACTGAGGGGATCATCGAAGAGGGGTGGCTACAGGGAGCCAATATCTGTCCATCACCCAACTGGAATGAGCGACCACAAGATGCAGACATTAGCTTGCTCGTTCTTCACAACATCAGCTTGCCTCCGGGTGAATTTGGCGGTGGCTATGTTCAGGCGTTTTTCCAAAACAAACTGGATATCAATGCGCATCCGTATTTCGTCACTATTGCCCAGTTGCAGGTTTCTGCGCATTTGTTTATCGAACGCAATGGTGCAATTACCCAGTTTGTTCCATTCTCAGCGCGTGCCTGGCATGCGGGAGTCTCCAGCTTTGATGGTGTCGCCAATTGCAATGATTACAGTATCGGTATAGAACTCGAAGGCACTGATGAGTTGCCCTACAGTGATGAGCAATATCAGGTACTGGAGAAAGTTACTCGCCAGCTCATGCAGACTTATCCTAAACTAACAGCTGAGCGCATCACCGGCCATGATCAGGTGGCTCCTGGCCGCAAGACCGACCCCGGTCCGGCTTTTGATTGGGTTCGTTTTCGCAGAGCGCTTTTGTAGTGCCCTCGTATTACTTTTTATCGATGAGTGATAAAACACAATGATTTTTCTCAGCTTGGTTGTTGTTCTCGCAATTGTCTACTGGCTTGGATCTGCCAGTTTCATTCAGTACGACGGTTGGTTTAAATGGTTAATAAACCGCCTGCAAAAAATTCCCGGATTTTCATCATCACCCATACCTCCATTGCTGCTTGCGCTGCTTATACCGCTGGTAGTTTTAGTGTTTCTGTTTTTATTTATCAACGAATTAGCAGGCAAGCATTGGTTGTTTTTTCTTTATGTTCCGGTGCTGCTTTACAGTTTGGGGCGCGGCAATATTTTGGTCGATGCGCGCGAATATATTGCGTTAGCAGCGCGAGGTGAGGGGGTGGCAGCAGCGCAATTGCTTGATCGTTTACGCGGTAATGCCCCCGCTGATATCAATAGTGCAGAGGTGTCGGATTGGCGTGAGCTGCACACTGAAGCACTGAAAGTTATTGCTTATCGCGGGTTTGAGCGTACTTTTGCGGTGCTGTTCTGGTTTTTTATTGCCGGGCCCTTTGGTGCACTGCTGTATCGCTTGAGCGTTTTGTATCGCGATTTTTCGCCATTAAATAGCGATAATTTCAATGCTGCAAATAAATGGTTATGGCTGTTGGAATTGCCTGCGGTGCGCTTAATGGGGGTAACATGGGCGTTTGTTGGTAATTTTGAAACCTGTCCGTTACACAAAAATCTACTGGATACACAAAACCCATCGGATTATGTATTAAACGAATGTCTGCGCGGTGCACTGGGTGCCCCAACGGAATGTTCAGCGGCAACTATGGCGGAGCTTGATCCGCAAGAAAAAGCGGAAATGGAAGAAGAGATGGCGGAAGAGACTCAGGATATTATTGAGGATCTTACCGGGGATGTGATCACTACCCATACCGAACCTGCTTATTCATTTGCGTTGGTTAAATCGAGCTTGCCGTTGTACTCACGTTCAATGTTGTTCTGGATTTGCGCCATTGCCTTTGCAACCTTGATTGTTTGATAAGCCATATTGATGAATTCAAAGCAATTAAATTGAAAAAACTTGAGGTTAGTTATGCCATCGTTTGATGTGGTTTCTGAAGTTGATAAACACGCGTTGACCAACTCGGTTGACCAGGCTCAGCGCTTGATCACTAATCGCTTTGATTTTAAAGGCGTGAATGCAAGTTTCGAGCTTAAGGAATATGTAATTACCATTACGGCGGATGCAGAGATGCAGCTTGATCAAATGCTGGATATACTCCGGCCTGCGATGGCAAAAAATGGCATTGATGTCAGTTGTCTGGAAATAGGTCAAATAAAAAGCGCGGGTAAGCAAGTGAAGCGAGAGGTTACCGTGCGTACCGGCATCGACAAAGACTTGGCCAAAAAAATTGTTGCCTTGGTAAAAGATAAAAAACTAAAAGTGCAAGCCAGTATCCAGGGTGAACAAGTGCGCGTGACCGGTAAAAAGCGTGATGATTTGCAGGAGTGTATTGCAGCGCTACGTGCTGCCGAGTTAGGTATGCCAA
>FWPV01011726.1_pt1 | contig 11094 bp, 10 predicted proteins | sample 2228371 | NCBI WGS metagenome assembly FWPV01 (sample SAMEA103939776, study PRJEB20133) | metagenome | reverse complement strand
TAACTATTATTTTTAGCATAAGAAAAGTTTCAAGTAACAGATTTTCCAATATTCAAGGACTGTTGAAGATTATAATTATTGGTAGTAAAATTTGTATTTTTTTCCTTGTTAGTATAGTAATATATTTTTCCTTTTCCCAATTTTGAGAGTGTGTAATTATTATCGATACCATAACCGATGCCTTTTTTGCTCATATAATTAAATATAAAAATTCCTGTTAAAGTAAGTGATTCAACATAAGGATAATTTGATTTAATATAAAATCCTTCGCTTTTATTATAGCCATAAATTGGGATATTTTTTCTTTCTGATTCTTTAAAAGACTGGATAAAAAAAGGAGTATAAAACAGTTTATGTTTAGAGACATAGAAAAAGACATTTCGGGCGACGATTTTGTTGTTGGGGTAAATATTAATGTGTGAAGCAGAGATATTATATTCTTCTCTACATTGAGGTCCACAGGTATTGAAGCTTCCTTTAGTCAGAGTAATTTTTTGTTTAGAGCCTTGTAGGATTTTGGATTTAAAGTAGATATTTTCCGAAATACCCTCAACTTTCACCCATCCTTTGGGTTGATGAAAATAGTATTTTTCGTTTTCATAGTCATACCAAAGAGAATTGCCTTCAATTTGCTTATCATTTTGTTTGAAAACAACGATTCCATCGGCAGTAATGACTTTAATTTCTTCGTTAACTGTGAGGGAGTGAGAATATACTTCAGCGTCTTCACTTTTGAAGTAAACATTTCCTTTTGCAGTTGTATATTTCCCTTTCTTATCGGAAAAAAGGTATTCAGCGTTAATATTAAATTCATATGAAAAAGTGGATTTAGAAAGCGTGAGAAGTAGGATAAGGGAAGCAGAAACAATTAATTGCGATTTAGTAAATAATTTCATTATTTATTTTCTTGCTCTTATTATTAAGATAATTGCAATTAAGAGGAAGATTATATTTTGCGACCAAGCGGCGACGATTGGACTTAAAACCCCCTTTGAACCGAGCGAACGGCTTGCGGCAATGAATATATAATAAAAGAATGAAATAATTATACTGATTACAATACCAAGATAGTTCGAAGCTCTTTTTGCAGCGAGTGCAAGAGGTAAAGCAAGGAAAGCAAAAATTAGATTAGTAAATGGTATTGAAATTTTGAAGTGCAGGTCGGTCTCATATGAATTTGTTTCAATACCACTATTTTTAAATAAGTTTATTTGGTTTTTCAATTCGGCAAATGTCATTTCCTGGGGTGTTTTTTGTTCACCATAAAGTTCTTGAATTTCTCGTCCAACATCTAATTTTAACTCATTAAAATCAGCAAAATGTTCAATATAACCATCTTTATTCCAAGAATTAATTTTACCATTATATAAAAACCATATATCTTTTTCCCAAGTTCCTGTTGGAGCAATTATTACTCGTGGATAAGGTTTTTCTTCCATATCGTATATTAGTATCTCTCTTAGAGATTTTTCTTGTTCGTTTATAGAGCCGATATAAAAATATCTCCCTTTTGGTCCTTTAAAAAAAACTTCATTTTTAATTTCAGGTAAGACATAAGTCATAAGAAATTTTCTTATAATTTTGTTGGATTGGTTGTTTGTATAAGGAACAATATATTCATTAGTTGAATAAGTAAACCAGCTAATTAATATACTTACGATTAAGACTGGTAGCATAATTCTATAAAGGGAGATTCTACTTGTTTGGATTGCATCGAGTTCACTATCTCTTGAAAGTCTGCCTATGGCGAGCAAAGTAGAAAACAAAGTAGAGAAGGGAAAAGACCAAACCAAAAAGCCGGGCAGTTGATAACCAAGAATTTGAACGGCTATGAAAAAAGGTATTTTTTTTGTTATAAAAAAATCCATTAAATCAAAAATTAAAGTATTACCAATCATAAAGACAACAAAGCTAAAACAGCCAATAAAAAAGTATGAGAAAAACTCTAAAATAATATATTTGTCAATAATCTTTAATATTTTCATAAATGTTGAATAAAATTATAACCTAAAATTGAGAATTCTTATCTTAGAATTTAATATTAAATGGATAGCAAAGAAAAGATTTACAACTACAATTAATTGAGCAGTAGAGACAAACTTTAGTTTAACCTTCCATTCCTATTAAAGTTGAACAATCTCGACAAGAGTAGTTACCTTCAGGTAAAATATTAATAGTTTATATATAAGAATAGAAAATAAAGACGAGGAAGACATTTTAGGAGTGAGTGATAGAGTTAATGCCGAAGTGGTGGAATTGGTAGACACGCTAGGTTCAGGTCCTAGTGGGTGTTTCAGCCTGTACCGGTTCGAGTCCGGTCTTCGGCACAGGAATTTCAAGCATTTCTTCGTTAGAAAATTGGACTAATAAAGTTTGTGTGAGGAGATTAATTTTCAATATTTTTCCTTCTTTATTATCATAAACGATAGTATCTCCAATTTTAAAAGGAATTGTTTTTTCGAGTTCACAGTATATTGGGTCTTCAAAAGCCACACAGCAGATAAGTCTTCCACAGTGACCTGAAATTTTTGAAGGATTTAAAGGCAAACCTTGTCTTTTTGCCATTTGTATTGTGACAGGGATAAATTTTTTTAGAAAATAATTACAGCAGAAAGGTCTACCGCAAATACCTATTCCTCCCAAAAATTTTGCTTCATCTCTAACTCCTATCTGTCGCATTTCTATTTTAACCTTCAATTTTGAGGAAAGATATTTCACGAGTTTTCTAAAATCAACTCTTTCTTCAGCAGAGAAGAAGAATATTGCTTTTGAAGCTCCAAATTCGTAATGCACATCGATTAGCTTCATATCTAATTTTAGTTTATTTATACCTTCTTCAGCAATTTGGAAAGCCTCTTTTTCCATTTCTTCTAATTTTTCGATATGTTTTAAGTCGTCTTCATTTGCAACTCTAACTATTTTTTTTAATGGTTGGTTTAACTTATTAGTGTCAATAATGCCCATAACATCTGCCAAAATGCCTCTTTCCAAACCATAATTTGTTTCAACAATTAAAATATCGCCTACTTCTGCACAGATTGAACCTGCATCAAAGAGGTAGGTTTCACCTGCAGTTTTAAATTTTACAAGTGCTGCTCTGATTTTCATTACTAACTCCGCAACTTTTAATTATTATAACATTCCCTTTTAATTTTAATTAAATCACTTAATTTTATTGCTAATACTGTCAACGCTGATGTGGGATTTGCAAATTTATTAATGTCGTTATAACAATTATAAATTTCTTCAATGATTTTTATATTATCCTCTATGCATTTTATTGTTTCAAAAGATTTATTTTCATTATTTATTTCTTCTTTTAAGTAATTTAATTTATCAACAAGTCGGTCATTGATCATCAACTCAAGATTTTTTTGTAAATTATAAAGTAATATTTTTAAAATGAATAAGAAAGAATCTTTTTGAGACAAATTTAATGAATCTTGAGCTAATTTTGAAAGTTTTGTAATTATTTCCATAAATTTTGGAGGGAAGATAAAAAGTTTATCTTTAAATATATCGTTAAGTTTTGCTGAAGTTTTTGTAATAAACTCAATATTTTCTATTTTTATTATTTCTTCAACATCTGCATTAGTTAATTCATAAGCAATGTTTATAAAATCTTCGTTAAAGTTAGAATTTATTTTAGAAAGTATTTTCTTTACATCTTTTTCAGATAAGGTTTTAAAGAAGATTGGAACACATCTTGAATTAACCGTAGGTAAAAGTTGGTTTGGAGAAGTTGCCAGCAAAATAACACATGAATTAGGTGGTGGGTCTTCGAGGGTTTTAAGCAAGCAATTTTCTGCTTCCAGTGTTATTCCTTCTGCTGCCTCAATTATGGCTATTTTATATTCACTTTTAGAAGTTTTTAAAGAAATCCATTCTTTAACTTCTTTTGCGGTTTCGATGTTAAAACCTTTAGCTTTTTTTGCTGAAAACAGAGCGACATCCTCGTAGGTTTCTTTTTCTATTTTTCTACACGAATCACATAATCCACAGGAATCAAAATCCTGCAAATTCTTGCAGTTTAGAGACTGTGCAAAGGCTAAAGCAGTTGTTTTTTTTCCGCATCCTTTAGGTCCATAGAATGCATAAGAATTAGCTATTTCTTTTGATTTTATAAAGCTCTTAAGAATTTCGATTACCTTATCCTGTCCAATAATTTCACTAAATTTCATTATTAAACATCGGCTAAAGTTAGGAATAAAGATTAATTAATAGTCCTCTAATTTGGTCCAACTTAGCCATAAATTCGATAATGTCTCTATTTTTGTTAAAAAACTGCTGTGTTAATTCTTCAAGTTTAGAATTAATAGTTTTAACGGTTATTAAAATTTTAGACTTACCTTTTGAAGAGGTTGAAATTTTTTCATTAACTTTAAAGATTTCGCTTATTGCAATTTGGATAAATTCTCGAATCAAGTTTTTATATTCTTTAAGAGCAGAGAGGGTAAAGGAATTTAGGAGTTCTGATGATTGGGAATCAATTTTTTGGAGGAGAGAATTTAGTTTTTGTTTTTTTAATCTTTGAGAAGTTTCTGTAAAAGTTTTAAAGAAAGAGGATTCAGCAGGAGTAATAATTTTTTTATTTTCTCTTTTAGTGATTTCAGTTATTCTTTTTTTTTCTTTAGAGTTTTCGATTTTCATTACCAGCCTCTAACTTGGAGCAAATCAGATTTTTCTAATATTTTAATATCAATTCCGGGCATAGGTTCGCCAAGGCCTTTTGAAATTTTTGCCAGCACAAGGGGGTCATTAAAATGTGTTGTAGCGTCAACGATAGCCTTTGCACGGGAAGCGGGATCAGATGATTTAAAAATTCCGGAGCCAACGAAGACAGCTTCAGCGCCGAGTTGCATCATAAGGGCGGCGTCAGCTGGCGTTGCAATTCCGCCAGCTGCAAAGTTTGGAACAGGCAGTTTTCCCGCTCTTGCAACCATGCAAACAAGTTCATAAGGTGCACCGAGGTTTTTAGCTTCAGCCATTAATTCTTCTTCATTTAAAGTGGTTAACTTTTTTATTTGAGCATTTATGCGTCTAATATGTCTAACAGCTTCAACGATATTTCCAGTTCCTGCTTCACCTTTAGTTCTAATAAGAGCTGCACCTTCTCCAATTCTTCTTAATGCTTCTCCGAGGTCTCTTGCTCCACATACGAACGGAACTTTAAAAAGATGTTTATTTATATGATTTTCCTCATCAGCAGGGGTTAAAACTTCACTTTCATCTATATAATCTACTCCTAAAGCCTCAAGAATTTGAGCTTCTACAAAATGCCCAATTCGAACTTTTGCCATTACGGGAATAGAAACAGCATTCATTACATTAACAATAATTTCCGGATCTGCCATTCTTGCAACTCCGCCATGTGCACGTATGTCTGCAGGAACTCTTTCCAGTGCCATAACGGCAACTGCTCCTGCATCTTCTGCAATTTTGGCTTGTTCAGGGGTTGTTATATCCATTATTACTCCACCTTTTAGCATTTCTGCCAAACCTACTTTTACTTTTATTGTTCCAACTTGAGTCATTTTTCTTTTCCCTCCTTATTTAAACACATAAAGATGTTTTTTTTCTCTTGCTGTGATGATTTTAAATTTTTCTTTTAAATTATTTGTTATTAATGCAGAAGGTAATTTGTTTTCTAAATCAGAAACTATTCCACCTGCTTCTTCTGCAAAAAGTTTAGAAGAAGCAAAATCAATGATGCGACCTCCTCGAAGATGAACATATAAATCGAATACGCCCATTGCAGTATAACACATGCTTAAAGCCATTGAACCTATTATTCTTATTTTAGGTTTAATTTTAGTATTTTTAATTATTTTATTCAACTCACTAAATTCATCAATCATATCGACGCATATAACTTCGATTTCTTCTGACTTTTTATTTTTCTGTGATTTTTTTAAATCAATTCGTCTATTGTTGTAAAAGCTACCCCTACCCTTCTGAGCAAAAAATTCATTTTTCCCTAAAATTTCAAAAATATATCCAAAAAAGATGGATTTTAGAGAATCATCTTCAGCGATGGCAATTGAAGTTGAAAAAGGCAAAGTTGCATTTTTCTTTGCATTAAAACTACCGTCTATTGGGTCAATTAGTATTTTAGGGAATTCACTGCCAAACTCTAAAGCACCACTTTCTTCAGTAATAACGGAAAAACCAAAAGTTTTTTTTAACTGGTTTAGTTCTGATAAAATTATATCTTCAGCGATTTTATCAATAAGTAAAGTTTTATCTCCTCCTGCTCCATTTCCGATTACTTTCTCATTTTTGTTTTTTGAAATATGTTTAGTTATACTGGAGTAAATTTTATTTGAAGTTCTTCTGCAAAAATTCAGCCAATCAAAATTACGGTAGTTCATTTTTAATTTAAGGAGCATTGATTTTGAAAATTTCCACATCTGCTTCTTTAAGTATTTGTTGAGACAACTCATCGGGATAATCAGCCTGGAAAAAAATTTTCATAATTCCGGCGTTTATACACATTTTGGCGCATACGATGCAGGGAAAATTTGTTGTATATAAAAGGCTACCTTTTATTGACACACCATGGCAAGCAGCTTGTATTATTGCGTTTTGTTCGGCGTGAATTCCTCTGCATAATTCCTGCCTTTCGCCGGAAGGTATTTTCATTTTTTCCCTCAGGCAACCAACTTCAAAGCAATGTTGTAAGCCTTTGGGAGCTCCATTATATCCTGTCGCAAGGATTCTTTTCTCTTTTACGATGATTGCTCCAACATGTCTTCTTAAGCAGGTTGACCTTTCTGAGATTAAAATTGCAATTTTCATGAAATATTCATTCCAATCAGGTCTATGTAATATCATAATTTATCCGTAGGTTTATATTTGCCAGCTTACCTTTACAGGCTGGGGTTCGTCCTCAAGTGAAGTTACAATAAAAGCACTCATTTTTTCTTCTAATTTTGGTAAATGAGAAATCACAAAAATTTGTTCAAAATCTTCGAGCAGATATTTTAATAATTCGAAAAAGAGGTCTCTTCGGGTTGTATCAAAAGAGGTAAACGGTTCATCAAGAAATAGGAATTGCATATTTGATTTTGTTGTAACGGCTTTTGAGAAAGCAAGGCGGAGGGTAATTAGAAGCTGTTCTATTGTTCCACGGCTCAAGTTTGAAAGAGGGATATAACTTCCTCTTTCTGGCGAAAAAACTTTAATAGAAAAATCATCACTTATGCGGACCTTTAAATATCTATCTTTAATTATTTTTGGCAGAATCCATGAAAAATAAGCTTCAATTTGAGGTATTATTCGACGCTTAATGTCTTTTGAAGTTGCAATCAATCTCTTTTCCAACTCTTCATAAATAATAAAGTCTTTTTGTAATTGAGTGATTTTTTGCTTTATTTCAATAATTTCACTTTTTAATTGAGGTATTGTGGCAATTATAAAATCTAATTGTTTCCTTTCACCCATTGCTCCAGCAAGCATTTGAGATAAATCAATTATTTCCGTTTCAATCTGCCTTGCTTCTTCCTTTAAGTCATCAAGTTTAGATTCATATAATTCAATCTCTTTTAATGATGATTTAATTTCATATAATTCCTGCAAGTTTTTGTCTATTGAGTCTATTAAAGCTTTCTTTTTTTCTTCTAATATACCAAACCTCTCATATTCATTTTGGATATATTCAATGTTATGTCTTTTGTTTTCAATTTCTTCATCAATTTCCTTTATTCTTTTTATTAAGTCTGATTTTTGTTCTTGTAGCTTAAGTGCTTCATTTTCAGAGGTGTTGTAAAGTTCTAATTCTTTGCGATAATTTAGGGTGATTAATTGAAGGCTTTCTATTTCTTTTAAAAGAAAGTTTATTTCTCTTAATAAATCATCTTTAATATATATGTTTCTTTTTAGTTCTTTAAGTTCATTGTTTATATAATCCCTTTTTAGAGTCAAATCATTAATAAGTGCTTCTTCGCTCTGACTGATAATTTTTTGAAGGTTTACATTAGGAATTGATGAAAGTAATAATTTATATTCTTTAATAAAATTAGTTAAATAATTTTGGAAATTGGTTGGGAACTTGAAATTTTCTGAATTTATTAAGTTTAAGAGATTTTCCATATCTTCAATAGTTTTAAAACTTGCGTTCTTTAATAGATTTTCTTTTCTCTTAATTTCAGTAGATTCACTTCGCAGTTTTTCAATTTGAGAAATTAAATTTTCTTTTTCTTTTCTCAATTCTTCCAAATTTATATTTGTAAGGTTTAAAATATTTTCTTCCTCCTGAAACTTATATTCTTCAAGTTTTTCGTTATCAATTTTTCTGTCGAATTTATTATATAAAAGAGCAAGCAAAGGTGTTATTAGCAATAAGTAAAGAAAAGAAGGAGATAAAGTTAAAGTGCTTGCAACAGATAAAATTATGATAAAAATAAAAGAAAAGAGAACTGCATATTTCCTTTTTGTATATAAAGAAATTTTCTTTTTTATTTCGTAGAATTTTTCTTCGTTCAATTCGATTTTAGGGTTGTTTTTAATTTTTTCGTCTATTTTTTTTAATTGATTTAGAAGATTTTCTTCATTGTGGCTAACAAGTTGTATTTCCTTAAGAAACAGAAGCAAAATATCGTTATATAAATTTGTTATATTTAAATAACTTTCTTTTAAAAGATTTATTGTATTTGGCTTTGAAACTAAAGTATTAATGACAGAATTGAGCATCTGCAAATTACTTTCTAATTTATCTATTTTTTGCTCCATTTCTTTAACTTTAATTAATTGAGAATGTATTTCATTAAATCTTTCATTTTTTGCTTCAAGGTTTTTTTCCCTTTGTTCTAATTTTTTCTTTAATAATTCATACCCCTTAAAAGTTTCTAATTTTCGGATTATTTCTGGAATTTTAGTTTGATTAATTTCGATTTTTTCATTTTCAAGTGTAGCGATTTCAGATTCAATTTGATTTATTTTAGAAATAGATTGTTTTAATTGCTCAATTTGTTCTTCAATTAATTTGAGTTTATCTCTTTCGATTTGAACTTTTTGATTTAAGGCAGGTAGTTTCTCCCTTTTTGCAATGCCTTCTTCAAGTTTATTAAGGATAGTTTTAATTTCTTGAGCTCTTTTCTTTTTAGAGTAAAGTTGTTTTTCCAGAATATCTATTTTTTCTGTTAGCATTTCTGCTTCTTTCTTTTTCAGTTGAATATCATCAAGCATTTTTATTTTATTTTCTAATTTATCATTTTCAGAAGAGATATTTCTCTTTATTTCTAAGCATTTATTTCTAACTTTATTGCTGGTTTTCTCGAATTTACCTATGCCGAGCATGTTATTTAAAACAATTTTTCTTTCCTCAGAATCGGAAAATATCAATTCGAGCTCACCCTGAGCAATGTAAATAGAATATCTAAATTCTTTAAAGCCGTAACCGATAAGGGAACATATTTTATCGGTAACTTCTTTTGGACCTGTAGCTATGGGGTAGTTGTTAGTGATGTCGTAGAGGGTTGCTTCCTCATTATTTCGTGTAATTGCTCTTTCTACAGAGTAATCATGGTTTTCAATAGAAAATTCTACCTTCACTTTACATTCATTAGTTTTCCATTTAATTAATTCTTCAGTAGTTTTCCCAAAAAGTGAGAAGCAAAGCATTTCTCCAATAGTAGATTTCCCACTTTCATTTTCACCGAATATTCCAATAATTCCTTTTGTAGGAAGCGATGGCAATGAAAATTCAGAAAATCTCATAAAATTTTTACAATATATAGCTTTTACAATCATATACCTTCTTTTATAAATTCATCCCATAAAAATTTTTGAAGTGTTTCTTTCCACAAATTAGCCAGTTTAGAAGGTGAAGTATTAAGTGGTTCACTATCTTTTTGTGTTATGGTTTCTACAATTTTATTTTTAATTATCAAGTTCCATTCGTTTTCTGATGTGCTTGGAAGGACTTTTATCTCATAATTTTTTATGTTAGTGTTTAAAAGTGAATTAACTTTCTTGCAAAATTCTTTTGTCCTTTCAAAAACGGAAAAATGTTTATTTGAATCATAGAAGGTTATTAAAACTTTTTCTCCATCAGTAACGATACCGACATTTCTCCCATTGAACGCTTTGCGTGGTATTAACTCTTTTGAAAACCTATAACCTCTACCTTTTGTGAAGTCTATGTTCTTAGATTTTAGATGATTTTCCACGATTTTTATTCTTTCTGAAATAGGGGGATGTTCCTGGAAATAATCTTTTAATAAATCTGGGTAATGAGAGGAGATACGTTTTAATTGGTCAAAGAAACTTAGCATTGCCACGGGGTTAATGTTAGCTTTTATAAGGTAATGGAGTGCAAAATAATCTGCTTCTAATTCTGCTTCTCTTCCAAAACCTTGTAACAATGCAGTACTAATCATATCTGCTGCAAGGGCTATATATTCATTTTTTGTTAGTGCTAAGAGTATCATATTATAGAACATTGCTTTTGTGCTTTTTTTATAAATTGTTATTCCATGCTTTCTTTCTATATGCGCTATTTCGTGAGCCAATACTGCTGCAAGTTCATCATCACTGTCAATCAGTTCAATTAAACCTTTAAATACATAAATAAAACCACCAGGAATTGAAATTGCATTTACTTCTGGAATATCGAGTAATTTGAAAGTATATTCAACATCTTTCCGCTCTGTAACATTTATAATTTTTTCTGCAACGGAATAAATTCTTTTTTTTTCTATTTCGTTATCCCAGACTTTATAGGTTTTCTCAAGTTCTTCACAAATTTTTTGCCCCATCTCTTTTTCTTCTTCGGGCGAAATGTTAACGAAAGCGCTTAATTTATTAAGTGAAGGAAATAAAAAAAGGAAGATAAGAAAGAAAATAGAAATATAAATGGTAGGTTGGAAATTAAAATTCTGAGAAAGAGTTTTTAAATTTAATTTTTCCATATGTATATTTTGTTTAAGTAGCATGAGTCAAACAGATAGTAGCAGATATTAAAGAAAAGAGAACAAGCACACAGGGTAATTATTCACATGTCATTGTGAATGCCGGCTAATTAGAGTCCGTTCATAAACTTAATATTTAGAGAAAATATTTTAGAGTAAGACGTGTCCTCACGGAGTTTGCTTT
>FWPV01015234.1_pt1 | contig 11095 bp, 9 predicted proteins | sample 2228371 | NCBI WGS metagenome assembly FWPV01 (sample SAMEA103939776, study PRJEB20133) | metagenome | reverse complement strand
TATTAGGGAAAGGAGGATTCAGGATCCACCTTATATAACGGCAAAAAATGTCTTGACAACTTTGACCACCATATTTCCTCTGATCCCAAAAACATGGCAAAACCATATGTATTTAACCTTATCTGCTGAAAATGTGAACTGATTCCTTCAACACATTCCAATGCATCGGTAGAACTTTTATAGTCCAGTGCATATGAATCCTGTACAGTTTTAAGATTAAGGATTCCCACAACTCCTATAGTACATGATATAGCTACAATAATGAAAAAACCTATAATAATTCTAACTCCGATCCCTAAATTACTGAACCATTTGATCATATAAACCCTCCCGTTTTTTCATTGAATTTCCTCGAATACTTCCATGATTTTTACTTCGATTAATTACTTTTACAGTCTAGTAATTACCCAACATTCTCCGCATGCTTACATTTTTCTATAAGTATTGGGTTAGCTTCTTTTTTTAAAATTATCGCAGTTTAAATATCTTCCTCCGCCTCTTACCAAGTTTATTTGGGGTTTGCATACTCGGGATGTTTAGGTATTTCTCTTCCAAACCAATTTTGATATCAATTGATATTGGTTTTAATAATTGCAAATGCATTTGCTAAGTATTACATTTATCGGCTAATTTTTTCTCTAAATTTATCTTTTGTTATAATTAGCTATTAATACTTGCCATAAATTCTTCAACTGTACCGCTAAGTAAACTTGTACAAAAAATTAACCTTCAAATTTTTAATGAAAAAAGGGATAAGATTAGTATAATACGGATATTCCAAGAAACCGGAGATTCTTATGAAATCATTAAGAAATATTGATCATTTCACTTCGTGAAATTCCACTGATAATGGGGTACTCCTTCCGGTGCAGGAAAGATTACCCCATATTTATATTGTCAAAATAATAAATTCTAAAACTTAATTACCTTTGGCTCTTCAGAAAAGGAATAAAAAGTAGCTGTCGCATCCACAAAGTAGAGAACCTCTGTATTGTCGTCCTCCGCTGAATACATAGATTTAAGTTCCGGATAATTGTCAAGCATATGCTTTTTGGCCTCTACCCTGTCATCTCTGACAAGCTTACCCGATACTCTAAGCCACTTTCCGTCAGCATATGCACAGATCTCCGCTTTTGGATTTGCCTGAAGCTGCTTGGATACTTCTTTTACCTTGCCAGTTTGGATATAAAGCTTGCCTTCAAAAATATCCACTGTACCAAACGGCCTGACTCTGGGCTGATCTCCTTCCACTGTAGCCAAATAATATGTTCCGCAATTTTTTAAAAACTCATAAACCTCTTGCATCATATTTTCCTCCTGTTTATTCTTAAAAATGGGTTTTTATCTGCAATTGCTTTAAGTTTTCTATGTAATGAACGATAAATATCCTTCAGATATTATTCTCCATTAAACTATTATTCTCCATTAAACAAGTTTATCAGAAAAGTCAGTTAAAGTTAAAGGGTTTGAGAAAATTTAAAATTCTCTCAAACCCTTTTGGTGCCGAAGGCCGGACTCGAACCGGCATGGTATTGCTACCGCTGGATTTTGAGTCCAGTGCGTCTGCCAATTTCACCACTTCGGCGTATCTATTTTGTTCACCGCAAGAAGTATTATACAACAATAAAGTTCCCAATGTCAATTATTTTCGAAAAGATTTTTTTACCATTGGACAAGAAAAAAATAACTAAAAAAAATTCATTTTTTGTGTTGACAATAAATCATTTTGCTCTTATAATATATAATTGTTCGGCAGACAAAGAAAGTATGCGCCATTAGCTCAGTTGGTAGAGCAACTGACTCTTAATCAGTGGGCCCTGGGTTCGAGTCCCCGATGGCGCACCAAATTTGAAAAAGTTGTTGAAGCAATTGTGTTTCAACAACTTTTTTGTTTTTGAAACTTCCCAAAGCAAAATTAAAAAGGAGGGCATCAAATCCCTCCGCCATTTTGAACGGGTGCATGAAATAAATGTTATACACCAATAAAGTATTTAACATCTAGCTTTCTTTACCCAATCTATTGATAAAGTGATATGGAAATACATTTTTGTAATTGAGTTTTTTTGCAAAGGTATATAGATCTTCCTGATAATCCGGGTTCAATTTACCTAAGGCCGCCATTACAATGCACTTTGTATCGGGTAATACAACTATAGACTTGACTTCATCCAAATCAAAACTTCTCTCCCCCGAAAGATAATCTGCCAGCAATTGATCAGTCTTATCGCCTTTTTTAAATTTATCTATTGCCTGCTGGAGATATCGGGAGGCAGAATCAGGATTGTTATCTGCTAAATATAGCAAGAGAAAGTATGTCGCTACAAAGTCATTATCTACAGCAATTTTCGAAGCATTATCAAAGTCGCCTTTGATAAAGTCCTTTTCAAAGGTAAATTGGGGATTCTCCAGTTCATCAATTGAATTGACATATGTATTCACATCACCGGAGTAATAAGCAAGAACTCCATTTAAATATTTCTCCCACGACTTGGAAACATCTGAATCCAATGACGAAATACGATTTATAAAAGTTGAAATAGTGTTTTTGGCACTGTCTAAATCCCCTTTTGCCATATATAAACATACCTCTTGGGCTATCGAAGCTCCGTCATAGGGATTAAGCCTTTGTTGTTGCTTATTCTTCTCCAGCAATAAATCATATTCTCCTTGTGCCCATAAAGCCTCTTCCCAAACCATATTAACGGAATCCTGTTCCGGAAGAGCCTCTATAGCCTTTTGGGCATAGAAGAATGCCTGTTCATAGTCTCCGTCGGACAGCTTTTGATAAGCCAATCCGTAGTAGCCGTATGGACATGGATCATTGCCCTCAATTGACTTTATCAGTAATTTCTCTGCCTCTTTTGGGTCCAATAAAGTTCTGCTTAAGAGGTAATACAAAGCTTTATTGTCCTTTTCCTTTTCCAGATAAGCAGAATACTCCTCATGTAAATCATGCATCGGTTTATATATTTCCATATAGGTTTGATAAATTCTGTGCCAGTTTATAAGCAAGGGTCTTTCATCCAATCCGGCTTTTAAAAATTCAATAGCACTATCCGGATCAAAATAAGATAAATATAAATATATATTCAATTCATTATCCGGATCGTGGTTCAGCCTCGCTTCCAAATAAGACTTAGCTCCATCAGAACCAAGGCTTGCTAAAATATCCGAAAAGTATGTATCTATTTCTGATTTGCTCAGCTGTATTAATTGAGTCTTTCTTATTTTTCTAACTCCCATCTCAATACTTTCAGGGAACTCAGTAAAGAGATAATCAACTTTGTCCAATTCATAAAAGTACTGTCCGGTATAGTAACGATACTCAGGCTCATAACCCTCATTATCCTTTTCGTCTGCCGCATATTGAGTTTCCTGCCATTGAAGCACTGCAACTTTATCAGGATTAATAATATAAATAGGTTTATTGAAAGGCCGTGACCAAAAAGAGGTTTTAATATCCACTGTCATACTTTTTTCATCAGGCTCGAGGTCTAAGTCCAGTATATCCACTTTTATAATGCCTTCCCGAACTTTAACCGTTTCTCTGATATTAGGTAACAGTTTAACTTCCTTTCCGTTTATCTCAACAGTATAGGAAGTATCCAAACCGTTCACTAAATATACTTCTCTTGACAAACCCATTAAGAACGAACTAATTATATAAAGCATTAATCCCAGAACGACAATTGCCGGAAAGATGAAATTTGGAAGTATAAAGGATAATTTCCTTTCTCTTTTCTCCGATCTTTCAGATATTAAAGATCCTTTTATCCTGCGGGATTTATTATAATTACGTTGAGATTTCTTTCTATATGTACGTAACGGCTTTTTATCCTTCAATTCCGGAAAAGCATTTTCGCATTTCTCAATTACTTCCAGTGCGGATTTATGATCTCCGACATATTGGTAGGATTCAATAAGTAAATAGATATAATAAAGCCTATCCTTAATTTTTTCTTGTATAATATGTTCAACATAAGGTTTTGCTTGATCGGGCTTTAGATTTTTCATTAGGGCTTCAGCCAAATTTTCTTCTACTTTTATGTCTTTTGTCAAAGCAAGTGACGATCTGAAGAAATCCTCTGCCTCATCAAACTTATTTAAAAAAGTATGTACCAAGCCCAGTGCATTTAATATTTGAGCATTGTCGGAACAATGCATTCGAACATCCCGCGCAACGGAATTTAAACTGTCTACATCTCTAAAGTAAGCTATTGACTTGAAGAGTTCAACTGCCGCTGATGTATTATTGGGATCTTGAATCCACCTTTGATATTGGGAATCAACGATTTGTTTTAAACTTCTTTCCCAATCCTTAAGACTTACAACACGGTGTTTTCTACAAATCGAACACTGGTCTATAACCCTCTTTTTTCCCAACGGAATGATGGGGATAAATGCAAAAACAAAAAATTTTGTAGTTTCATAAGATTTCAATTGTGTATGCTTGCCGCAAAATTCACACACTCCCTGATGGCTATGCTCATTTTTTTACCATAATACCACGTACCTATACCATTGACTGTATAAGGCAAGAATTACACCTCCAATATGTGTTTGTTAGTTTACAAAATAATAAAAGCACTTTTACCTGTCCTTTTCACGTAACCTTCATAATTAAATACGTTACGAGCAATAGGCAAGTGCATTAAAGTCAATTTACAGTTTTACTATTCAATATTATAGCATTACGAATTTATGTTGACAATAAATTGCTTAATAACCAAAAAAAAATAAAAAAAATAATCCTAAAAACATTAATCGAAAAATTTACCGTTTTTCATCAGCATGCAAAAAAATCTTATATTTACTTCATTTTATTAATATTCTCCCATGATCGAAATTATTAAAGAATACTTTTAAGGGTACATACTATCTAAATAACACTTTATTTTATTTTATAATATTCCACTTGATATTGTTTCACAAAATAAATATACTGTAATGAGAAAACAATTAAATATTTATTAAGGAGGATTTACAGTGCAAGAGTTTCTCAGTGGCGTTATCGCTTTTTTGCCAAACCTTATTATGTTTATTATTGCAGGAGTACTTATTTGGCTTGCAATAGTAAAAGAGTATGAGCCCACCCTTTTACTTCCCATCGGTTTTGGCGCCATATTGGCAAACATACCGTTATCCAATGCTATAGGATCCGAAGGTGTATTAACAGTATTATATGATGCAGGAATAAAAACTGAGCTTTTCCCTGTATTAATATTTGTAGCTGTAGGCGCAATGATAGACTTCGGCCCGTTACTTAAAAACCCGTTTATGATGTTTTTCGGTGCCGCCGCCCAGTTCGGTATTTTTGCAACAATGCTGGTTGCGATTTTGTTGGGATTTGATCTTCCTGAAGCAGCAAGTATCGGTATTATCGGTGCTGCTGACGGTCCGACATCCATAGTGGTTGCACAAAAACTTGCCGAAAAGCTGGTTGCTCCAATAACGGTTGCCGCATATTCTTACATGTCTCTGGTTCCTATAATTCAACCTCCTGTTATAAAGCTTTTCACAACTAAAAAAGAAAGACTTATCCGTATGGAATACACCGAGACAAACGTACCGAAATGGGTCAAAATTATGTTTCCGATAATTGTTACAATACTTGCCGGAATTATCGCACCCTCAAGTGTATCCTTGGTAGGCCTTCTAATGTTCGGTAACCTTATAAGGGAATGCGGTGTTTTGGAAAGACTATCGAAGTCTGCTCAGAATGAACTTGCAAATCTTGTAACAATTCTTTTGGGAATCACTATCGGATCTACCATGGTTGCAAAAGATTTTCTTAAATGGGACACGCTCTTAATTATCGGTTTAGGTCTTGTGGCTTTCATATTTGACACTATAGGCGGGGTTTTGTTTGCTAAGTTTTTGAACCTGTTCTTAAAAACCAAGATAAACCCGATGATCGGCGCTGCCGGTATTTCTGCATTTCCAATGTCAGCCAGGGTTATTCAGCAGATAGCAAAGAAGGAAGATCCGTCAAACTTTATTATAGCTCAGTCCATAAGCGCTAACGTTTCAGGACAGTTGGGATCGATAGTTGCCGGGGGTATGATTCTTGCTCTCGTACCGAGATTTATGTAAAGAGGAGTGAATTGCATGGATATTCAATGGGACGTATTTATGAAGGGTCTTCAGGTGGCCGGCTTGGGTCTTGCCGGTGTTTTCAGCGTATTAATTCTGTTTTTTGTTATTACCAAGATAATGGTTGCTATGGGCAATAAATTAGAAAAAAATGACACTACCCAGTCTTAAAAATACCCAACAACTATAAGTCTCAAAATATTGGTATGATAGGGTTGAATATTGTTTATGTGAAGAAAAATGCGTAGGAAACTTTAGTTTTCGGAACATTTTTCTTCACATTTATTTGATACACCTGAGTAATAATTATTTGAATTTATAAAAAATCAACCTTTATTGCATAATATATTTATAGAGTTGCTTATAATTGCTTTATTATTATCATGCGGATTTTTAATCAAAATGCTAAAAGAAAGAAGAGAAAATGATATGAATTACATAGTCTATGACCTGGAACTTAACAGCAAACCTTTTAAAAGCACTATTCCCAATGAAATCATAGAAATCGGTGCAATAAAGCTTGACGATAACCTATGCAAAATTGATACCTTCAGTTCCTTTATCAAACCCAAGTATTTCAAAAAGCTTTTTCCCGTTGTTAAAAGAAAAACAAACATCTCCCAGGAGGACATCAATAACGCCGATGACTTCAAGGATGTCATTCGCAGATTCATAAAATGGGTTGGAAACGATTATATATTAATCAGCTGGGGACATGATGACGTACATCACCTGAGTTTAAACTGCAGATATCACAGGATGAGTACCGGCTGGCTTAAAAGAAATATTGACATTCAAAAACAGTTTTCAGCTATTAACAATATGCCCCCAGGTCAAAGATATAGCCTTGAAAATGCACTGTCACAGATAGGATTGGAAGTAGAGGAAGAACTTCACAGAGCCTTAAATGACGCCGAGTATACTGCACAAATATTTACTATGATATTTGATAAGCTTAATCTGACAACCTTTAATACAGTGAAAATTAAGCATAAGTATAAAAAATCAAAAAGACTCTCCCGTTAGAATTTTTTTTGCTTGTTGAACCTCTGTTGCATTAGGTTCTCTGACTCCTTCAAGTTCATATTTCTGTCCGAGCTTTTCCCACTTATATGCACCCATGCTGTGATAAGGCAAGACTTCGACTTTTTTTACCGTCTTAAGCCTGCCAATAAATTTCGCTGCCTGTTTGAGATCCTCCTCATCGTCAGTATATCCCGGAACAAGTACATACCTTATCCAAATAGGAATTCCTTGCTCGTCTACATATTCTGTAAACCTTATTATTTTTTCATTGGATACCCCGGTAAGGAGTTTGTGCTTTTCCTCAACAGCATGTTTTATATCGAGCAAAACCAAGTCAGTATAACGCAATAACTCCTCAACCTTCTCAACATCGGCAAAACCGTTGGTATCCAAGGCTGTATGTATGTTCATTCCCTTTGCCAGCTTGAAAACCTCCGTTACAAAATCAGCCTGCAGTGTCGGCTCTCCGCCGGAAACGGTGATTCCTCCACCGGAAAACCTTATATAATCTATATATTTTTTCATTTCGTCGATTACTTGCAGAGGAGTGTATTCCTGTCCTCCCCCAGCATCCCACGTATCTCTGTTATGGCAGTACAAGCATCGGAGGGGGCAACCCTGCATGAATACCACAAACCTTATACCCGGCCCGTCCAGTGTCCCAAAAGATTCAAACGAATGTATTCTTCCTTTAATTGTCATTGCCCCCACCCCCGCTTTTATATTTTTTCATGTATTGTCCTGTTAATAACGTCAAGCTGCTGTTCCCTTGTAAGCTTTATAAAGTTTACCGCATATCCGGATACCCTTATGGTTAGCTGAGGATATTTTTCAGGATGTTCCATGGCATCGAGAAGGGTCTCCTTTTCAAATACATTAACATTTATATGGTGCCCTCCTTGACTGAAGTATCCGTCAAGCATAGCCTTTAGGTTGTTTATCCTCGTTTCCTCATCCCTTCCGAGAACTTTAGGAATAATTGAAAAGGTATAGGATATACCGTCCTGAGCATATTCATAAGGAAGCTTTGATATACTGCTTAAAACAGCCAAGGCCCCTTTCATATCCCTTCCGTGCATAGGATTTGCTCCCGGTGCCAAGGGTTCTCCGGTTTTTCTTCCATCCGGTGTATTTCCTGTCTTTTTGCCATAAACCACATTTGAGGTTATTGTGAGAATAGACAATGTAGGCACTGCCTTTCTATAGGTTCTCTGTTTTCTGAGCTTATCCATAAATTTTTTAACAATGCCGGTAGCTATATCGTCAACACGTTCATCATTATTGCCAAACTTGGGGTAATCTCCTTCAACCTCATAATCCACAACCAGATTATTTTCGTTTCTTATTGGCTTCACCTTTGCATATTTTATAGCACTAAGGGAATCTGCCACAACAGACAGCCCAGCAATACCACATGCCATTGTTCTGAAGACTTCCCGGTCGTGAAGAGCCATCTGGAGTCTCTCGTAGGCATATTTGTCGTGCATATAGTGAATTATATTAAGCGTGTTTATGTATAGCCTTGCAACCCAGTCAAGAACCATATCAAAACGCTTCATCACATCATCATAATCGAGATATTCGGTTTCTATTGACGCAAACATCGGTGCAATCTGTTCCCCTGTCATTTCATCCTTTCCACCGTTGATAGCGTATAAGAGAGCTTTTGCAAGGTTGCATCGAGCACCGAAAAACTGCATTTGCTTTCCTATCCTCATCGCCGAGACACAACAAGCGATTCCGTAATCATCCCCCCAATAATGCCTCATGATGTCATCGCTTTCATACTGAATGGAGCTGGAATGAATCGAAACCTTTGCGCAGTATCTTTTAAAAGCCTCCGGAAGATTGACGGACCAAAGCACCGTTAAATTCGGTTCCGGAGAATGGCCCAAATTATATAATGTATGCAAGAACCGGAAGGAAGTTTTTGTTACCAGAGTTCTTCCATCCAGAGCCATGCCTCCTATACTTTCGGTTACCCATGTGGGATCTCCGCTAAAGAGCTTTTCATACTCCGGTGTTCTCAAAAACCTTACCAGCCTCAGCTTTATTACCAACTGATCAATAAGTTCCTGAGCCTCTTCCTCGGTTATTCTTCCCTCTTTCAAGTCCCTTTCTATATAAACGTCAAGGAAAGTGGATACCCGGCCAAGACTCATTGCTGCTCCGTTTTGCTCCTTAACAGCGGCAAGATATGCAAAATACAGCCATTGTACTGCCTCTTTTGCATCACTTGCAGGCTTGGAGATGTCAAAACCGTAGCTTAAAGCCATTTCCTTAAGCTCCTCCAAAGCCCTTATCTGCTCCCTTATTTCCTCTCTGTTGCGCACGGTCTCATAGTCAATATAGTCCAACTCAAGGTTTTCCATTTCATATTCTTTTTCTGCAATAAGTCTATCCACACCATAGAGTGCTACCCTTCTGTAATCACCGATTATTCTTCCTCTGCCGTATGCATCGGGAAGACCTGTAATTATGCCGGCTTTTTTTGCCCTACGCATTTCCTTCGTATACACATCATAAACGCCCTGATTATGGGTTTTCCTATATTTTGTGAATATCTCAACCACATCGGGGTCAACCTCTTTGCCATAGGCTTCGGCTCCTTTAATAACCATTCGCATGCCACCAAAGGGCATTATCGCCCTTTTCAAAGGTTCATCGGTCTGCAATCCCACAATTACTTCCAGGTTCCGGTCTATATATCCCGGCTTGTGAGACGTAATCGTTGATATGGTATGGGTGTCCACATCCAAAACTCCGCCGTTCTCCCGTTCCTTTTTCAGAAGCTCCATGACTTTATTCCAGAGCTTCCCCGTCTTTTCCGATACACCCTTTAAAAAGCTTTCATCTCCCTCATAAGGTGTATAGTTGTTTATTATAAAATCCCGAACATCAATTTCTACGCACCAGTTTCCCTTTTTAAACCCTCTCCAAGCTTCCATACATACCAACACCTTTCCAGTACTTTAAACTTGGTCCATAAATTTTAAATTTAATCGATTTATATTTATATATTTACCCCATAATCCAATACAATACTCAAAAATAAAAATATATTATTAAAAGCTGATGTCACCGATTTTTTTGATTGCAATCTTTCCCATTGAAGTCTCTACATAGGCTTTAGTAGGGTAACCCGAATCCCCAAACTCATTTACCTCCAATTCTCCTATGCTCTCAAAGGCGATTTGCGAACCTTCCGGCAGCATCAAATCAATATTTCCGGTACCGGTCTTAAATATGTATTTTCCGTCTTCTTTAAACTCCGCCTTTACGCTGATACTTCCAATATTCTTTATAATACTGGATTCTCCTTCTATTTTTCCGTTCGATATTTTAACATTTCCAATATCTCCGTTGATATTTACCACACCGTCGAATTTGTTGATTTCCATGTTCGCCATATTAATATCCGCATTGAGAATCCCCTTTATATCATCATGAAACTTTATATTTCCGATATCGACTTTAAGATTTAAAGTATTAACACCTTTCGGCAGGTATATTATCAAATCAATACTTCTGTCTATAGGATTTTTATCCTTTCCTTCGTATTGGGAATTGAAAACAATTTTATCTTCCTCTTTATTTATTTGTATATTAAAATTTTTTAGCTTTTCACTTAAAACTTCTTTCTTAAAAACACCCCTTACCCTCTTTGTCACTTCAAATTTAATCTCGGACTTTTCCCAGGTGTAAACCTCAATATTTCCGGAATCGCAAAAAAGGTCAAGAACAAGAGGTTTATCCGCTTTAATCATCCTTTCAATATAGGAATTCACCTCATTTTTAGGTCCCGGTTCAATTGTTGAAACTGTACAAGCAGAAAACAAAACCGTCTGCAATAAAGCCATAACTGCTATAAGATAATATTTCAAAACCCTTCACCTCTTGTACAATTAATATTGTATTAAATCAGTGACCGAAGCCACTGTTCGACCCATTAAAATTCATTGTTAACATAACACTT
>FWPV01015233.1_pt1 | contig 11095 bp, 8 predicted proteins | sample 2228371 | NCBI WGS metagenome assembly FWPV01 (sample SAMEA103939776, study PRJEB20133) | metagenome | reverse complement strand
TATGATATACTAATTTCTGTACTATTTGGAGAAATTACAGATAAAGTATAAAAAATCTATGGACTTTCTTTATGAAAGCCGGATTTATACGGAGGAAAGAAAAAATGAGCCCTGACGCCAAGAAAATTATTGGTCAGATTATAATATTAGCCCTACTTACTATGGTAAATGCGTTTTTTGCCTGTGCGGAGATGGCAATGGTATCTGCGAATAAAAATAAAATTAGAAGATTTGCAGAGGAAGGTAGAAAAAGTGCTAGACTAGTACAGAAATTTCTAGAGGAACCAACCAAGTTTCTGTCTACGATTCAGGTTGCTATTACTTTGGCAGGTTTTTTCTCAAGTGCATCGGCGGCCTCAGGACTTTCCAGACCTTTAGCAGCTTGGCTTTCCAATAAGGGTATTCCGTATGGCGGTCAAATTTCATTGATAGCGGTAACCTTGATTTTATCCTATTTCACATTGGTATTTGGTGAACTTGTCCCCAAGAAAGTTGCAATGCAAAAGCCCGAGGCTATCAGTATGTTTTGTGTCAAACCGATAAAGACGGTATCTAAAATTGCATATCCTTTTATAAGGCTATTAACCTTCTCGACGAATCTAGTAACAAGGCCATTTGGTATAAAAGAAGGTAATACGGAGGAGAGCCTTTCAAGAGAAGAGCTGATATCACTTGTTAATGAAGGTCAAGCCCATGGTGTATTAAATAAGAAAGAAAAGGAAATGATTAATTCTATCATGGAATTTGATGAAAAGATTGCTAAAGAAATTATGACGCCGAGAATTAATGTATTTGCAATTAATATCGCAGAATCCAAAGAGGAATACTTAGAAGAGCTGATGAAGACGAAGTACACGAGAATACCGGTGTATGAGGAAGACATTGATAATGTGATTGGTATGCTTTTTATTAAGGATTTTCTAAAAGAAGCTGTCAAACATGGATATAAAAACGTAGATGTCAGAAGTATTATGAAAAAGCCGTATCTGGTACCTGAAAGTAAAATCATCAAGGACCTATTCCGCGAACTACAGCAATCAAAAAAGCAGATTGCAGTTTTAATTGATGAATATGGCGGATTTGCTGGAATTGTTACTATGGAGGATCTAGTAGAAGAGGTCATGGGTGATATTGAAGATGAATATGATCCAATTCTATTTAAGATGAAAAAGATTGACGATTCCACCTACTTGATTGATGGTATGGCCACCATTGATGAATTAAATAATAAGTTGGATTTAAATCTTTATTCGGAGAATTATGATACAATATCAGGCTTTCTGATTGACCGCATGGGATCAATTCCTCAAGAACATGATGACAGAACTATAGAAATTGATCATTTGATATTTAAATTAGAAAGTGTTAAGAACAAGAGAATTGACAAGATTAAATTATATATTGGCAAGGAAGATGATTAGGATCAAGCAAAGATAAAAACAGAGTGCTTCGCGTGGAAGGTAGTCACATTGCCGTCTGTTAAAAATAACCCTACTTAATATTAGTATTGTTTCATCATAAATTGACTTAGAATACCAACATTAAAAATGAAAATAGGTGAAGCTTATGAAGATATTTATGAGAATGAATATTTTTAGAAGAATGAGTACAGTTAAAGTATTAAGTATTATCAATATTTTTAGAAAATTATCTCCTGCAAGATATATTGTATTAGGTTTTGCAAGTGTGATTACTGTGGGAGCCATTTTATTACTGTTACCAATTTCAGCAAACGAAGGAGTTAAGGTTTCTGTTATCGATGCATTTTTTACCTCAACTAGTGCTGTGTGTGTTACCGGATTAATTGCGATAGATACGGCAGATACCTTTAATGCCTTGGGGCAAACGATTGTTGCATTACTGATACAGATTGGTGGCTTGGGTGTTACCTCTGTGGGTGTTGGACTTATCCTAATCGCTGGGAAGAAGGTAACCTTTAAAGAACGGGTTATGGTAAAGGAAGCACTAAATCTTACTTCAATGAAGGGAATAGTAAAGTTAGTCAAGGCAGTTCTGCTTATGACATTATGTTTTGAAGGAGTAGGAGCCATCTTAAGCTTTCTTGTGTTCTCAAAAGACTATCCGGTTCCAAGAGCAATCTTTATCAGTTTATTCCATTCTATAGCTGCTTTTAACAATTCTGGATTTGATGTCTTGGGCGGACTTCGCAATTTAATTCCATATCGGGACAATGTACTATTGAATATGACAACCTGTGGTTTGATTATTTTTGGAGGCTTAGGTTTTTTTGTTATTAAGGAAATACTGCATAAACGTTCCTTCAAGAAGTTTAGTTTACATTCGAAGGTAGTTATTACAATGACGGTTATATTATTGATTACCGGTACCATATTATTAAAATGGACGGAGGATATCACCTGGTTGGCGGCATTCTTCCACAGCACTTCGGCACGAACAGCCGGCTTTAGTACGTATCCACTATCCACATTCACGAATGCAGGATTGTTTGTATTGATTATATTAATGTTCATTGGAGCATCCCCTGGATCTACCGGCGGTGGTATTAAGACAACGACAACCTTTACCTTAATCAAAAGTGCTTATAGTATGTCTACGAATCGGCATTGCATGGCATTTAAGAGAAGAATTCCGAGTGAAGTGATTACCAAGGCGTTTGTTATTACATTTCTTTCAATGGTACTTGTATGCTTTGATACTTTATTATTATGTGTGATCGAACCTCAATATAGCTTTATGCAGTTGATGTTTGAAGTAGTGTCTGCGTTTGGTACCGTAGGATTATCTACTGGAATAACACCGGATTTAAGTGTTGCAAGCAAAATCATCATTATTTTAACCATGTTTGTCGGCAGGTTAGGCCCTTTAACAATTGCAACTATCTGGGTCTATAAGCCAGCATCAAACGTTAGTTATTCAGAAGAGACATTAACAATTGGATAGGAGGGAACCATTATGTTACGTCACAAACCAAGTATAGAATTTGGAGTTATCGGACTAGGGCGATTTGGTTTTGCACTCGCAACGACACTTGCGGAGGCAAAAAGAGAGGTATTAGTACTAGATAGTAGTGAAAACAAGATTAAACAAATACGCCATTTGACAGACAATGCATTTGTAGTTAGTGATCTTTCGAAGGAAGCGCTGGAGGAGGCAGGAATTCGAAATTGTGAAACTGTTATCATCTGCATCGGTGAAAAGATTGATGTCAGCATTTTAACCACACTAAATGTAATCAGCATGGGCGTTTCAAGAGTAATTGCTAAGGCAATCAGTGTGGAGCAAGGAAATATTTTAGAGAAAATCGGAGCCGAGGTAATCTATCCGGAACATGATATGGCAATTCGTTTAGCTAATCGATTACTTTCATCAAGAGTAATGGACTATATTGCATTAAATGATGATATAACAATTACGGAATTAAAGCTAACCGCAAAGGTATCAGGACAAACAGTTTTGCAAGCAGGCATTCGCAAAAGATACAGGCTAAATATTATTGCGTTAGAGCATGAGAATAAAACAACAACGGATATTACTCCGGATATGGTATTAAGTGAAAATGATGTGCTGGTAGTTGTAGGCAAGAAGGATCATATCAAAAGATTCGAAAACTACCTAGTTTCCGGTCGTTAGTAATAGTTTAAATTCTAAAAGCCACTGTCAGGACCCCGGGAAGGAACCGAACAGTGGCTTTTAGCGTGTGGGGATTATCCAAATTATTGGAATGGATAATTTATCGGTAATAAGAAATTAGCTTATTTTTTACTTCCGGCATTCGAATTATCTTGTTTGCCATTCGCATTTTGTGTATCTTTATTGGACCCATTATTTGAAGTGTCAGTGTCCGTATTTTCATCTGCATCGGATCCATCCGTATTATCTTGGACATCGTCTTTTGCCTTCTCGGTATTTTTTTGAGATTCAACTTTTGCCTTTTCCTCAGTAGATTTTGCCTTTTCAGCAGCTTTTTGGACTTCAGCCTTTGCCTTTTCTTCAATAGCTTTCGCCTTCTCGGCAGCCTTTTCGGCTTCAGCTTTTGCTCTCTCCTTAGCAGCTTCTGCCTTCTTAGCAGCTTTTTCTTCTATTTCAATTTGCTTTTTATCAATGTTTTCTGCTTTTTCGGTAATCTTTTCTTGAGTTTTGGCATCATCTTTCTTTGCCTTTTCCTCTGCCTTCGTTGCTTTATCAGCGGCTTTTTCTTCAGCAGCTTTTGCTTTTTCAGAGTCCTTAGAATCGATATTTATTGCAGATCCGGTAGTAACGGATGCTTTTCTATTTTCCTTCGTTGCACTCATGATCTCTTTTACCGGTTTGTTCAGCCATTCCTCTAAGTTTATAGTGGATGGATCAGCAGCGGAGGCTTGAAGTTTCTCTACTAAATTAAGCTTACCAGGGGTAACGCCTAATTCTTTTGCTTCTTCGACGCGTTCCAATCCAACACTAAATGCTTCTACGATTACGTCATCACCATTTTCATCAACTTCTTCTTCGGCTGTTTGCTGCAATTCCTGTGCTAATTCCTCGGCTTTTTTCTCGTTTTTACTGGAGGTTGTTATTACTATACCACCTTCGATATTCCCATCAAAATATCCTGCTTCGGACATTTGCTTAACGGTTTGAGTTAACGCATCTTCAATTGTTTTGTTTTCAAGATCGGAAAGGGAAATCTCTTTTAAAATCGCTTCTCCATCATCATTGACTGCTTTCACATGAAGGACGCGGTCAAAACGATTAACATTAAATTCAATGGAAGGATTAACATCAACACTTACATAAGTATAGGGACTTGCATAAGCCCATGCACCAGTACTTATCATAACAAATGCTGCTGCAGAAGCAGCAAACACTGCAATTTTCTTAGTAAAACGAATTTTAGTATTATTCATTTGAATCACCTGTCCTATCTCATAATCATTATTTTTGATCGTTACTATGCAACCATCATCAGAAAGGACTGCAGCCAAACCACTCTTTAATTCTACTACAACTGCGTTCATTCTTCATTCTCCTCTCTAATGTATCGCAAGTATTCTGCGAGATATGGATACCCTCCGGAAAGTATTTCTATCGCTGCTATTATATACTTTCGGTGACGTTCTAATATTTTTCGGTGTACCTTCGTGCTTTTTTCAATTATTTTTAAAGAAAGTTGTTTAGAGTTTCTTAAATCATTTAAAAGGACAGGATTATTCAGCATATAATTTATAGCCTTTGCACAGGCTTTTTTTGTCTTACCGGCATGAGGGGAACATTCGGATAATTCGAAGAATGTAAAACCATAGTTGGAAAATCGAACATTTGCTTCTTCAATTTCTAATTTTAAATCTCCACGGTCTTGTTTTGAAACTTTTTCTGCTACTGCCATACGAATCGAGAGATCTTCCCCTTCTTCCGGAGGAGAATCAAATACGATGGGGTCTACGGCTACTTCTGAATTGTATTTCACCTGACTTTTGGAATAATCAATCAAACGTCTATGAATTACAAGTTTGGCAAACGATAAAAAGCTTCCTTTCTCAAGAGCATAATTGTCTACTGCCTGAGAAAAAGCCAATAACGAAATAGACCATTCATCATCACTTTTCGTTATATAACGGTGCGTTGCCTTCGAGGCGCACTTTAATATGTAAAACTCATGTTGTTTAATCAAAGACTCTAAGATCAACGGATCTTCCTTTGCCTTTATAGCTAGGGAATCGAGTTCTCTCATGGAATACACCTCCCAATATCATTTGTTTTACAGCATAAGTAACATTTCCGGAGCGACCAAATAAAATATCGCATGTTCTATTTTATCACTATGGGCATTTTTTTGTAAACCCGTAATATGCTACCATGTCAAATTCCGGAATAGATGCAATTAGTTGCACGATTATTTTATTGATGAATAAACTGTATTGAGAATATAGGATTATTAAAATTCGTTGTGTTTTCAAGGAGGTAACAATGTATAATAATTACAATAATGAAGCATTGTCCTATGCAGGAGTGCCCTATAATGACATAAATTGGTATGATGTTGTGGGTCAACCATTTGGTATTGCTTCCAACTTTAATGCAATTGTTTTTGGAGATGCAAATAATATTGTAGATACAAAAGGAGCTATGGCTGTAGGGGGCAATTTTGTAAGTCCAAGAGGACTGAGCCTTGCCTATGGAAATGACGGTAAACTTCAAGGTACAGGGTATAGCCCTGATTTAGTACGATTTTTGGTAGGAGGTAATGTTGCAATGCAAGGACCGCTCGTTGTGATCGGTCATGTAGTGGCGGGAGGAAACTTCCGAGCAGCAAGTGGCAGCACTTATATGATAGGAAAAGATGGCTCTGCTGACCAGGTTCAGGAATTAACCAATTTATATTCAGCGAATGGTGGCAGCAGATATTGGCGACTTAGTGACCGCAATACTCATTATGCAGTGTCTAGCTATGATGTACCCAGATACATTCCGGCTAGTAGAATAAGAGCCAATCTTAATCAATTCTTTAGTGATGCGCGAGAGAGCATATCAAATTATCATGAATGTATCACTCAACTGCAGCCGAACGGCACTGTAACAGAGCATTTTCACGAGTGGATTCTCAGGGGAAATGATCCGGTGCAAAATGTATTTTTAATCGATGCACGACCAAATGGAATATTAAACAAACAAATCCGTTTTGAAATTCCGCAGGGAAGTTTAGCAATTGTTAAATTTAGAACAGGAAATAATGCACATCTGCAATATGGGCTCTGGGGCGACGAACGAAATGTTAATCATACCCTGTATGTTTTCGAAGACGCAACAAATATCTATATGGAAGTACCGGCAGGAATCTGGGGAAGTATTTTGGCTCCTCAAGCGATGTTTCATGCTCACCAGACAGGTGGTAATGTTAATGGCAATGCGGCATTAGGAGCCTTTGCAGTTAGTGCAACAAGTGGATTTGAATTTCATCAACATCGGTTTGTAGGAGGAGTAGTATGTAGGGAAATAGCACCGGCACCGCCGATGCCTCTGCCTGTACCGCCACCAATTCCTGTACCACCCGCACCACGTCCAATACCGCAACCGATTCCTGTACCACCCGCACCGCTTCCAATACCGCAACCGATCCCTGTACCATGTCCCGAAGTGGTACCATGTCCTGAAGTAATACCGTGTCCCGCAGCTGCACCGTGTCCTGTAGCACCACCGTGTCCTGTAGCACCACCGTGTCCTATAGCACCACCATGTCCGGAAGCAATGCCATGTCCCGAAGCAATGCCATATCCGGAAACAATGCCGTGTCCCGAAGCAGCACCTTGTCCACCTTGCATGGAGTGTCCACCGCCTTTCGTGCCACTTCCATGTCCAATTTGTCCAACCGTACCAATTCCACAGGAATGTCCGATTTGCCCTGAGTCAAAGACTTATATTGAGTATCAACCTATTCCAATTCCGATTCCAATTCCAATTCCGTGTCCTGAGCAGGAGTGTTGTTGTCCAGAGTGTCTGATCACACCCGGAGTAATATTTGGTTGTATCTGGGGCTGTAGCTGTTGTTGCAATCATGAATGGGAAATCAAATTATATAAAATCTGTGGGGAAAGAAAAGTATTGATGCATTGTACGACAATTTGTTGTTGCGGATGTTTCCAATTTGAAGTTCCTTATGATGATTGCTATCTTCTTGTAATTTGTCCACTCGGTCATGGAAAAGATAAAGGAGCATGTAAACCGATGCTTACTTTGAAAAATGTTGGCGTTACAAACTTGATGATAGAATAGGGAAAGTAAGCAAATCATGTTCTCTATATTGATTTGCTTTGGCAACAACGATATAATAGAAAAAGAAATAAAGTACGGAAGGGAGTATCATTATGGCAAAGGTATATATTTTTTTGGCAGAAGGATATGAAGAAATAGAAGGTTTAACGGTAGTTGACTTATTACGTAGAGCAGATATAGACATCACAATGGTATCCATCACCGGTAATATTTTAGTTAGCGGAGGACACCAGATCGTATCGGTAGCAGATATCTTGTTTGAAGATGTGGATTTTTCTGATGCTGATATGCTGGTTTTACCCGGGGGAATGCCTGGAACAAAGAATCTGTCGGATCACAAAGGCCTGGATTTATTGCTAAAGGAATTTTATGCTAAGGGTAAACAACTGGCTGCAATCTGTGCAGCACCCCGTGTTCTGGGAACCAAAGGATTATTAAAGGGAAAACAGGCAACCTGCTATCCCGGCAATGAAGATGCTTTACTAGGGGCTCAGGTGGTAAGTGCCGCTGTAGTAACGGATGGAAATATTACAACCTCAAAAGGTATGGGTACTGCAATTGATTTCTCATTGTCCCTAATCAAAAGTCTTAAAGGAGAAGATGAGGCAGAAAAAATTGCAAAGGCGATACAATATCAATATTATAACTTATAAGGTTGTATTTGCTTCCGAAGCCCAAATAGGCAGATTAAATTCGGTAAAGCCATGAAGGCGTTTACTAGATCGGTTAGCTCCCATACGAGCTCCAAAGACATAATGGAACCAACAAAAATCATAACGATATAACAAATGCGGTAGGTACTTATTCCGGTTTTTCCGAATAAGTATTCTACCGCCTTTTCGCCGAAATAGGACCAACCGATTAAGGTGGCTACGGCAAAGGCAATTAAGGAAATCCCCAAGATTACATCCCCAAAGGGTAGTGAATTAAAGGCTGCGGTTGTAAGTTCGGCAAAGGAATAACCTTCTGTAGAAGAAGGGTTCTTCAGCAGGTTAGTTACAATAACAAGACCGGTAATGGCACACATTACGACCGTATCCCAGAAGGTAGCACTCATGGAAATTAAGGCCTGCCTCGAGGGATGAGAGGTTTTTGCTCCGGCAGCAGCAATGGCAGCAGAACCAAGACCGGCTTCGTTGGTGAAGAGACCACGTGCAATTCCGTATCTAGTAGCAGAGCGTAGTGTACTTCCGATAAATCCACCGGCAACTGCAGCGGGAAGCTGTGCAGGAACAAAAGCAGAGCGAAAGATCAGGCTGATGGCAGGAAGGAGATAGGGAAGATTAATGATGAGTAGGACGATACATCCTAGGATATAAAAAAGTCCCATGGCAGGTACTAATTTACTGCAGATTTTACCGATGGATTTTACTCCGCCGACAATAACAAGGCCAACAATTACTGCAACAACCAATCCGACGGCATATTCAGGCAATCCCCACAAGGTTTTCATAGTTTCGGTTACTGCGCGCGCTTGTGTGGAACATCCAACACCATAAGAAGCGATTAGTGTAAAAATGCAGAATAGAACAGCAAGCCATTTTTTGTTTAGACCATATTCAAGAGCATACATAGGTCCACCCAGATAAGTTCCATCCGATGTTTTTCTACGATATAGAACACCAAGAAAACATTCTGCATAAGAGGTTGCCATACCAAGAAGACCAGTGAGCCAACACCAAAAAATAGCACCGGGGCCACCAAGAGCAACTGCGGTGGAAATGCCGACGATATTACCGGTGCCGATGGTAGCAGCCAGTGTAGCAGTAAGGGATGCAAAACCACTCAGGTCGCCCTCAGCCGAGGCTTCCGGAGTAACAGACAATTTGATCGCTTTACCGATATACTTTTGTACACCCTTTAGATGCAGGGTAAAATAAATATGAGCACCGAATAATAAAGCGGGCAGGGGGATACCCCAAAGAAGATTGTTAATGGCTTTAAGAACATCCATCGACGGTAAACCTCCCAGGTATACAGTTTATACATGTATATGTGGGAAGATGAGGAAATAGTGAGAAAATAAAAAGCATTTTCACACATCCTGATTTTAATGCCTGCGAGCAAAAAAAAGAAGCCCTGCTTAAAGCAGGGCCTTTACTACATTTTCAAATCCCATTCCGTGGGAAGCTTTTACTAGAATTGTATCATTCTCTTTCAGGATGTTAGGAAGAGCCGCAATCAGTTCCTCTCGTGTCTCGTAATATATTAACTCATGACGAGCGGATTGATTTGATAATTCCGCTTGCTTTTCTTTTAAAATCTCGGTAGCACCATCGTACATACTCGAGGACAGTTTACCTACGCAGACTAAAACATTGACATTACGCTCAGCTGCATACCTGCCAACCTCTTTGTGCAGTGCCTCTTCCTCTGTGCCTAATTCAAACATATCACCGAGTATAGCAACTTTATTGGTATCGGACATAGTTAAAAGATCGATTGCCGCTTTCATGGATACGGGATTGGCATTATAACAATCATCAATAATTGTCCATTTTTCCTGACGGATGATATTACTTCTTCCGCCTACGGGCTGAACAACCTTGATTCCTGCAGCAATTTCATCACAGGTCATATCAAGTAAAGCTCCCACCGAAGTTGCAGCCATCGCATTGAGTATCATATGTTCTCCCGGTAGCGGAATGGTTGCTTGAAACATTGTATTATCGACATGAATATTGCATGTGCTGCCAAATAAACCATGGGTTACTACATCGGTTACATAGATGTCGTTACCGCCAGTGTCATTACAGGGATTCATTCCAAATCGGATGGGATTGCTTCCCTTTACCTCGTTGAGGGTAGCCAGCATATCGTCATCGCCGTTTAAGCATACTCGACCGTCATCACTCATGAAATCAAATATCTCAGTTTTTGCTCTTAAAATACCCTGGCGTGAGCCTAGATTTTCTAAGTGACATTGTCCGATATTAGTAATCACACAGATATCGGGTCTTGCGATTTCACTCAATCGGTGCATTTCACCAAAATCACTGATACCCATTTCCAGAACAGCTACTTGATGATCAGAACGGATTTTTAAAATAGTAAGTGGTAAACCTACTTCATTATTAAAATTGCCTTCTGTTTTTAATACGTTATATTTTCTGGCAAGAACACTGCTGATAAATTCTTTTGTGCTGGTCTTACCTACGCTACCGGTAATGCCAACTACCTTAATAAGGAGTTGCATACGATACCATTTTGCGATACTTTTCAGTGCAGCAAAACTGCTTTCCACCAATATGTAAGGCCCTTTTGATACACTTGGAGCTTTCTCACATACCACAGCCATAGCCCCTTTGTCAAAAACATCTTCTATAAAATTGTGGCCATCCACGCGTTCACCTACGGTTGCTATAAA
>FWPV01015224.1_pt1 | contig 11099 bp, 7 predicted proteins | sample 2228371 | NCBI WGS metagenome assembly FWPV01 (sample SAMEA103939776, study PRJEB20133) | metagenome | reverse complement strand
GGGAGGAGAACGAGAAAAGTGGCAAACCAGAAAAATGTTTTTATGAAAAAATATATGGGTAAGAATGAGAGTCCCGAGAAGTATAAAAAGCAAAATAAAAATAAAAAGAGAGATTCCCGCCGTTAAAGAAAACTTCAGAAACTGACACGCGGGACAGGAAGAGGCGCTTTTAAAAGAAGGATGGAAATGGAAAAAATCAACAAGACAAGAAAGGGCCAGAAACCAAAAAAGGAAAAGAAGGATAAATTGTTTTCTGGCTTTCATTAAACTTTCTTTTAGCAAAAAAGAAGGCGGCTGTCAAAAAATTTAAACCGGAAAGAATAAAATCTTTACAGGTGGTCGGAGGAAGAAAATGAGTTGTGACCCAAGAAGGGGTTGTCACGCAGGGATAAGAGACTAAAATTTGGCTAAAAGCCTGGGCTCTCCCAGCAATAAAGTGTCTCTTGCTTGGCCGCGATAAGTAAAAAGGAGACGGGAAATGGAAGCGGCCTTAAATTCATGACGGAAAGCAAGTCAAGGTTCACCTTGTCATGCCGTCCAAGGTTCAGTTTATCCTGCAAGAGAAATCACCAAAATGACTGTCCGGGAAAAAAGCAAACTGTATTTGCTTATTAACCTGCCTTTAAAAAGAAAAGCGGGGACGCAAGGCTAATTAAATTCTATCACGTGAGGAGAGATGCTCGCCTGGATAACTAAAAACTTGAATTTAAAAAAAACTTAGGTTAATTTAGCTCATCAAAATAGCTTTTTTTCCCAATTTTATTATATTAATGGACAAAATATTATGCAGGAAAATAATGGGTCAGGGCTAAAGAGAAAGAAGTAAATGAAGCTGAGGATAAGCCTTTCCTCTCACCCGCAAAAGAAAAAAAGACATGTTAACTATATTTTATTCATCTGGTTATATTTATTTTTCTCTCTCTTGTTAGCTACGTTTTTCCCGCCGCGGGAAAGGGAAGCTTTAAGGCCGCGGACCGAACCCGAAGAAATGGCGGAGATAATTAATAGATTTATCTTTCCCTCTCCGGCTTTAGCCGCCAAAAGTCCGCCTCACCCCTCCATTCCGTCCCTTCCTCAGGCCGGCGGGCAACCGGAAAAATCAACATCTTCTTTCTCAACAGGATCCTCCCTTTCTCCGGTGACGACTTCTCTTGCGGGTACTGATGGCTCATCCTTATCCGTTAATAATTCTGCTTCTCCCTCTTCTTACTTCTCCTCCTCTTCTATTTCTTCTTCTAATCATCCTGCCCCTGTGGCCATAACCAAGAAGACCGAGAAAAATGCTAACGATAAGTCAAAAACCAGGGCGGGTGATGACGCTCAAAATCTGGTAAATAGTGCTTTGAATAATAATAATTTTAATACCAATAGAAATAATTCTTCTTTATCCGAGGCTCATCTCCAGATAAGTCGCCGGGTCCAGGCCATGTTAAACCAACCGCGGCTGCGCCGCACTCAGTTCTCTATCTCCATCCGCTGGGCAGAATCAGGCGAAAGCATTTTCGAGCATCACTCTCACCTGCCGCTAATCCCTGCCTCCAACATGAAACTCGTCACCACCATGGCTGCCCTTAATCTTTTGAGCCCAGAGTTTGAATACGTTACCTCGGTCGGCATTTGTTCGGACTCACTCTTCGTTATTGGTTCTGGTGACCCTCTGTTAGGCGACGAGGAAACAGAAAAGAGCTATGGCCGCCAGCCTCACTGGATTCTTCACGACATTGCTTCCCGCTTGAAAAGCAAAGGTATTACTTCCATCAACCATATTCTCATCGACACCTCTGTTTTTGACCAAGAAAGGGTGCATCCTGATTGGCCCAAAAATGCTCTCCTCCAGAAATATGCCTGTGAAGTAAGTGGTCTTAATTACAACGGCAACTGTATCCATATTTCTGTGGCTAATCGCCAGAGGAAAACCGTTCTCTTCCTCGAGCCAAAGACAAACTACCTTCGCCTGGTCAACGCCACCTCAGCCGTCGCCTCGTCAGAAAACTGGTTCGCCGTCCAACGGACAAGTGCCCCTTGTGTCCTTCGGGTGACAGGTAAAATCAGTTCCCAAGCCGGGCCTTACGCCGTTGCCGTCGAAAATCCAGCCATGTTTTTCGGAACCTTGCTCAAAGAATGCCTCACCAGAAACGGAATCAAAGTTGAAGGAGAGGTAAAGGAAGAAATGGTCTCAACTAACCAGGACACCGAGATAATTGCTACCTACCACACGCCCATCGTCGATGTTCTCCGCCGCGCCAATAAAGATAGCTTAGGCTTGGCCGCAGAAGCACTCATCAAGACTCTTGGGGCATGGGAAAATCCAGACCGTAAAGGAGGGAGCTGGGAAGGAGGCAGCAGAGCGATAACCAATTTTCTTGGCCGTTTAGGGATACCGGAAACAGAATTTATTATTTCTGATGGTTCTGGTCTCAGCCGGGAGAACCGGCTCAGCAGCCACGCCGTCGCCTCTCTTCTTCTCTGGATTTACCATCAAGCTTCCTGGTCAGATTTCAAAGCAACGATGGCGGTGGGCGGCGTGGATGGCACCCTGGAAAATGTTTTTCGCGAAAAAAATTTAAAGGGAAGAGTAATCGCCAAAACCGGATATATTAACGGCGTGAGAGCGCTTTCTGGCGTCACTCATACCCGCCACGGAGACATCATTTTCTCTCTGCTGGCTAACCATGCCTCTAACTTAGCCCGGAACATTATAAATAATATTATTAAAGAAGTAACCCAGTGGGCTGATGCGCTCGCTTCGCCCTTTTCTGAGCGGAATTGAGCTCCATCGTCATATTATCCCCTTAACTCCACTCTGTCATGCCGGTCAGGTTTCTCTCGCTCAGAAGAAAAACGAGCCTTACCTCTTTCCTCAGGCCTTAAATAAGGAAATATTAACCAGCAGAAAGTAAAAGAAAAAGACCTGGATTTCATCGACTATGCCCAAGCAAAAGCAAAAACGGGTTAGTTCCTTCACTTTATATTAAGCGACATAATAAGTGGCGCGCCGAACCGGATTTTGCTTGATTAACGCCCAACCTACCTGCCATTAATCCGACTATTGCCCTGAGGAGTAAAGGAAGATATACTTCATCCGCCAATAGCTAAAAAAGAGGTAACCTCATGAAAAGAAAAAAAAATTCATGGACTTTTTTCTTTGTCCTTTTTTGTTTGACGTTAATTATATTAGCCGCCTCTTTTTTATTAACGGGAACGGCCGCGGCCAAAACGGGGCAGCCTACATTTTCCTTCTGCGTTTCCATGGAAAAACCTCATACTCATTACTTTCAGGTAACCCTGGAAATCGATGGCCTGGTGGCTGAATTTATCAACCTCAAGTTGCCTAACTGGACTCCTGGCTATTACCGCATCATGGATTATGCTCGTCACGTGATTAACTTCCGGGTAGCCGATGGGGCAGGAAAGGCTTTAAAATGGGAAAAGACAGCTAAGAATATCTGGCAAGTAAAAACAACGCAAGCCAAGCATATTACCGTAAATTACGATGTGTATGCCTTCAACGTCTCCGTGGCCGAAAGCTTCCTGGATGACAGCCGAGCTTTTTTAGTTCCAGCCAGCCTTTTCGTGTATCCTGACGGCTTTCTCCGGCACCCGGTCAAAGTAAAAATTCTGCCTCCTGATTCCCTTCCCCGCATCTTCACCGGACTCGACCCTATTCCTGGTGAACCAAACACGTTCTTCGCGGCAGATTTTGATATTCTTTATGACTCTCCTATTTATCTGGGAAATCCTGAAATCCTTTCTTTTGAAGTTAACGGCATTCCTCATATAGTCGCCGCCGAAGACCTGGGCCGTATCCATCGTGAGACACTCGTGGATGACCTTAAAAAAATTATCCAGGAATCGGTAGCCATCATCGGTGACCTGCCTTATCGCCACTATACTTTTATCCTGATGGACGGCGGAGGCGGTGGGCTGGAGCATCTCAATTCCATGGCTGCTTTCATGAATGCCTCCAGCCTCCTGACACCGACAGGGTATAAGAACTGGCTGGCCTTCATCGCCCACGAGTATTTTCATCATTACAACGTCAAAAGAATCCGGCCTCTAGCTCTTGGTCCCTTTGATTATGACCGTGAAAATTATACGCGCATGCTTTGGGTAGCTGAGGGAATAACTGTCTATTATGAATACATCATTTTAAAGCGAGCCGGGTTGTTGTCGGCTGAAGAGTTTTTTAACCGCTTGAGCTCAGTTATAGCTCGTTATGAAAATGTTCCTGGTTCAAGAGTTCAGTCAGCCACAGAAAGCAGTTTTGATACCTGGATTAAATTCTTCTATCGCAGCGAAGAGTCAGCCAACACCTCTATTTCTTATTATGATAAAGGAGCTGCTCTTGGGCTTCTTTTGGATTTAAAAATCCGGCATGAAACCCAGAACCAGCGCTCCCTGGATGACGTCATGCGGCTTCTCTACCGCAAATATTATCAGGAAAAGAAGCGCGGCTGGACCGACGCCGAGTTTCGCGCGGAATGCGAGGCTGTAGCTGGATGCTCTCTGGCAGAAATATTTGATGATTATGCGGCCACAACCAAAGAAATTGATTATCCCCAATACTTAGCTTATGCTGGCCTGACCATCGACCCTGCCTGGCATGAGCTTCCTGGAGTTGATATCGGTATTACGACGCAGGCGGCCGAAGGCAACCTGGTCATAGGTTCGGTTCTTAGAGGTTCACCCGCTCAAGAGGCGGGGCTTAGTGCTCGGGACGAAATAATTGCCCTGAATGGGATTCGTGTCTCGCCGCGCAATTTTGACTCTCTTCTTTCCGGCCACAAACCGGGAGAAAAGGTTAAGTTGCTAATAGCCCGTCGCAACAAGATCAAAGAAATAGAAGTAGTCTTAGCCGCCAAAAAAGAAAGACCATTCCCCATCAAGCCTATGGCCCAACCCGGAAAGCTCGAAGCTGAAATACTACGGAGCTGGCTGGGTGAAAAAGAATAAGAAAAAGATTCGCCATGGGGCTAATTTTTTTTAAGCTCGTTAGATTATTAGATTAAATGAATTTTTAGGTTAAACTTTAAAAAAATTAAGAATATAATAAGTCCAAAGAAGTTGGATTACTTGGCCGAGAAACGGAAGTAAAGGACAAAGCTACTAAGTGAGAGAAGCTAAGTGAGGAATAAATGAAAATTAAAGACGAAAACCTCGACCGAGAATTAATTCAATTTAATCAAGGATAAAAGAGGAGGAGATATGAAAATCAGGTTTTTTCTTCTTGCTTCTCTGTTAGTTCTTTTTTCTTTCCTGGCGAAGCCGCTTGCGGCCATCGACACCAAAGACACTATGCTCCTGGCCCAACCCGCCGTGAGCTCAACCAAAATAGCTTTTGTCTATGCTGGAGACCTGTGGGTAGCCGAGCTGGACGGCAAAAACCCGCGCAAGCTCACCTCTGACCTGGGAGTGGAAACTAATCCTGTCTTTTCCCCGGATGGCCAGTGGATTGCTTTTAGCGCCCAGTATGAGGGGAATACTGATGTTTATCTCATTCCTGCCGAAGGCGGTATTCCTCGCCGTCTTACCTGGCATCCCAGCCCAGACATTGTCCAGGATTTCACTCCTGACGGAAAAGCGATAGCTTTTACTTCACCCCGTTATTCTTATGCTCGCTCTTGGTCTCATCTTTTTACCGTGCCCATCCAAGGCGGTTTCCCTGAACAAATCCCCCTGCCCTATGTCTACCGCGCTAAGTTCTCTCCTGACGGCTCGCTCATCGCTTACAACCCGCTGGCGGATGCTTTTCTGCAGTGGAAGAATTATCGAGGTGGCCAGAACTCCACAATAATCATTTACCGGCGAGACAACCACCGCCTCGAAAAAATCCCCCAACCAGAAGGAAGATCGAACGATGTCGAACCAATCTGGATAGGCGATAAGATTTATTTCCGTTCTGACCGCAACGGCGAATTCAACCTTTTTTCTTATAACCTGAAAAATAAAGAAATTCGTCAGCTAACCAAGTACACTGATTTTCCCGTTATCAGCGCTTCTGGCGGGGCGGGAAAAATTATCTATGAGCAAGGAGGCTATCTTCATCTCTTCGACCCGCAAACGGAAAAAAGTACCAAGCTGACCGTCGGCGTGGCCGCTGACCTTCTTGAGCTGCGCGAGCGGTATGTCCGAGGAGCACGCTGGATTCGTAACGCTCATCTGTCTCCCTCGGGGGCCAGGGCCGTCTTTGAATTCAGGGGCGAAATCGTGACCTTCCCGGCCGAAAAGGGTGACTACCGCAATCTAACGCAAACACCAGGCGTTCATGAGCGTTCGCCAGCTTGGTCTCCTGACGGCCGCTGGATTGCTTATTTTTCTGACGAATCAGGTGAATATGAACTTCACGTCCGACCCCAGGACGGTAAGGGAGAAGTAAAAAAATATAAGCTTGGCGGCGCTGGTTTTTACGACTCTCCTGTCTGGTCACCTGACAGCCAGAAAATTTCTTTCGCCGACAACTCCTGGTCTTTGTACTGGATGGATTTAAAGAGTGGCAAGGTAAAGAAAATTGCCTCCGAGTATCTTTACGGACCTTCCCGGGTTCGCAGCGTGTATTCCTCCTGGTCGCCTGATTCTAAATGGATTGTCTACACTCTTAACACGCAATCTTACATCCAGAAGGTATTTGTTTATTCTCTTGAACAAGATAAATCCTTCGCCATCACTGATGGTCTGAGCGAGGTAGCCGAGCCAGTTTTCGACGCGAGCGGGAAATATCTTTATTTTATTTCTTCGACCGATGCCGGCCCGGTGAAACAATGGTTCGACATGTCTAACGCTGATTTGAGGGCCACCTATTCCCTGTATCTGGTTGTCTTGAGAAAAGACCTGCCCAACCCGTTAGCCAGAGAAAGCGACGAAGAAAAGCCCAAGCCTGAGGAAAAAGCTCCGACGACGCAAACCCAAACCGCCGTCCCGGCTCAACCCAAGACGCAGCCTCCAGCCAAAGGAGTGGAGGGCAAAAAAGAGGAAACCGTGATTGATTTTGAAGGTTTGAACCAGCGCATTTTAGCCCTGCCCCTTCCTCCGGGCAATTACCGGAATCTTCAGGTTGGCGAGGCGGGACATATCTATTACCTTGAGCTTCCTTTCGTGCCCCTGGGAAGGACGATGGCTCAAATGGGCGAGAGAGCGGCGCAAGCTAAACTTCACCACTTTGACCTGAAGACGCGCAAAGACGATGTCGTCATGGAAGGGATTAATAATTATCTTATCTCGGCTGACAAGAAGAAAATTCTCTATGCAGCCCGTGACACCTGGGGCTTGACTAACCTGGCGACGAAGATTCAACCTGGGCAAGGTAGGATTAATGTCGAGACGATAGAAGTAAAAATTAATCCTGTCCTTGAGTGGCGCCAGATTTTCCATGAAGCCTGGAGAATTAACCGGGATTACTTCTATGACCCCAACATGCATGGTTGCGACTGGGAACAAATGAAGAAAAAATACGAAAAATTCCTGCCTCACCTGGCTTGCCGCTCCGACTTAAACCGGGTAATCCAATGGATGTGTAGTGAACTGGCAGTTGGCCACCATCGGGTTGGCGGCGGAGATAGTCCCTTCGAGCCCAAAAGAGTGCAGGGTGGACTCCTTGGCGCTGATTATGAAATAGCCAACGGCCGGTATCGCTTCAAGAAAGTCTACGGCGGGTTGAACTGGAACCCTGAGCTAAGGGCGCCCCTGACAGAACCTGGAGTTAACGTGAAAGCTGGCGAGTACTTAATTGCCGTGGAAGGGAAGGAAGTGCGACCGCCGACTAACCTTTTCCACTTCTTTGAAAACACCGCGAACAAGATTATCGAGATTACCGTTGGTCCAAACCCTGATGGGACGGGAGCGAGGACAGTCCAGGTTGTCCCTATCGCTGATGAAAGTTCCCTCCGCAACCGCGATTGGGTAGAAGGAAACCTGAAAAAGGTGGAGGAGGCCACAGGAGGACGGGTAGCCTATGTCTACGTGCCTAATACTTCCACCCAGGGCTACATTTATTTCCGACGTTATTTCTTCCCTCAGGCTTACAAAGACGCCATCATCATTGACGAGAGGTTCAACGGCGGTGGTTCAATTGCTGACTATTATATTGACTGGCTTAGCAAACCTTTTATTTCGATGTGGGCTATGCGCTACGGTGCTGACCTTAAGTCACCCAGCGCTTCTATTCTTGGGCCTAAGGTTATGCTCATCAACGAAAATGCGGGCTCAGGTGGCGACCTTCTCCCCTGGATGTTCCGTAAATTCAAACTGGGGCCGCTCATTGGCAAACGGACCTGGGGCGGACTGGTGGGAACCCTCGGGTTTCCCGTGCTGATGGATGGCGGCTCAGTAACCGCACCTAACCTTGCTTTCTGGACAGAAGATGGTTGGTTAGTCGAGAACGAGGGCGTACCGCCAGATATAGAAGTAGAAATAACTCCTGCTGATTACATCGCTGGACGCGACCCGCAGCTTGAAAAAGCGATTGAGGTAGTTATGGATCTGCTGAAAAAGAACCCGCCGCCCAAGCTGCAGCGTCCGCCTTATCCTATTCGCGTACGCAGATAAAAAATTACGAAAAATAAATAAAATAAATCACAAATAATATCGCCGGGGTAAAAAAGGACATATTATTTTTATTTGGGGCGATAAAGTTTGCGCCAGGGTGCTCCTTTATTAGTTAGATAATCAGCTATCGCTCGGCGAAGAGTTTCGGCGGCTAACTGAGCACAATGGACATCCGATTCAGGAAGACCACCCAGGAACTCGATTATTTTTTCGGCTGAGATTAAGCCCAAAGCCTGAATTATGGACTTATCCTTAGCCAGAGAAGTGGCCGCGCTGCCGCAGACCTGCGTCGAACCACAGCCGTCAGTCTCGAAGCTGCAGTCTTCGATCACTTCCTCACGAACTCGAAGAAACATTTCCATGGTATCGCCGCAAGTTCCCTTCACTTGGGCATAGCCATCTGGATTCTCGATTCTCCTCCGGTTAACCTGCTGTTGTAACAACTGCCATGCTTTCTCGCTGTAAATCCGGCGTATATCTTGATAAATCTGTTCCTGAATTTGCCGGACAAATTCCTCCAGCTCCTTGTCTTTCGGCTCACTCATCGTCTTCTTTCCCTTTCACCTGGCTACTCTGAAAACAAGCGGACTTTCCTGGCCATAAACATCCACGGTAGCTATGGCATAGCGATGTGCGGCACTGTTTCCCGGCCGGCAAAAGTATTGAAATGTGTTGGCCTCAACACTGGCCAAAGTAATCAGGTCCGCCAAGCTTACTTTATACAGGCGATAGCCCGTTATTTTTTGGGGGTCGTTGGCCGTGTTTTGCATCCACTTAAGAATATCTATATTTTCCTTCATCAAAAGCGACCTCGTTTCTTCCTTGCGCGCGGAAAAACTCGATGGAGGATGGGGCAAATCTCGGCCAGCATTAAGACCTGGCACTTCCCGGAATGCTACCATCGGGTCACCGATAACGGTCATGCCGTAATGCCAGCCGATCACGTAGCCTGGGTCATCCCGGCTATGCAATCTTTCATTAAACCAGGCAACAAAGGCCTTCCCCAAACAGTTGTTCTTTCCTAAGGACTCATAAAAAGGCTCATGTTCCAGCATTCCTCCCACCTTAGTGGTACCCACCACAACCAAAGAAGAAGGGCTGTTGTTGTATATATAAGAACCGCCGAGAAAATACCGGCCTCCTCCCGCCGCCCAATCGCAGCCATGACAGCCAATGAGGTTATATCCAATTGCCTTTGGGTGCTTCTCCCACACCTCTCGCTCGGTGCAGATGCCGCCAGTATAAAATTGGTGGTACCAAAAGGTAGCATGAGTCCAGACCTGGAGGAAGCTATAAAAAGCAAAAGGCACGCGGTGGTTTAAATAATCCCACTTTTCGACTTCATTCTCAGGTGGGTCTTTCCATTTTAAATCATCGTAATCTTCTGCGCCAAACAAATGCCGGAAATAGGCGGTGCTGTATTGCCGCCAGTCATGGTCGGTATAGACCAGGCCTAAACGATAAGGGCTGACTTTTCCTGTCCAGTAATTATGGTTTTTCTCCATGTATTGACAGAAAAGGGCAACCTCATCGCCGTAATATCCCATGGTGGAAGGGTCAATCCGGCCGAGGAAAATTTCCGCTTCCAGGTCGCCGGCGCCTTTTAAATGGGTATCATATTTGCCGTTGCCATCCAGGTCTTGCCAGAGCCCGTCGAGGTCCATAAGAAAAAGGTCACAAGTCCAGTCAGCATATCCATACCCTCCTTCCCACCAGTAATGGTCATTCGGCACCTCAAACCAGGCAGCTGGCTGCTGACCGATGAGCACCACTCCATCGAGGCCGCCAAACCAATATTCCTGCTGAATCAAGGTCTTGAGGTCTTCGGCTCGGCCGCCTTCAGCAGTGACTAAGGTTACGGGACAGTTCCAAGCCTGGCTTATGTCCTGGACATACCGGTCGATGCCCATCCTGGCGCTATTATTGGCATAAAGGGAAGTGTTGGCGATGACCAGAATCCGTTGGGGTGAATCCAATGCCACCTGGGAATAACCCAGATTTGTCCAGGCGTTGGTTTTAAAACGGGGGGTTAAATGGTATTGATAATTGTAAGCAAAAGGTTTTAGCTTCGTCTTTTCCCGGTAAAGGGCATGAAGTTCATGATAATTAATGCCCGGTTTGAACCGGGAAAGAATTCTGGACATCTCCACATAAATCGAGGGATTCTTTTCAGGTTGATCCTGGACTTCCATCCTGAGCTGGCCTGGGCTGACCAGAAGCCAAATCACTCCTGTCAGCAATAACCAAAAAACGCTGCCGCCTTTTAATCTATTCCCTGACCCATAAAAGCCTTTGGAGGTGTGCTTTCTTTTCGCCATTTTCTTTCGCTTCATTAAAATTAAATTTAGGTTTTAAGTTTACCAGGTACCAGAAAAAAGTAAATGGTAAAGCCTTCATAGCGTAGGGCAGGGCGCTCTCTAAAAAAGAGTCTTCCCTCTGGCCTTCATGCATACATTAAGAAGACGCCGTATATTTTAAAACATAAAATCATGAGTAATAGGGATATACCGGTGATTCTAACCAAGCTCGAGCAACCCACTTTTTGAAATGAAGAAGCC
>FWPV01002278.1_pt1 | contig 11099 bp, 5 predicted proteins | sample 2228371 | NCBI WGS metagenome assembly FWPV01 (sample SAMEA103939776, study PRJEB20133) | metagenome | reverse complement strand
GTCTGAGCGACCACTTGCAGAATCACCCGACGGGTTGGGGAACCGCCAGATGTCTCATCCTGCTCGGCCGCCTGGGGGCTGCCGAGACAACCGCCATGATCGTGGCGCTGCTCAAGGATCTGTCGGAAGAATGGTCCGTTGAAGCCGCCAAATCGGCTCTGCTGCAAATGGGTGCGGATGCGGTTGGGCCGCTGCTGACTCGCCTGAGCCAGGCGCAGATGAGAGAAAAGCACCTGATTCTGGAAATCCTCGCCCAGCTTCCCACTGAGGAGAGTGTCCAAACGGTTGCGCCGCTCTTTGCTTCTCTCTATGCCGAAAATGCCGAAGGCACATTGAAGGTGGCCTACGACATGGGAGCCAAAGAATTCCTGCCCGTCATCGAGCACGAGTATCGCCCGGGCGAGTGGGACCTGGGGCGCGTCTACGTTCACCTCTGTCAGGTCAACCGGATGCATCCCTCACGTCTTGCTGAAATCGAGCGAGATGTCGCCAGGGGCGATGCCTTTATGCAGGAAAGCCGCCGCGTTTTGAGCGATCGCCAGGCACACTGGCCGTCCTTCATGCAACTGGAGCTGGCTTGCAGGAACTGCGGCAAAAAGTATCAATACCAGCTGCGGGAAGTGCACCAGCACCCGCATGACAGGCAGGAGCCGGAGCAGGCCGAAAAGGATTTTACACCCTACAGGCAGGGGATAGTCATTGTGGATGATGTTCGCTGCAAGAACTGCCAAACTTTGAACCGGTTCGAGCTGACTCCGGCGAGTTTTGCTCAGATCACCACCGAGTCCTTCAAGCTGCTGGCCTTTCAGAAGATGAACAGGCAGCCGCCGCCTCACTATCCGTTCAAACATGTGCGCCTGGAGGAACGGGAAGGGCAGCCGCTGTCGCTTTTGGACGTCGAGCGCGAGCATCTGGAAGCGGTCCGGCTGCAGCCGTCCAGGCCGGCAGTCCATCTGGCGTGCGGCAAATTCTACGAATACATCAAGGATTATCCTTCCGCCCGCAGGTTTTATTTGCAGGCGATCGACCTGGACGCTCGGGCGGTGGAAGGCATGGCGGGATTGGTCCGGCTGGATTACGCTGAAGGAAAAATGAAGGAAGCTTCGGAGTGGGTGCGGGCGTGTTACGACAACCTTGATAAAGGGAACTTTTACCTCACCGGGGACATCCCGGCATTCAAAGCCATGGTGCGGCAAAAGCGCAAGGAATTTGCCCGGGAGCTTGGAATCAAGGCCGAGGAGAAGCCAATCGAGATTCGCTTCCGTTTCGATGCCGGCGACTACCCCAAAAATAAGCCCTGCCCCTGCGGCAGCGGCAAGAAATACAAGCTCTGCTGCATGCGCTGATGCCCGGTGGTCCGCCGCCAGCCAATGACGGCTTTGCAGCCAACCCAGGCAAGTGACAGGGGGCTCCTCCCGGTTGCGCCCTGACCTGCGCCTTCCAACCGTTTCCCAAACTCGCGCAGCTCAGGGTGTGCGCAGCACTCCCTGACAAAACGTTGTCGGCACGGGATTCCATCCAGAGTTGCACTCAGACCTGCTCGGGGAGGAGTGGCCGCAGCCCTGTTGATAAGGGACTCGAAGGCCGTGGCTGGTGGGGCCGGGCGTTGTGCCGGCCGGCGTCGATTGTTCTTGCTCCCCCGGCTTGTTTGGGATAGCCTGAAATGGCTTCTCAGTCGGGGGTGGGAGCATGGCGATCCGCCTGGAAACCCGCACGCATCAAGAATATTGACTCCATGGATGCTTTGTGATCGTTGAGGACAATTTTGGTGGACCCAAAGTACGACGGGTTTCGTTCCATGCAGGGACGATGCTGCCCATGCTGTTTTGTACTTTCCACCAACGCGGGGAGTAAACACATAGGGGATGGGCAGCGCGGAATGGGTCCGTCGCCCGTCGTTACCATCAAAAGGAGGAACATCATGGCATCAACAAGAGCATCGTTGGGGTTTGTCTGGCTAATTGCGCTTTGCAGCCTGTTGCTTTCGCTCACCTCGGCTGTGGATGCCTCGAAGGGCTTGGTGCAGGGACGCGGCGCACCAGGGCCGGCGCCGGAAAAGGTCATGGAAGCCGCGGGTTACTGCCCGTCTTCGGGGGGCAGTACCGAGTATGAGAGCATCAACCACGTTAACCTGGAGACGCTGCCCGACAAGAAGACCATGCGGCTCACCGTCGGGGTCTACATTGCCAATCCGGCCGGGTGCGTGGCGGGCGAGCCCTGCCCCTCGTATGATGCGAGCCCCGAGTACGTCAACGCGTGGCTCGATTGGAACGGCAATCAGCAGTTTGAAGCGAGTGAAAAGGTCATGGACCTGGAAGGTTCGGGGTACCTCAATATCAACTACTCGGGGACCATGACCTTCGTCAAACAGTTCGCCATTCCCGCAGAGCACGTTGCCAAGACCTGGCTGCGTGTCAACCTGGGATATGGTCATGATCCGAATGATCCCTGCGAACAAACCTGGGAGTGGGGAAACGTCGTGGACCGGGAAGTCGAACTGGAAGTCACCAAGTTCCCTGAAATCAAGGACATTGAGATCGCACCGCATGCCGATTTCGGCGTTCCCGTGACCAACAAAGACCTCAAGTTCACTGCCGAAATCACCGAAGTGGACGGATTCGAAAACGAAAAAGTGGTTTGGGTCATCGAATCCAAGGGACGATTGAAGAAGTGGGACGTCGAGGAAAAAGATTATGAAAAGGACAACAACGAATGGGAAATCAAGCCGCAGGTGGGCACCTACGGGCGCAATGTCATAACCGCCACCCTCTACTACCGGGATAAATCAAAGGATGAAGAGGGACAGGCGACCTTTAAGAAAAGCTTCAATCTCTATTTTGAAAAATCCGCCAAGGACAAAGGCGCCAATCAGCCGCCCAACTGGTACACTTACTGGGTGGCCGACAATGCCTTTGCCCACAAGAACGCGAGCATGTATGTGAGCGGCAAGCCCTGCAGTGCAGCGGCGGGATACAGCTACGGCGCCTGTTGCTCGGATGGCAAGGTGTTGCTGTATGATTGCGCGGCGGCGGATCGTGCCGCCAAGACCTACAATTTCGGCGGCACCAACAAGACCGTCTACAACACCAAGGGGATCGATACCGCAGCACAAGTTTTGGCACATGAATTCAATCATAAGATGATTGGTCAAAAAAATGCTGCCGGCGGAGATTGGCATGGCAAGACCAATTCGGATTTTGTAGCCAAAGGCCCCAATGACGCCAGAAACTATGACGACCGGTTGCCTGACGAAGTGGAAAAGGACGGGGCTAGCGAAACATATCCCACAGACAAGACCAAAACCGACACCTTCAATGTGAATGCTGCAAAATCACCGGTCAACAACGTCTATAAGTATTACGGCGATGAAGAATACACCTGTATCCTGGCAGGGGACGGCGCCTCCGGGGTCGCTGAAAAAGACTGGTCACACAATGGCAAGATTGCCACGGCACAGGGGATCAGCGCCAAGGCCGAATCCTCCCCGCTGGGCGAAAAGGAATATGTAATGAGCCCAGAGGGCGCGGCCCGCCTGTCGGGAGTGCCGGCCGATGAGGGCAGCAGGGTCATCATTCAACAGTACCAGGAAGGGCTGCTGCCGGAGACCGTGAAGATCGGGGAAAGCTTCACTTCATTCAGTGAAAGCTCCGTGGACAGCGATGGCGACGGCTACCTGGACGAGTTGATCATTGCTTTTACCGTCAATATCCCTGAAGGGCTGCACTACATAGTCCATGGCCGCCTGGCCGATTTATTGGGAAATGAGGTGGCGTGGGCAACCACCGCCAAATTTTTCAACGCGGGCCAGCAGCCCGTGGAGCTGCATTTTGCGGGAACCGCCATTTTCCAGAGCGGATTGAATGGCCCCTACGTGCTCAAAGTTGTGGAAGTGGCGTTCGAAGACAACCAGCCGTTGGAAGTGATGCAGGACGCGTTTACCACATCCAGCTACCAGTACGACGATTTTCAGCACCCGCCGGCCTGGTTTGGAAGCGCTTGTGCGGACACGGCCAAGGACACCAACGGAAACGGCAAGTTTGACGTCCTGGAAATTCAGCTTCCGGTGTCGGTCAAACAGGCCGGCCATTACGGGCTCAGCGGGTGGCTGCAGACCGGTTCCGGCGAGTCCATTGCCTACGCCCAAAAGGAAACCGACTTGACGGCGGGCAACAACCAGGTGCTGCTCTCGTTTGCCGGCAGGGAAGTTCGCTGGGCACACGTAAACGGTTCGTACACACTCGGCCAGGTGACGCTGACTGACCAGAACGGAAAAACCATGGTTTCAGCCGGTGAGGCATGCAGCACCGAGGCATACGATTACACCGACTTTGAAGGCGGGGCGGTGGAATTGAAAAGTTATCAGGCGACGGGGGTGGATACCAACAGCAACGGCCTGTTCGATGAGCTCAAGGTGGAGGTCACCATGGAGGTGATCAAGCAGGGCCGTTATATTCTTTCGGCAATTCTCACCGATGGCGCCGGCAATGAAATTGCCGAGGCGAGCGCCGACCTGGATTACCAATCCGAATCGGTCCCGACCGGCAAGACGGCCGGCTTGAGTTTTGCCGGCGGAAAGATATTTGCCAGCCAAACGGACGGCCCCTATCATCTCAGGAACGTACTAGTCAGCGCAGGGGCCGAGGGCATTGCCGACCGGCAGACCAACGCTTTCACTACCAGCGCTTTCAAATACAACCAGTTCGAGCCTCCTTTGGCGTTTGCGCTCGACTATTCGGACTCGACCGTCGACGACAATGTGAATGGGCTGCATGAGTTGCTGAACGTGACCGTCATGGTCCAGGCGAAAGCCGATGGCGTGGTGAAGGCGGAGGCCAACCTGTCCGATTCCCAGGGAAACATTCTGGTTTGGAGCGACAATTTCGTGGAAGTCTCTGCCCAGACTTCTACGCCGCTGGTGCTCAGCTTTGCGGGGGAGGAGATTGGCAAGTCGGGCAAGAACGGACCTTACTATCTGAACAACCTGAACGTTTATCACACCGGCGATCCGGCGCAGAATTTCTTCCAGGAGTCGGCCTATTCGACCAAGCTTTATCACTTCTATGAGTTTGAGTTCGACGGCACCTTTGTCGACGTTCCAAACAGCCACTGGGCGTTTAAGTCCATTGAAATCCTGCGGGCGCGCGGAGTCACTTCGGGTTGTTCGGAAGAGCCCATGAAATATTGTCCGGGAGATCTCGTCACGCGTGCACAGATGGCCAAGTTTCTGCTCATTTCAAAGCATGGAGAGGGTTATGCTGCACCGGATGCGGTCGGCGTCTTTGCGGATGTACCCACCAGCCACTGGGCAGCCGACTGGATCGAGCAGCTGTATGGTGAAGGCTATACTTCCGGGTGTGCCGATTCGCCGTTGCGGTACTGCCCGGAGGATGTGGTTACCCGGGGACAGATGGCCAAATTCCTGCTCAAGATCAAACATGGCAACAGCTATGAGGCACCTCCTGCAACGGGAATTTTCGCCGATGTACCGGTCAGCCATTGGGCCGGCAGCTGGATTGAACAGCTCTATAACGAAGGGATTACCAGCGGATGTGCCGATTCGCCGCTGCGATTCTGCCCCGAAGACGCGGTAACCAGGGAACAAATGGCGGCCTTTTTGGCAAGGACTTTTGGCTGGGAATAAATGGGTGCATGCGCGGTGAGGGGGAGTGGGCCCCGAGTGCCGCGGGACCCTGGACGGTTATACCGGTTACGCATTAGATGTTTCATTGTTTGCAAGCCTTGTTGATGGGTTTCGCTTCGCTCTACCCATCCCGCGGCCGACTGGTTGACGTATTCTTTCTTGGGACGACCGACCGACGTCATCCGCCAACAATCCAAATCCCTCGCAGGTCAGGGTGTGCGCAGCACTCCCTGACCCCCCTCCCAATGCACTTCATGTTGAATTGTGGTGTCAGGTAGCTCCCGCCTGCGCGGCCGAAGCCTCGTCCAGTCAAGCTCTGGCACACGCTACGACACGGCGAAGGCCCGTTGGTCGCAACCTGGCCTACGGGTTAAAGCTTGTACCTGAAAGAATCAGGGCTGGGTCGCGTAACGCACTTGTTGAAGTGCGTCACGCGGTTCGAGTGACTGCGTATCCGGCCAGTCTATTGTGTGGAGCTTTATTAAGGCAAGATATTGGGGTCCCACCCGTAGGGCATGCCCCCGTACCAGTAGCCGTCTCCTTCCTGAGTCCAGTAGTCGAAGCTCTCCAGGTGCGGGCTGCTCGCCACCGAGTCAAGGTAAGTTTGCTGCATGTAGTCGATCACCGATGGGGCCACGCCCTGTTTTTCGAGATCGGCCAGCTGACTTGCCTGGAACCGGTAGACGGTTCCGGATTCGGCGATTTCTTGAATGATTTCATCGGGAGGCACGCCCGATTTGCTCATATCAAGAATTTCCGCTACGGATACCGGTGCGGGGTGTTCCTCAGGAACCGTGGCGCAGCCCCCGACCACGATCGCCCAGGTGCTCAGCAGCAGTATCAGAAGCAGCATGTGATGCCTTTCAGCCAAGACGTGTCGCATAAGTCCTCCTCGATTTTTCCATTTTTCGAGATGAGCCGGGTGGTTTTGCCGGATCAGGAGATTCTGCCAAAACACAGCTCTTCCTTCTTGGGATCCAGCCAAAAGAACCCGCCGTTTTCAACAACCAGAAGCTTTCCGGTAAAATTGGCACTGAGCACCGTTGGAGGTTGCAGCTTTCCGTCCTGCACTTTACTGGAGCGGAGTGTTCTGGTGTTGCGATCCACCCAGTAGAGGACGCCCTTTTCGGCCGTCAGCAACTTGGCGCGAAAGTTCTTTTCAAGCTGCCCCTGTTTGTGCACCTGGCCGTCGGCTATTTTCCCAAAGTACAGCGTGCTGTCGCCCTCTTCCTGCCAATACAGGGTTCCGTCGTCCACGGTGAACAGTTTGGGAGCGAAATTGCTGATTTGATGCCCGTCGTTCTTCAAACGTCCGTCCACTATCTGATCATAGTGAAGATTTTTCTTGATGGGATCTATCCAATAGAGTCGGCCCTGGTCGACGGTCAGCATGTCCCCCTGGAAGTCCCGGTCCAGGTCTCCATCCATGTCGAGCCGCCCGCCTCTGACCTTCCCATAGCGCAGAACGGTGCTGCCGCCCCGATTCACCCAGTAGAGAACATTCTGATCGACGGCCAGCTGGCTGGCGAAAAAATTACTCTGGATGACCATCTCCAGTTTGAGGCCCGGGGTGTCCTTGCCCTGATCTCCCATGAGCATGCGCATGGGCAAGGGAATTCTTAGCTCTGAATCGGCCTCCGGGTTAAACTGGGCACCTGCACCGCCTGCGCCGAAGAGTATGAGCAGCGCTGTCAATGCAAGAGAGCAATAGATTGATCGTTCCCGTCTCATCTCGGATCCCTCCCTTCTCCCGAGCTTACGTCAAACACGATACGCTTGGTTGAGCAGGGCGCCCAAGCAGCCAAAGCGTTATGCAACCTGCCGGCCTAATGCCTGCGGTACAGCTCCATGATTTCATCTCTGGTGAAGAGCGCCTCGACATCCGCCACTTCCTTCAAGATAGTGTTTCTTCCATCCATTTCCTGGCGATCCACCAGCACGATGACCTTGACCACCTCCAATTCGGCAAAGCGGCACGCGGATATGGCCTGGAGAGTAGAGCCTCCGGTGGTGATGACATCATCCACAACCACCACGCGATCACCGGCCGTGACCTTTCCCTCGATCAAATTCACGGCGCCGTGATCCTTTTGTTTCTTGCGCACCACGAAAGACTGGATGGGCTTGTGCTCGATCCACGAGGTATAGGCGGCGGCATTGGCAATGGGATCGGCACCCAGGGTGAGTCCGCCGATTGCCTGGACGTTGAGATCCTGGATGGATCTAAACACCAGGTTTCCAATGAGGTACTGTCCTTCGGGATCGAGGGTGACGCGTTTGCAATTGAAGTAGAACTGACTCTTTCCTCCGTGGACCAGCTTAAATATAGGGGTATCGGAGAATTGAAACGCCTCTTTCAAAATCATTTCCTTCAGTCGCTCTTTCATCTACTTTCAGACCTTTCCTTCGGGCTTCCAGGAACCCGCGATCGTTTGATATGCATTTATTCGAATCGACGCCTGAGCTCATTTCTTCCTGCCGTAGATGCAGCTTTTTTTCAAGGAGAAACGTCAAGCTCCTGTATTATCGCGAAACTTGTCCGGGCGGATGCCGTATCGGCGCATGATTTGCTGCAGTCCCTGACGTTCCAATCCACAGAGTTTGGCGGCCTGGGTGACGTTCCCCTGGGTGTTGGCAAGGAGGTTGCCGATATAGCTCGCGTGGAAGCGCCGCAAGACTTCTTCCTTGGCTTCCCGATAATCCAGCTCATGGCAGGTCTCATCAAGAACGTCGCCGGTCTGCCGTATGGCCTCGCGAAATCCCACATGTTCGGGGCGAATTTCTTCCTCCGGTGAAAACAGGATGCCTCGTATGATGACATTTTCCAGTTCCCGCACGTTGCCTTCCCAGGGATCCCTCAGGAATCGGTCCATCAGTTCGGCCGATATGGTCTTGCGCGGCTTCTTGAGATCGCTGCAATGTTTTTGCAGAAAGTGGTCGACCAGCAGAGGGATGTCCTCGCGCCGTTCTCTGAGGGGGGGCAATTCGATCGGCAAGACGTTCAACCGATAAAAAAGATCCTCTCTGAACTCCCCTCGCCGGATCTTGTCGGGCAGATTCCGGTTGGTGGACGCGATCACCCGCACATCCACGTGAATTGATTTGGTATCTCCGAGGGGCTTGATCTCCTTTTCCTGCAGCACCCGCAACAGCTTGGTTTGAATTGGAGGGCTGATATCGCCGATTTCATCCAAAAAAATGCTGCCGCCGTGCGCTTCCTGAAACAGGCCGATCTTGTTTTGACTGGCGTGGGTGAAGGCCCCCTTCTTGTAGCCGAACAGCTCACTTTCCAGGATGTTTTCCGGCACCGTGGGGCAGTTGACCGCCACGTAAGCGCGATCGCGGCGCTCGCTCAGGGCGTGGATGGCGCGTGAGACCAAGTCCTTGCCCGTTCCCGATTCGCCGCTGATGAACACGGTCAGGTCGGTTTTGGCCACCATCTGCACACTTTCGTAGACCCGCTGCATCCTGGCGCTCCTTCCCACCAGATTTTGGAACGCCTGGTGGCAGTGCGCATGCCGCTGCAGCTTCAAGTTTTCGCGCAGCAGGCGGCTTCGCTCGAGGGCCTTGTTGAGCGTCCACACCAGCGCCTCATGATCGAAGGGTTTGGTGATGAAATCATAGGCCCCCATTTTGATGGCCTGAACCGCCGTTTCGATGCAGCCGTGGGCGGTCATCATGATAACCGTCAGCCAGGAGTGTTTGTCGCGAATCCTCTGCAGGACCTCGAGGCCGTCCATACCGGGCATGCGCATATCGAGCAGGACCAGGTCCAGGGGTTCTGAAGCCAGGATGTTCAAGGCTTCCTCGCCGCTGGAAGCGGTGATCACGCTACAGCCCATCTCCGGTTCCAGGCTGCGCTTGAGGAGCTGCAACATGTCCTGTTCGTCATCTATAATGAGAAGAGTTTCATCCGCCATTATCGATTTCTGCCCCCCGGGTAGTCGTTACCGGCAACAGCACGGTGAATGTCGATCCTTGCCCGGGCTCGCTGCGGACCAGGATGTCGCCGTCGTGATCCTTGACGATTCCATAGCTGACGGAAAGTCCCAGGCCGGTGCCCTCGCCGGTGGGTTTGGTGGTAAAAAACGGGTCGAAGATGCGCGGCAAATGTTCCCGGGATATTCCCGCCCCCGTGTCGCGGACCTCAATCGAAACGCGCGCGTGCGCCGCATCATAGCGCGTGCGCAGAAGAATGCTTCCTTTCCTGCCGATGGCCTGCTTGGCGTTCATGATGAGGTTCATGAACACCTGCTTGATTTTTTCTGCATCCAGGATCATCTGCGGGACCTGCGCGCCGAAGTTCTTTTCGATGTGCACCCCATCCAGTTCGAAATGATGCCGCACCACGCTCATCACCTCGTCGAGGGCGGCATGCACATGACCCACCGTCCGCCTGGTCTGAGTGCTGCGCGCAAAGCTGAGCAGATCTTCAACGATGGTCTTACAATTACGGGCATGCTTTTCAATGATTTTCAGGTCGGCATATTGCTGGGTGCCTTCCTGTTCGCCGCGCAGCATCAGTTGAGCGTAGCCCAGGATCATGCTCAGCGGGTTGTTGATTTCGTGGGCGATGCCGGCCGCCAACTGGCCTATGGAAGCCAGCTTGTCCGCTTGCAGGAGCTGTTTTTCCATGGCCTTGCGCTGACTGATGTCCTTGATCAGGAACTGCACCGAATCGATTGCGCCGTTGTCGCCGGTTTCGGCGGTCCCGCTCAACAGCACAGGAAAGAGGGCGCCGCGATCCGTTTTCAGGAGGACTTCCGTGTCCGGGACGAAACCCTGCCGCTCGAGAGCCTCCTGAATGCCACGCCACTCCTCCGCGGCAGCGAAGAAATGGGAAAATCGAATTCGTTCGCCATCGGTGGTCAAGCTGGAGAGCCCGAGCAATGCGAGGCCGGCGGGATTCAAATTGATGATCGCTGCACCTCCATCTACCAGTATGATCCCGTCACGGGAGACTTCGAAGATTCTGCGATATTTTCGTTCGGAGAGGGCCAGTTCCTGGGTTCTGGCAGCAACCAGATGTTCCAGGTTGCGATTGAGGTAAATCAGTTCCTCATGGGCTTCCTGCAAAGCTCTCTGGTCTTTTGAGATCTGCTGGTAGACCTTCCAGGTCCTCTCGAAAAAAAGGGTGATCGAAGCGACGACCACAAACATCAGCGAATTGATGGACCCGCTGTAGGGACGCAACAAATTCCAGATATCGTTATGGCCTGCAGTCAACAAAATTCGCTTTGCGATGTGGCCTACCGAGCGCGAGATGGCAAAAGCCGCCAGAGCGTAGCACAGCCACAAAAGGTATGTCCAGATGACGTTGCTCTGATCCTGGTTCTTGAGTCTCCTGGCCAACCGCACGCATAGAAAGGAAAACAGGATCATGAGGCTGGAGCCCGCCAGATCCACCATCCAGATTGGAAAAAGGGGCAGGGTCATGTCGCGCTGTCCGAACTCTTGG
>FWPV01015221.1_pt1 | contig 11100 bp, 9 predicted proteins | sample 2228371 | NCBI WGS metagenome assembly FWPV01 (sample SAMEA103939776, study PRJEB20133) | metagenome | reverse complement strand
ATTGATCAAACCTTTGTGAAAATCATTATGACCATGCCATTCGAGGTAATCCGAAGGGACTCCTGCATCATCAATCATGGCCCGTATGATCTTCGGGACACAACGAGGAAGCGCAGCACTGGGATAAGGAACACCAAAACCCAAGGTGTCACAGAGTCGGATCTTAACAGGAATCTTGGCCTCTTCTGAAAGCCGCATGAGATCCTGTGCGAAGGGAACGCAGAATCCATAAATATCTGCCCTGGTCACATCTTCAAAATGGCACCTGGGGATGATCCCAAGTTCCAATGCAGCAGAGGCAATCGAAAGATATTCCCGCATCACTCCTCTTCGATTCTTCTTTAGCTTTAAGAAGATGTGATAATCTGAGACTGAGGTGAGAATACCTGTCTCCTTTAATCCCATCTCTTTTACCAATTTAAAATCTTCTTTGACGGCCCGAATCCATCCGGTAATTTCTGGGTAGCGATAATTCTTCTCCTGGCATTTCCTCACCGCCTCTTTATCTTTCTCACTGTAGAGAAAGAATTCACATTGTCGGATTACCCCATTGGCACCTCCTAACTTATGAAGCAACTCATAGAGATCAACGATCTGCTCGACCGTATAGGGAGGTCGGGCTTGTTGGCCATCTCGAAAGGTGGTATCCGTAATGAAGATATCCTCAGGCAGATCGGTGAAGACAAATTTATTATCGAATTCTACCCTACATACTTCCTCATAGGGAAAGATATTCCGATAAAGGTTAGGTTCTTGAACATCTAACAGAGGATATTGATCAACCGTATGCTTTGCTTGAAAAGCCTTCTTTTTTCGTGTAATGGTCATCTCTCTCCCTCGCTGATGATATACTTTCTGGAATTATTCCCCAGAGTAAAATTCCTTCTACTTTATCCTGGGTTTTTAACATAACCTGCCCTAAAAAATAAGGCGCAACTCCTTTTATATATTCTATTTTGTTTATTTCTTTTAATTTTTTTTCATAATCAGAAATACCATCTTTAAAATAAGAAGATGCAATGACATGTGCATTTGCTCCTATTATTTTATCCCTGATATCCTGATGAAAACCATTCATCACAGATATAACAACTATTAAAGCCATAACACCAACTGATATCCCTGCTATGGAAATAAAATTTATAAGAGAAATAAAGCCCTGTTTTTTTGATTTAAGATAACGCAAGCCAATAAAGTAATTAAAACTTTTGGGCATCTATTTATCTCCTTCTGGCTTTAAAAGTGGAAATAAAATAACATCCCTTATAGAAGGCGCATTAACAAAAAACATTACCAATCTGTCAATTCCTATCCCTAAACCACCAGCAGGCGGCATTCCGACTTTTAAAGCATCAATAAAATCCTTATCTATTACTCTTGCAACTTCGCCTTCTGTATCCATTTCTATCTGTTCTTTAAATCTCTTTTCCTGTTCTTTCGGGTCATTCAATTCAGAAAAACCATTTCCTATTTCCCTTCCAAAAATATATGGTTCAAACCTTTCGGTAAACTTCGGATTTTCTCTGCTTTTTTTTGCAAGAGGAGATACTTCAACAGGGAAATCAGTTATAAATACCGGTTGAATCAACTTTTCTTCTACAAACTCTTCAAAAGTTAAAGCAATTAATTCTCCTTTTGTTATCCCATTTCGTATTTCAACTTCTCTTTGTTTTAATCTGTCTATAAGTTCTTTTTCCGATTCTTTTTCAGTGTCAATACCTGCATATTCTTTTATGGCATCTGTCATTTTTATCTTTTTCCATGGCGGCGTTAAATCAATTTTTTCTCCCTGATATTCAATGACCCGCTCTCCTAAAACCTTATCTGCTGTATTCACTATTAAGTCTTCGGCTACTTGCATTACCACTTTATAATCCGCATAAGCGACATATAATTCAAGCATTGTGAATTCAGGATTATGTTTTATGGAAATACCTTCATTTCTAAAATTTCTGTTTATTTCATAAACCTTTTCAAAACCACCAACTAAAAGACGCTTTAAATAAAGTTCAGGAGCTATCCTTAAATAAAGATCCATATCAAGTGCATTGTGGTGTGTAAGAAAAGGTTTTGCTTTAGCACCGCCCGGTATTACCTGCATCATCGGAGTTTCAACTTCTAAAAATCCTTTTGAATCTAAAAAATTTCTTATCTCTCTTATTATTTTTGTTCTTATCTCAAAACTTTTTTTCACATTATCATTTGCAATTAAATCAAGGTATCTTTTCCTGTATCTTATTTCTTTATCTTTAAGACCATGCCACTTTTCAGGCAAAGGCAAAAGCGATTTGGTAAGGATTTCAAATTTATCCACTTTAACTGTTATCTCTCCTGTCCTTGTCTTAAAAATTTTACCTTCTATACCTATGATATCTCCAATATCCAATTTTTTAAAAATTTCAAATTGTTCTTCTTTTATATCATCTTTGCGGACATATAACTGAATTTTTTCTTCGCTGTCTTTTATATGCCCGAAAATCGTTTTACCATGCAATCTTATACTTATTAATCTGCCTGCCAATCTTTCAGCATTTTCACTTTCAACGCCTTCTTTTAATTCTTTATTTTTTTCAAGGACTTCTCTTATTGTTGCTGTCCGTAAAAATTCATATTTATACGGCAAAATCCCTTTTTGAAGCAGAAATTCTAAATTTTCTTCCCTGCTTTTTAAAATTTCGGATTCGCTTTTTTCATTCATTTCTTCCATATTTTTCACCTTTTACTTTAAATTTTTGTTATGACTTTCTCTTTTATTTTTACATAGTGTTCGTAAGGAAGTTTTATCCTGCCAATTAAAGAATACTCTCTTATCTCTCCGTGAAAATCAGAACCACCACTTACTAATAAATTATATTTATTAGCATAATCAAAATAATGTGCTGCATCTTCATTTGTATGGTCTGGATGAAAAACTTCTATACCATCTAAACCCTGCTTTTTCCAGATTTCAATCATCTCATCTTTATTAACAATTCCTGGATGGGCAAGGATAGAAATGCCATCTGCCTGTTTCACAATTTCCAATGCTTCACTTACAGATAATTTTGCTTTTTCAATATATGCCGGTTTTCCTTCTGATAAAAATTTCTCAAACGCTTCTTTTATATTTTTAATATATCCTTTTTTTAAAAGTAACCTGGCAATATGCAGCCTTCCTATATTATTTAGATTATCGGTCATTTCATACAATTCTTCAAATTCTATCAAAATTTTATTTTCTTTTAATTTATCCACTATATTTATAGCGCGCTCAACTCTTTTTTTCTGAAAATGAGAAAGTTTTTTTAAAAATTCTTTATCCTTCCAGTTTATATAAAGTCCTACTATGTGAACTTCTTTTTCTCCAAACATTGCTGAAAGTTCAACAGCAGGAATATATTCTATATTGTAAATTTTTGAAAAATGAATTGCTTCTTCTACTGCTGCAACTGTATCATGGTCAGTAATGGCAATTGCTGACAATTCTGCTTCTTTTGCTTTTTTAAAAATCTCTTCAACACTATATAAGCCATCTGATTTATTTGTATGTATATGTAAATCTGCATATTTTTGTTCCATCTTATCTCCGAATGTAATTAAACAGATTTATTTTTTATTTGTTAAGCGAATGCCCTGCCTGTCATTTCTGCATCTTCCTCGCCTTTCCAATATTCTCTATATTATTAATTATCCTATCCTGTGATGAAATTCCGTAAGAATTTCATTTTATGGAATGGAGCGGGCGATGGGAATCGAACCCACGTACCAAGCTTGGGAAGCTCGTATTCTACCATTGAATTACGCCCGCATCTCTTTAAAATTTTGTATAATTATAAAGGTTTTTTTATTTATTGTAAAGACGAAAAAATTTATTATTTTTATATGTGAATTATAAGTTTTTTGCGTTGAATTTAATAATATTTCTTTCTTCAATTATAAATCATAAACTATAAATCAAAAATTATTTTTATCTGGTATCTTGCACTTTGCACCTGCAATAGTTTTCAAAAGGAGCCCCTACCCCTTTTTATTATAAATACTTTGCACTTTCTTTTATAAAACTTTTGACATTACACTTTCTACACCTGGCATTTGGTCATTGCCACCTGCCATTGTTTTTAATACAGTATTATCATCTTTTCAACCTTGCTCTTTGCCATTTTACCTTTTGCGTCTTCTACTATAATTATATAATAATATGTTCCCCGCGCTAAATCTTTTATATATTTTGATTCTAATATTTCTTCATTTGGTCCTGATTGTAATTTAGTTTTAACTACCTTTTCCATTACCAGACGCATTGCTGCTGTATATATCCTGATTGTAAATTTATCTGCTGATTTAGTTATAGCAAACTTAATTTTGACATCAGTTTTTTTACTTATTACAGGATTGGGATATGTTATAACAGGTATTTCCTGTATTATCTCTAATTTGTCAGATTCTGTTGGTGTCACTGTAGCAATTGTAGTTGATGTTTGAGTCTGTGTCCATGTTGCTGGTTGCGTTCCTGTTGCTGTATTTGTAAATGTTGGTGTATTTGTTGGAGTCCATGTAGCAGGTTGTGTCCCTGTAACTGTGTTTGTAAATGTAGGTGTATTTGATGCGGTAAAAGTTCTTGTTGCTGTCGGTGTCTCTGTCGGTGTTCCTGCACTGTATATCTCTATCTCATCTATATACCATTCATTACCCACACTGTTTACCCCGTTTTCTACCTGCGATGTTATTACAAAATTTATTACTCTCGCATTTTCCAGAACATCTAACAGCGGTGTTGTTGAACCCTGACCCCACCCAGGATGTGTGAAACTATTCCACGGTATCTCCAAATACTGCCAGTTACTCTGCGGCGTTATTGTATATCTATAATATGAATAATCCGTTATATTCGTTGATACTATGTGTATCTGGAATGCTACCTGACTTCCTACCTGCGTCCCTTTTGTCCATAACCTTATCCCATCTGTCCCTCTTAAATCCATTGCTGTTGCTGATGAATTCAAATCTGCTGATACTGCTATTGACTGCCAGTTATCTCCTACTACATTCGCCTGTATATACCCTGCATACGGCCCTCCTCCTGTCGGCACATCTGTTACTACTGACCTTATTACCGATGATGTTGATGCTGCCCACTGCGTCCATAATCCTCCCCAGTTATTAATGTCAAAATCTCCTCCATCAAAATCATCAAGTATCGGTCCTGTGGGTGTTGCTGTTGGAGTAATAACCGTATTAGTATTCGTAGGTGTTTGTGTATCTGTTGATACCTGTGTATATGTATTTGTTTCTGTAAAAGTTGATGTTTCCGTTGAAGTATTTGTCGGTGTCCATGTAGGCGGCTGCGTGCCAGTTGTTGTATTTGTATATGTTGATGTATTTGTTTGCGTATAAGTCGTTGTTGATGTTGATGTTCTCGTTGGTGTTGAAGTATTTGTTGATGTATCAGTTGGTATAGATGTATTTGTTTGTGTCGCTGTATTTGTAAAAGTATTTGTTGAAGTTGGTGTAAATGTGCTCGTATTTGTTGGCGTCCATGTTCTCGTTGAGGTCGGCGTATTCGTATCTGTCCATGTTGGCGGTTGAGTCCCGGTTACTGTTTCTGTTGGTGTATATGTTTCAGTTGGAGTATTTGTATTAGTTGCTGTATTTGTAATTGTAAAAGTTTCTGTATTAGTTCTTGTACTGGTGACTGTATTTGTGAAAGTATTTGTTCCTGTATATGTTCTTGTCACTGTATTTGTTACTGTATTTGTAATTGTTGCCGTGTTTGTTACGGTGTTCGTAACTGTATCTGTTGGCGTTGACGTCCTTGTTGCTGTTGAAGTTATCGTGGATGTATATGTTCTTGTTACTGTATTTGTAAATGTTTGCGTATTAGTTGAAGTATTTGTTATTGTGTTGGTTGGGGTTGAAGTATTTGTAGATGTTGCAGTGAATGTTCTTGTATAAGTATATGTATATGTCTGTGTTGGTGTTGGTGTAGGTGGAATATAAGTAAATTTAATATTGTCAATATAAACTGTACCTGTTAATTGTTTTGCAATTTCAATTGTCACAAATTCTATATATTGTAAATCTAAAACTCCATTTCCCACTCCACCTGTTTTTGTAAAAGCAGCAATAGGTGCCTGTATATGCTGCCAGGAACCATTTCCTGTCACAATACCTGACCATTGCCATGCTTCAGGTCCATTTTGCCAGTTTGTAGCGCAATCTGGCGCAGAACCTGGCGCTGAACAATGTTCTCTTAAATAAATCCTGTATGTCTGCCCATTTTCTGGTTTTATATCAAATTCAAGCATATTAGTATTACGAGCATCATAAGGTCTGCCATAAGTGGAATAGATATTTATATTATATCCCCAGCTTGTTGCATCTCCTGAATTATATGTAACTTTCCCATCTCCGGCTCCTTCATAAGGCGAAGTAGTATTCCTTATATTAATACCCGCACCCTGTGGCGTGGCACCGTTTCCTCCCCAGCAATCTGCCCTTCCCTGTGTTTCAAAATCTTCAAATATCTTTATCTGTGGTGTTGGGGTTGCTGTTGGATTTGAAAATATAAAATGGTCAAAATATGATGTAACCGAACCCTGGTTGCCATCAATCTGTATACCAACATCAGCTATATATGCTTTATCAAGAATGCCATTTCCTGCTGTGCCTATCCTTGTTGTAAATGCTGAAATTGGAATTACTATCAATTGCCAGTTCCCAATTCCTGTATAAGAACCACTATATCCCGTTGCCCATCTTTCCGCACCACCGGGCGCTGATGAATGCTCCTGTAAAAAAACTATAAAGTTTTTATTTGCTGCCACATAAGTCCATACTTCTAAATGTGTATTTGATGAAATATCTTTAATATTGGTCGGGTTATCATAATTAGAATTAAGATAAAAGCCCGCACCATAACTTGCACCGGTTCCAGTATTACAGATAAAAGATAAACCGTAATTGCGGAGACGCGCAGGCGGGTTAGAATTTTTTACTGCCATTTCAGAAACAGAAGCGCCATTTGCAGTGTCAGAATAATAATAACTAGATGTATCATAGAATCCATACTCAAAATCCTCATAAACATTATAGGGTGGTGTCTTTGTAGGAGTTGGTGTAGGTCCTGTTGGTGTTGGAGTTGGTGTTCCAGCAAACTTTGTTGCAACTGCATTTAATAACGGCTGATTTAATTGACCTGCACAATAATCCTGTCCCAGTGCCCATATTATAACTCCTGGATAACCCTGTGATGAAACAAAATCACATTTTTCATTCACTGTCTGGACATCATCAAAACCAATAACTGTTCCGCTGCCAGTTGCAACTCCGCATCCCCTGTATGAATCATGAGTTATCGTATAACCACCGCCGACAATCGTGCAATATTTTATATCGTTCTGGCTTGGCGCACTTGCTCCAACACATAAACTGCTCGCATTAAATAATCTGCCATAAAAAGGAAGTCGCATTAAGGTTTTATTTACAGGCATACCGCCTGTTGAATTCCACCATGCCATAGCACCATCAACATGGTCAAATTGCTGCCCGCATCCATTATATAACGCAGAATTAGGTCCTGAAACTCCACTACCAGAAGTATAATAATCATAAGCCATCACATGAAAATAAGTAACATAAGATGACATCGCCGCAACATCAAACCACTGACCATAATAATTATTTGCTGCAGTTGCAACACTTATATAGTATTGCTCGGCAAAATAATTTGTTCCTGTTAAAGCAGTTCGTAATTGCTGGACAAACGCAGTATAATTTGATCTATCAGTTGCATCAGAAGGAAATTCCCAGTCAAGGTCAACACCATCTAAAGGATAAGTAGCATCTTTAACAATATTTACTATGTTATTGACAAATGTTGTTCTGTAACTTGTGACTGCGCTATCAAATTGTGTTCCATTTCCAACTCCCCAACTGACAAAATAACTCTGCCTCCATTTGAATGCGCATCAGGCAAAATTGCCTGCATGCAGGTTATGAAATTTGCGTCAAGAGATAAGGTTCCATTACTATTCGCAAGAGCAAATGCAATTCCAATATGAGAAATTTTATTATAACTTATAGAACTTGCTGGCAGGGTGCCATCGCCATTATACCACGTAGGATAATAACCAAAGACCACTTTTGAAAGTGGAAAAATTTTAGCGCAAAAAAATAATAATATAATTATTAGTAATGCATATCTTTTCATATTTTCCTCCTATGTTATTTTACGTAAAACAATTTAAATTATAATATAATTCACATATTTTTAGACAATTGTTTTCTATAAAAGTTTCAATAAAATTTACGTGAAATCTATTTAAATCCTTCTATTTAAATATTGCTTATTTCTCATTTATTGAACAATATTTCGCATTTAACACTTGACACTTGACATCTGATTACGCTGATTCCCTTATTATAAGTTCTGGTTTAAAAATTTCTTCTACTTCTTTTGTTATCTTGCCTTCCATTGCATTTACAGCAATTTCAAATGCTTTCTTACCCATTTCAAGGGCTGGTTGTTTTACAGTTGTTAATGGCGGAATAATAGTTTCTGAAACTATGATATCATCATAACCTATAATTGATATGTCTTCCGGTATTTTTATACCGAGTTTACGCGCCTCAGTAATTGCCCCCATAGCAACCCAGTCACCTGCCGCAGAAAAAATCGCATCAATTTTTAATTTTTTATCAATTATTTCTCGTATTGCCTTTTTACCTTCTTCAAATAAAAAATGTTCTACAAATATTAAATTTTCTTTTTTAAATTCTAAACCATTATTTCTCAAGGCATCTTTATATCCATTTAATCTTTGCTCTGGCGCTAAACTTGCGCTCATAGGCGCCGATATAATGGCAATATTTTTTCTGTTTTTGTTTTTAATAAGAAATTCTGTTGCAATATACCCACCCGTATAATTATCTGCCCGAACCACATGTGTATATTTTGCTTTTGCATCAATTAAAACCACTGGAACATTTTTTTCTTTATATTCTTCTATAATTTTATTATCAGGAACAAAACAAAGACCGATTATAGCATCGGCACGCCTGCCATATAAAATTTCCAGTAAGAGGTCGTTTCGCCTTTTATCATCAGGTCCTGTTGTAAATTGCTGAATCACATATTTGTTTTTGTTGTCAAGATTATATTTTTCAAGTCCATGCATTGTATAGATTTCAAAAAATGAAGAAAAATAGAAAAAGGGTGTAACAAATGCAATTGTATTTGATTTTCCCTGGATTAAACTGCGCGCAGAATAATTAGGATAATAATTTATCTCTTTTATCGCTTTTAAAACCTTCTGTTTTGTTTCTTCGGTAATTCTTTTATCATTATGAATTACCATAGAAACTGTTGTATGTGAAACTCCTGCTTTCTTTGCAACGTCTTTAATAGTTGGTCGCATTTTCATTTTCCCTTTTTATTTCATTTTTTTCTATAATAACAAAAACATTATTTTTTTTCAATAAATTATTTTTCACCTTAAAATCGCAATAGAAAATATTGAAAGAGCCGTTTTCTATTGTATAATATAGGAAAAATTTTCATTTAAAAAATCACCTGACGGGTGAGAAAATTTTTTTATTCGGCATTCATTCACTTTTCACTTTACAATTTCCACTTTACGATTTGTTTTTCAAACCGAAAATCGTAAACCGAAAATCGAAAATTACTTTTAACCAGCAATCAGCAATTAGCAAACAGAAATGTCTTTTCAATCCGCAACCAGCAACCGACAATCAGCAATGTTTTTAAAATACCCCGTCCGCCTTTGCTAACGCTTCGGCGTCCACCCCTTTTACAAAATGGAAATTTTTTCGTTTTTTCAACCGACAATCAGCAACCAGCAATATTTTTACACCGTTTCCCTTATAATCAATTTCGGTTGAATAATTATATCTTTTGGTTTTTTTCTCTTTTTTCTGCAGTATCTACTGCGAGTTGAAATGCTTTTTCTCCCATTTCATATACTGGTTGCCTTACTATTGTAAGCGGCGGATGAACTAAAGATGCAGCTTTTATATCATCAAAACCAATTATTGCTATGTCATCAGGTATTTTAATTTTTAATTCCCTTGCTCTTTCCATAATTCCCATTGCGCATAAATCACCAGCAGCGCAAAAAAATAGCATCCATTTTTTTTTCATTTTTTAAAAGTAAATCTAAACTTTTTTTCCTTCTTCAAAAGTATAATCCCTCACTTCTAATATTAATTTTTTGTTAAATTCTTTTCCAGCATCATTTAAAGCTTTTTTATAACCTTTTTCTCTTTCAAAAGGAGTTGGCCCAACTTCTTCATATCCTATCTCTCCTCTTATTAAACCAATTTTTTTACGTCCTTTTTTAAGCAAATAAGAAACCGCATCATAAGACCCTTTCTCATTATCAACTTTAATTGAATAAACGCCATCCATTTTTCCCTTCTAAAAGGATAATAGGAATATTTGCTTTTTTATACTCTTTAACCATTTTTTTATCTGGAATAACAAAAAGCATAATAACTGCTGCTGCTAATCTTTCACGGAGTATCCTTGTTAATATTTCTTTTTTTGCCTCTTCATTACCACGCGTTGAATATAGAGAAAGTTTTCCGAAATACTTACCTGGTTCATATGATTTTTGTTCAGCCCCTTCAATGACTGCGGAAATAAAATTTGAAGCATATCTGGTGCTTACAAATGCAATCTCATCTGCTCTGCCCAATGAAACCCTTCTTGCTGATTCATTTGGATAATAATTGTATTTTTTTATAATTGATAAAACTTTTTTTCTTGTGTTTTCTGAAATATTTCCTTTATTGTTTATTATCTTTGATACTGTTGTATGTGTAACACCTGCCAATTTTGCTATATCTCTTATATTCATTTTTTTCTCCATAATATACAGGTTACCGCTAACTCATATAATAACATAAAATTAAAAATTGAAAAGTTGATTTTTATAATATGAAAATTTTAGTTTTTAACATCTGCTTTTAACATTCAGGCTGGTATGAAACTGTAAAATAATTAATTTACTTTTGATTACTATCTTTCCATCTGGTATCTGAAATATTTTATCGTTTCCTTTACTACTTTAATATCAACATAAACTTTTCTATTTTTCTATC
>FWPV01015217.1_pt1 | contig 11100 bp, 11 predicted proteins | sample 2228371 | NCBI WGS metagenome assembly FWPV01 (sample SAMEA103939776, study PRJEB20133) | metagenome | reverse complement strand
AACAAAGAAACAAAAAACCATGACAAGCTGCTCTCCAACTGCACCCATAGCCGCAAGGAGCATTCTCTGGCGCAGAAGCTCCTGCGTTTTGTCCGATTTGGGTGCAGGAAATTGTAAATCTACCTTCACCGACCGGGCCCTGGACGTTAACCTCATGTTACCTATCGACGACCCGGTACCCAAGCCGATTTTGCGGCACGGCAGGCCAAGCAGGTATATGGTCGCAGGGTGGCTGTTCAATGCCCGTGAGCCGATTAACAGTTGCTATGACTTACATCGCGCTCGGATGGGCCGCAAGATTCCAAACCTTCAACGGCTTGGCGGCGGCGTAGGAGGCATGTTGAACTGGCGGCCGCCGGGCATCCGTCCCCTGCGGCTTTCCCATTCTTTCAAAAAGGATTGGAATTTTTCCCGCTGTTCTTGGTTCAAAATCTCAAGCAACTTCCGGTTGGTTTCAGTCCGAATGGCTTCGATTTTCGGCATTTGCTCCTTTTGCAGCTCGCCCAATTTCCGGCGCGATTCAGCCATAATCTCCCGAAAGCGGGCTTCCTGCTCCGGCGTTAATTGCAGCCATTCTCCCATCTGCATCCGGCCGGGCCCACGCACGGGCGGAGCGTTGCCGACAAATCCTGGCGCGCGGGAATTCATTGAACTCTTCAACAGGAAATAGGACACACTGGCACCGGCGATCCCTCCCAACAGGAAGATACAAACGAGAATGAAAATCGCTCGTGGACGATCAGTCACTGGGGATCCCCCTCTTGTTGCCACCAGAACACAGGCTCGCTGGTGCCATTAGCTTGTAATACGCTCTTGCCGGCTAAAATTGCATCCGCCTGGTTCATCAGCTCCTCATACTCCGACAGGACGCTGACCTGGCGAAAAATGGGTGTCAGCCAAATAAAAGAAAAGAAAACCATTGCCAGAACCAGAGCGGCCAATGCTTGGCCGGGCCGCAGCCATGATAACACTAAAGCGTCCCATGACCGGCCTTGCTGAAATGCCCGTCCGGCGATTCGTTCCGCTAAATCGATCGGGTGCGGTTGCTGTTGTCTTGCTAGCTGAACGATGTTATTGAGCAAGGCCATTTTCTGCCGGCAATCGGCGCAACCAGACAAATGGGACTCAAAGGAGTCGCGTTCCGCACAACTCATTTCCCCGTCTCGATACTTGTCAAACAAGTTGCAATTGCTCATCGCATTAACGTTTGCTCCTTTCTTCTTTGCCCAAAAGATAGGCGCGAAACTTCTTTTGTAACTCCGACCGGGCTCTGGAAACCCGGACGCGCGCAGCAACCTCGGAAGTCCCGAGAATCTTCGCTACCTCATCGTAGGGACGATCCTCCAATTCTCTTAGCACAAAAGCCGCCCGGTACTTTGGATTTAAACCGTTCAGTAGCGCCTGGGCTATTTTAACATAGGCCTGCTTGACCTCCGATCCGCAAGAATCCCAATCGCCGTCGCGCGACAGATCCGCCAGCAGCCGTTGCTGATCGAATTCTTTAAGTTCCGACCACAATTGCATTTTGTGGCTTTTCTTTCTTCTAAGCTGATCGATGCAATAGTTTGTGGCTATGCGGAGAATCCACGGGCCGAAAGGATACTTGCGATCGAATTTGGACAGCGCGGCAAAGGCCCGTAAAAATATTTCCTGAACCGCATCTTCATTTTCCGACGAGCTGCCCAAGGTCCGGTTTACCGTTCCCCATACAGCCGCTTGGTACCGGCGCACAAGCTCCGCAAACGCCTCTTCGTCTCCTTTGAGCGTACTTTCGATCAGAATGGAATCTGTCGAATCTGCAATGCTCATTTATCAGTTACGAAAGTTTGAACCGTTGTTACAGAAATCGCTTTAATACCAACGCCCTGATTACGTAAAAGGTTACCTATGGGTTGCCCTTTTTTGCCTATGCCGATGTCCGGGTGCACACCTTGGTATCCGATCAAGACACAAACCTTGGCGTAGCTAGCTTGGAAGATAAGCCTTTTGCACTAAGGTTTTAAGCTAGGGCTTTGGTCCTGATTATCATTTCCCGGTGTATTCTGGTGCGTCAAGCTCAATTTGCCTGCGCTATCCGCCGGCATTTTATGGGAACCATCGAGGCAACCGGCTTTCAAAAAATATCGCATCGGTTCAGCCGTGCGCCGCGTGCACTCAAAAGTGCTGTCCAGGTGGATTTTTGCGCATAAATGAGATAATGCAGTCAACCTGCGTTAAATCCGATACCAGAAGATCCGGATTGTAAGCACAAAGCTCATCCATACTGTACCCAGTGTTTGACACTGCAATTACCCGCGCGCCCGCCGCACGACCATGAATTATGTCCAAGGGTGTGTCGCCTATAACTATGGCATTTTTAACAGGCTTTGGCGCAACGGTCTCAATTCCCCTGCGGATAGCGATCCGGATTAACTCAGTTCGATCTTCGGAATCCGAACCATAGCCCCCAAATTTGAAGTAGCCGCGCAGCCCGGCCTGGCTCAGCTTTATGTCGGCCCCCTTTTTTAGGTTTCCGGTTGCAATGCCAACCGCAAAATCAGATTGGCAAGACAGCGCGCTTAATAGATCTATTACTCCTGGAAGAACCCGTAGTCGTCCTTCCCTTCGGGCCATCGACATTTCGTCTTCCAGAAACACGAGATAGATATCCCAAAGTGATTCCCTGGCATCGATGTTGTTCCATTGATCTTCGAGTCCAAAATGTGCCAGAACTTCTTTGACAATCACAGGGTCAGTCTTCCCTGCTGGACGAACTGTGTCATCACCCGCTTTTATGCCGAACACGTACTCAATGGCGCGATAAAACGCGCGCATGCCGGCTCCTCGAGTCGCTATCAGCGTACCGTCGATGTCAAAAAGGACTAAATGCATGATATGGCCCTGCTTAATGTCTACTTTCCCTGAGCGGCAAGTTTTCAAATTGATTGACGCCCAAGGCCCTTATTTGGAAACGGCTACGGCGGATTTTACAATGATGGTCTGAATCGGTATATTCGAAAAGGGACCTTTGTTTCCGGTTCTGACTTTTGCTATTTTGTCGACCACATCCATGCCTTCAACAACCCTGCCGAATACGGCATAACCGAATCCGCCCCCGGAAGCATCAAGATGAGGATTGTCCTTCAAGTTGATAAAGAACTGCGAGGTTGCGCTGTGCGGGTCGGCATAACGCGCCATTGCCAGCGTCCCGCGCAAGTTCTTGAGGCCATTTTGCGATTCGTTTCTGATTGGCGGTCTTGCAGCCTTGGCGGTTAATGTTTCAGTATAGCCACCGAAACCTATTACAAAATCCACCCGATGGACAATCGTACCGTTGTAAAAACCCGAGTTCACATACTCCAGAAAATTCTTCACCGTAAGCGGCGCTTTGGATGGAAACAACTCAATTTTTATCTTACCCATTGTGGTATCAAGAACTACCAAAGGGTGGCTTTGACTTTTGCTTCTCTGCTCTTCGGCCGCAGCGTGCACGATAAGCGAGACCGTTATCCAAAATAGCACAGCGATTTTCTTCAGCCCAATGCCTCTCATAAGGCCCTCTTGATGAAACATGATATCTTATAGGGATCTAGATTCAAAGGAATACGATTGGTGGCTTGGGTTCGATGACAGCTTTGTTTTCCAGTTAGTAATGCAAATGAAGGTGGTTCTTTACGATGTTCCTTACGCTGGGCCCGATGTCTTCCCAGCGCGCTGCGGCGTTTTTTCTTAGCACGATCATTCTCTGATCAATTGTTACTTCCTCAACTCCCGGGATGGAAAACAATGCGCCGATAAATCCGTCATCGGTAGCCGGGATTTCAATTCGATTCCGGTACTGGCGGCTGGTTTCGGAGATCTTCGTGTTCAAATAGAAAATGCCTACATCCGATCCCGGGCTCAGGGCTTCGGAAATCACGCCGCCCTCGGATTCAGCCTCTTCCCTCTGATTGCGGGTGCCATAAAAGTGGAAAACAAGTGACACCAACACGCCCAGAGCCACTATCAGGGTCACGAAAAACAGGAAGTTGGTTACCTCATACCCTTTCAAACTTCCCTTGCCGGTCTGCGGCCTTGCCAATACCTCCTCCCTTTCGGCCCATGATTTCAACACTCCACGATAGAAGCAATGCTTTGCTCCTATTCGTAGCGGAGACATTCAATCGGGTCGAGATTGGATGCCTGAACTGCAGGATAAATACCAAAAATCAGCCCGATGATCGAGCTAACGCCGAAGGAAAGCGCTATCGATCCCGCTGTAATGATGGTGCTCCATCCCGAAAAGGCAGCCACAGCGCGGGAAATACCATACCCCAAGGCCACTCCAATAATTCCGCCTCCCAGGCTAATTGCAACCGCTTCGGCCATGAACTGCATGCGGATATCTATTTTCTTTGCGCCGATGGCGCGGCGCAGGCCGATTTCGTTGGTGCGTTCCAAAACTGAGGCCAGCATGATATTCATTATACCTATACCGCCGACCAGCAGCGAAATGCTGGCGATAGCGCCCATAACGATATTAAAAATGCTTTGGGTCTTTTGGTTTTGCTCCAGCAGCTTTTCGGGAACAATAATAGAATAGTCGTCGACATATCGGTGCATCACCGACATCAGGTTATTGATGGCAGCAGCCTGTTCTTTGATATTGGCCCCGGGATCGATCTGCACTATGATTTCATTGAGCTCATTTTCCACGGACTCGGTCTCAAATTTTCTGATCGCGGTAGTAATAGGTATATAAATGTCATTATTGGGATTTTGTACCTTGACTCCTTCAAACTCCTGTTTTTCCACCATCGCGTCGGCCAGGACTCCAATCACCGTCAGCCAGACATCATTGACCTTGATTTGCTGGTTGAGCACGTCGCCGAAACCAAAAAGCTTTTGCTTGGCGACAATTCCCAAAACACACACCTGAGCGTTAGCCTCTTCATCCTTAGGCAAAAAGAAGGATCCTTGAAGAAGCTTGAGGTTCTGGATGATCGGATAAGTACTGCTTACCCCTAAAACCCGGCTGTCACTGCGGGCTTTTTCCGAAATCACTTGATAAGTCTTCACCAGTCTGGAAGCAGAAATCAGCGGTTTGGGTTTTAAAATGTTTTGCAGTGCTTCGACATCCCTTAGGCTGAGCCCGAGCGATTCCGTCCTGATCTGCTTGAGCTCCTCGGTTTTGAATTCCTTGGCCTGAATGATAATGTTCCTGATGCCGAAATTCTCAATAATCCTAAGGCTTTCCTGTTCGGCGCCGGCCCCGATGGAGAGCATTGCAATGACTGCTCCAACACCGAATATCATTCCCAGCATAGTCAGAAAAGATCGCAGCTTGTGCCTTCCGAGGTTCGCCAACGCCCCGATTACGGTTTCCATTGAAATCATAATAATCCATCCTCTTTTTTGGAGCTTTTCGCCTCTTTACCGAGAGCGATGGGATTCTGGGCTTGAATCACATCCCTCGATCGGTTCAAGGATAAGCGGGTAAATTCCGATCTTAACCTCGGCGAAAGATGAGGGATGCAAATTGGGAGTACAAATTACACCCACTAGAAACGACCGCCACCGCCCCTCATGCCTCCCATGCCTCCCATGCCTCCCGGCATCCTCCCTGGCATGCCGCGCATCTCATCTTGCATCCCGGCTTTACTGAAATCCGGCAGGTATAGTTTGCGCGTTTCGTAGGGATTGCTGAGGGCAATGACCTCACCCTCCTCCACCCCGCCCAAGATTACCGCCTCTCCATGGGAACTCAATCCCATCTGGACCGGCCTTGCCTCGAACCGGTCGCCTTTTTTAACATATACGACATTGTCCTTTTCTCTTTCGCGGTAGGTGACAGCACCCGAAGGAACCACAAAACAAGAATCATACTTTTGCAATAAAACCTCCGCCCGCAGATTCATACCCGGCCGGATACGTTTAAGATCTCTTCCCGCATCGGTAATATCTACGTCGCAAGTGAAGTAGCGCAGCGGTGAATTACGCTCCAAGGAGGTCGCCACCGATGAAACGGAGCGAATGGTCCCGTGGTATTCCTTTTCCGGGATGGCGTCCAGCCGAATTATGACTTTCTGATCCTTTGCCAAACTCCCGCCGTCACGCTCGAGAACGTAGATTCGCGCCTGAAGCACATCAAGGTTAATGATTTCGATAATCACCTGCCCCGGATAGGATTGGTCACCGACACGAGGGTCTTCCCGCCGGTCTCTGCGATACAAAACCAATCCGCTAACGGGAGCTCGCAACTCCAGCGATTCCAAAGCTCTTTTCAGCAGTGTAACTTGTGATTGCGCTTTATTTCTCTCAATGGCCAGTATCTGCTGATCGGATCGAGCAATGCGCTGCTGTGTCTTTCCCTTACTTTTAAGGAATTCAATCCGTTCCTTGGCGTAGTGCGCGTCCGCCTGTGCGGTGATGATGTCCCATTTGGAAAATATGGTCTCGTCCTGCGGCATCACCGTCATTGCATAATCATAGTCCATTTCGGCTTCGGTTCGATCCAGGGCGAGAACTTTCTCTTCGGTGCTTTGACTTAAGGTTTTGATTTTTGTATTTTCCTGGTTGGCCTCCAGCGTATTTTGCTGTTTTTCAAGGTTTAAGGTGGCATCCGTGCTGTCAAAGCGAAGCACCGGATCCCCTGCCTCAACAAAGCTTCCTTCCTCTATCATCCAAGCTATGGTCAGGCTGCCCATACCGGTATTAGGAGTGGCCACAGGCGTGGTTTCAAGCCCGACAATCTCACCGGTCGCCGGTACGGTTAAGGAGAACGCTTGCCTCACTAACCTTGTCGTCGGAGTCGGCTCATCTTCCGAAGCGGCAAATACTTTTAACAGCCGACTTGAAAGATTATCGCGGTAGTGAAAAAAGGCCGCGCCAAGGATAACCAGAAAAACCAGGGCTGCGATTCGTCCAAACCTGAATCTCGAACCGCCGGTTTTAAAATAGGATTTTTCTTCACTGTATTTCATATTTGCCTCATACTCGGGGCTTGGCCCGAATCTTTTCGTTGGCATTCAGGCCGGATTCGACAACAGCAGTCAGACCGTCGTTGGTCAGCAAACTGATTTCGCGCCACTCAAAGGACTTGGTCTCCGGCTTCCACACCTGCACAAAAGATCGACCATCTCGTTCCTGGATGCTTGACAAGGGTATGACTACTACTTGGTTGTATTTGCCGACCTGGATCTGAGCCTTGACGCTCATGCCGGGCCGCAACTGCCTCGTGTCGGCATCCTTGAATTCAATATAGGTATCATTGACTTTCTGCGGCCGATCGAAGGTCGCTTGCTTCAAAATGCTTCCGATACTAACCACCTTGCCTGAGAACGACTTACCTTGCACGGCATCGACAGTGATGTTGGCATCCTGCCCGATCCTAACTTTTCCCGAATCGACTTCATCCACCTGCAAGCGAGCCTGGATACTGGATAAATCCGGAATCTCCAAAACAGACTGCATGCTGAAGACATAACTACCGATGGCTATCGGTTCGTTGTTCCAATCGCGCTTGTAGATTACCACGCCGGAAACCGGTGCTCGAACCGTATAGGAGTCCATGGCGTCCATGAGATCGTCCATCCGCTTTCGATAATGGGCTTCATTGCTGCGTGAGATTTGAAGATCTAACTGCCCGCTTTCGGTCATGTATTGGATCTTCTTTTCCAGAAACTCCACATTGGTTTTGGCGGCATCACGCTGGATGCGCGTCTGCTCAACCTCGATCCCGCTGACCAGATCTACCTGAGAACTCATCTTGACCTCCAGCTTTTGTAAATTGGTCTTAGCTTGCTCCAAGGATAACTTCAGATTCCGCAACTGGATGTCAAAGTCCGACCGCTTCTTTTGCCGCTCCTCCTGAACTCGTTGGAAATTGGCGGTCTCGTCTCTTAAGCGAGAAGCAACCTCGGAAGTGTCGAATTCAAGCAGAAAGTCCCCCTCGGAAACTACGGTCCCTTCGTCAACCATGCGCACCAGCTTGAACCGTCTCTCGTTTCGGATTGAGGGCGGGCCAATGCTCACGCTGCGGCTAGCTTCCAGAACCCCCGTAGCACTTACGATCACAGGGAAATCGACGCGCTGGGCCGTAATCAAATCCTTCTCGGCCACGCCCGCAGAAGCGCTGCTCGACCTGAAGACCAAAAATGCCGCTGCTGCTGCCGCCATAATCAAAACAATCACGATAATCCATCTACGGGCTGTCATTTTTTAACCTCCGCGATCTGCTGCACCGGGAGCAAACGATCTCCCTCCGATACACCCGAAACTATTTGTATGAGACGATCCCCTACCGCACCCGGTTCCACGAACTGGACGGTTGCCGTTTTATACTCGGTACCCTTCAGCACATAATAACGACCCTGCGCATCAAACCCCAAATGGTCACGAGGAACTGCAATAACCTCCTTTGCCAGCACTATCGGGATCCTGACCCGCGCCGTCATTCCCGGCTTCATTAACTCGGTGTCAACCTTATCCAACTGAACTACAGCCTGGAAAAGCTTTTTATTGGAAGCAAATCCTTTGCGGGCGGCAACATTGGTCAGCGATATAACCCTGCCGCCTACGGAAAAACCGGGATGGGCATCGAGCGTTACGGTGCAGTGCGCGTCACGTGGAATAAGACTATATTCGGTATCATAAACAAATCCCACAACCTGCATACTGGAAAGATCCGGCAAGCTCGCAACTTCCATCCCGCGGAAAACATTATCGCCGACCTGGAACTTTCTGTTATTGGCCCAATTGTCTCCATAGATCAAGATTCCGTCCTGAGGAGCGTCAATCTTCAACAACGCCATGTCGTTGTCGATCTTTTTCAGGTTGATTTCGGCCTGCGAACGGTTCAGCTCGACCAGTTGCATTTGCGAAGCATAGCTCTTCTCAAAATTATCCAATTGCTCTTTTGCTTTTTGCAAAGCCAACTTCGCCTTTTCCAGATCCAGTTGATACTTTTGATAAGTATTCGCGGGCAAAAGGTCCTTGCTGATCTTTCCGTACAGTTCAGCGATCTTAAGGTTTGCTTCAGCTTGCGCCACAGAATTTAACAAGTCGCAGCGCTGAGCCTCCAAATCCGCCTTTTTCTTTTGGATATTCAGCTTGGCCTCATCCAGAGTTCGTTCTGCCTCAATTCTGGAGCTCAGTAGACTGGAATCGTCAAATTCGACGATACGCTCGCCCTGTTTAACCAGTTTCCCTTCCGGCGCCAAAAAGGTAATGGTGGTCGAAAAGCTTGTACGTATGTCGGGCGAGGAAATTACGATCGAGCGTGCGGCGCGCAATTCACCTGTAAGAACGATCTCCTTTACGACCGTATCTGTAGTCACTTTATACCATGCGGGCTTATCAGCTTTGGACACCGCAGTTGGGGCCGGAGCCGGCACGTTACCTTTGGTACCCTTAATACCGGGGCTTTGGGCAGATGCAGCGTGTTGGTAAACAAAGATTGCCGTAACGGCAATGGACAGTACCAGCAGTACGGCCCAAAACCTGTCCCCTTTTTTATGCTTGCTCTTATTCATTTTCATAGTGACTGCTTCTCATTAAACAGCAAATAGCTAAGGTTTGCTTTTAGCGGCCTCGGGTAGAGGCCCAAAAGTCGCCTGTGCTTTTTGCGCTTTTACCCAATTGCTCCAATCCGACTCTATCCGTTCGAAATCCGGTCCCAGCACATCCTGCCTGGCAATGAAATCTCTGCTTTCATTACCCTCAAGGGTATATCGAATAAGTTCTTTGACTTTTTCGATGCCGACCTTTTCGAGCAGGTACAAAAAGAAGGTGGCCGATTGCCCGTCAAAAAGTATCCGGTCCTGTTCGTCTTTCGAAAGAACTTTCTGTCCGCCCCCGCGTTGTCCGGTGCCGGGTCCAAAACCTCCCTGGCCTCTGCCGCTCATGCCGCCCATCATCATCCCTGCCGGCATTCCTCCCTGCGGCGGACCCAGGTTGTTAGAACTGCCTTCGGCGCCGCCGCCCTGCCTGCCCATGAAACTACCCCCGCCACTTGCCTGATCAATGGAAGATGCAACAAACGGACGCGACATGGTAATGACGTCTTCTATGGGAAACGTTTGATCCATGTTCTGCTGCAAAAACGAAAGATTTTGATTAATCCCGCTGGCGTAGGCGGCTATTCCGATATCCAGCCAGTCCGGCAATGGGCTCTTACCCATGTCGTCAAGGCGTGAACTGCGATATTGGAGGTTCTTGGCCAGCGAGGTTTGCAGAACTGCATAGGCGACCTGCTGAACCGTCGAGTTAACCATTTGTTTTTCCGCTTGCGCAGCCATCTCCGGCATCCTGCTCTTGACGCGCTCGAGTATCTCAGCCGGAATTTCGTTCCCCATCTGCGACTTAATCCGCGCAAGCATTTCCTGGGTCCTCATTTCCGGAGTTATTACCGTTAGCGACCAACCATACCCCATCTTCAATACTTGTGGTTCGTAAATGGAGTCCTTCTGCTTGAGCGTAGAACATATAAAAATTGCACCCTTGGGCAAATTATCCCCCAGAAGCTGCCTCAGCTTGGTCACGGCTTCAGCGACAGGCTTCTCAAAAGGCACGACCGCTTGACGGTTGGAGGCAAAAAAGTCTACGCCAGGCACCAATTGCTTGAACTGAATGAAATCCTTGTAGCGCCCGATCTCGCCCGCGCTTACAGCATCTACACCAGGACCGACGAGAATCGTTAGAATTAAAAATACAATGATAGGCCGGACCATATCGAATAACCCTATCTCCTGTTGTTAAACTGTGGCTCAAATCGCTTCATATCGGGAACCTACGGTCCTCCTACGAAATCAGCGCTAATTCCTTCCGCCACAACACTGTTCCTGGTTTAATTACGTTCTCCCTCCTTCCCTTGTTACATCCCAATTGGATCGAAAGGGATTAGGAACAAAAGGGCAAGCGACCCCCGTCTTGCTCAAGGGCCGTGGTGGAGGCGCCGAGCGGATTCGAACCGCTGCATCGAGGTTTTGCAGACCTCTCCCTTAGCCACTTGGGTACGGCGCCTTATACGGATAAGATGCCTAAACCTCGCCTCAATTTTATGCTATGCACATCAATCGCGCAAGTTCTATACTTGCCTTGAAATACTTTAGGCCTAACGCACGAGCTCAAAGCTGCTGCTCC
>FWPV01012426.1_pt1 | contig 11100 bp, 5 predicted proteins | sample 2228371 | NCBI WGS metagenome assembly FWPV01 (sample SAMEA103939776, study PRJEB20133) | metagenome | reverse complement strand
GGACCTGCCCCCCACCGGGGAGGCGGTGGAGGGCTACCTCGGCATTGACGTGGGCTCCATCAGCACCAACGTGGTGGTCATTGACAAGGATATGCGGGTGCTGGCCCGGGAGTATCTCATGACCGCCGGCCGCCCCCTGGAGGCCATCACCGAAGGCCTGCGGCGGGTGGGCCGGAGACTGGCCGGCCGGGTAAAGATCATGGGCGCGGCCACCACCGGCTCCGGGCGTTACCTGACCGGGGACTTTATCGGGGCCGACGTGGTGCGCAACGAAATCACTGCCCAAGCCACGGCCGCGGCGGCCATTGACCCCACGGTGGACACCATTTTTGAGATCGGCGGCCAGGACTCCAAGTTCATCTCCCTGGAAAACGGCGCCATCGTGGACTTCATGATGAACAAGGTGTGCGCCGCGGGCACCGGCTCCTATCTGGAAGAGCAGGCAGAAAAGCTGGGCATCTCCATCAAAGAGGAATTTGGCCGCCTGGCCCTGGAGGCCAAGACCCCGGTCCGGATGGGCGAACGCTGCACCGTATTCATGGAGTCAGACATCGTCCATCACCAGCAGCGGGGTGCGGCCAAAGAAGACCTGGTGGCCGGGCTCTCCTATTCCATTGTTTACAACTATCTCAACAAGGTGGTGGAAGGCCGGAAAATCGGCAACAGTGTCATTTACCAGGGGGCTACCGCGGCCAACCGGGGAATTGTGGCGGCCTTTGAGCAGGTCTGCGGGAAATCCATCACCGTGCCGCCGCACCATGATGTCACCGGGGCCATCGGTGCGGCCATTCTGGCCATGCGGGAGCGCACCTGGAAAGAGTCCCGCTTCAAGGGCTTTGACCTGGCGGACCGGGAATACAGCATCACCTCCTTTGAATGCTCGGGCTGCCCCAACCACTGCGAAATCCGCCAGGTGCAGGTGGCGGGCGAAAAGCCGCTTTTTTACGGCAGCCGCTGCGAAAAATATGAAGTGGGGGCGCAGCAGAAAGGCGCGGATCTCCCGGACCTGCTCAAAGAACGGGAGGATCTGCTTTATGGCCCCGAGCCGCCTAAGGAAGGCCCCCGGGGAATCATCGGCATCCCCCGCATTATGTACTTCCAGGAGCTCATGCCCTTTTTCCGTACCTTTCTGGAGGAACTGGGCTTCACTGTGGTCTTTTCACCCAAAACCAACAAAAAGGTGATCCGCCAGGGGGTGGAGTCCCTGGCCGCGGAACCTTGCTTTCCGGTGAAGGTGGCCCATGGCCACCTCCTGGAGCTGCTCAAGGCCGGGGTCAAACGCATCCTGTTGCCCAGCATCATTGACCTGGCTCACTCCCACCCTGAGGTGGGCAGCGGGCAGGTCTGTCCCATGGCCCAATCCCTGCCCTACACGGTGCCCACCGCCATCGACTTCCAGGCACACGGTGCGGAGCTGCTTACCCCGGTCCTTTATTTCGGGCGAGGCTACAAGCAACTGAGGCAGGGCATGCTGGACCTGGGCCGGAAGCTGGGGGTGTCATCCTTCCGGGTGGAGCGGGCCTTGCGCCGGGCGCTGGCGGCGCAGGAAGCCTATTATTCCCGCCTCAAGGAGCGGGGTCGGGAAATCCTGGAAAGCCTGAAACCCGGGGAACGGGTTATGGTTCTGATCGGGCGGCCTTACAACGCCTTTGACCCCGCCATGAACCTCAATCTCCACCGGAAATTAAGGCAATTGGGGGTCCTGGGCATGCCCATGGACTTCCTGCCCCTGGATGAGGTGGAAGACCTGGAAGACATCAAGCCCATGTACTGGCGCTTCGGCCAGAAAATCTTAGGGGCTGCCCAGATAATCCGGAAAGATCCCCGCCTCTTCGGCCTTTTTGTCACCAACTTCGGCTGCGGGCCGGATTCCTTCATCCAGCACTTTTTCCGGGAGCAGATGCGGGGCAAGCCATACCTGGAGATTGAGATAGATGAACATTCCTCGGACGTGGGCGCGATTACCCGACTGGAGGCCTTTTTGGACAGCCTGAGGAATGTTACGGTGAAACCGGCCCCGGTACGCATCTCCCCGTTCCGCCACCGGGTGTTCGGTAATTTGAAGCGGCGCATCTATTTCCCGCCCATGGCTGACCATGCTTTGGCTCTGGTGGCGGCCTTTGAGGCCTGCGGGGTGGAAGCCGAAGCCTTGCCGGAGTCCGACGAGGAAAGCCTGGAATTGGGGCGTCGCCTCACATCGGGCAAAGAGTGTTATCCCTTGATTCTCACCACCGGCGACCTGGCCAAGCTGGTGCGGCGGCCCGATTTCAATCCGGAAAAGAGTGCCTTTTTTATGCCGTCGGCCTCAGGACCCTGCCGCTTCGGCCAATACCGCCGCTACCACCGCCTGGTGCTGGACGAACTGGGCTTTCCCCAAGTGCCGGTATATTCCCCGGACCAGGACGTCACCATGTACAACGAAGTGGGCATGGTGGGTAAGGACTTTGACCGCATTGCCTGGAACGGGGTAGTGGCCATTGACCTTCTGGAAAAGAAACTCCGGGAAACCCGCCCCTATGAGCGCATCCCCGGAGAAAGCGACCGGGTCTATGCCTACTATCTCCAAAAAACTTACGAAACTTTGCGGGACCGGGGCGATCTGGTAAAGGTGCTGACCGAAGCCCGCCAGACCTTCGATGAGGTGGCCCTGAACGGCCACGGCGACAAGCCCGTTGTGGGGGTGGTAGGGGAGATTTATGTGAGGTCCAACCGTTTCAGCAATGAAAACGCGGTGCGGGAGATCGAGTCCCTGGGCGGCGAAGTCTGGATGCCGCCCATCGGTGAATGGCTCCTCTATGTCAATTATACCTCCAAAAAACGGGCCTTGGCCTCCCGGCAGTACAAGTATTATCTGAAGATTCGCCTTAAAGAATACTTTCAGCACAAAGATGAACATCGCCTGGAGGAGATTTTCCACGGCAGCGTCAGGAACCTGAAAGAGCCTCCCATTCCCGAAACCCTTGCGCTGGCGGGCGGCTATCTGCACCCTTCCTTTGAAGGGGAAGCCATCCTGAGCCTGGGCAAGTCCAAGGATTTCGTCCGCAAAGGGGTGGCGGGACTGGTAAACCTCATGCCCTTCACCTGCATGCCCGGAACCGTGGTCAACACCCTGATGGAGAAATTCCGCCGGGAGCACGGAAACATTCCGTTCCTGAACCTGGCCTATGACGGCCAGGAGCAGACCCACACCCGGACGCGGCTTGAGGCTTTCATGTACCAGGTGCGGGAATTCCACCGCCGTCGGTTCCGCTGAGGCCAAACTCCACGGAGGGCCGATGCTTCGGCCCTCCGGTCCCTTTGAATTTCTCCGCTGATTATTCCCATAGGCCCTTTGACTGCTCAAGTAGCCCCCACCCTTTTTTCTTCAGTGGGTTCGACTTTTCGGAAATTTTAAGCCATAATGGGACCGGAGCTGCTGCGGCTGCTTCAGTCCCAATCCCTGCAAGGAGTCCGCTGGTGCTTTGCCCTCACTGTTCCCAGGAAATTGAAGCAGACAGCAGGTTTTGCCGCTACTGCGGCCGGACAATCGAGGCTTCGGCGGCAACTGCCGCGGAAGCCGCGGCAGCCGTCCCTCCCATTGTCGGGGAATTGCAGATAGGCGAATATCTCCGAACCGGCTGGCGGGCCTTCTGCCAATATCCCCAGGGGTATGTTCTTTTTACTCTATTGTATTTGGCCATTATTTTTGTAATCAGCCGCCCCTGGGGTATCGGCTGGCTGGCTGCCGCTGTCATCCATGAACCCTTGATAGCCGGGTTTATCATTGTCACCGTCAAACTCCTTCAGGAAAAGGGGCCGACTTTTGGGGACTTCTTCGGCGGCTTCCGGTTCGGCCATTTTCTGCCTTTGGTACTCCTGGGGCTGGTGAGCCGGGTCCTGATAACCCTTGGCCTCATCCTGCTGGTTATTCCCGGCCTGTATCTGGCCGTGAGTTATATATTCGCGACCCTGATGGTGGTGGACCGGCACCTGGACTTCTGGCCCGCCATGGAAACCAGCCGGCGCACCATCACCCCCCGCTGGTTCAGTTTTTTCGCCTTCCTCCTTCTCCTGGTGCTCCTGAATTTAGCGGGCCTGCTGGCCCTGGGAGTGGGCCTGCTGGTCTCCATCCCGGTTACCTGGGCCGCTCTGGTGGCCGCCTATAAAGATCTTCTGGGATTAAAATCCGAATACTAAAGGCTCAGTTGGCATGAACCGACTGTCTGCTGAAGACGCTGCCGCGTCCCCTGGCCCGCACCTGGTGGAGGTGGCGGTGGCGCTGCCCATCTTTCAGACTCTGACCTACCGGGTTCCTTTCCAAATAGGCAATCGCGCTCAAGTCGGCTGCCTAACGCTTGTGCCGGTGGGCCGGCGGCAGGTGCCGGGCTACCTGTTGGGGACGGCCCGGGAAGTTCCCGATGCCCCCCTCAAGGACGTTCAGACGGTTCTCGACCCGTGTCCCCGCTTCGGCCCGGAAACGGTGCCTTTTTTCCGCTGGCTGGCCGATTATTATCACTACCCTATCGGAGAGGCCCTTCTCCAGATCATCCCCGGCGGTGCCAAGCTGACGGGCATCCGGACCGAATGCTGGGCTTCTCCGGCGGTTGAGGGGCAAAATGGAGAAGCCGATGCCGAGGCGGTCCGGAAACCGCCCTTACGCCGCCTGGGTCCCCGCGAATCGGCCCTTCTCAAGTATCTCCAAGCCCGGGGTTCCTCACCCCTTACGGAACTGAAGCGTCTTTTTCCCAAATGCCGGGCAGTCTTGAGGCGTCTGGTGGCGAAGGGATTGGTTTCTCTGGAAGACCGGCAGAGCTTTCGGGATCCATTGGCCGGCCAACCTTCCTCTCCCGCGGAAGAGAGCTTGACGCTCACGCCGGATCAGAATCTGGCCCTCGGGGAAATTTCCAGAGCCTTGGCCGAGGGCGGTTTTGTCCCCTTTTTGCTGCACGGAGTTACCGCCAGCGGGAAGACCGAGGTTTACTTGGCCGCGGCCGAAGAATGCTTGGCCAAAGGCCGGCAGGTGCTGGTGCTCCTGCCGGAGATTGCCCTGACTCACCCGGTGGCCCGGCAATTCCGCCAACGGTTCGGCGACCGGGTGTGCCTGCTGCACAGTGGATTAAGCGAGGCCGCCCGTCTGGACCAATGGCGCCGCATCATGTCAGGGCAGGTGGACGCCGTGATAGGGGCCCGTTCCGCAGTGTTTGCGCCTCTTTCCCGGCTTGGCCTCATCGTGGTGGACGAAGAGCATGATCCCTCATACAAAAATGAGGGCGGCCTCCCCTACCAGGCCAGAGATGTGGCCTTGTACCGGGGTCAGATGGCCGGCGCCGCGGTGGTGCTGGTGTCGGCCACCCCGACGGTGGGGACCTTTTACCGGGCCCGGGCCGGCAAGTACCGCTACCTGAACCTCGGCCGTCGGGTCACCCCCCGGGATTTGCCCGGAATCGAGCTGGTCAACCTGAGGCGGGAGCGAAAAGGCCCCGGTCTGCAAAGCATTTCTCCACCTTTGGCCACGGCCTTGGAGGAGGTTTTAGCCCGAGGGGAGCAGGCGTTGTTGTTTCTAAACCGGCGGGGCTATTCCACCGCGGTTTTCTGTTTGTTCTGCGGAGAGGTCATTCGTTGTGAGAATTGCAGCGTGGCCTTGACCCATCACCGCCGGTATGACCGGCTCATCTGCCATTATTGCGGCTTTTCCAGGGCCTTGCCGGATCGCTGTCCCGAATGCCAGTCCGCGGCCCTCAAGCGCTATGGCATCGGCACGGAAAAAGTGGAAACGGAAGTGAAACGTCTCTTTCCCGAAGCCCGGGTAGGCCGCCTGGACCGGGACACCGCCCCCCACAGCGGCCGGGGCTTGAAAATTCTGGAGGATTTTGCCGCGGGCAATCTGGACATCCTGGTGGGCACGCAGATGATCACCAAGGGTCACCACTTTCCCAGAGTCACCCTGGTGGGCGCGGTGGCTGCCGATTTAAGCCTGTTTTTCCCGGAGTATCATGCCGGGGAGCGCACCTTTCAGTTGCTGGCCCAGGTCGCGGGCCGGGCCGGTCGGGGCGAGGCCCCCGGGCGGGTGCTCATCCAGACCTACCACCCGGAGCATTATGTTTTCAAGACTGTCAAGGCCCAGGACTATGAGGCTTTTTACGAGCCAGAAATCGCCGCCCGGCGGGAGTTGGGCTATCCCCCCTTCACCCGCCTGGCCCTGGTGCGCCTCAGCGGCCGGGAGGAGGCTCATGTCTCCCGCCAGGCCCGGCACCTGGCCGATGCCTTGAAACGGGCCGTCAAACAGGAACCGGCGCTGGCGTCCCGGATAAGGGTGCTGGGACCGGCTCCTGCGGGCCTGGTCAAACTCAAGGGCCGCTTCCGCTGGCAGTTCCTCATCAAGAGCTACGGCCGCCCATCCCTCCAGGCGGCCTTGCAGCAGGTGCGCCGACTTTGGGGCACACTGCCCCGGGCCAGAATCGACCTCACCCTGGACATAGACCCGGCGAACCTGTTTTAGGAAACGCGTTCAGGAGATCTCTTTCAAAACCGCGGCAAAGGTCTCATAGGTGGGCCGGCCGAACAGCACGAACCGCACCAGTTCAATCTCCGGATGCTCCGCCAGATAGTCTTTCACGGTGGTGAGGGCAATTTTGGCCGCATCGGCCACCGGATAGCCGTAAACGCCGGTGGAGAGGGAGGGAAAGGCCAGGGATTTGATGCCCTTGGCCGAAGCCAGTTTCAGGCTCTCCCGATAGGCCGACGCCAGCAGTTCCGGCTCTCCGTGACGGCCATCTTTATATATCGGGCCCACGGCATGGATGACGTATTTGGCCTTCAGGTTGCCGCCTGTGGTGATGACCGCCTTCCCCGTGGGGCAGTGGCCGATCTTTCTGGCCTCCTCCTGAATCCTGGGGCCGCCGGCCCGATTGATGGCGCCGTCCACCCCACCGCCCACCCGCAATTGCTCATTGGCCGCGTTGACGATGGCCTCGGTGTCCTGTCGGGTGATGTCGCCTTCCACCAGTTCCAGCACCGATTGGCCCACTTTGACCTGCATGGCTTTGCCCCCTTGGTTGGAATATTTAGGCGTAAGCCAGCCACCCGGGCAGTCCCATGAACCTGCCCCGTGATGACCATGACAGTTCTCAGAGATGTTTGTCTTATAATAAAAGAAAAGGGCGCAGGCGGGAAGCCTGTGCCCTTATAATTGGCGGACTCTGCCCAGATCAGGCGGGAATCAGCTTGTAGGGTTCGGCCCGTTTGGCCCACTCGCTCTGGGGATACTTGGCGGTCAGGGTGTCGTAAGCCGCCCTCAGGGGCTTGGGGTCGTGGGTCCGTTTATAGGCCGCCACCCCCCGGAAAAATACGGCCTCGGGCACCACTTCCGGGACAGGGCAGCGGTCAATGACCTCCTCAAATACGGCCTGGGCTTCGGCATATTGCTCCAGGTCCAGATAGTAGCGGCCTTTGCCCACCTCCAGAGTGGCAATGAACAGGTCAGGGGGCAAGAATCCCACGGAGCGGTAATGTTCCTTGCCGTCGGCGTCCAGCACCAAAATGGTTGGAGTCCAGGCCACATTGTACTTTTCCACCAACTCCTTGTTGGACACCTCCACCTGCACCGGAATGAAATTGAGATCCACAAATCTGGCCACCCCTTCATTTGGGTACGTCACGGCACCCATCTGTTGGCAGCCGATTCACCGAGGATTGTAAAAATCCAAAAGAATAGGTTTGTTGGTTTTCCTGGCCGTTTCCTGAGCCTTGGCCAGGTTGTCGAGCCAGCATACCTGCATGGCCATGGGACAGCTCCTTTCCCGGACCCGTTTTCCTTCCAGGCCCGCTGACTTTTTGCCTAAAAAGTAATCAGACGAACCTAGGCAAGCAATTAAGTCGGCGGAAAAACCTAACAAAGGCTGAATTTTTTGTGGGAATGTGCTATAAGAAAATTTTTCACTGGCTTGAAGTTATCCGTTTGAGATAATTAGTTAAATCATGAGGAGGGGTTCGGGATGTCAAGACTGAGCAGCCGGGTGGATATTGACGCCTTGCGGGAGCAGCTCCCTTACCATCAGTTAAGAAAAGAAAAGGAAAGAGATGTCGTCCATATGGATTGGCAAACCGAGTGGGAGCGCTTTGACGCCAAGGAGCTCTTCACTTTGGACCTGTCGGCCATCCCTGACAAACTGCTGTCCGCCATGCGGTCCCGTAAGGATGTGCTCATGGACGGCAATCAGGCGGCCGTCTCCATCCTTACCCGGGTGGCGGACGGCCTTTGCGGCTATCCCATCACGCCCTCCACCCCCATTGCCGAGCAATTCGCCCAAGTGGCCGCCATGGGCCGGAAAAATCTCTGGGGGACCGAAGTTATGTATTTTCAGCCCTCGGACGAGCTGTCGGCCATTGCCGCCGTGGAGGCCATGGCCGCCCAGGGGGGCCGCTATGTGGACAACACCTCCTCGCAAGGCCTGCTTCTTAAAACCAAAAACCTGTTCTCAGTGGCTGGCAAACGCCTGCCCGTAGTCATGACCGTCATGGCCCGGGAGGTCAACAAAGGTTCTTTGAGCATCCACTGCGGCCACACGGACTTTTATGCCGTGCGCAACTCCGGCTGGGCGCAACTGGTGTCGGCGAACAACCAGGAGCTGCACGAACTGCTGCCCATCGCTTTCAAAGTGGCGGAACTGAGGCAGGTGATGCTGCCGGTGATGGTCATCGGCGACGGCTTTATCAAAAGCCACGCCATTGAAAATATTGCGGAGCTGTCCGACGCATTCCTGGAGTATTTTGTAGGTCCGCCCAACCGGTTTTACCAGCCCGACTTTGAACACGCCCTTCTTACCGGCACCTTCACGGACACCGACCTGACCATGGAGGGCCAAGTGGCCCAGGACCTGGCCTACCGCTTTTTCAAACGGGGCTTTGTGGCCGCCATGAACTATATGAACCGGCTCATCGGCACCAACCTGAAGGTGGTGGAGTGTTACCGCACGGAAGACGCGGATATGGTGGTGGTCATCCTGGGTTCTGCGGCCGGGGTGGTCAAAGACGTCGTGGATTATTACCGGGATGTGAAAGGCTACAAGATCGGGGTGGTGCGCCCGGTGCTGTTTAATCCGCCCTGCTATGAAGAATTGGCTTTTGGCCTGCGCAAGGCCAAGGTAGTGTGCGTCATGGAGCGGAGCGGCACCGCCCACAACCAGCTCCTGCTGGCAGATGTCCAGGCAGCCCTGCAGGTTTCCATCCGGGCCGGCCGGGAAGGCAAGGCTGAACATCGGGTTTACGGGCGACAGGACATGCCCACCCTGCTCCACGGGGTTTATGGTCTGGGCAGCAAGGACTTCAATAAATACGATGCAGCGGCAGTTTTGGAAAACATGATTTCCGTCATGGAAAAGAGGCGGGGGTTCCTGCGGGACTTTTATGTGGGCATTGACGGCCCCCTGACCCTCAAGCCGACGCCACTGCCGGGATATCTGGAGCGGGAGCTGGGCATGACCTTTATCGGCGTAGGTGCCGAAGGCGTCAAAACCGCCCTGGAGTCGGCCGCCCTCATCTACGCCGAGGAACAGGCCGCCGGCGGCAAGAAATACGTCCAGTCCGGGGCCCGGTACGGCGCAGCGCGGAAAGGCGCCCCGGTTTTCATGAACCTGCGCATCAGCGACCAGCCCATCCGCAACAGCTCGGAGCTCACCGAGCGCGACGTGCTGGCCTTTTTCAATGAGAAATTCCTGTCGGACCAGATCCTCCGGGAGTACGTCGGAGGTCTGAAGGAAAAGGGGCTTCTGGTCATCAACACCTGCCGCAGCTGCTATGACGTGCTGGCCACCTTCCCGCCCCAGGTGCAGTCGCTCCTCAAGTATCGCCAGATCAAGGTCTTCACCCTGGATGCCACCAAGGCCGCGCTCACCCATTTGAACCGCAATTTACCCGGGGCGGCCATTCTGGGGCTGGTGAACAAGGAAATGGGCATCCTTCCGGAAAAAGAATTCGAGCAGCGCTTCAGAAGAATCCTGGAGAAAAAGTTGGGCTCCAAGAAGGGCAAAGGCATCATTGACGCCAATTTGGCCCTGCTCCGGTATGGGGCCCAGCAAGGCACCACCGGGTCGGTGGAGAAGTCCGTGGCCGCCTTTGCTTTGGCAGAAGACCAGCCGGCGTACAATCCGCCGCCTCCCGAGGACTTCGGCCAGGAACCCGGCACCGCCGGCCTGCCGTTCCGATTTACGGAAAAAGACGAGTTGGGGGCCATCAAACCGGTCCAGTTGGTGGAAAATTACCCCGAGGTTTTTTATCGGCAGATGGTCCAGCCTGTCCTGGAGGGCAAGAGGGTTCCCTGGGACCGGTTCCTGCCGGTGGTGCCGGCGGCTACCAGCCGTTACCGGGACATGAGCTACATCGGCACCCAGGTGCCGGTTTACGAGGCCTCCAGGTGCATTGCCTGCGGGCTGTGCGCCGCCTCCTGTCCGGATGCCGCCATCTATTGCCTGGTAACTTACGAATCGGTGCCCGAGGAGGCCAAAAGCCATTTCAAAATCTTCAGGAAGCCGCCGAAGGGCGTGCCCTGGGAGCGCTTCGCCATGAACATCGAAGCTGACCCCAGCGCCTGCAAGGGCTGCGGCGTCTGCGCCCAGGTCTGCCCTACGGACGCCTTGAAGATGGTGGACAAGGCAAAACTCACGCCGGTGGATTTCCTTCCCGAGATCTACCGGGAAATGGACAAATCCCTGGAGCTGGCGCCGCATGTCAACCGGCTGGCCCTCAATCATCAGGTGCTGTTTGTCTTCTCCAAGCTCTATCCCGGGAAACACACTCTCTGCCCGGGGTGCAGTGAGGGAGTGATCAACCTTCTTACCTTCTACGCGGCCGAATCCCTGCGCAACCATCCCCAGGGCATTGCTACCTTTTATCAGGGACTGCGCATCCTTTCGGAGAAAAACAAGCGGGCCATCGAGCACATGCTGGACCACGGCTTCAACATTTACACCATCAATGCCACGGGCTGCAACCAGGTGTCCGAACTGGTGAACCCCTTCAATACCCGCATCTACGAAACCGGCCATTACGGCTTCGGGACCGCCAGCTCCACCGCTCTGGGCTCCAAGTTCAGCCTTGATCAGGCCTATGTCAACCGCTTCAGCG